>Ga0179593_1819082_pt1 | contig 13577 bp, 23 predicted proteins | sample CZODoug2_1_08_16_FD_185931 | JGI IMG/M metagenome (GOLD analysis project Ga0179593, IMG submission 185931) | Vadose zone soil fungal communities from Angelo Coast Range Reserve, California, USA - CZODoug2_1_08_16fungal (PacBio error correction) | ecosystem: Environmental > Terrestrial > Soil >... | reverse complement strand
AGAAAAGGCCTTCTCTTCCCCCTCCCCAGGGTTCCTTTCTTTTTCTCCCCTGCGGCCATTGAAGGCGTTGTATCCTTTTGATACCCTGAAAGGAGCTCTCCCTCCTGCAAGTAGACTTTTTGACTCCCACGAGGTGGGCGATGACCCTTAGAAGCACGGTGTCCGGCGGAAGTACTCCTTTTATGAGCTGGTTCCTTGAGTGCGCGATCGCCTGCCATTTCTACTTTTTCCCTCCCTCTTTGCTCATAGGTCCAGTAGCACCCTAAACGACCAATGTCAGCGAGCAGTCTACGAAACCCGCACGTTCCTCCTCCCGAAGTAGGTTTCCCTCGAGCCCGAGCCCTCCTTCCGTACCCGAGGAGTCCCCCCAGCAAGTCCACCGCTCCCCAGGGAAGATGCTCGCCGATCGACGGTTGACACCGTTATGACGATACTTTTCCCTCCGCCGCGGTCGCGAGTCCCCCTTCATGCCCCACTCACAGGGTTTGCGTCAGCTCCTCTCCTTTTTCCCCCTGCCGCGAGCACCGCAGTCTCCAGGTGTGCGTGAGAAGAGCTGAACCCCGCTTCCCCTTGAAGGGCACTTTTTTCCCACCGACATCGCCCCGCCTCCGCCACCATGGCTTTTTATCCTCTCCCATGGCACGAGCTCCCCCTCCTCCTTTCTTTTTAAGAAGAAGGAGATGCCTCCTGATCTGCCGCGGCGCTATTATTGTACTCCTCCGAGCAGTACCCAACACCTGCATTTTGTCAAGTCCCTTTCTTTTTCTGTAGGCGATGTACTCGCCTCGGATGATGAAACGCGGCTTTTCTTTTACGACGTTTACGAGATCTCTCTTCAACTTCGAAAGCCCTTCTCTTCCATGAACGGCTTTTTCTCTCCACGAGAATTCCATTCCGAAAGGCGCATTTTCCCTCCGGCGGCCCCGCTCAACCATTTCTTTGATAGGGTTTACCGCTCCCCTCCTTTTAGAGCACAGAGTTTTTCTTTCTCCTTCTTAACGGTTAGACGTGACGTTGCCTTTTTGCACGTGGTACTGGGTTACCCCTTTTTCCTCTGCCAGTTCTTCTTCCCTGAAGAAATAGGGTTTTCTTTCTTTGTCACTTTGGTTTTGCTTCCTTCCTCCCCCCCTCCCCCCCCCCCCCCCCCCCCCCCCCCCCTCCCCCCCACCCCTCCCCCCCCCCACCCACACCCCCCCCCCCCCCCCCCCCCCCCCCCCCCAGCTTTCTTTGGCCTTGGTCGCGGAGATCTCATTTTCCTTTTATCTTAGGGCTTTTAAACCGAGCGGGTCGTCTTTCCTTTCCTTTTCCCTGGTACCTCGCAAGTTAACTCGAGGAAGGGGAACTTACCTCTCTCTTTGTGCCTTAGACCTTTCGTTAAGGAATCTTTCCCTGCTCGTTTTTGATGCGACCTTCCCTCCCCTTCGCCGGCCTTCAGGCCCAATCGTTTTGCGAAAACAGGACCGCGGAATCCCTTCTCTCCCCCGCGACGAAACCCCTCTTTTTTTTTGGATCGCGCGCCTACGTCTTTTTTTGCTGTCTTTTAGACAACATGCAATTGTTTGAGATGATCTCTTTTCTTCCCCTCCCCGCCTGGGTATTCCTTCTTCCCCCCCCCCCCTCATCGGAGTCCCTTTCTTTTTTTTTCACACCTCATCTAAGAACCCCCCATAACAGCAGATGGGTAGGTCCCGCCTTCTTCCCGTAGCTTTCTCACTTTTAATTTTGACCTTTCCAGTTTTCGCTTGCCCGATTCCCTCTTAATTCTTTCTCTCCTTTGTGACTAACCCCCTCAAAACAGTATACGCTCTTCGAGCGCTTTTTTCCGGGTACGTGTTGGTTTTTTTAGTAGACTATCGAAATGCCTTGAGGATAAGACTTTCTTTGCGTAGTCGACTTTCCCTCATTTTCGAGATTCACGCCCCTTGACTTGACTCTCCAGTTCTTCTCTTTTTTTCCGATATGAGAGGATGATGAGACGTCTTAGTGACGGTAGCTTCCTTTCCCCCGTGCACTCCTTACCTTTTTTTTCTTTTTCCCCCCTGGCTTTCCTTCCCTAATAGGTGGAGGACCTTTGAAGGGTTAGAGGCTTTGTTCTCTCTAACTCATATTTGTTTTGTTTGTCTATGAGCCCTTTTTCCTTCTTTTAAGAGAAACCCTTCCCCCGAACCCCTCCTCTGGGACCATGCCCCTCCTTCCCCCCACTTTAAGAGCTCCTCTGTATTTCACACCTTAGGGATTCCTTTAAAGTCTGACGCTCGAGAAGGCCCCCCTTCCTCCCGTGATTAGGCCCACCCCCTCGGCGAAACGGACCTCTTTCGGACACTCCGACTTCTGCGACGACGTCCCGCGAGGGATCCGGGGAGAAAGGTATTCTTATAATACTCTCCAAGACCCCCCCCCTCTACACCCTTTCGGCGTCGGGACAATCTCTAGTGGTGTGGAACCTTTAGCTCTTTTCCGCCCGCTGCTCCCAATCCTCTCTTAGGACTTCCCGTTTTAGTTCAAATAAGAACCACACTACTTATCATGAAGAGGATTTCCCTCCCTCCGTTCGGCTGTTTTTTTAGACGACTTAAACCCGCCCGACTTTTCGAGATATTTTTTTTTTATACACGGCGCGATTTTCGAGAGCATATCCCCCTGCTCCCCCCTTTCCGGACCAATCCTCCCCACCCTTGGAATCTTCTCCCCGCTCTTCCAGGAGAACAACACCGATTTGTCGCTTTTCCATGCAAGCCGGAATCCCCTTTTCCCCCGAACGAGGTGGGCCTACCTCATCGCTTTTTGGAACCTTCCCCCCCTTCTCCTTCGCAGAAGAAGACTGGTCCCCATGAAAGGCTGTTCTCCTTTTCTCTTCGCACACCCTCCCATTCCTCGTACAAGTCTTTTTCTTTCTCGAGGAAAAGGAATGCGCTCTTTAGGTTTTATAATGAAGACTCCCCTCCCTTATTCCCGGGGAATAGAGCTGACCACGGGCCCTGTCTTATGTTTTTACATGTTCTTCTATGTACTGGTTCAGAAACCTCCCGAATGGGCCGCGAAAAGCTGTTTTCTCCCATCCTTATACCCAGGCAACTCCTCTCCCCAGCGGTTGCCTCACCCTCCAAGAACGGTTCTCTCCTTCCTCCAAGAGAAAAAAAAAAAGAATAGATCTCCTTGCGCAGGCGGTTCCTCCGCGAAGTTTAGAATGTTCTAGCTCTTTCTTTCTCATGAGCACTTTTTCTTTTCCTTTTTCAGCGAGGAGAGTCGGTTTCCCTCCCTATCTCGTTCGTTTTGATCACCGGTTCAGTTTCTCTTTCCGAATAAACTCGTCCCCCCCCTTCTTAGGAAGTGAACACGATCTCTTGATGGGTATAAGTCCTTTTTTCGTAGATATCATTTTCCCCGAGACTCTTTCATTATCCCCCTCTGAATTTTCCGGACAAGCGGGTTATTTAGTGAAATGATCTTCCCCCTGTAATCGAATAAAGAATTTTCTTCCGGAGAAGTCCCCCTTTTCTTTCGGTTTCCGATTTTCCCTAACCCTAGGTCATTTTTGGTGACTCTTCCTCTCCCCTTATTAGGACGCGCGTTGCTCGAGGTAGCGCCTTTTTTTTCCCTTTTTTTTCTGCGCCTTTCTTTTTTCAAGTGAGGGTTTCCTTCCTCTAATCCCCGGCCAGCTTTCCCTTTTCCTCCTGCTGTCATCCGCTTGAAAAACGGCGATTTTCGAGGAACTGGTAGCGGTTTTTCGGATTTTTCTGTATTTCCGCTTATCGTTCCTCCTTCTTCCCTCTGAGTCCATAACCCCTACTCGGGCCGTAGTGGTTCTTTCGGCTATGTCCTTCTTCAGTCGTTTCTTTCCTGGGAGATTTTTTCCCAAAATGCTGCTTTTCCCCTTCAGTTCCCACTCCTTCTTCCCGAGAGGTTCTATAATACGAACGAATAGTTCCCCCGTGCTTCTCTCGCCACCGCGGTTCCCATCTCTTCTACACGGCCTTCCCCTGGTCCTTTTCGCCCGAGAGTACCACCACCTTTCTACAAAAGCCTTAAAGGAGCCGACTTTTTTTCTTTTCTCCGGAACTTTTTTGCCTGGGATATTCTTCCCTTTTGTTTTTGTTTTAGTCCCCTTTCCAGAACCCCCCTCCCGTTCCTGGTTCAGGCGAAAGATTCCCCCGACTTCTCGCATTGAAGAGTGTAGAACCCCTTTTTTACGGACGACTTTCCTCTCCAGAATTCACGTATCCGGTGCCCATTCCGACGGCGTTCACCCCCCCTCCTCTACTCCCCCTTGCAGTGAAGAAATAGTACCTTTGGGTTGACGACAGAGAGCGTCCTCTTCTCCTCGTTGAACCCTTCCCTTTCTTCTTGCTCATCGGCTCTCCCCCCTACTTACTCACGTCCTCTTCTTTTTCGCGAACCTCCCCCCTCCTTCTCCCCTCCGAAGTAGGTGTCTTTTGAATAGGCGAGCACGAGCACGGACTTTCTTCCTTTTTCCGTACCCCCTTCCCCTTTACCTCCCCACCAGGCAGATGAACTCCTTCCCGATCGCCGGTTGCATGCTGGATGTCTTCCCTTAGGAATACTTTCCTTAGCTCACCTGGCTTCCTCCCTCCCGCTTAACGTCCCCATCTCCTCGTGGAATGCGCGACGCGTATCGTCCGAAGAAGGGGTGCGTTTTCCCTCTCACCATGACCTCGCCAGGCGCATCGGAAAACCCTCCCTCCCCCGTGACTCGCCGTTTTTTCGGTAGCTCCTCTCCTCTCAGCGAGACCTCGGTGTCTTCACTTGATGCCGAAGAAGAAGGCGAGGCCCCCTTTTTTTTTCCCCTTCCCCCAGCGGCGCCTCCCTCCGGTAGAGCGCCGCAACCGTCTCATTCCCTACACCCCCCACCTTTTGTCCGAAGCGAGGTCGGTTGCTTAGTAGGAACCGAGGATGATTCGGGTGAGAGATGTTGTTTTTTTTTTTTTTTCTCCTTTCACGAACGAGTTTTTCAGAGAGAGTATAACCCTTCTTAACTTACTTCACCCGAGCCCCTTTCCCCTTCCCCGTTTGGAGGGTTTAACAGCGTCTCGCTCAAAATCTATTTACTTTTTTTTTTTTTCTCAGCTCCACCGTCTTTTTTTTTGTGAGGAGACGGGACTCCTGGTCTTGCCTTTTGATGCCTCCTCACGTTTTCGTTCCCTCCTTATTGGAGAACCAGACCTTCTCCCAGTGTAGAAAGTGTCGTGTGAATTTTCTTTTGCTGGCAAGTCCCCTTCTTTTTACCCCCTATGACTTGATAGCGTCCCTTCTGAGTAGGGTTTGAGGTCTCCCCTAGCGGGTCCCTCCCCTCCGCGGGATGGTAAACTCGAGTTCCCCTGGTAGAGGAAGGGGAACTTTTCTTCCTTCTCGGGCTCTCTCCACGAAGCGTTCATGCGCGTCTTCAAATGTGATCCCTTTCCCCTCGCTCCCCCTTGTTTTCAGGAACACCCCCTTCGCGGCGCGCACCATGCCAGCGCCTTTATAGGAAGCGGACCCCCTTCGAATGGATCGCTGCGCCCCTCACTCCCGGTTGTTTTTTTTCTCGGTTTTTCTGCCAACCTTCAACAGAGACGTTTCTTGCTATCGAGAAGCCTTCCATTTTTTTTTTCTTCGCCCCCCCCACTATTCGCGACGTTCTTTGCCATCTTTTTTTTACCTAGACAGCCGACCGCAGTTCCTTTCCAGAAGTCCTCTTCTCTTAGTATTTCTGAACTTCAGTGGCTCCCTTTGCTTTTGGCTGCTTTTTCTGCGGGGTTCTTTTGTGCACGTAAACGACACAACGAGATAGACCTTGTCGACCCTTTCTTTTGTGTTCCCTTGGACGGGTTTCGTCCTTTCACGAAATGACCTTTCCCGAGGCTCCCTTCTTGCTCCTTTTTTTCGCGCCAGAATCCCCCTCCCTAGCCCCCTTAGAGAGCCCTTTTCTTCTCCCCTCAGTCTTGAGCGTGCCTGTCGAGGGAGAAGTGCATCTCTTCCGAGTCCCCGGGACTCATTTTGTCGTAGGTATTTGCATGGTTTTCCCTCCTTCTTTAAATAGGTCACGTTAGGCTTTGCCATCGTGCAAGACTCCCTCCCCCGTTGTTGTGTTCTCTTGCACGGGCAAATCCCCTCTATTCGCACTTTTCCTGGCCTCCTTTAAGGCGATTTTTGAGTGCCATGTTCATAGGTCCGGACTTCTGAGCAGCAGCTGCTTTCCCCCTCCCGCTTGAGCTACCTTGTGTCTCCCGCGCTGGCTGGCTAGCGCTGGGAGATCTGGCCTCCTCTACCGTCACCTTCCTAGGGCGCAACGCCTCTTTTTCCTAAGCCCTTCCCCTTCCCACATAACGTGCATCTCCTGCTCGATTAAAAGGTCGCATCTTTTTGTCGTTTTCCCCCGTAATCGCGCCCTCCTGCGATGATCGCCCCCCCACGCTTTTCCTCTTCAAGTTTTTTCCCTCTACTTCCAAGACATTTTTTTCCTCCGGTGGGTCCTTTTTCCCGCTTTCTTTTGCCCCCAAGAAGAAGGACGTTCTCTGGGTGCAGACGCGGAATCCCCCTCTCCGCGCGCTATTCTTCTAGTCTTAAGGCTTCTCTTGCCTATCCTCCCAAACCCTTTCATCGTGCAGCGCGATCCCAGACCAACCGAGGGCGTGTTTTTTTCCCCTTTTCTCGCGGGCCTTATTTTTCCGCGAACGAGGTTTTTTCTTTTCAACTTCATTCGGCTTTCGGACCTCCCCCCTTTTCCTCTACGAACTGGGACTTTCTGCCCGGCGTCGTGAATACGAGTTATATTTTTTCTCTTCGGCGTCCTTCCTAGCCCCTTCTCCGGTAACCATTCCGGCAAGGAAGGCGTCTTTTTCTTCTCCTACTGACTTTTCAGGTGCTCTCGTCTTCTTCTGAACATGCGGACCTTCCCTTCGTCCGAGTCCCCCACGAACACTTCCGCTTCCCCCTCTTTCGGCAAGGTAGGGTTCGCCCCCCCTCCGCGCCCCCCCTCTTTGAACCCGTCAACTTTCATACGGCATTTCCCCCGTTAAAGAAGCCGGGCGCCTCACCCCTTTCCCCCCAAGCCCCCTGGAGTCCTTTCCCTACTTCCCTTCTCCCCGATTTTGAGAGGGAGCCGGCTCCCCCGCCGGAGACGTTTCGATCTTTTTTCTCCAGTCTCGTGTTCCCCTTTCCGGCCTCTTCTCGGCTTTCCTTTCAGACCTTTGCTTTCTTTCGCTCGACGCTCGTTCACAAGGTAGTCATACTTCCTCTTTCAATCCGCTAATCGTAAACGTGTCCTTTCCTTTTTTCCCCTCTTCGTCGTTTATCTCGATAGGTGAGGCGATCTCCGTTTTCTCCCTCGGCCGCGTGAAGTTTGACGCTTTTCCTCGTCATTATTTCTCGTCCTCCCCCCGAGTAGCGCTGTTCTTTTCTCTGCGTCGACTTAAGAATGTGAGAAGGCCCTCCTTTTTTCTTTCTTACATGGGCTTTTTAAGATGCGATGGTTCCCGTGTCCGTTTCTTCAGCCTTTATCCCCCTCCCCCCTCTCAGGTGATAGAGGTAGAGCAGGACCCCCTCGAGATTGAGAATGATTTTCTTCCCCAGTTTTTCAAGGAGATTAGAATTTGCAATTCCTCTTCCTTAGCTTTGCTCAATTCTTCCCCTACAGAAGGTTTTCCTATAGGGAGCTCAAGGAAATGGGTTCTTCCCCCTTTTTTTGTGTTCTGCTTTTTCCCTGGGTAAGATGATCGGCCTCCTTCGTGCTCGGGATCGACTCTCCTGGCGTCGTTTCGTTAGGCCTATGCTTCCCTCCCCGGTTTGTCTCTTTTCTGATGAGCGGCCTCTTATCCCAAGGTATTGCCGTGGTAAAATTCAGTTTTTCTTCGCGGGTCACGACTATTTCTTCACTGTTCCCTTGATTCAACGATTTCCATGCTACACCTTTTCCTTATCTTTCAGGCCGCTTTTCGTCCCCTGGAGAGTACACCACGGTGTTTCCCCCCCTTTTCTCTCAAGGCTTCTTTTTTCGTCGCGGAACAACTTTTCTCTTTTTGTCTGGGCTGTTGCTATTCCTTCCTCCTTTTTTCTTTTCTCCTCCCAAGGAAAAGAACCAGCCAGGCCCTCCATTTTTCCCTGCGTACGATACCACTTCTTTTCTTCTATCTTTGTAATTTCCCCCCTTTTCGATCGCGAAAAATGCTCCTTCTTCCCGCCGTTTAGTTGTTCCGTGGCAGAATCACGCTCCTCTGCGGCAGTGAAGAAATTAGTCGTCCTGGGTGACCGCCGAGAGCGCGCTTTTTTTTCTTTTTTGACAACGTCCCTTCTGAGCCGCTCATCTTCCCCTTCACCTCCCCTTTGTCGCTCAGTTGCCCCCCTCGCCCACCTCGGCCCCGCCTATTTAAGGACTCGGCGAGGCCAGAGCACGAAGCCCGCTCTCAGATGAGCCCCCCCTCAACACCGCGAACCTTCACCCCCCTCGTTTTTTTCACGCTGGATGACTCCCTAGTTTTAGCCCCGCGGTCGCTTAGCATTGCAAAGGCGATCCTTTGACCCCGAACCGTAGTTTCAAGAACAATTCTCTTTCCAACGTTTTCCGCCTGACCTTTCCTTTTTTCCTCCCCTTGATCATCTCTTCCCTCCCGGTTTTTTTCCTTCTGCGCCTGTAGCCGGCGTTCCTCAGTTTTCTTACCTTCTTCCTCTCCAGAACTCCCTTCCTCAATCCTCTCTCCATTCCCCTCTACCACCGCTTTTTCCGCGTTCTTTTCAGTTGTTTCTCAACCCTCACCCAATGCTTCCACTTCTACTCCTCCCCTCCTTTAACACTTCCATAGTCAGCCGCCTCCCCCCCTCCGCCTCTCTAACTCTGTCTTTTTTAAATGGCTTTTGTCCCTCCACCCCGCCTTTCTCGCTTTTTCCTGGATTGTTTTCCTCTCTTGACCTCTTTTCTCCTACACCTCTTCATACTCCCTTCCTATCCCTTTTGCTGCACAGTCACCTTACTTTCGTTCTCTTCTTTTCCTTTCACTCCTTTCTCCCGGTTATCCTAGCAAGATTACCCGCCTCCAACCTTCCCTATCTCCTCAACTTCCTTTCCCTTCCCCCCCTCCCCGTCCCAACTCTTCTTTTGCTACATACCCCTCTTCCATTTCTCGTCTCTCTTCCCCTCCTTGTCTACTTTACCTCCTCGCCTTACTCCTTCCTCTACCTCCCCACCTCTTCCGCATCCTTCACCTTCCCCATTCTACTCTCGCTAACTCTCTTCCCTTGCCACTTTCCTCCAACTCCATATTCTCTCTGGCCTTTTGCTATTTACATCTACTATCGTGCCTCCACTTCTTCGGGTTTCTGATCCCCAAATTGTTGCTTTTCTCCGTAACAACCCCCTTCGTGCTTCCTTCCTCGTCATGACTTTCCTGGCGCCTCTCACCAGAATTTTCTTTATCCCGCCCAGTCCCTGCTACCCCCACATCCCTTTACCCTCCTTTTGTCTGCCCCACCGAAACCATCTGTCCCTCTCTTTATTTCTGTTTCGCGCCTTTTTCTTCTATCTCACTCCACATTTTCTGTTCTACGCTGCCGCCCTTTCCCCTCGCCTCATTTTCTTTATTTTATCGCCCTCCTACTAATCTTTGTCCTCCTGCCCCATTCGAACACCACCTTTTCATTCCCGTCCTGTCCTCTGGTACATGGCCTGGCGTTTTCCTCCTCCCTCGTCCCCCCACCCTCCCCGACCTCTTCCCTCCACTCTCACACCCCCCCCTCCCCTCATTTCAGCTTGTACATCCCACGCCTCTCCTATCTTCGATATCCTCCCCTCCATCTCTTTGACTCTCCCTTCCCCTCTGTGATCCTCTATCCGTCACTTTTCCGCTTCTTCCCCCCCCCCCTTCCCCCTGCTCTCCCCCTCACTTGTCCCCTCCTTCTCGCCTCTCTCTCTTTCCAGTCTTTCCTCTTCATCTCATTTCCACCCCCACTTTTTCTCTTCTTCATTCCCCCCCCCGCTCCCCGCCATTATTTCTTGCTCGGATATCATCCCCCAACTACATATATCCCTGTTTTATTCCTAGCGCCCCTCACTACCTCCCCTTTATTCGTCTGATCGTGCAGCGTGCTGACTGTTCCATTCACCCCCTTCCCCTCTTGCCTATCCCCCTTTACGATAATCGCTCTCTTACATCCCCTCTAGTTCCCTCCTCTTTTCCCCCTCTAGATTCTCCTCGTACCTCCCCTCCCTCAACCCCTCACTCCCCCTCCTTCCCCCCCCCCTCTCCTTACCTCTTCTCCTTCTCGCCTCCCCCGTCCCTCCCTGTGATCTCTTCTCCTCAATCCGCCCTGTTTTTATCAAGTTACCTCCCGCACCCTCCCCCCCGCCTCGACCGCCCATCTCTTTCTCTGCCCTCCTGTCTCTGTACATCTCTTTCCCCACCCTCTACCCCCTCGCACTATCTATCTTCTCCTGTCCCCCCCCCTTGCTTAATCTTATCGCTTTATACCTCCACGTACCCTATCCCCCTCGTCTCCCTCTCCGCCCCCGTCCTTGCCCCTTTTTTCCTCTATCTTTCCCCCCATCTCAACCCAGTTCCTTTCTTCTACTTCGCAATCCCGCCCTCGCAGCTTTCTACCCTTTTTTCCTTTTTGTCTTACGCCTCCCACACTTCTCGTCTCCTTCTTCTCCTTCCCTACATCCTTCACTCTTTACCCCGCCTCTTCTCCCTATCCCCTAATTTGCCCCTCTTTCTTCCCCTTTCTTACTCGCTCTCCCAGTCCTGCTTCATTTTGCCCCCGTCCTTCTTCCTTTAAGCTTTTCCTTCCTCTTATCCCTCCCTTTTTTCCCCCACCAAACATATCGTCCCCCCCTAACTACATTGCTTCCTCCGTTCCTGCTTTCGATCCCCTACATCCCCCTCCCTCACCTCCCTTACCCCCCACCCCCCCCCCCGACCCTTCCGCGCCCCTCCGCTTCTCTCTCCTCCACTCACCCTAACTTCCTTCCCACCTCCCTCCCTTTCCTCACACTTTCCCCCCAGTTTTCATCCTCTCCTCCATCCGCCCCCTATCTCCCCGCTTTTCCTTTCTGATTTTCCTTCGCCGCTCTTTTCTACATTATTACCTTCTTTTACCTCTTCTCCTCTCCCCCAACCCCACTACCCTCCCCCTCTCTTCTCTCTCCTCCCTCGCCTACCACCTCCCCCCATTGCCCCTCTTTCACACCCCCCTACGTCTTCTCCCCACCCCCCCACTCCCGCTTTTCTTTTTCTCTTTCCTCGTCTCGTTTTTTCACGTCTCTTACTGTCCCTGCCCGTGCTCTCCCCCTTTTGCCCCATCCTCGCCCTCTTTCCATCGTTCTTTCCCCCTTCTTCCTTCCCTCTCTTCCCTTCTCATTCCTTTTACTCTCTCTCCCCTCCTTCCCCGCATCTTCTCCCCCATTTCCCTTCGCATATCCACCCCTCCCATCACACCTCACCATACCTTCCCCTCCCCCCGTCCTCCTCCTCCACCCCCCTACTTTACCGTCCCGTGCCCATTTTCTTGAACTCTTCTCTCCTCCCCTCCCCGTCTCCTTGCCCCCTCTCTTTGATTGCCCTTCCCTCCCCCTCATCCCCGCCTCACCCCAACCCCTCCTCCTCCTCTCTATTCCTCTGTTCTCCCTCTCTTTTTTTATTTCTTTCCCCTCTTTTTGGGGCCTTCTCCCCCCCCTTCCACGATTACCCTCTCTACTTCCAACACCTTTTTCTTCACCAGCTTTCCCGCCTTCTTCCACCCCTCCACTCTCCTCCCATTGTTCTATACCTTTACCTCCTCCCTGTTCCTCCCCTTACCCTCCCCTGCGTCCACTGCCCTGACCCTATTTTCACCCACTCCTTTTCTCTCTCCCTTTCTTTTTCCCCCCCTCACCAACTCTCACTCCCCCTCACTTCCCCTTCCCTCTCTCACTTACCCTTTTGTCTCCCCCCCCCCAATACTACCATCACTCCGTGTTCTTCTCTCCCATCTTCCCACCCGCCGCCTTCCTTCCACCAACCCTACTTCCCCTTCTCCACCCTTGCTTCTTTTCTCATCTCCTTATACCTTTCCTTTTCCCTCACTCTCTCTCATTCTTCACACCACACATCCCCCCCCCCCACCCCTCACCCGGCCCTCACAGATCTCCCGTCCCCTTCCCTCTACCTCTCTCTTCTGAGCACCCGCGCGTTTCGTTTCCTTTTTCCTCCTTCGCTACACCCCGGGAATTTCACTACCAGTTTGAAAAACGACCTCGCCGCAAGACAGGTCCGGCGCCACCCCTTCCTTCAGCACGAGCGCGACCTCGTTGCCGACCTGAAGCTGCGGCTGCAGCGCCTCCTTCCTCTTCTTCTCTTAGGTACAACCGGTAGAGCGTTTTCCCTCTCCAAGGAAAAACCCCCCTTCTCTCCCCATCAAAGCCCCTTTTCCGAAGCGGTCGTTGACGCCCCTCTTCTTAGGATTTTACGTGCGCGCATTTTGCCCCGAGAATCCCGAAAACGACTGCGATGCGAGATAACTCCACCGCCTTTTTCTGTTTGGCGAGCAAACTGCCCCCTCGATGAAACTTTTAGGGTTCCCGACTTCGACCTCAAATATATTTCTTTTTATCTTCTTGCAGCTCCCCGGTCTTGATTCCTTGGGTTAGCTCTTCCTGATTTTCGAATTTTTTATGCCGGTGTTACTTTTTTTCACGAGGGGCGCGGCCCATTTTTTCTGGCGAACCCGACTTGAGCCTTGTTCGTTTTTTTTAGCTTCGCCTGGTCCTCTTTCTCGGCCGCTCCTCTTCTCATCTCTTTACGTTCGGCGGCCTCTCCCCTCTCCGGTGTCAGACGGAATTCCGGGCCTTTTTCGGAAACTGGTCGAGGACCTTCACCCCCCCTCGATCTTCGCAACTTTTTCTTAATTCACGACGCCGGTCAGGTTCGGTCCCAGCTGCGTCCTTCATTGGTCCGACCCTTTTTTAAAATGCGTGTTTTCAGTTGCCCCTTTTCGTCACCCGGACATCTGCGATAGGAATCCCTCTTTTAAACGAAATAGGGTTTTTTTTTCTCCTGATAGTTTCCCCTTCGGCCCATCTTGTGTGGGGCGTCTTTTTTCACCTTACAGGATCTCGCGCGCCTTCCCCCCCTGGGTATTACGAGTACACTTCCCCCCCCATCTTCTCGAAGGTATTCGGCTTGTCTTTCCTGTACTACCTCCCCCTGAGAGAAGCCGACCTTTTTTTCTTCGATCTGAGACGTATCTTGTTGAAATTGGCCACTTCTTCAGGCGAAAAAGAGTCATTCTCATGATCTTTCTTTCTAAGTTGGTGCAAGCCAATCGACCTCTTCTAGCAGTCTTGTCCCCGCGGTACGGTTTCCTTTCTGTTCTCTAGACGCCCTTCTACCCCCCGAGGATAAACCACCTTGGCCTTCTTTCTTGCCCTATCGATCAGCGCTGAAGGTTGAAGGAGAGCTTTCGGTGAGGCTATGACCTTTCCTCGGATGCCTTCCTCCCTTCTACCCCCCCCGACCTCCCCCGGATGAACAGGTCCCAGCGCGCGCCTTAATTTCGGAAAAAATAGATTGGCTTTTGCGTCTCGGTGCAGTTTGTTTTTCCGTTCCAGCCCA
>Ga0179593_1524206_pt1 | contig 13577 bp, 22 predicted proteins | sample CZODoug2_1_08_16_FD_185931 | JGI IMG/M metagenome (GOLD analysis project Ga0179593, IMG submission 185931) | Vadose zone soil fungal communities from Angelo Coast Range Reserve, California, USA - CZODoug2_1_08_16fungal (PacBio error correction) | ecosystem: Environmental > Terrestrial > Soil >... | reverse complement strand
CCCCCCCATATCGATGAGATCGAGGCGTGCGGATTTCACATTCCCTTCTTACGATAGTCTTCCCCGCCCTCGACAAAACCTGCCTCTAGCCCCCTGACTGAGCCGTGGGCGGAACGCGCTTTCGTCCTCGTCAGCGTTCCCTTGCGCGCTCGCTAGTCATCGCTGGCCCTCTATGTGCCGTACCTTCTTTCTCTGAGGACCAACCCATTCCCTCACCGCGGTTTCGGGGTCCAAATACCGGCGGAGCCTGGAACGATTCTGTTTCCCGTCGACCAGTAGGCATCTCAATCCCTTCTCCCCCCCGGCCGAAGCGCTTGCTCTTTTGAGAGAACGCGTTCCTTTCGTGAAGAAGATCAAGCGTATCCCCGCAAACAGCAAGGATTCTTCCCATTGCGCCATCCGCGCTTCTGACGGGAAAAGCCGCCCCTCATGAAACGAATAGCCGCAGTTCTCCGCCGGAGCCGCGGCCGGTGCTCAGCCAGAAGCGTCCCACGGATGTTTTTCGTCCGCCTCGCTGACCTCGGGTTTTATTGAAGCTGCGACGTCTCGCTTGCCCTCTTCGCCGAAAGTAGTTTCCTGAGATAAGTTCCCGCGCCCTCCCCCTCTGAGGACCCTGCTTGATGGCCAGGACCCTCTGAAGATAGCCGGCCTTCTCGTGTCGGGATGCGGCCCTCGAGCGGTCACCACCTTTACTTCCCCTGCGTCGCCACGCTTTCCTTTTGGCGCGTCGTTCTCGTGACTTTCGAGCAGGATTGTTGATCGTCGCCTTCGCGCGCCGCCCTTCATTGCCTCTTTCTCCGTTATCCAAGGTCCTCTTAGGGTATAATAGACCTTCTGTGTGAACAGCGTCCTCCCTAAGGACGATCCGGCGTGATCTGCGACATGGTTTTTCCCGGGCCTTTTTTTAGAGTCGCGATTCTCCTACTTTCGAGGTGCGAGCCCGAGCTTTTCTTCCCCGATCCCCTGCTGTCACGGACGCCTGCGGCCCTTTTTTCTCGAGCGAACCGTTCTCCTCGCGGCGGCGGCAAACCTTTGGAGCTCTCGCTCCTCTCCTTTTTCCGCCGGCTGCCCCCCGATCACGACGCCGCCCTTTTGTCGATCCGCATGATATGTCGCTCGGGATCGCCTCTTCGCGAGCAGCCGTCTTTTCAGCTCAGATCGGGAAGTCTTTTCTAGGGGCGTCCCCTGAGCAAAGTGACGGCCGCCAAGTCTATGGGCCTGCGCCATCTCGATGCCCGGTCCCTCATGAAGGATGAGATGGTTTTTTCCTCTTCGAATCGGATCGTTTCGTAAGGTACATTCCATCGGCAGGCGATCTTGCTCCGCAGTCCGGCGAGGCGCCCCCCCAGCAAGGGACGAAGTTTCGCGGATGCGGTGCCGCGGAACATCCCGTTTGTTCCCGTGCATCCTCGCGCGTCCTCTTTGATCACACGGACGCCGAGCCCATCCCTCCACGAAGCCGTCGAAGCGGTCGGTGCGATGGCAGCGATGACGCACCGTGGAGCATACCGCGGATCTCCTCTTTGTTTTGATAGAGATCCTCGGTTTCTTCTCCATGGCTCATCGCTGACCATAGCAGACAGATTTTCGATTTTTTAGAGGGGCTCGGCGTCCGGGTGTCCTAAAGCGCGCTCACGGATCGCGGAGATGTCCGCGGTTTTCCATCCGCGCACGCCTCTCTCAAGCCCTATGCGCCGCGATGCCTCCCTTCCCCCAGGTGCCTTACCTGACTTCAAGAGACACATCTCGACACCCGCGGCCCGACCATCTCATTTTATCGGCTTTTTTCCCATAGGTTGCTCCCTCTTGGCGCAGGCCCATTCCTATGTGCTCCACGTGTCCTAGGCAGCCCAGGCGCTCTCCCTTGACGATCACGAGCTCTCCTTTAAGAGGACAGGCTTTTTTCCGAGGGCATCTCCCGCGAGCGGGTATCCTCCATGCGGATCGCTATCTGGAGGGCGTTCTTCGCCGGTAGCGCAAGTGCGAGGCAGCGTCGGAATAGAAGATCCTGGTTGTCCGTGCGGCGGTCCCAATCGCCGCGATCTCGACACTCCGTGACAGGCAGGGTTCTTGTCGATGCGCGGCTGCGACACCCTCGTCCCCTTTTTTTAGACTTGTCTGCCAGCAATCCCTTTTCGCCGCTATTCCTCTGATAGTACTGCGCCCTTTTTTTTTCCGGCTCCCGGCTTGGTCGATACCGCGCGTCTGGGTCAACTACACCGTTCTTTCGCTCGCCCATGTCTGGTTGGAAAGAGGTGTTCTTCCTGAACTGTGGAGACGACTCCACCATCCTGCGCTCGTCCACGAGAAAACTCCGCCCAGACCGAGGGTCTCCATGGCTCGTCAAGGTGTTTCTAAATTGCGTCATCCTCTGTTCTCTCTCCTCGGTCAAGCCGCCGGCGAAGTTTTCCATCCCTGGGGTTTCCATCGGACCGTTCAAGATCACCATTCCGGGAATGATCTTTTTTCGGCTAGGCGGGCCCGCTACCTTCATCTGCTCCATCCCTCCAGCTGTAAGCTATACGGAAGAGCATCATCCTCCTGACCCGCTGCCTTCGCCGGCACGCGTTCTTTTTGAGTCAGCTTTCGTGCGTGAAGTCTTGTCTTTTCGTGTAACGTGTTCCCCAGGAGCGATGCGTCCTTTTGGCGAGGAGCTGCTTGGGTGCGGTTGGCTGCCCCCCCCCCCCACCCCCCCCCCCCCCCCCCCCCCCCCCCCCCCCCCCCCCTTGAGACGATGTGTCTGATTAACTTTAACCGTGATCTCGACAGCGGCGTGCGCTTGTTCAGACTTGCCCTGGGCGTGATAGCATAGAGCTGCCCGCCGCGTCCTCTGCAGGGATCCCTCCTTATTGAGCTCAGAAACTCCCGGCGTGACTGATTGGCCTCTTAGCGCGGACCCATAGATGAACGCCGCTCTTCCCGAGGTCGAGCGGTATCAGCACATTGACGCTTCGAGGACGGCAGAAACCCTCCGTTCCGGCGCAATTTTCTTGCTATGCGGGTGGTCACGCTCTCGGTGACTAAGATAGGAGCATTTTTTAAGGCCTAGCGCAGCCCCTCTCAGCGAGATCGATATATGTCTGCTCTCCAGCAGGAGGAGTTACCTCGCCCCCAAGTGAGTCAAATTGAGATCGCGTCGCGATCTCAACATCCTGCCAAGAAAGCGAGAATTTCTTCCAAGGCCAGCTTCATTTTTTTTTAATTCGCGCATGTGTCGACTTTGATCGATGATATTCCAAGTATTTGTGCTCAACCGCACACCAGTTGCCGCTAAGAGAACCGCGTCTGTCGTCATTGCGATCTCCTACACCCTCCACGTTTTTTTGCGATCCCCCCTTACCTCGAGGGGGGACGCCCCCTTGATTCGCATCCCCCCCCGTTCAGACTTTGTTTCAACCGAATTAATAAATTTTTCCTCTATGTAACGGTATGCTTTTTTCGGGTAGTCACACACACCTGCATCCCCTTGGCCCGAATCGCCGTTTCCAGGGCGGACGCGGTCCCTGGGCACGATAAATTCAATACTCCCCCTCCCGAGGAGACCATGAGTGACCGGCCTATGAATGGCGGCCGTCACGATCTTGTGCGATCGGGCTGCCAGTCTTGAGACCGAGATGGTTTCGGAATTTGCCCAGTCGAAGAAGTCTCTCTTAAGGGACGCCGAAAGTCTACCGTCAGGCACCTACCAGAAGCCCTGGCGCCCGTCTCTGGATTATTAGCTTCCTCGAAAACGGTTCGTCTCAGCGCGCATTTCCTTCGGTTCACCCCTTCGGCCGACCGAGATGTTTTCTCCCCATTCCGCCGCCCCCGGACACCCCCTCGAGGACGTCCCCTTGACCCCGCCCGAAATCGTGCGTTCTCGGGATTCGGCTGATCCTTTTTTTTTTCAGCGTGATCTTCTCGGCACGTCTCCCCGGCTTCCCCGACAATGCCTCACTGTCTGGATCTTCATGGCCTTTAGTCATTCGCTCGATATAGTCCGCTCCGATCTCCATCTCATTCGAGTGCAAGGCGCGCTCACCCTATTTTCGCCTGGAGGTTGTTCGTTTCCTTTTTTTTTTGACTTCCGGGTGCGGCAGTCCTTTGCCACCTTTACAGGAATATTCCCTCGGATTTCAGTCCTTTCTCCACGCACCTTTCCCTTTTTGCGCGCAGACGCAAAGCGCGTGCGGCTCTTCGTCCGGAGAAGTCCTTGTCCCTGCGTTCGCGGTGCGGCGCTTTCATATGACTTTCTCCGATTGGAGTTCGTATCGTCGTGTGAAGTCAGAGCCCTGCCTCCGCGCTGAGCTGAGGGGAGGAGACCCCGTTGCGCCTCCCAGACGAGTGCCCTTCTTGCGCTCCCTCCTTTCCCCTCGAGGGGGACTTGGATGTACTCGTTTCCTTGATCGAGCCCCCCCCCCCTGCGCCAGCGGCGGTCAGGGGCTGGCTCTTTGCCACCGGGTCTTCCAGCAGCGGCGCTCTCCCGATGCCCCACCCACCTCTTCTCGCCAGCGCGCATCAGCCATGCGAGGCGCTCTCCTTCTTGTTTGTTGTTGTCGAGAGATCTTGATGAGCGAGACGTCGTTGTCCCTGGGCAGCCCGCCCTGAGCCGCTGCTGCGGCCCAGACCCGGTGGCACCCCCCCCCGAGCTATTAAGATCTAATGACTCTTTGTTGGCTTGCTCGATCTCTGGGTCGAGAACCGAAGTAACTCCACGTTCCTCTCTAGGGCGGTTCTCCCCCCGGCGAACCGGTCCTAGTCTGTTGGCACCCTCTTCCTCTATCAGAGAGGAGGAAGGAGCTGGAGTCCGACTTCACCCCTACGACGCAACCTCTGGCGCGTCTATGCGCTGGGACGGCAGGACCCTCCGTTCCGCCGTCGCTTCGCGTTGACGCGGGTCGGTTCCTTCCAAAGGAGAAGTGGGCCTAATGCTGCTCTCCGAGCCGCTCACCTTCCGGGGACCGAAGACTTGCCCTCCCATGGGAACTTCGCGTCGCAACCACCAGGCCTCACCCCTCAAGGCTTCCCGGCTCGGTGAATCCGCTCTTTCTTTCTCCACTCGACTTAGGGACTGTTATCGTCGGCATCGCCGACTTAATATCCTTCGGTCCATCGGCAGTTTCGGATGGTCGCCTTAGCCGGTACGCGCCCTTGTCTCCGGTCACGTCCAGCAGATCAAGGCCCTATCCTCCTCCGATTTCGTCACTTTTTTTTTTGCTCTCGCTTCGGTGGTTGCCTTGGCCGCGGCGACTTTTTCATCTCGCGAGTTTGCATGACGGGTTCCTCCAGTGCGCGCGCACCCGAAGCGGCCACGCACGGTTTCTCTGCCTACGAGAATCCCCGATTTTTCAAGGGCTTTGGTTCCCCTTGCCGAGCTGCCCCGCTACTCGCCCAGGGCGAGCGGTTCGCACTATTCAATTCCTGACCCCCATTGCAGACTCGACTGGGCAGTCTTTTCATAGATCGGTCCTTTCCATATCATCTTCCGTCCTCATGGGCCCTATTCGGCTAACCTCCCTGCTGTCTGAGCGTTTCCCTGTTCCGGCGCCGCCCGGAACTCCGCGGCGATTCTTGCAAGGGGGTGATGAAGTTCTGTGACGACCCCTTCTGAACCCCCGGTACATAGCTTTCCCCCCCTTCATTCGGGTGAGCCAAACTCCGATACTCCGGCCTATGGTTGATCTCGACAAATTGGCGTCACCCCTTCTGGTAAACATCGGGATTCGTTTGCAACTGGAGGGTGTATGAAAAATGAACGACCCTGACGGCGGTTTTAGTCGAGCAGTTTCCCGGGTTGCGGCTTGGATTTGTTTGGTCAAACACGGCTCTGAGACGAGTCCTCGCTATCGATCACCGTCTCTCCGGACGCCTTCTGAAGCTGGACTTGTCGTCCCTAATTCGCTCTTTCGTGTCATCGATGTTTGCAGCGCGGCGTTTCGGCGATGAGCGATTCGACTGTTTGCCAGGGCTTCGGTCTCTGGGCGGGCGACGAGCGTCTCCTATAGATCTGGCTTAGATAGAGGCTTTTTTGACGCTTTGCATTTCACGGTGCGCCGATCCTTCCTTACCGCGACAACCGCATGCGCCCGAATTAGCCTTTGACTGGGGTTCCTGCCCTTCCCGCTCAGCTGCTGGGCGCGACCCGTTCCGGCGGCCATCTAGTTCATTTGATCGAGGCCAATCAGCCCCTCCGACCTCCGGGTGGGCCCCCTATACGCTGGCTAGCAGGGAATTCCGCGTCGGGACCCCTGCGCGGACTCCGCTTTCGCCAAGTGTTTCCCTGAACAAGATTTTTCCCTCCGACGCGCGTGACGCTGGTCCTCACGGTGAAAGGCGCCGTGAAGCAATTCCGAGCGTCTCCAACGTCGTCCCCCACGCAAAAAGGCTTGCTTCTCGCCACCGGTCCTCAGAGAAGCGCCCTTTCCCGACTCCCCATGCAGGCGCCTCGCCGCATCTTGAACGCCGGACCGTTTCGGCTCAGCCCGACCTCCCTTTTGTTCAGGAAAAGGCTTCTCTCTTCGTCCGCTCCTCCCAGCTTGGGATTTTTCCCTTACCGCGCTTTCCGCCTCGCGTGAAACAGTCGGGTACTTGCGATCATTCCCCTTTCCTTGATCTTTAGACCCTATGGCCAGGACCAGGGATTCAGATCGCCGGCCTTTTTCAGTCGGCCGATGATCCCGTTCCGGAGCTCCCCACCCACCTTTTCCTGGCCATTGCGTCCGATCGGTCTGGGTCTCCGTTCTCGTGGAAAGCCCGCTCCTTGTATGGTGATATCTTTCTCCTTGCGCAGACTACCTTGTCAACCGGACATTTTTTCAGCTCGGGATCGGTGTGGGACCCAGGGCAGCTCCGGTAACGACCCGTCCTTTGGAATGCGGACATTTTTCCTCGCAGGACGATCCCCTTTCTTAGAAGGCTTTTCTGGTGAATGCGTGGCCGCCTTCGAGTCTCCTCGAAGGACATGGCGGTCTTGATTTTTTTCTCCGCGCATCGTCCCCCCCCCCCCCCCCTGCCTGGCACGGGTCCCTCTTTTCTTGTCGAGATCGAGCGACTCCCTTTTCCCCCGGCCGGCAAACCAGGAGAGCGCTTGAGGGATCCGCTCCTCCCTTGGTCGCCCTGCGAGAACGACTCCCCCGAACGCCGCCCCTTTCGCTCTCGATTCCGCCTCCGAGAAACGCCCTGCCCCCTCTAGAGCAGCGGTTCTGGTAGTAGAGCCTATTCGAGATCGTGGTATCGGCGAGCGCATTGTTGGACTGTACTGGACGGCGGGGCGCCCCTGCATGGGGAAGGACTCCATCCCCCTCCCCCCTCTCTCATTCGATAGTGAGATGGTCGGGCTAGTGTATGTACGACTTCTCTTGTTCGTCCTTCCACCTGGTCGAGGGCCGGACTCTCTTTTTCGCGTCGGCGAGCGCCAGTTTTGACAGAAGGCGGCGGGCTCCTTTCTTCGTTAGCTCGTGCGGTCGTGAAGCGCTTCGGTCGCCATGGATCACCCGGGCCGCCGTTTCGAAACGAGCCGTCGACTCTTTCTCGCAGAAGGGCGCTCCTCCATGGACGTTGCGCCATCACCGTTCCCTATATTTTCCTCCTCCTCCTTTTTTTTTTTTCGCGATCCGCGGTGATGCGCCACGTCCATTGTGCCATCGCGCCGAACGATTTTGGCTCGTTTCGAGGGGATCTCGGTGTGATCCATGCGGGACACGCGCGCCGGGAACGCGAGAGATGTCAGCTTTCTACATCCGCATTCCGCGCCCGCTTAGTCCTTTTCCACTTATTCCTCGCCCCCTACCCAGGGCATTACCTGGCGCCTTTGAAATATTCGACAATACCATTCCCGCCATCTCATCTTCGGCGCCGCGGCCCCGGGCTCGAGATGCGCCCTTTTTTTCTTGCCAGAATTGGCGCCCTCAAGGTGCTCGAGTAGTCATTCATCTCGCAAGGGACGATCGAAGATCGCCGATTTTCCGCGGACCGGCTTCTCTCGGCATCGCGATCTCTTGCGGGTATATATACTTTTGATCGAGAGTCGCCCCTTGCCTTGCTTTTTATAGTGCTTCGCCCGTCTTTTGGCGTTGCTGGTCCTCGGGCTCCCGACTGGTGCCGCCGGCCTTCCCAATTCGTCTTTTCCAAGGCCGCATCGTCGTTCCCTCTGGATCGTGGTCTCTCTTTTTCGCACCTCGAACCGCCATGTTTCGATCGGCGACGTCGCGTTGCCCTTTTTTCCAGTCCGGCTATCCACGGCGGGATCGTTGCGCAATTGCCTGTTCCGCTCCTGCGGGGTCGTTTCGCTGCCCTGGGTCACCACCGATCCCCTCGCACATTGTCTTTCAAGAGGGGGCGGCTTCTTTGGTTTTTACTGATCTCACCATCCTGCGCTTCCACGAGAACGATCGCCCAGACCGAGCTGCTTTTTTGGCCTCGTCAAGGTGTTTGTCGCGCAGGAACGGGTTTCCGGCGCTCGATCCTCGTCACTTTACGGCGAGCTGATCCCCCCTCATGCCCACTCCAGGGTCTAAGGATCCTTTCGGAATGATTTCTTACCCTTCCGGCGATTGGGCAAGAAGCGGGCCCTTCTCCTCTACATACCTCAGCTTCCACTGCCTGACCCCGTTTCCTGACCCGCTCGTTTCGCCTTGGCTCTTTTTTCAGCGGCCTGCGCGAGGCTCTTTTTGGCGGGGCGGCCGTTTTTCCCGCTCGGCGCGATGGCGAATTTTTAGGAGCGCAGCATGTTTTGCTTTCACGAAGTGGCAGACGATGCTTTTCCTTCCACCCCCTTCACCTGCTCTCGACCCCCTCGTCTGTCGGCGATGAGTTTTTCGACTTGCCCTTGCGGGAAGAGCCCCGCGCTGCCGACTCGATCGTTCCAGGCTCGCCTTTGTAGAGTCCCCCCTACCCCCCCCCGCTGGTGGACGTGCCTGATTTCGCGATCAGCGAGGACGTAAATAGATGCTCAGAGGGACGAGTCTGCAGCCACCATCCCTACCTGCGCTTCTGAGGAAGGAAGGACCCTTTCTGCCGGGCTCAGTCCTCAGCGATGCGGGTTGTTTCCGCGTTTTTCGGAGCTCGGGATTCGCGCAGGCCCGACCCCCTCGAGATATCTCTCTTTAGCTACGTCGCCTCAGTCTTTTGGTACAGCACCCTGGCCTCGGCGCATAGCGCATCGTGTCCCTACGAGCTCGAACCTCCCTCACGCCAGCAGCGACTGTTGCGGAACGCCATTTCAGTTCCTTCTGAGTCTCCTTTTCGCTGAGAGCTGGACCGTCGCCGGGTTGATCCGCCGCAACCCGTGGTGGCTCGGACGCGACCCCTCGTATGTCGTCCTTCGAGATTCAATCCCTCCTTTCGACTTTCGATCCCCGATGTTTACCTAGGGGGACGCCAATTTCTCTTTCAGCAGCCCCATAGGCCTCCGCTCCGGCCGTTGGCTCACCCTCTGAAGTAAATTTTTGTACTTTCTGTAACGGTATGTCTCATTCATCCATCCCCGGGCATCCCCTTGGCCCACTTCATCGCCGCTTCTTCAGGGCGTCACAGGGCCGCCTCCCAAAGAAGCAGTCTTTCCGAAAGGAGGTGCTTTCTGTGACCGAAGCTGATCTTTTAGATCGTCGGAAAGCGATCTGCCCGTCGAGCGGGAGGCCGAGGCCGGGGGCAGGGAATTTCATAGGCGACCCGCTCGCCCTCCGGTACGAGGCACCCCCCCGCCCGGTCCGTCTCCACCCGAACAAGAAGCCTTGGCGCCCGTTTTGTTGGGATCTCTTCGAGGCGCTCGAACCCCTTCCTCGTCTCGCGATTGCCCGGTTTTCACCCCTTCAGGCCCGACCATATTCTCTGAGAGCACATTCCTCCGCGGCACACCTCCCGTGGAGGCTCGACTGGTTCGGACGAAATCGGCTTTTCGCGGCTCGGCCTCTGCTGAAGCTGACCGGGCTCGTCCCGGCCTTGCGGACCGGTCTTCCCTTTCTCCATACGGCCGCTGGAATCCTATGGATCGGTTTTTATTCGCGGACGTCTCTCGGGCGATGCCTTTTATTCCAGCCCTTTTTCGAGTGTATGCCTGTTCGCGATCAATCCGCATCGCCTTGGTTGTTCGTCGCCTGGTGTTTTCTCACGCCGTTTCCAATTTTTGCGGCCTTCCTTACAAAGCATGTCCATATTTGAGCGGCTCGGATTTCATCAAGTATGCAACGACTTCTTCCTTGCGCTCCCGACGCGTCAAGCTATCGACGGGAAAGAGACTGAACGGAAGAGGTTCCTCCCGTCGACGGCGACGCTCATATTTCAGCTTGTGTGTCTCGCGGGTGAAGTCCCTGACTCCTCAGCTGATGTCTTTCCATGGGGGGCGGAGCCTCGGGGCCGGCCCCCACGAGGAAAGTCCCCCCCCCCGATTGCCGCTCCCGTCTTCCTCGAGGACGTGGAGTGCCCCCTCATGATTGAGGCCCGCCGCGCGCCCCGCGGCGTCAGGTAGATCGTAATAGCTATTTTGCGGTGCCAAGTTTGCGCCAGCATTCTCGAGCCGCGATGCCAGTTAGCCCGCACGTTCTCGTCCAGCCCTGTGCTGTATCTCTCTCTTTTTTCCCCTCTTTTTCTCCGTGTTTTTGTTTGCGATCCTTCGCATTTTTGCTTGAGCGCGAGACGGCGTGGCGTCTCCTGCCTGAGGCAGCGCGGCCTCGCTGCTGCGCCCCGATGTGGCCCCCGAGGAGAGCTCTATCTCCTGACGCCCCGCTTTCGCGCGGCGGGTCTCTCCTCTGGGTCGAACTTCTTTACCCCACGTCAATCGAGTTTTGGGAGCGGCATCGCCGGTAATCCGCCCTGGCAACCGCCCCCCTTTCGCCCCCTCAGGCCCTTTCGCGGAAGGAGTTGCTGCCGAATTAACCCGCACGACGCCAATTGGCGCGTCTATGAGTCTGCGGCCGCGACTTTGTTCTGTCTCTTCCTCGTCGCACTCTGACGCGGAGTCGGGCGCGGGCCCCGAGAAGGCGTGTGCCTCCTGCTTTGAAATCCGATTGCTCAAAATTCCTGTTTGACTGTTACTTCCCTTCGTCCCCCCCAGGAACGGGCTGCGTCAACCACCTTCTCGAAAATCAAGTCTATGCGGTCTGTTTTTAGCGCATTCTTCTACCTCGGTCCCTTGTGACAGTCGGCATCGCAGCATCTTCCGATATTACTATCCCGATCCTCTCGATTTCTGACGGATGTTAGGCGGCTCGACGTGTTGTCCTTTTTCGAGTGGCCGAGCCCCCCCCCTCACGAGTGTCAGATCCGGCCGAGAATCTACCGCCGATTTCCATGGTAGCCCAGTAGCGAACTGGTGTGAGGTGGCCGCGTTTTACTGCATTCCGCTCATTCGAAGCTGTTAGGCCTCTCAGGGTGACCGCCAAGGAGCCTCCGAGCCACCCTACCGGTTTCTTTTTGCCAGAAGATTCCCAGAGACGGTCGTCCCAGGCTTTGGTCCCGGTGCACGATCCTTTTTCTTATCTCTCGTCCGCCAGGAGCGGCTCTTCGGCCTATCCAATTCCTGCCCCATCTTTCGACGCTCGAAACCTTCGCCGATCGCTTCCCTTTTCGTTCCGGCTGCATCCTCGGCAACCGATGTTCCTCTTCGGATAACCGACGTTCTGCATTTGCGGGGCCTTTTTTGCGCCGCCCCCTTAAGAAAGCCGGCGATTCTTTTTCGGATTCAGTTATTATGTGATTCTACATACTTTACAATTCAAAAAATTTCCTATTTCTGGTGAGCCAACTTCGATCCTTCCGGCCTTTCTGCGAAATTTGTCCCCCTTCGAGGTTAAAAACATCTGTGTTGCCTGCAAGTCGCACGGGGTATGAATATCGAAATGAACGAACCCGGGCGGTTTCTCCCTGAGCCAAGGCACGGGTGTCTGCAGGTGAGTCCCCCTCGTCCGTTTCTCGCGCCATCGAAAGTCGATCAGCGCGAATCCCAAGATGGACTGGTCTCAACATAATTCGTTTTTACTTGTTGCGATCGCTTCGACGCGATTGCGCCTGCGCCGCGGTACATTCGGTCTCATATGCCCTTTTTTGCGAAGCTCCCGCAGAGCGATCTCGGCTTCCGAAGCTGCGCGAGTGCCTCCCTCCGCCGATCTTCGTCACCTGAAAGCGAACAACCTTTCATCGCGAAAGCAGCATGGCGCCGTAGCAGGTTTCTTTTTTTAATAGATACGCGTCACATTTCCTCTTCACCTCGTCCTCGCGTCTTATCTATTTGCCTCCCTCGCTGATCGAGTCATAAGGAACGTACGACCGCTGTTTAGGAGGACGCTCCCTTACAGGCGAGTCCCAACGAGATGGAAGCGTCTTCTCCCGTCGACGTGCTCGGCTCATCGCCCAGGCAAGTCAGTCTTCATAGCCGCTCTTGCGATGTCTGGCCTAGCACGTTCTGCGAATGTGAAGCAGCGCATCACCTCCCCGTTCGCCAAACGCCCCCCTTGCGCTCCTCGCTTCCGCCCGGTTTCTCGGGGACCTCCCCGCGCAGCGCCCCTCCTTCCTCTGAAACGGCGGGCCGCTGCTTCCTCCCCGCCGAAGAGGGTTATCCACGGATGATGCTCTTTTAGTCATCTCTGAAAAGATTCGGGATGTCAGTGCAGGGTGGAACGCTCGCTTTCCCGCCGCCCTCTTTAAGGCGCGATCATCCCCCTCTCAAAGCCTTGTTTCTCCCCCCTGTCCTTGGCCAGGACCCCTTTCTCAGCTCGCCTTTTGCCGAGATCGAGGCGCCGACATCACTTTCAGTCACCACCTTGACCTTGGCCATGCTGTCTGCCCTATGGGCGCAGGTCCGTGCTCGTTTGACCGAGCGCAGGAGTGAGAATCGTTTTTCGCTCGCCGCCCCCTCGGCAAACCGACATTGGGCGAGTCCTTTCTTCCTGGGGAGGTGACCCAGTCTCGCGCGGTAATCGACCCGCGCCCTGGATGCGGGAACAGCGCATCTTTACGACCCGGATATGTGTATCCTCTGTTCTGTCGCGACGTCGCCGACTCCGCTTTCCATGGCGGTAGAGTTTGCTCCTCTCTCCTCGAACCAAGATCCCCTCGTCACGGACGAGTCCGGTTTCGAGATCGAAGCGAATCGACAGATGGGACGGGCGGCAACCAGGCCTCTTTAGCTTTCCGCTACTCGCCCTGGCCCTGCCTCGGAGGAAAGAATAAGGACGTTTTCAGGGGCGCTCTCTCCTCATGATAGAGACCCTCGCGGATCGCGATGCCCTTTTTTTGAGCAGCGGTCTCGTAGCAGCTCGGCGATCGGAATCGCCTTGGCGATGCCTTGTCGTCTCGCACAGTTGATCTGGGCGCCAAGTATGGCATTACGCTCAATCTCGAGCAGGGAACGGTTTCTTCCGATGGGAGCTTTCGGGGAGTTTCTTGTCGAAGATGGTCTCGTTCTTCCCGGAAACTGTTAGAGGCTTCCCCCGGCGGCGCAGTAGGCGTTGAGCCAGTGGCATCTCTTCTGGAGCGGATGCTGTCGAACCCGAGGACATTCCTTTCCTGCCGCAGCGGTCTCATGGATCAACCGGGAAGCAGATCCCCTCCTCTTTCTCCTCCGGCGCGATGGAAGACGATGACGCCCTGGAGCATCACCGCTG
>Ga0179593_1735726_pt1 | contig 13578 bp, 13 predicted proteins | sample CZODoug2_1_08_16_FD_185931 | JGI IMG/M metagenome (GOLD analysis project Ga0179593, IMG submission 185931) | Vadose zone soil fungal communities from Angelo Coast Range Reserve, California, USA - CZODoug2_1_08_16fungal (PacBio error correction) | ecosystem: Environmental > Terrestrial > Soil >... | reverse complement strand
TAATCGGTCGGTGATTTTTTCGGCATTTGACGCAGCTGTTCCGCCCGGTTCGGGGTTTTTTTCCACCGGTTCTCTTTCACCCTGATGCGATTGGATTTGTCTGCCTGTCTTTAGATTTTCGAAGATGTTGAGCGTGCTATGCAGTTTGAATAAACCTTGCCGCTTATAGACGGTCTTGTGGTTTTCGTTCGCTCTTGGACATGGCTTTGGATACCTTGGGCGGGTTTCGCTGCTATGCGTGAGGTTTTTGAGGCTTTGCTCGCCACTTTTCTGTTGCCCCCCCCTTCTTTGATTCCTTCCACCCAGCACGGCGCCTCCTTATTCGCGTTGGTGGCGCTGAGCTGTTCAGTTGGAAGCGTCGGTTGCACTCGCCTGCCTCCGTGAATGCTTCGGATTGCTGGCGGGAATTTGACTTCGATGTTTCTTTCTGCTGTTTTTTGAACCCCGCTAACTATTCTTGTTTGGCTGGTTTTTTGAAACCGCTTCTTTCGGGCGCAACCACGCTTCGGTGTGAAAACTCTTTTGGGGCGCCGCGGCGCCCTTTGCTTTTTTTTCTTTTTCTCGTTTCTTTTGGATGAGGGGATGTTTCATCTTTTTGCTGTTATTCCCTTAAGTCCGTACGACCGGCCATTGTTCCATGTTCTTCGGCGAGGGTGTCCCTCTAATGGCCCCTCTTTTGCTTCAGTTTGGGCGTAGACCGTCAGTTTTTTGTCACGAAAGTTTGCGGCAGGATTGTTTTTAGTTCGTATTTCTTTATGTTTTTTACGGGTTTGTTTGCGCCCTGTTGGCAGTATCCCTGAGGTTCGCATCTTGACCTTTCGGAAGGTTGAGGAAATGCGCGCTCGCGTCTTTGTTAAATTGCTGAGTCCATTCCGTTGGTTCTTTTTTTCCTGCTTTGCAATTTCCGTGTGGTCTGGTTGAGCTTTCCCCTAGCGTGAGGGAATGTCCGTGTTGGACTCCTGCCCTCGCCTCTTTTCGTCTCGCAGCGCTGTGGGGTAGTCTCGTTTTGTTCCCAACAATGCGTAACCCCCAACTGGTACCCTCGTGTCTTCAGGTTCCTTCTAATCTTTCATTCTTCCACATATCCTTTTGGTCCTTTCTCCTCTTGGGTCATGTAGGCTTTCTCCTTCTGGTTGACCGATATTAGAGGCTTCTGCAAAGGCCGGGACCGGTCGTGCGCCCAGTTCCCTTGGCTTGGTTGTGTTGCGTCTTGTCCCGGGACTTCCCAAAGTTTTTGGCTAACGAGTGCTCTTTTCGAGAGGATGTTCTTTTCAGCTTTTCGCTCTGCTTCGCTGTCCATGGCCCCACTGCTGAGGGCCTAGATGGGTTTTCATTGTGAATGACGCGCCTTGACCCCTATCCAGGGGATTTTTGCCCTCTTTTTGTTGGAATTCTGGAGACGGTCCGCAGTGCTAAGTTGCCTGTCGTTCTGTCCTCTCTACATCGAGATGCGAATTTTTGTGTGATCTCTGGCGCTTTTCTGACATCTCTCCTGTCCCTACTCATACTTTCTCTGATGTTCCCCTTTTACTTGGATTACCTTTTATCTCTCCCCCAAATTAGTCCCCCCCCCTGCTCACTCGCCTTGGTCTTTCCCTACAGATCCCGCATCGGCTAAAGTATCCGTGGCATTTTCTAGTCCTGGGGCAGCAGCCAAACCCCTGTCTTTCGTGTTTTCCTTTTTTGCCCATGCAGTCGAAACACATCATCCCCAGCCGTGTGCGTTCCTTGGTCGTTGCCTCGTCCGATCACCGCTGGAGTTGCGTCCCATTCCCCAACTCGTAGCCCAAAACTTTTTCTTCGGTCCCTGATCGGATTCTTTCCCTTCCCCAGCCTCCCTTCGAACTCGCGCCAAGACCGTACGGCGACAGTTTTACACAACCTCGAGAGAAAGCCTAAGACAAGCCTCCCCCCAAACATCCTTTTCAGATGGAAGGCGTACCCCTACGCTCCTCTCCTGACCTTTGTGTCTTTGTGGTTTCCGCATTTTGTTCCTTTGACGAACGCTCTACCACCATGCCCTACGGTAGTTGATCAGCGCAGCACTGACCATATCTCCTATGCTACGCTCTTAAATCTCACGCCGCCAACACCCCCCCAGGAATCGCTCCACCGGTTTGAAATATCGATTTTGCCACCCTGCAATCCACAAATCCCCCCGCCGCTTCTAGTTTTTTTGCGCCTCCTGCCTCAATACAACGAACCTCGATCTACCGTCGTTTCACTTCCCGCGCCCCGTCTTTCCAGCCGCACTTTACAAATGATCCCAGATGATCCCCGTCCCCCATCTGCCGCCTTTCGTGGCGTCCACCACCTCTTTTACTTGAACCCCTTCCCCCTGCGTCTTTCCGCGCCTCGCCAGGAGAAAATTTACCGCCGTCTTTTCCGGTTCGACTAAAACCGACAGCTATTCCACCCCCTAAACGCCTCTTCCTCCCCCAGCGCCTGTTACTTACCCCCCACCCTTCCCCCCTCTTCGCCGGTCGGTTGCTCCAGCAAGCGAGGTCGGCCCTAAACGCTCACAACCAATTCGTTTGCTTCCCCCCGTTCCATCGCAAATTCCAGGCCTGCATCCCGCTGTCCCCCCCCCCCCGCGACTTTCCTATAACCGACGCTTCTCGTCTCGTTTCTCAGCTAAACCAATGTCAAACGCGCTTCTGCCGTGCTTTTTGCCTGAATCAGAGCCGTTTCCGTGCGTTTTTTTTGTTACCCCCCTCTCGCATCCGACTGCGATAAAAGTCACCGTCACACCTCGTTTGCGCGAGTCTCAAAGCCGAGTCATGGTGCAGCCCGGCCCCCGAACCGTCTAAAGCCGTTTCCAGGTATTCTACCTTTCTACTCTTTTTCCTTCTATCCTTATCTCGCGTGCGCCTCCAATCGCCAAATTTTTTTCGACTTTCCCGGAACTTATAGAAGACCAGCTTCCATGATTCGCTTTCGGTAATTTCCCTCCGAGGATGCGCCACTACTTTTTCCTCTTGTTTTGTTGTCTTTTTTTTTGCATCTCGGCGGTGAGCGTTCCCCCCTGATCCGCGGGCTCGTTTCCTTGTCTCCCTTGTGTCGGGCGAATTCAACTTTTTATTCGAAGGTTGGTTTCTGTGTCCGAGATTTCGCGGCTAAATGGGTATGTCCTTGAGAATACTTCCGGCTCTTGTGGATGGTTGCGCTTTTCTCGCGGGCCTTGGCTTTGGGATAACCGGATGTTTCTTTCCTTTTTATGCGGCTGGCGGAGCTGGTTTTTTGAGTTCGATTCCAAACCGCTGTTGAAGATCTCTTCTGCTCTTGGGGCGAGGTTGGCTCTTTTTTCCCGTTCCTACCTTTTTTTTCTGTCGCTCGTGAAGCCAGGGACTCGGTGCTGGCTGTAGTTTTTGGATTGTTGTTAGCCCGCTTTCTGTTGAAATCGGAAAACGTATTTTGTAGGGCGGTTTTTTTTCTCCGTCCTTTTTTTTTTAGTTCCGCTTTCTGGTGCGTGCAACTTCGTTTTGTGGGCGCTCTATGTGCTCATTGAGGAGCGTCGGTGTGCTTCCGGGGTGTCTTTGGTCTTTTTCTTTTGCTCAAGTAAACTTCCCCCGGTCCATACTGCGGATCTTCGGGCGGGTTGCTCTGAATGGGACGGTTTGTCTTTTGGCAAGTTCATCCTGAGGTGGTTGTTGCTCCCCCTCAAATTTTTTTTTTGCTGCCGGCGGAGGGCGATCTTGATAAGTTTCGTGCGGGCTTTGTCTTTTGAATTGGGAAGTACCGGCGTGGCTCGTGATTTCTTTTGTATTCGCGTATGACCTTTTCGTTTTTTGTCTCTGCGGGGTTCGATTTGTTAATTTGCTGAGTTTTCTGTGAGATTTCGGGGTGGAGCGACTCCGATTGTTACAATTATCGTTTTCTGCGGGGAGATTCAATCGGCGGAGCGGATTTCCGCTTTATTGTCATTTTTTTTTTTTGCGATATCTCTGCCTCGCCCGGTATTGAGAGCCGCGCGTTGTCGTTTTTTTGAAACACACTGACTCCAACAAAATGGTACGTTCCCTTTTTTCTAGGGCTCTTCAATTCTTTTCCTTCTCTCCATCTATCTACTTTTGCTTTCCCTCTGTTCCTTTATTTCCTTTAGGATTGTGGAGAAACACTTCGGCCTGCCCTTTCTTTTATGGATGGGGCTTACTGAGCGACTGATTTGTCCGCGTAAGGCCGATTCATGCCGTTTCAGTTTCAGTTTTTCGTTGCGATGGTTTCCCTGTTCAGAGCGTCTTCAGCGGTGTCCCGGGATGGGAGATACCTGTGCTGCTTTGGCGGGTTCTCTTGCGCGGGCGGAGTCTTTGGCTTTTCCATCCTCCACCAGGTTTGATGGTGTTTTCCTCGACATAGAACCCGTGTGGATATCCTTGGCGCCGGTTCCCATGAGACTGATGGCCTGGTCTCTTTTCAGTATCTTTCCCTAAGCCGGCTACGACTTGACGTTTTTTTCGCCGGAAGACGATCTAGTTTACACATCTTATATTTTCTTCCCCAGCTGATCCGCCAATAAGGGCTCCCGCGTATGTTTCCTACCCTCTTGCCGATCATTATCCGGCATTCTTTCATACTCTGACAGCCGAAATCACCTTCTCCTCCAGATCTCCACATGTAGAGGTCCGGGCAGTCATCCCTCCATAAACGCTCGAGATGCAGTTCGAACCAGCCCGGTCCCTCCCCTTGCCCCCTCAGCAGGGGCCATGTCCCTCGATTCTCTTTTCCAGATAGACGTTCTGCCCCTTCCCCCCGCGCACCAGTCGTGTCATCAACCTTCCAATGACGGATGCCGGACCGCAGCAGTCTCAACGAGTTTCATTAGCCTTTTTTCGAAGTTTTTTTCTCCCCCCCACCTCTTTTTCCTTGCAACCCTCCTACATGGACAAGAGATCGTAAAGATCTCTTTCCTGCTCGGGAGCAATTAACTGAATTCCCTTCCCTTCTTTCCTTATCCCCTATTGTTCCCCCTGCGGAACACGCCTCCCCCGCCGCCTTTTAACCGAGGGCAGCTCAGCTGCCAGCCCTGTCCCCTTCATCGCGCAAAGTCCGTCCGCTCTTCTTTTCTCAGTTTTCCTCCAGCATTAATCCTCACACCCCCGAACCTTCTCCCGAGAAACTCAATCCCAATACGCCGCTTTGAGGCTCCTATTCTCAACGCAACTTCATACGCGAATCCCCCCGAAAGTCCCCTTCTCTGTTTTCTCCATTCGTAAGCAGCCCGTCAGACCTCATGATCAAGATCCCCGAAAGTTTGTACTTCGTGGGCCACCACCTTTCGTTATGTTCCTTTCCACACTGCCCCCCCCCCACTGCGCTTGCTCACCCGCCCTCTCCTCTCCTTTCCCCGTTTGAGTCCGTACTTAATTTCTCCGGGAAAATAAAGCAGCCCCCTTGCATACAAGACCCTATTGTCAGCCGCTTTTAGCTTGCCTCACATCGCGCCCACCCCCACCGGACACGTCTTTCGCTTGTTGTTCCGTCGCGTTTCGGCTCACGCCTGCTCACCGCCCCATTAAACAATCTACGTTGTCAAATTTTTTTTAATCGCTTCAAATGAAAGAGTGCATCCGCGTCATCTTCTTCTCCTCGTGCGCTTCCTCGCTGGTGGAGTATCCCCCCCTCACTCGCCCCCCAAGCCTGAGGATGCTTCCGTGGGATGTACTCACTCCTTTTTCAGCGCAGAGTGAGTCTCCCGGTCCCCCCCTTCTCCCTGAAGACCCAGTCACGACCACCGCCGCTCCAGTGCCGAGCGAAAAGACTCCTTTATTGACCACCCACCACCTCCCCGCACATCGGGCAAAGTATTCACTCGAAGCGCCTTTCCCTCCCCATCAAATAATCTCGCGAAACCTCCATCGCCATTGATCCTACCGTGATTCCGGCCGGACCAAGACCGACCTCTTTCTATGCGAAGAATACCCGCTCGGTCCAATTTCCTCCGATTCTGACCCCACTTTTTCTTGTTTTGTTTCTCGATAGGTGTGGGCGCATAATAGTGAGGGAAAATTCCCGAGCTGGTTTATTCCCGATTCTGTTACGTCCGTTTGAGCCGGGGGTTTCCTTTCGGAGTGCGATGGAGGTGGCCTCTGTCGATTCTTCCCCCCTGAAATTTTTTTCCCAATGGTTTTTCTGACAAGTTTGAGTGCATCTTTGCCGTTTGGTGGTGCTTTGCCGGCGGCCATGGCTGGCGGGCACGCTGGGCCCAAAGAGTTTTTTGTTCATGCGGATGATTGAGTTTTTTCTTCCCTTGCGCGCCCGCAGCGGAACCGCCTTCAGGCACCCTTGCACGGCGCATCTGCTTTCTGTGGGGGCTTGGAGTCTTCAGCTCAGCGAGGAATCGTGATGCGCACCCTCCTACGTCTCTGCCTGGAATGAATCCTCTCTGTCATCGCGGCTTTTTGAAACCCAGTCTGTTTTGGGCTGGGGGCGTGGAGAAGCCCAACCTTTTCCCTCGCTCCCCTTTTCTTGGGCAAACTTTGCCGGTTTGTTCCCGGTGAAGCAGGGCGTACTTTTCGTCTTCAAGTGATATGTGGAGAAGCACTGATGTTCCCGGCGTTTTCTTATTCCTCAGGACGGACGGATATTTCTGGGCGTTCGGCTCTAGCCTCCTTTTTTCGCAGTTTGGGCAATTCAACCCCTTCTTTGGTGCCCCCCCCCTCCAGTTGCGTGTTGAGGTTTTAATGTCTTTTTTCTTTATCCTTTTTTTTGGTCGGACTTGAAGTTTGCCCTCCCCTGGGGACCTAGGCGGTCTGAGCCCCTAAGCTCCTTCTGTGACGTTTCGTTTGAGGCACCTTCTTGCTCTCTTCTCGTCTTCTGCTTGGGGGAGCAGGCGTTTCCATCCGGTGAGATTTGGTGATTTTCCCCATTTTTTTCTCAATCGCGGAGGGACTTGTTCCGTGTTTGCGAAGACTGATCTTCCCTCGCTTATTTTCATGCGTTGGTCGAGTGTCTTCCGGCCGGGCATTGCTTCACCCCCCCTTCCAATCCGGCCACTAAGAGTTGGCTTTCTCCTTCCTCGATCCATCTATCGATCTTGGGACTCCTCTTTTCTTCTCTCTGGTTGCCGAGATTAGGCTTTACTGTTTGACCAACTTCTGTTTTTTGTATTTCCGTCGTTTAACCGGGCTTTTTGGAGACTTGCTCGGTAGGTGAGCGTTTTGACCGGTTAAAGAACACTGTTTTGGCGAAAGAGTCTTTTCCTATGTGCTCAGCCCTTTTTCTCGGTGACCCGGAAGAGGCTTTGCGTTCCTCACCCTTGCTGATGGGGTGCAGATGTGTCTCCCCTGACTTTTTTTGAATGCCAAGCGAGACCACACCTCCTTGTCCCGTGGCTTTCTTCGACCCGACAGTGTTTTTTAGATTAGGAGTTACGTTTCTTTTTTTCCAGTTTTTGGTGTGTCAGCTTCTTACCCCTTTTTGATTTTTTGGCGAGAATCCTGGGAGTTTTTCTCCACATCTCTCCCCTCCCCCTACGCCGTTGTTTTTCTTTCTAGAGATTCTCCACCTACTTTTTTCAAACCCTCCTCCCTCGATCATGTAGAGCCTATTTAAGACTCTGACAGTTATCAAAACCGTCCAGAATAGCCCACTCGCGGCTCCCACAATCGATAGTGTTTCGCGCTTTCACAAATGCAATCCCCCTCCCTTGCCCCCCCCTCCATTTGTCCTTTTCGGTCCATGGTTTCAAGCGCCTCTCTGGATCAGACGTTATTAGTCCTCGTAAAGACAATTATCCCACCCCTTTTTATTAGGTCCATATCGGCTTGCCGCTCCCCACCCCCCCGAAACTCCCCCTTTACTTCCTCCTAACCGGTTCATTCGAGGTTTTTCTTCACATTATCTGAGTGAGAGCCTAAAGATCTACCAAAGATCGAATGATGTGCGAAGGGACGGTTGAATTACATTTTTTAAGAAATCCTCCCTCTTCCTTTGGTCGTTTACTATTGTTGTTCCACCTTTCAGAAACGCTCTACCGCGTTCTACGGAGCGGAAGAGAAAGTAGCAGCCCTTCTATTCATTCATCGCGCAAAGTCCGATTGATCCTTTCCTCCCAACTAAAAAAGTTTCCAGCTTGAATAGCTCACCCCGAAATCCCCAACGTTCACCCCAAATACGCAGACGAGCGCTGCCTTTCCCTTCCCCACGGCCCACTTCATCCTCGACTCCACGAAAAGTTCATCTCCTTTAGTTCCAGGGGCGCAAATTCAACGTCGCAGCCCCCATACACTGATCCCTATCGAACTCACGCCGTCCACTTTCGTGGGTCCCCACCTCTTCTGTCCCTTGCCAGCGCCACCCCTGCGCAATTCTTTTCTCCGTGCGCCGAAAGCCCACCCTTTTAATTTCCGACGTATGCGAGTCTCTGGACTTCGAGACAATCCGCCCCCATCCTTGAATCCGAACGACCTCTTTTGCTCCACTGCTCACATCGAAGCGCCACACCCCCTGAAAAGGTTTTCCTCTTGTTTTTTTTTTTCTGAGTCCGGCTCAACGCGACTCACCGCGACACCCCTCTCTTGCCACAGCCCGTGTCCTAGCTTCTTTCCCAGGCCTTTTTATCCTTCATTTTCCCCCTTTCATCTGTTTCCCTCCCCGGAAGCTTCGTGAGCGGCTTCAGCTCCCCCCCCCACCCGCAAGCCTGCGATTCCCTTTATGTGTGTTAATCCCCCGGCGGTTTCATGCGGCGGGTCTCGCCTTTTTTAACTTCATCTTTCATGCGCCCTCAAAAGTCGCCAACCTCGTTGTTTCGTCGAGTTGAAAGCCGCGCAGGGTTGAGCCTCCCCACCAGCACGCTATAATAGGCAAGGCTTTAGCCCCCCTTGTCCCCTTCGCATCCTTTATCCCCCATCTATCTTGCGCGCCACATCACCCTCCAACTCGAATGAGACCGAATTCTCCCCTTTTAACGATCGAATCCCAGTCTAAATTTGACTCCTCTCCTTCCTTTTAATTTTCTTTTCCTGCGCAACATCTATCTAGCCTCCTCCTTTTTTTTTTGTGTTTGGCGCATCATCGGAGGGCACCTACCGAGAGGGAGCGCAACTTCGATTCGTTACGGCAGTTTCTTCGCACGGGTTGAGCCCCCTTTTCGCATCCGCGTTTTTGCTTGGATGTTTGCGCGACTCGCTTTTTCTCTTGCGTTACCTGTGGTTCCCCTTTCTTTTATCTTGCGGTGGTAGGAGTTGCCCGAATTGCCGTTTGAGCTTTCACTGGCTTTGGATAACCGAGGCGGTTTTTTCTTCGACTTTTATGTTCGCATGAGGCTAGGTCTTTTCCTCTTAGCTGCCCGCAAGCGCTTGAAAACCTCTTCCAGGCCCCCATTCGTGCATCTTTTTTCGTTTGTTGGTGGAGACTCCTTTCATCCCGATTTTGTTGGCTCTTCCTCGTCGGTGCATGTCTCTTTTGCTTGACTCCTTTGATTTGATCGCGATGTAGCGGAAGCGTTTTGAAACGGTTATCTTCTCGGTGAGCGCGGGGCTCCCTCCTCGCTGCCTGTGGTCAACCGACGGGAGGTGTTTTTCGAACTTTGAGTTTTGTTTTTTTTGTGAGACACCCTTTGGTGAGCAGGCGGCGTCCGAGGCTTTTCGTTTAAAGTTCTTAGACCTCTGAGGCGGTTTTTCGCGAAGCCCACGACTGCAGAGTCTGAATACTTTTCTTGTTCGGCTTCTTTTTTTGGTGGGCAGTTTGTGGACATCCGGAGGTGGTCCTATTTTTTTTCATGGCGAGTTCGATCTTCGTTGTGTTGCGTCCTTCCTTTTTTGATTTTTTTGGCCTTTTTTGAAGTATCCGGCGGTCGAGCTTGACCTTTTTCGTTGGTATTAGGTTGTTTTTTTTTTAAATGCTTTTGCGCGTAGCGGCGTGCTTCGGTGGATTGCATTTTCCTACGGTGGATTTTTCCTTTTCTGCTGGAATTGTCTGGTGCTGCGGTTTTTTTGAGGATCTCTTCTCTCCTTCCCCCTTTTGCTAGGATGACGTGTTACCGTTTTCCTGCCGCCTTCCTCTCGTGGAGGATGGTCGCTCTTTTATGGCGTTTCTTCCGCCTGGGGGACACACAAGGCTTTAACCCCCCCCTTGATTCTAGAGCAGGGCTTCTTACTTCTTTCCTTCTCCCAGCTCTATCTTTTTTTGCGTTCTTTTGGATTCCTATTGGGTGCCTAAGGTGGCTCGGACGGCTGTCGTGGTCTTTCCCTCAGACTGCTGCGGGTATGTTTCTGGCAGCGATCATTGACCTGAACTAGGTTGACCTTTTCGATGGACTCGACCCTTTCTTCTCCGGTGACTTAGGCTTCTTTTCTTTGGAGAAATGTCCCGCCCCCCTTCCTTTTCTTTTCTTCGAAGGGCGTTTTGGCATTGTGACCCAAGCGCCACCTCCTCAAGTTTTTCTTTCATCGTCCACTCGACTTTGGTTGGATTCTCTCCCCCTTTCCGGATGCAGTGATGGCGGTCTGGGATGTATTTCCTCAGAAGGATATCTGATTTTTTTTTTTTTGGCGGTTTCTGGGAGCCGGAGCGGAGGGTCCTCCCTATCTACTTGTTGTGAGGTCGCCCCACCGCCCGCTTCCCCGATCTTCTGTCCCCAAAATCGTCTGCGATCATGTAGCCGGCTCTCGCCCCTGGAAGACTCCCTCCCCGCTATCTCCCATGTCGAGGTCGAGGGCGCCGAGCACCCACGGGAGTGTGACCCAAACAAATGCCTGCCGCCCGTTAAACCTCCATCACGTGTGCGGTCCATTTAGTCCTCCCCCTACTCCCTTGATCACCTTTTTTTCCCGACTTCCTCCCCGTCATCTCGAACGTTCAATTAACTTTTTCTTACGGTATTCTTTTTCTGCCCCTACGCCGCAGTCTCCATCCTCCGGGACTCGCGACATACCTGCTTTTCCTATACTTAATATCGGCACCAGAGTCGAAAGCCAAGACCACGCGCTTTCCCCGCCTTCTGTGAGCGACTGAAAGTGACCAATCCCTGCCCCCCTACTCCCTCCCTTATATCTTTTGTTCTTGTGGTTTAAGCATTTTTTTCTGACCTGACTCTCTTCCCCACGCGATGCCTCCTCCCATACTCGTTTCCCCGCTAGCAGCCAATTCACTTCACCTCGCTCCAACACTCTCGCCCCCCCTCCTGACCGGAAATTTTCGAGTCCTTTCCCCACCCCGAAAGTCTCCGGCCCCCCAAATGCCGCTAGCGAGCGTTTTTCCCCCCCCGAACTTCACCAGCGAATAAACTTAAAAAGTTCCCGATCGTACCGTATTCCAACTCCCGTCCGCAGCCAGAACCTACAACTGCTCAATCATCGACTCAAGGAAAACCCTTCTGCTTTCGTGGCGACCCCCTTCTTCCTTCCCCCCCACGCGCAAGCTCCATTCAGTGAACACGTTTCCTCATCCCTTCCTCAAACTTTTGGCTTACTGACTTCGCGTTAAAACGCCGCAGCAGATCTCTTGGCCCCTCCAAGCGGCCCCCCCCCCCTTCTCCACATCTTTCCCAACCGGCTGTTGAAAAGTCTGCGTTTTTTTTTGCACTGCGTTCGGCCTACCACTCGCTCCCGACCACCTCAGTTCTTTAAAAAGCGCATCCTCTACCCACATCAGGCCCTCCCCCTCTGTCTTCCGGCGTGAAGGAGAAACACCCTCCCCCCTACTTCAGCTCCCCCACTCGAACCCCACCGAGCTGAGGCGCCTTTCTTCTGAATCCCGCGCGGTTTAGGACCCCCTTCCTCACAACCTTCCGCATCATGCGTTCAAAGTAAATCACGCTCCCATTCCCCTCGTGAAACTCCCTCCATGGCCGCATGCGCTCCCCGCTAAAGCCGTTGTCAATGTATTCAATTTACTCCTTCCTTCTATTCATCATCTATCTTCGCGAGCCAAATCCTCTAATCGGGAATGACTCAATCTCTCTCTTATCTTTTACAGAATATATCCCAGCTTCTTCAGGAGGAGAAGTATATCACGATAGGTAATTTTCCTGCTCCCCCCTATATTATATTTCTCCTCCCGTTGTTTTTTTGTTTTTTGCTCATCCTCGGTAGGCGGCCCACCTTCAAGATTTTTCGAATCTCTTTTGGGAGAGGATTCTCCTGTTTCCGGACCGGGGGCGTTTCTCACGTTCGCATGAGTGATGATTGTTTCTTCTTCGCTAGCATTTTCCTCTAAGAGATTCGAGGACATGGTTTTTTTGTTTGTTTTTTTCCTTTCACCTGCCGGTTGGTTTGTGGTGAGTTTGTAGTCCTTCCCTTCCCTTGTTTCGCTAGAGGTGGCCAATCTGGGTCCCCCCTTAGGTGTAGGTTGTTCCTTTTATGTCGCACCTTTAGAGGTTTGATGATCCTCCTGCAGCGGTTGCCCACGTGATTCAGGCCCTCATTTTCTTGTTGGTTTGCTTTTTGGAGCTGGATCATCTCAGCGAGGAAGAGTTATTCCCGATGACAGCCGGTAATGCTATTTCGCCGGCTTTGAATCGAGATGTCTCTGTATCCTGGTTTCTTTTCTTTTCCTTTCACGTCTATGGTTTGTTTCCGAGGGGTTTTGGCGTGCTGGAGACGAAGTTATTGTGTTTCCCTGCGGCGGGTTCTTGGTCAAATTTGTTGTGGGTGGGGCGTTCTGGAGCCTTTTGTTCGGACGAGTCGTCAGGGGATTGGGGATGTGGAGAATTGGGCGGGCGTCACGTTCGGCAGACGGGGAATATTTCCTGTCCCCTTCCTCTTGGACATTTCATTTTTTTCAGTTGGGGAAGTACCCTCGGTTTGTGGCGCCGCAAGTTCGGCTTTGTTTCCTCTTTCGCTTGTCTCCTTATGTTTGCGTCTTACTTCCGGTGTTCCGTTTCTCCCCTTTCTTACGGTTTCGAGTTGGGACTTTCTTTATTCGAGTATTTCCAGTTTTTTTGCCGTCTGCTAGGGCGGAGGTTTTTCTGATGCAGGAAGTTTTCCTTTTCTCTTTCGGGTGAAGCGCCTGGACATTTCCCGTGTTGCTCCGGGTGATATTCTCGGTTCTTTTTTTGCGGCAGGATTGACGTGCGCCTGGTCGCGAGCTGACCCGTTTATGGAAGGATCGCAGTGGTTGGTTTAGCTTTTCCGCCTGTGGACACCCAATGCCCCCCAAAAAGGACAATCCAGAGCCCCCCTTGATTTTTTTCTTCCCTTCCATCTATATCTTTTTTTTGGAGGATTCTCTTGTGTCCCTGCTTGACTTATTGGATGGGATGTTAAACACTTCCTTCCTGTCGTGGTCTAGTTCACGGGATGGATGTGGTCCTTCCTGTATGGTCCTCTTTTCATCCGGGAAGTCAAAAGTTTTTTTCGCGTTGCTTTCTTTCGCGCTTTGCAGACACCTCTTTTTTTGGCTCGGACGCGCCCTTCGGGTCCATGGCCGCACCCTGTTTTTTGGTTGGTTATGGTATTTTCTGTTTTGGAGGTGGCATTTGTTTTACTGTAAACCCTACTCCAGGGGTGGTTTTCAGCCCCCTCCCTCCCGTTGGATTTATGGAGACCCCCTTACGGTGTTTCTACAGATTCTTTTTCAAGAGTTCTGCTAATGATAGGCTGGTTGCGTGATTTTTTTCCCTGAGCGAGTGGGGAGGAC
>Ga0179593_1629184_pt1 | contig 13578 bp, 14 predicted proteins | sample CZODoug2_1_08_16_FD_185931 | JGI IMG/M metagenome (GOLD analysis project Ga0179593, IMG submission 185931) | Vadose zone soil fungal communities from Angelo Coast Range Reserve, California, USA - CZODoug2_1_08_16fungal (PacBio error correction) | ecosystem: Environmental > Terrestrial > Soil >... | reverse complement strand
TTTTCCGAAGCTATTCCTCTTTCCTTCGATCACTGCTTTTTTACCCCCGGAAGACTAGGGAGGGCAAAATAGGACTTTTTTTCAAGGACCAATTTTCTACTTTTTGCTCCCCCTTTTGGCTAGAAAAAATTTACTCCACGAGGTGCGGGGGTGATTCTTTCCCCCCTTCTTACGTGCGTCTTAAGCCGCATTCTCTCACTCTCTTCAGAAAGCTACGGACGCCGATGATGTCCCTTTTTTTTCGACTTCCCCTCATTTAGAATTTTTTTCGAGAGCAAAGGGGCAGGGCATTTTTTTCCCCTGCGCCATTCCCTCGAAGAATGACGACCCCCGGAAAGAGGGGTGCATTCGGAGATTCCCCTCCTTCTCTCGGGACTGCCTCTTCCCCCTTGGTTGTCGAAGACTTACCTTCTTCTTTTCAGAGATGCCTCCCCTTCTGTGAGAGACGGCATCGAGCTCTTCCGTGCACGCGTGTCGTCAATGGTTCTTTTCTTCCGGGATGAGAATCCCACCCTTGCGTGTGGTCTTCACTTCGAAGGAGCGGGTTCCATCAGACCCTGACGGGAGTCTTCATACGGAGTAGAAGGAACGCAGTCTTCCCGGGCAAGCATATTCCCGTCTCCCCAGCTCTGGCGGTTCCCCTTCTTTTTTTTCGAGGGAGAGATGTTTCTTAATTTCCTTTTTTTATCTCCTGATTTTTTTTTCTTCCCTCGAGACGAGACCGCCTCGACGAAAATCTCTTTCACTCTCTTTTTTCGCCCTGGAAATTCTACTCCTTTCTCACGCTCGAGAAATCCGCCTTCCTCTCCCGGAAGTTGCGTTATTTTATTACTTGTTTTTTTTTTTCCCTTGCTGGCGATACGAGCAGCAGGGCCCAGCTCAACCTGGCCGATTGCGTGTCCCTCTTTTCTTCGACGTTGCTCTCCTTCCGAGGAAAAGGTGCAATTGACGCCTTTTCTCGCGGCAAGTGGTTCTTCCCTGATCCCCGGTGCACCTTTTCCTTTTTCGGGTGGTGGTGCGTTCCGGTGATGGAAGAGCCCGTCGCCTTTCTTTTAGCATCTTTTCCCCTTTCCGCCTCTTTTTTTTTTTTTCCCCCGAAAGCGAGCAGGTCCATTCCCCCAGGTCGAGCAGATCATCGCGGTGATTGGCTTTCACCTCACCCCCCTGCCTTTTTCGTCTCCCCTTCCTTCCCTGAAGACCGTCAATGACCCCCTGCCGAATATAGCCGTTCCTCGTCTTTTTTTTGCCCCCTGCCGCTTCTTTTTCTCGACAAGGATTTTTTTATGTGTCGAAGCAGCGCCGGCACGTCTTTTTTCCCCATCCCTTCCTTCTTGTCTTAGGAGGCGGTTGGTCTGCGAGGACATCTCCCTTTTTCTTCCCTCGCCCAAGAAGATTCGGCCTCTCTCTTTTGTAAGAAGAAGAAGTTGTTGTTTTTTTGTATTGCCGACCTCTTCTTATCTTTCCGACGGCGATTTTTTCCCCTCCAGCAGTTTACCCTTCCTCCCTCTTTCGGCAGCCGACGGTTGACTTTAGTTTTTTCGCGCCTGTCCCTTCTTGAACATCTTGGCGGCGAGCGAAGGCCCCATCCCTTTTTTTTCCCTTCGACTCCGATTCTCTTCTTTCCCTCTTTCCCTTCTTCCTTTCCTATAGTTATGAGAGGTCTCACGAAATCCGCAAGACTTTTCTTTTTTCTCGGCACTCCTACCTTATTTTTTTTTCATGTTGAGGAAGGAAGGGCTCCGGAGAGCTTTGCGGATTTGTCTATCCAACGTCCTTTTCTGGCGTCTTTCCCCCCTCTGCCTGGAGGATTAGACCCAAAGTGAAGGAGGTTAGCGGTCCCCACCCTCAACAATGTGTGTAGTCCCTTTTTCCGAGAGACTTGGGATCTTACTGTGAATTCCCTTTCCTCCGAGCAGTTTTTGAGGAGCTATTTTTTTCATCGGTGACCTGCTCCCTGCCCGTCGCGCTCTGCAATTTCCCTCTTTTTTTCCCCGGAAGGTGGAGCGGGGAAGATTTTTTTTTTTCGACTCCCCCAGCCGACTTATCCTCCCCCCTGAGAATAAAGTTTGCTAGGTGTGAAGGAACGTCTTCGGCCCGGTTGGGATGGTTTCTCTTCGCTGCGGAGGGGGGATCCCTTAGTAGAAGGTCAGAGTTCTTCCTGTTCTCCCCCTTTTTCCGACGCTCCCCGAGGGGTTTTTTCCCCTCTTGTTGCGAGTCCCTCCCGGTGCCCTGCAGAGTCTTCCCTTCCCTACGGGTTATCGAAACTGCCGGTTTCTGAAGTCGCTCGGCTACGCTCCATTCTAGAGACCGCTCTGCGCCTTTGCGGCCGTTTTTAGCCGCTTTTACCCTTTTTTTTTTCCTTCGCCCGAAAAGGCCTTCAAGCTCTAAACTATCCAGCGGGAAGAACGATGTCTTGGCTTGCCATGCTTCTACCTTTCGGCCCCTTTCCGTACGGACTTTTTTTTCGTTGGAAAAGAGGGTTTTTTCTGGCGGAGGATCTTTCAGTGATCACCAGGAGAAAAAGACGGACCTCTCTAACTTCCAGACTTTTAAGCTATGGCTCACAACTACACAGAGGGAAGATCCGCGACTTGGACTTCCCCCCCTTCTTAAAGGAAGGTTTTTTCTTCCCAAGCGAAAGGGAAACGGTTTCTGCTATACCCCCCCCTCCCCTGAAAGGAAGCTTCTCTTAGGGAAACGTCATTTTCCTCTCCCTGTGTTAATGTTAACCGCCTTTGCCCCCCCGGGACGCGGGTTGAGGAAAGGATTCTTTGTTTTTTTCTGCCAAGAAGATAACCCCCTCTTGCTCTTCCTCCTTCTCTCGTCTTCTAAATAAGGACTCTCCCCAGTCATCTCTGTCTCCCTCCCCCTTTTTCCTCCCAAGGATGTTGAGGCTTTCTCTTACTTTGAACCTCGTATCCTCCCTCCCTCAAATAGGCGATTTCCGAAGCCCGAACCGTTTCCTTTTCTCTTGGTCCTTTTCCAGCTTCTTTCCTTGGCAAGAAATGCCGCCGAGGTGTTCAAGTCTTTTTTTTTAAATTACAGCATCAGACTCCTGCCATGAGGAGTCTTGCCGGAAGAAGTCGGCTTTCTTCCCTCCATTCGAGGGATTTTCCTAAGGTGTTTTTTTTGGCCGCGGCGTTTTTTTTTGTTGTCGGGAAAGAAAGACCTTACTTCAGATGGAAGGAAGGATCTCCCCTCCCCTTTCTGTGCTTCAGGATCAATCTGTTCTTTTTTGAGAGTGGATGCCCATCAGATTCGCGTCATTTTTTCGCCGATTAGGGTGACATCCCCAGAAAAAGAAGGAGGCCGCGAAAGCCCACGCACCCTTACCGAAGAAATTCTCCTGATGCGGCGGTTTTTTGATTTTTTCGATGAGGAGAGGATGTTATGGATGGTCCAGCCCCCCTCTCCCGTGACCGACCCAGTCGCTTCATGCGGGCGCCGTTGGTGCCTTCGACACAAGAAAGCCCCGCAAATGCTTTTCCGACCACGGTCCGTTTTTTGATGGTCCTTTTGGGAAAGGAGTGCGGAAGAGCCCAGTTCTCTCTGAGTGCTTTCCCTTAGGAGAAAGTTACCCTAGCAATGAGGGGGAGCGAACACGTTTTTTCTGTTTTTTCCAACATTTCACCGGTCGGATTTCCTTTTTTCCCGTTTGCTGGGCGCTTTTTTTCTTTGGGAAGGGTGAACAGTTAGCCTGACTTGAGTTCTTTTTCTTTCTGAGCGCATCTTTCCCCCTCGATTGAGTAAAGGAACCTAGTGTCCGCGCCTTTTTTTTTTCCCTTCGGGTTCCCATCCTTTTCCTGTCTCCCTTTTCTTCTGAGTTTAAAAATCGACTTTGAGAAATCCGTCCGCTCTTCCTGCCCCTGCCCTTTGGTCTTGCTCTTTTTTTTTTAACAAGGCGGGCAGTCTGGTGATGCCGCCCATCTTTCTTTTCTCGAAATCGAGTTTTTTTGGAGGCCGGGCCTTGATCAGCGTTCTCGCGCAGCCACGCGCCTGGTTCCTCCCCCGGTGGCGTTTGGCCCTATTTTTATTCGTAAGGGGGAGAAAGTTTTTTCCCCCCAGAGGAGACAGATCACAGCCTCTGGGGCGTTACTGATTTTCTTCTTTTCCCCTCTCCCGCACTTTTCTTTTCCTACCCCCACCCTTCCCCTCTCCTCATCCAACTTTCACCCCTCTTACTACTTCCTCCTCCTCAATCTACCTTATCTTGCCTCGCCCTCATTCCCACTCTCCATCTATTCCATTCCCTCGCTTCCTCCACCCTTTATTCGCCTCCATACCCTTCCCCCCCCCACTGCTACACATCTCCCCACTCCCTCTTCCCTCACCCTGTTTCCTCTTCGCACTTTTTTCCTTCTCTTACCCCTTCTCTTCTTTCCCCATGCCCCTCATCTTTTCACATCCCATCTACCTTTTTTCCCCCCTTCTTTCCCCCTTTTCTTATCCCCCCTCTCTTCTCCCCCTCCACCCCCCTACGCTCCCCCCCCCTCCCCACACGCTTCGTCTCCTAAGCCCCTTCCTTTCTTCTTCCCCACTACCCGCCCCACCTCCCCACCTCCTTACACCTACCCTTACTTATTCTCAACCACCTTCCTACATTGTTTTTTTTTTTTTTTTCCTTTTTCCTCTCAAGGTCAGAGAAGAGACAGTTTTTTTTCCGGCGCGTGGAGAGCTCGACGCTTCTTCCCGTCCTCCCCTCAGATTCTCCTTTCTCCTCTTTTCGTGGCAAATACAACAGCGGCGATCTTTTTTTTTCTCGGCGACCAGTTGCGGGAGATGGCGTTTTTCGTCAGTTTCTTCTCTTTTTTTTTTCGAGGTGGAAACACCGCCTCCTTTCACCTTACGAAAAGGGCTGGCACCCGCCCTGGTTTTTCTTCGCTTCCCCCTGCTTGTCTCCCCCAACGCGAGGATGAACTCCTTTTTTTTTTCGGCCGAAAGCTTTTTTTTTTCCCTTTCTTTCATCGTGCACCCTTCCTTCATTCAGGAAAATGAAGAAAGACCCCCATGTTGGCCCGCGAGGGATCCCCTCTTTTTTTAGCAACCCCTTTGCTTTCTCATTTTATTGAAGGCTTGCTAAGAGCGTGCTTTTTCCCCAGGGCTCCTTTTTTCCTCCCTTGAAAAAGCCTCAAACAGGAACCCTTTTTTTTTCTAGCCACTAATCCGGCCATCCCCTCCTTCTTTTCTTATCTTTTCACGCTCCCCCCTCCCCTCTTTGTCGATCAAGTCGATGCCTTTCCCCCATCACACAACCGACCCGACCCGATCTCCCTTTTCCGGTCCTGCCAGTACGTTCTTTGTCTTTTTTCCCCGCGGGTGTGGCGATTTTTTTCCGACGAGCCGGAGGAACTTCTCCTTTTCTTTTTTTCTCCACTCCCTCTCATCCCGGATTGCTTTTTTCCTTTTCGCAGTTCGGCTCGGTTTTCTGTCCGGATGGCCGCGTTTTTACCTTCGCCGCCTCCTTTTCACAGAAAAAGCTTTTTCCGGAGGGCAAGTTCTTTTGCCAGTCCCCCCGGCTTCGTTTTTTCTCGCGCGGAGCGGGATTTTGATACGCTGAAGACCCCGTCTTTTTTTTCTGAGGTTCCCCTCCAACACCGCTTTCCTCGAAAAAAATCTCCGGGTAGGGCTCGAACCCGTTCCCCTTATCGTCCTCCTGTCGGAATGAAGCTATTTGCCGAGGTCATAGAACGAAAATACTTCTCCATCCTTTTTTCGCAAAAGCACTCTCGATGAAATGGATTCGCATATTCTTTTTTCCTATGTCTTTAGGCGATTTGTGAGAGTCTTTTTTTAGGCAGAAATTGAGCGGCTTTATTGTTCACGTTAACCTTTCGTGTAGAGAGCCCTCTTTCAAAGAGTCTTTTTTCTGGGCTCTACAGAGACTTTGCCGAGATGCGAAAAGGTGCATGTTTTTTTCGCTTGGAATCAGTAGCGTCTGTCTCTAGTACCGCTTTCTGGGGAATTTTCCATATAGTTTTTTTCTGTCAATCCGTCCTTTGAGGTTATAAGAAGTAGACTTTTTCCCCGTAAGATAATGACTTTTTTCTTTTTCCTACGCTTCGTCCCTTTTCCCCTTTCGGGGCCTGATGGCTTGGAGCGATGGTCAATCCCTAATTCCGGCTTTCTTCCTTGATATATGGGCGTTCCAGAGCGCGGTTTGTCACTTTGTTCGATTTATGGAGGTCCCGCAGAAAATCTCGATCTTTTTCCTCCCCGAAACCCTCTTTCCTTCCCTTTTCTGGAGAACCTTTGAAATTATACTCCTGCTCCTTCCTCTCTCCTCCAAGCGAAGGACCGCTTCCTTCTTTGCCCATTAATGGTGTTTCATTTCGGCTGGAGATAAGAGCCGCCTTCCATCTCACCTCTTTGCGTTGCTCCCTTCCTGCGACGTGTAGTCGCGTCTTTTTTCGGACAAGGTGAATGACGCCGATTTTTCTACTGTCCGGGCCGTCCCTGGCCTCCCCCTTCAAAGCGCCTAAGGAGTTCCCTAGTGCGGTGTTTTTTTTCTTGAACGAAGGAACGGTTTTTTTTTGTCGCAGCCCCACGCGGCAGCGTAGCCTTTTTTTTTCTTGTCTCTCCCTTTTAACAAGCTCTGCCGTTTGACGGCCCCAGATAATAGACGTTATTTGCCTAGACCCTTCTTTTTTTTCCGACTCCTAAAGACTTTTTCATGACCCCTGATCAGAGAGAACCGAATATCCCATTTTTTTCTTTTTTTTTTTTTTTCTCCTAGTGTCCGGCGCTGTTTCCCTTTCCTCTCGAACGCAAGGAGTTTTTTGTGATGTTACGAAGCCGCGCCGCGCCCCTTTTTTTTTTCCTCATTCACCTGGTCCTTTTTTTCATGAAGGAGTAGAAGACTTTCTTTTTTGACTCGAAGATATCGCCTCCCTTCTTACACCCATTTTTCTTTTTTGTTGTGAGAGAGATGGGTGCTCTAATCGATATTGGCGGGTCTTATCCTGCTGAATCCTTTTTTTCTAGTACGACGCCGCGGCAAGGCGAAGACGGTTTGCATTCCTGGTCCTTTCGTTAGTTTGCAGGATCCTTCTTTTCAGGAGCGGATTAGACTTCCGTCTCCGCTCTACTTGGAACGGCGATCTTCCTCTTGCTCTTGACCGCGCCTCCGACTCTTTTTTTTTCCCGATCTGTAAGGGGTTTATCTTTCTGAGAGGATTGCGCCGAACCTTTTTTATGTTTTTTTGCATATCATCCGTCTCTCCAATGGGAGGAGGAAAGTCTTCGATCTTGCGGAAATTGGCAGATCACGGTCCTCTTGAGGTTTCTTCCCTTGATCAGTTGGTGTTTCCTCCCCGTGAAGTACTCTTCTTGCTAAAACACAACCCGCACCTTGTCACTCTTTCGGTGGGGGGGAGCTTCCTTTTCCTCTTGCACGCTTTTTAGAAAATTGTAATAGGTTTCCCCCCTTGAAACGTAGAGTTCGCTGTCTCCCCTAACGGCAGGTTTCGTTTTTTTCTTTTTCTTCCATGAGGATAGTAGAGACCCTTTTCTTCCACCTTCGATCAAATGAACAATGATGCCAGCCCCTTCCCTTCCCCTTCCCGTCATTTCCCGGATGGAGTTAGAGTTTCAGTCTTCTCACATTATTTCCAGAGTGGTCTCCCCCCCTCCCTATGTTAGTAGGAGCTCAAGCTTTTCGTTTCCTTTGAGAGAGAAGTTTCCCCAGAAACGCCATTTTTTTAACCGTCTCCCCTTCCGGTGTGTTTTTTCGCGCTCGGCGAAGCATCTTTTCACTCTCTGTTCTTTCATGAATGAACCATCGAGCCACCGAATTTCACTCCAAGCCCCCCGAAGGAGATGTTTTTCCTGAAGTAATCGCAGTGTCCTTTTCCCCCCTGCCTGCTCGTAAAGGCCCTATTTGAATGATTTCCGCAGAAAGAAGTTTTGAAGACAAACAGGCCTCTTTTCTTAGAGAAGCGAGAGTTTTTTTTTTCCCGCTATATGCCTTAGAAAAAACGGAATTCCCTTCAGATATAATGACACGAGATTCTAGGTTTCGTTCCGATGAAAAGAAATGCCTTTTTTTTCAATCTCTCCGGCTCCCGGTGTGTAGATCCTTCCGACATGGAAGCACGCCGTCCTCGGAACTTCTTTAGCGCCCGAGTGATGCTCTTTGGCAGAGGAAAGGGCGGCTTTTTTCTCCTAACCCCGTTGCTCTCTTATTGTTATCCTTTCTTCCCTTCATCTCGGAGCGTACAGCGCTCTCTGATATGAAGCCCCTTTTGCCTTCCCCGGCAGGCACGTCCTTTTCTTTCATCGCCGATTTCCGCTTTGTCGAGACCGAAACCTTGTGCTCATGATCTGGTGTCCCTTTTTTTTCTCGGCAAGAATGCAGCCCTTTTTTATTTCACGCTTCTCGAAATTCCAGATTTTTCTTCGTCCCCCTGATGCTCTCCTTTTTCCCAAGTAGAGGAACCTTTTTTTTGGTCCAGAGGATTGTAGGGGCCTCGGCCCTTTTTCGTTTTTCCGGGAGACGACCTTTTTCAGCTTTGAAGACGGATCTCCCTTCTTTTTTCTCCCCCCCCAAGTGGCTTGGTGCGGTTTTTCTGCGGCCATCAGCTCCCCTTTTTCTCCCCTTGTCGTAGCGCGCTTCAATACCCCAGCACCACGCTGCCCCCGCCAGTGCCGTTTTCTCTTTACTGGAACGAGAACCTCTCTCTCCTCGCTGAGCGGGTCGTTTTTGTTTTCTAGGTGGCGCGTTTCTTTTCGAAAGAGATCTTTTTTTTTAACAATCTCCGGCTTTTTTTTCGTGGCGAGTGTTCGAGATCCCCCTTTCAGGATGCTTTTTCTCCCCTGGTAATGTTTTGATGGAGTTAAACGTGTCGGAGCGGCTTTTCGTTTCTCGAGCAAGGTCTGCTTTCAAAATTGCACGGCGCCGTCTCCTCTTGCTCGAATTTGGTGAATACCTTTTTTTGTCGGCATAGAGGCCTTTTTGTTTCCCCCTTTCATGCTTTGCTTGTTTTCTTTTTTTTCTTCGCCTTGAGGAAGGCTTCTCCCTCGTCAGCGGGGGGGATCGGTTTCTCTCTTCCGCCCCATCAGTTCCTTCCCTTCCCGCGACGAAAAAGCCGTCTTTTTCCCTCCCTTTTAGTAATGGTGAAAATTCAACGCTCTCCCCCCTCCCCCTTCATCCGGCTTTGATGGGAAATCTCCTCCCCATCGGGACGAAAATGGTCTTCCTCTCCCGCGAACAAGGCGGGCATTTTTTTTTCCCCGCCCCTCGTTTTTCGTCGTAGAAATCGCTTCGTGGGATGCCTCCTCGGCGTAGAGAGCAGCCAAGAGACTTCCTTTTTTTTCTTTCCTTGGAGGCGATGACCTGAGCGTCTTCTTGTGCCTGGATTTCTCTCATTTTTCCCCCTTTTTTTTTTCTTTTTAATCCTTTTCTTTTTCCCCGAGACCTGCGCACAGATGACGCTCACTTTTTCGTTCTTTCTGATTTGGCTGCGCTCTTTTTCTTCAAAGGCAACGGCCTCCCCTTTCTCACGCCTTGCTCCCGAAAAGATGGGCGTGCCTTCTGTCGTTCGGCGACAGGTTCTTTTTGAGAGAAGGGGATTTCCTCCTTCTTTTTTCTTTTTTCCACCCCCGCATCGGCCAGCTCCCCCCCCCCCTTCCCAAGGCGGCACCCGACCTCTTTTTTTTTCGCGCGGCAAAGGCCTCCCTTTCTCAGATTTTTTTTTCCATCCTTTACGTCTCGATCTCCGTTTCTTCGCCTCGGACTTTTTTCTCCTCGGCCACCATGACTTTTTTCGTCGCCACTGCTCTTTCCAGCAGTTTCCCCTTTTTGCAAGAAGAGTTTAACCTTCAGCTTTCTCCCATCAGGGAGTATTCAATTTCGCCTCATTTGAAGCTTTTTTTCCGAGAATTTTTTTTTACGAATCGCCCGTCATTTCCAACAGTACCCCCTTCTCTCATCCGGCAATAGATGTTCTTTTTTTTCCCTTCACGACCTCCGGCGGGCTTTTTTTCTAATGCGCCTCCCCCCAGCCAAGAAAAGCGTTTTCCTCCCCCCTCTTTCTCCTTTCTAGGTCAAGTAAGGTCGTTTTTTCCCCCCTGCAGCAGCCTTTTTGCTGGAGTCTTCCCTTTCCTTCGAAAGACGATCCCTCTTCTTTTTGCCGAATCCTTGCCTACGCAGATGTCTTTTTTTCTTCTGTAGGAATTTCGGCATCGTCATTCTTCGAAGTCGTCGTCTCCGGCACTCCGACTCGGCCGAGGCCTCCCCCCCCTCCCCTCGACTGCGAGGGAAAGTTCCCTCTCCTTTGGCAGAACTCTTGCGAGCGCTTTCCCCCCTCTGGAATTTCGAGCCTCCCCTGGCCTCGGCCTTTTGGCACCCTCGACAACTTTTCTCCCTTCCCACCAGATCATGAGCACGCAAAACGGCGGCTGTGAGCGGAATGCGCCCTTTTTTTTTTTTTTGGGGGGGGTGGATTTCTATTTCCCGCCCCCCTTCTGCTCATTTCCCCCCTCCTCCTTGCTGCGCGCTGTACTTCCCCTGTTGGTTTAATGGGAGTCCTCCTTCCTTCCGATCCTCACGGGGTTTTACCAAGGGCTGACGCGATGCCTCCTTAGGGGAACCGTTCAGAAGATTAGAAGCTTTTACCTGTTCACAGCTTTTCGGCGGCTGACGATAACGCCCCCCTTTTTTTGGAGCAAAGTTCCTTGAGAACTTTTTTCCCTCCTCAGTAAGCTGATAGACCAGCGTTTCTTTCTGGGGACTTGGGATGGAACTCCAGGTAGGTCTTTTTTTTTTCACCTTTTTCCCTCCCGGCGAGGAGCGGCCAGAGGAGCTGCACACTTCTTTTTCCCCCCTCAGTCGGCGGGGCTTCTCAGTTCCCGGCAAGCTCCTCCGCCGCTCTCTTCCTGCCCGCTGCTAGCCCCGTCACCGGGCATAGTCGACGTTTTCGCCTTTCTGGCGGTTTCTGCAGCTTTCCTTTTCGCACTCCCTCGGGCTTTTTTTTCCCCGCGGGTCGCCCGGAAACTCTCCCCTCTTTTTTCCCCCACAGCACGCTCGACGCCATCAGCATATTTTGGCAATGGTGCTGGAGCGCACTTCTTTGGCTCTAAGAGACGCATTTCTTTCCTTTCCACCTGCCGTATTGAGTGGAGCCTTCCTTGTCTCGCATTCACCGAACTCCGAGCGAATACGCTTCTCTTTTTTCTTTTCCAGGGAAGATGCAGGCGTTCCTCCCGTGGTGGTGACGCTTCCTACTTCCCCCTTCAGAGACCTTCCTGGCAAGCTTGAGCACTTTGATCGCCAAGTTCAGCCCTTCTTTCCCTCCTGACGTACGACAAGGTCGATCTTTTTCGTTTCCCCAAAAGGCGGATTTCGTAGCCCTTCCCGTAGGACCTCAATGAACCTTCTTTCATCTTTTTCCTCCCTTCTTCCTTCGCGGGCATGCCGCCATGAAGCGGCGTCCCTTTTCCTAGCCCCCCGCGCGGAAAGCGCTCTTCCTTCAAGGCGGCGCCATTCCGTCTTTTTCTTCCTTTCTTTTCTCCTTTGCGGTCTGGCGACGCGACATCGCCCTTTCTCCCTTCGTCACCTACACCCCCTCCCTTTTTTTTTTTTGAGAGAGATTTTTTTCGTTTTTTCCTCGGTCGAGATAGGCGATTTTTTTTCTTGCGTAGACAGCCGTCATAAGTCCTCCGGTTGAAGGCTTCTTTTTTTTTCCTTTTTTTTTTTCTCCGGATTAGAAAATAAACAAACTTTTTTCTCGCGTCATATGCGGGCTTTTTGAACGTCGATATTCGGGTCTCTTTTTCTTTTTTCTTCGGGCCTTATTCTTTTTTTTTTTTTCAATCCCTCCAGCGTTGGTGAGGTTCTCTCTTTCTCTTCTCCCTGGGGGACGGCCTTCTCTTTTTTTCTTTTTCGATCAAGTCATCGGCGGCGGCGACTTTTTTTTTGTCTTAGACGGTCTATCCCCCTTCTTTCATAGTCACCACACACCCCTCCCATTTCCCTTGAAGAGAGATCGGATCTTACTGGACGGCCACTTGCCTTTTTCTTGGCTCTTCCTTTCCCCCTCGGTGAAATGATAGACGAACCTTCTTTCGAACCCACTGCCCTTTTTCCCGAGTGTCAGGCCCTGCTTCTCTCCCTCCATGATCCAATAGTAAACTGCTCTCCTTCCCCTTCGGTATTGTGAAAGGACGGCCCCCCCCTTTCTTGGTTTTCTTTGGGGGGGAGCCGACGTCTTTTTTTTCCCCCCCAGCTTCACAAGGCCCGAGGTGATCCTTTTCGTGTTCGACAGCCCTGGGCTATACGATCAATGTTTGCTAAAAGCCCCCCCAGGGTTCTCTTTTTTTTTTTCCGTCGCCGATGCCGCGTTGAAGCCGCGATCGGCTCTTTTCTATGCGAGGATAGGCTCCTTTTTCATTCGCGCTCTCTCACATCAGCCCAGCCGACTGTTTTCTTTGGCATGGAAGAAATGATTCCTTCCTCTTTTTTTGATAAAGCGCAGGCGACGGCTTTAACAACGCTGAAAGTAGCGGGCCTTCTTTTTTCCCCGAGATATAATTGCCCTCCGAGTCAGTCTATAAAGAACGAGACTTTAGGCGGCCATCTTCGGGGAGAATATAGGAACTTCTTCTGAGGTTAAAAGAAAAGAAATGAATCACTCTTCCTTAACGTAATAGAAGATACGAAGATATTCTTTCAGGGAAAGTTTTTTTGCGGCGATGAGTATCCTCCAGACGCAACCCCGTGGTAAGCTTTTTTTTTCTCTCTTCTAATAAGGTCTCTTTAGCTCACGGAGACGTACATCTTGAGAATGAGAAGATGGATTTTTGATCAATAGGACTGTGCAAGTCATCCCAGCTTCATAAATAGGAGATTCCCCTTCGTGTTAGGGTTACGCCCCCCGTTGGGTTGATCATATTTTTTTTTTTTTTTTTTAGACCCGGTGTCGAGGCTTCCCTCGGCAAAGAAGGCACTCCCTATTTCTGGTCGTCAGCGTTCTCCTCTTTTCCCGCTCAATTCGCGCGCAGCGACGGTAGGTGGCCGGTCCCTGACCTTTTCCCTCCAGGCGCGGTATCGGACGCGTTTTTTCGGGCCGCTTTTGATTGCGGCGATCGTTTATTTTTCTCAGACAGCGGCCTTCAGATGCAGACGGATCTCCTCTTTCCCTCTCCCTCGCCATCTTCCAGATGCGGATTCCCCCCTTTCTTTCTTGCCATCAGCTCGCTCCTTTCCGAGCCGTTTGAAATACGACAGGACCCCTTCCCTGGCGCCGCGCTGCAGGCCCTTTCTGGGACCGAGAAACTTCGCATCTCTTTCGGGTCGGGGCGGGTTGGTGTTTGATTTCGGCGGTCGGATGCTTTCCCTTTATCTGGACAATCTCCGGCAGGAGGTTTTGGCGCGGTTCCCTCCCCCCCCATCACCGAGGTCCGGATGCGTGCTTCCCTTTCCTTGGGTGAATGTTTTTTGGGGCAAGGATTTTTTCCTCTCTTTTTCCCACCGTTATAGAGCCCTTTCCTCCCCCCTTTCCGGAGACGTTTGTTTAACCCCCTTCCTAAGCTGCTGTTCTCGAACAAGTTGTCCCGACGGCTTCCCTCGCGGGCCAACCCTTT
>Ga0179593_1495787_pt1 | contig 13578 bp, 12 predicted proteins | sample CZODoug2_1_08_16_FD_185931 | JGI IMG/M metagenome (GOLD analysis project Ga0179593, IMG submission 185931) | Vadose zone soil fungal communities from Angelo Coast Range Reserve, California, USA - CZODoug2_1_08_16fungal (PacBio error correction) | ecosystem: Environmental > Terrestrial > Soil >... | reverse complement strand
CCTTCAGCCTCCCCCTTGCGCAAGCTCGATCCCTCCCTTCCCCTCTTCTTCTTGATCCTTTCCTTTCGTTCATTTTGCCGGAAAGACCTCTCCTCGGTTGTCCACCTGCTCCTTCCTTCCTTCCTCGTTGACCCCGTTCTGAGGCACCCAGCGGTCCATTCGCCCGCCTGCCACCACCCTCCAAAAACAGAGTTCACGGAACTGCTTCCTTGACACTAATCCCTAATCCCTGGAACCCCCTTTTCCCCCCTTTTGGCCATCCCCCTCGTCGAGATTAGAAGCCTAAAAATAGTTCTCTTCCCCCCCGGCAGCCCTTTCCCCCTTTATATCTCTTCCTGGCAAGATTCGACTTCTTTTCTGAAAGTAGGAACCCCCTTTTTTTTGAAGTCTCCAAAGAGGGACCTGCAGGCCCCCCTCTTTTTCGGGGCTTGCTAGCTTTTTTGTCTTTCCCCTCAAGGTGAGGTTTGCCCCTAGGATCCGCCCTCCCCTTTTGGGGTCCTTCCGAGTATAACTGAGTCCTTCTCGTCCTTCGGCTGTGCAGAAGGGGGTGATGTCGTTCTCCGAGTCTCTCTTTTCTACTTTTTTTCCTTTTCCCAGTTTTTTTTCCTTCTCGATAGGCTATGTCACTTTTCCCGACCACTTAGTCCCCCCCCCCGTGAGAAGGCAAGAGTATGCAAGTCGCTCCCCCCCCTTTTCGGTTCTTCTTTTGACCCACTTCGCGCGCCTCCAAGCAGTCACTCCTCTCTCAGCGATAATTTTTCCCCAAGGGCCCTATTTTTATCCCCCCCGCCCCCTTTAACTTTCCAGTCACCCCTTGCCCCTGGCCCGCCTGTTTCTTTCCTTCCCCACAACTTCATTCACACCTTTTGCCCCCCCTTTTAGCCGGCCCTCGAGCGGTTATTCCGTTTTTCTCTCCTGCTTTTTCTCCGCCGCGATGGCGCACGCGGCTCTTCCGCCGCCGTTTTGGTTTTTTTTTTGTTTTTTCCCTAGTGGATTTTCCCTTCTTCACCCCCTTATCCGAGCTGGGAACGTCCCCCTTCTTTTTTTGCGGCGGTTTTTTCACAAATTAGACCGGTCCTGGTCATGCCCTTACCCCTCCCCCTCCTCGGCCTAGTTTCCTTCCTTTGAGCAGTGGTCTAGGTCACTGCCATCTCTGCGAGCAGTCCCCCCCCTCCTCTGCGCCACTGTAGTGATCGATTTTTCTTTTGACCCCCCCCCCCCTTTTGATTGTTTTCCCGCTCTTCATTGCATCCTTGCCTTTCTTGGACTCAAAACAGCTAGCGGACCTTGGACGAATACGGGGAGCTGGGTCCCTTTTCCCATTCCCCGGAAACTCGTGAACTCGCGTCGCCCCCTTCCCCCACTGTCTCATACTTTCCCCCTCCAACGGTCTTCTCCCCCCCCTTTGTGATGTCCACCCCTTCCTCTGGGGTCTTTATCGGATCCCCCCTTCTGAGGCGGAGATCCCTGACATCTTCTAGCCCTCTCCCCTTCCTCTTCGTCAGCCCCCCCCCATCCTCGACTTCCCATTTCTGTTGTCAGGTCATTCTACTATGGAACCTAGAGGGTTCGTCAGGTAATTCCAATGCCCTCTCCTTTGGTCTTTCTTTTCTCCTTTTCCTGAGTTGCCCCTTCCCCTTCTTGAGAGAGTGTTTTTCTTTACTCCTCCTTCTTTCCCGTGACAGAAAAAAGTTTCGTGGACTTTTCAATCTCTCTTTTTACCCGCCTTCCTCTCCCCCCTTACTTGATTTCCTTTCGCTAATGACGGTATGTGGTTTTTTTGGTGTTCCCTCCCCCTATCCTTGGTCAGGCTTTCTCGACGGCTTCCGGAAAAAGGTCTGCCCCCATTTCTGGGTGGATTCCCTGTGATTGATTTCTTTCTGATCTTTTTTTGTGAAGGCCCGTTTTTTCAGTTTGGCTCAGGAGAACGTTTACTCATTCCATGGGGAAGTTTCTACTTTGTACCACGTCGGTTTTGAGTTTTTCCCCTCTCGGCAGCGGCACTAGGCTGTCGAACTAGATTTCCTTTTGGGTTGATCTTTTTTTTGAGTCCTGGTGGGGGGATCCCTTATTCCCCCCCCTCCCCCTAGCCCCCGCAACGGGTTAATCGTATCTGCGGTTTTCCTCACTCTCTCAAATCTCAAATCTTTTTTCCTGAGTTCTTCCCGATAGGTCTAAACTTTTGTGTTTCTGGGGCCTCCTACCCGGCGCGGATGTCTGCTATGACGCCCCCCGCCTCTTTCCCCGCTTCCCATATCCTAGTCTCTGCTTGAATCGAACTTTTTTTTCCTTTATCCATTGTCTTCTCTGTCCTTTTAGCAGCTTTTTTAATGGTTTTGACTTTGTGGTAAGGAAGTTACAAGCAACCATCCTTTCCGCGAATCTGCAGCCGTGCTCTTTCCGAGTCCTTTATTGTTTAATTCTTTCAGCCTTGTCTTTTTCGTCGGAGTCTGGTCGCCATGGGTGAGGGGGGCAGCAGGAGCCGGGTGGTAGTGCCCATTCCCTCCTCTGAGCCGGTTCTTGTGGAACCTTCTTTGCTGGACTGCCCCGTAGGTCCGCGCGCCGTTGCAATGTTTAACTCGGCGGGGTTTCCGGTTTTTTTGTTCTTTGATTGACTTCATACGCGGCATCGGGTAGATGGAGGGTTTGCCCGTGGTTTCTTTCGGGGTGTTTCCCCTGTTTTGTTTTTCTTTCTTTGCTGATTTTTTTGATTATTCAGACACTCATAGACCCTGCCCCCCCCTAATCCCTTACTCATAAACAAGCCGCGTTGTAGTTCCCTGTTGTTTTTTTCGTGGTTGGTATTGCTGAGAGGATAGACTTTTTCCGAGGTCCTACCTTATCTTTCCTAACCCGCTCCCCCGTTCCCCGTTCCTTCAACTTATTTGTCTTCATCAGGTTCCCCCCACTTAATCTAGGTCCCCTTTCCCCTGCACCCGCTTTCCCCCCAGTCCGTTCCAACATTTTTCCTCTCTTGTTTGTGTTTTTTTTTCTTGATGTGGGGACCCTCTTCTGCCCCTTTTGACCCTGGAGGCCCGCTTCGTGGTCCTGACGTCGGCGAACAATCGCGGTGCCTTCCAGGTCTCTCTGTTGCACCCGTTTCTTTCCTTTCATCGTTTTTTTAGTCACGCTATCTCCCAATCCCTCGCCCACATGCAGTCACCCGCATCCCCGGCCGCCCTGCTGTTCTTTCTTCACGAGATGGACCCCTTTTTTTTTTCCTCTAAGTAGAATCGGTCTTATGTCCATCGCACCACCAAACCCTCTGAGAATAGGAACAATGCCCCCCTCTGAGAGTCCCCCTTTTGACCCCCAAGCCACATCCCTCTACCTTCACTCCTCTGAGTGTTTTCAAGAAGATGCCAATAAAACCCTCCTTCCACCGGCATCCTTCCCCGCTGACTTTTACTTTTTTCTCCTGAGTTTTTGTCCGTTTTTTTCCAGTTTCTTCGCTTCCCCCTACCCCCTCGACGACCGACCGGACGTTCCCCCGCCCAGTGGCTTCTCCCCCGACACGACCTTTTTGCTCTCCCCTCTTGCATGCCATCTAGGTACAGAGGTATTTGCCTGTCGGTCAATTGCTGTAGCGTGACGACAAAAGACAATGCCCGATCTCGTCCTTCTCGCTTTCATGTGGACTCCCCGACACCCCCCTTGCGCGTACATGTTAGTTCCCCCCCCCTGCTTTTCCCCATAGAAGGAGCAGGCGCCGGGCATCGGACCTCTCCCCCCCGTTACGCCCCTCCTCCTTCGACTCTGCGGTTTTTTTTTCCTAGTAGCTTCGTACTTAGGCTTTTTCTTTTCCTCCTCCCCCCCTTCGAACAGACGTTCCTCGTGCCTGTCTTTCGCCCTTGCTTGGGGAATAGAAGAGTTTCCGAGCCTTCATTCTAGGCCCCCTTGGAGGAAGGAGGGAATTATAGATGAGTTTTTTCTCCTTCGCCCCGTTATCATTACAGACTCCTCCTCCCTCTCCCCCCATAACAGACAAGTTGACCTTTCCAGTTTTCTTTCCCCTTCTAAACCTCCAGGAAGATGCCCCCAACCCCCCCAGTTGCCCCCTTAATCAGCCATGAGGTCGTAGTCCACTCCCTGCCTTTTTTCCTTTTCCTTCCCCAGTCTTTAGTTGATGCTGTGATGCTGTTAGCATGCTTTTTTCGCAGAAACACGCTCGCCCTTGCTTACTTCACCTCCCCCGCGGGACGACGCGGCCTTTAGGACTTTCCCGTCACCTTATGGCACTCTTTCGATTAACTCCCTAATACCGAGTCGGGCGCAATGGTCGTGGTCCGCGCCTTCCCTTTTTGGTCGCGTATTAGTTCAGTTATTCGAAAGTGAAGTTGCTCCCGCGCTTTTCTTTGGATTCCTTGCATTTTCACCCGTCTTGTCTTATTGTGCCCTTTAGATGCGGTCAAGCGGCCTCGCTTTTTGATCAGTACGTTTTCTTCGCTGGCCACCTCAATGCCTTCTTGAGCATTCCAAGACGAAGTTGAAGGCTAGGACACGACTTCCTACGTCACCATGCCAATTCTACGTTGCTTACGATTTTTTCCTTGATCTATCTTTTCCCGTCACTAGCCACTCTCCCTCCGGGTTGATCCGATGCATTTCGGGCTTCCTTCCGCTCCCGCGACGCCGGTTTCTCACGCCCGAACCGCGCGTGTGAGTTCCTTCTTTAGTTTCCAGCTTTTTTGGGTTCCCAAAAAGTCGTCAAGAAAGAACTCGTCGCAAAGCTCGCGCCCCCCCTTGGATCGTCCCCTTAGAATCCTAGTTTTAGAGGCGGAGGCGAGGGTTTTCCCCTGAGTCTTTTTGAATTTGGTGTTGCAGCAAGGGCCCCTGTGAGGCCCCCCCGTCTCCCTGGGTATTTTTTGGGTTTGGTGTCTTTGAGGAGGCAACCAAATAAGAAGTCTTCTACGCTCTTTCAGGCTGACTTTTTCTCCACATTCGCCCTGTATCTTTCGACGGTCTTGCGCGGGGACGTTTTGTTGCGGAGGCTCCTACTTGGGACGCAGGATCGTGAGAGGCCGATTCTTTTTTTTCCTTTCCTTCTCCCCGTTTTTTGGTTAAGCTTGCATCGGCAGAAATCCCAATTTACGTTGCCGCCTATCTGACCCGCGTTCCTATTTCGAGGGTTTCTATCCATTGAGCTTTAATCGCTGATCTGCGTTAGTATTTTCCTCCTTTCTCCAACTAACGATTCGGCCCGCCCCATTGACCGCTCCCCCCTTCACAAGTCAGAAATTTTCGGCCTCCTGGGGTATTCCACAAACCAAGTTTTATTAACCCTCCTTCATGAAACCGCTGGCCCTCCGCTCGCTAAGTGGATATTCCCTTTTTTCTTTAGGGGGTTCAGAAGCCGTCCTAATCTACTGTTTTCGTCGTTGGTGCCGCCGACGGTTTGAATAGGCGCTTGAGCTCCGTTGAGCTGTAGTTTTAAATCCTCCCGCGGGGTGGGTTGTTTTCCTCTTGTTCCCCAAGTTTGGGAGTCTGGTAAGGACAGTTCTTTTTTTTTTCGCAGGGAGCCCTGTTAGCCCCTAGATGTTGAACACGAATGTTCGATGGTTTGAGAATCTGACTCCTCCTTTCGTTCGGATCGAGATTGTCAGCCTGGGTGACTGTGTCCAGTGGTGGTCAATCCATATACTTTCTTGAGGTTTAGGAACTCAACTTCCGTCTCCGGGCGACGACTAGTTGCATTTTTTCCCTCGTCTCTTGAATTTTGTCATTTTGTGCCCCCTGAGCTGCAATGGTTTTTTTCTGCCACCTCCTGTTGTGCGGACTCTCTCCAGTCAGGCGGGCTGAGACTACGTGAGGTCTGGATTTTCCCCCATCTGAAAATCTTTTTTTTTCCGCCTTCCGGCAGAGCTGCCGCAGAAACGCGCGACAAACTTTTTCCCGACCCTAGGCCCCTTTCTTTTAAGGGCCTCCCTATTTTTCGCGCCGGCCTTTTTTCATGGTTCGGGTTCATGCCACGGGGAAGGTCGGGGGTTAGATTTTCATTTCGGCGATGCGAAGGGCTTTCTTTTGGTTTTTTTTGATGTGTTACTAATCTGCCGAGCATCCCCACGGGCGGTTTTGAAGTTTCATCTGAAGGTCCATGGTGAAGGATCCCTGAAGTCTGCTGTCTTTTGGCTTTTTTGTGTTCATCTCATTCCCCCCTTTTTGGAGGTATCTCCTTTGTATTGGTTCCAATCGTTTGTTTTGGTGCCCTTCCTTGAGATTTGGAAGTTTCCGTTGGTGCGAACGTCCCGGAGGGTAACCTTTGCTTTTCTTGTCTTTTTTCTATAAGCCGCGGGCCTAGCTGGTGGCTCGTTTTGAGCGGTCTCCTCAGTGTGAATTTGCAGCTGATCACGCCACTGAATAATGCCTTGGGTAGTGATGCGGTTCAAGCTTTCGCAGTATTTTTCTTCGTGATTTTTAGATTAGATAGGCGTCCACCTTGCGACTTTTTTTTTGCCAGGCTCCTCTTTCCTAACCTTTTTTCCGTGTTCAAATGTAACTGCCGTCTTTTCTTTTATGCGGTAGTTGAATAGTGTCTTAGTGCTGCCTGTGCAGGAAAGAAGCACTTAGCCGGTTTTCTTTCCCAGTGTGCATGGTCCTTGCCTTGAATTTTAAAGTTTTTGGGGTATCATTTTTTTTCGCGTTTTAGTAGCTTTTTTGTAGTTCAGCAGATGGGTTTTTTTTTGTTAAGCGTCCTGGATTAAAGCGAGCTGGCCATCCCGTCAGCTGTGGTTTAACCCTTTTTCGTGTGGGGAACTTTCATTCGTTCTTCCCCTTACGGTTCTTGTTTGGGGAGTTAGGACCCTCCCCTGCGTGTTGATCTGGATCTTTTTTCTTGTGGCGGTTGGGGAGGGTTCCCCTTGGTTTGTATTCTGCCCCCTTAGGTAAATTTCCTGACGCGACATGAACAATACATGCTCACCTAATCGTTCTAACAAGCTCTTCCTTGGCGTTTCAAGGATGGTTATTTCTGTATGCTTCGGGCCTTTTAATTTTCCGCCAGATTTTTTTAACAGACATTTGCCCTTGACGTACTTTTTTTTTGAGTCTTATGAAGGTTTTAAAACAAGAGATTCCCCAGTTCACCGAACCTTCCCCCTTCCCGTCCCCAGGTCCGCCCCTCTTTTCCTGGTTGTATTCTTTGACCTGTGGTACTTAGGTTCGGAAAAGTAGGCAAGTTTTTGTGGTAGCGTCGGCGACCTGGACACTTGCCCCGTGCGCCATGGGTTGATTTCAAGACGTTTTGCTTTTCTTTTCCCAATTTGTGAGTCCTAATGGGAAGCCCGGTTCTCTTTACACCCCTCCCGATTTGCCCCGGGCTTCGTTAACGTTCACATCTCCTCAGGTTGTACTTTCCCCTTTTCCTGGCCGAGGAACACCCGGTGACCCCCAAACCCGCCCCCTCCCCCCCATAGACCTTTCCACTTCTGTTGTGGTTTTTCAAGAGTGTCCCCAACACCACCCCCCCCCCCCTACCCTTCTTTGATATTTTCTTTCCCTCCTTTGTTCGTTCCGGTCGTTATTTCGGATCTTTTTCCGATTTCCTTACACTACTGGACCCCCGAGACCCAATTGCGGTCGTCCGACCCTCGTACGACGGTTCGGCAGCTACAGGTGTCGGCCCTATTCGGTATTTTTAGTCCTCGCTTTGTTTTTTTCCTGTCCTGACCCCCAAATGCTACTCGTATACTTCCCCACGGTGCAGGATTTACGTCTTAACTCCCCACGTCTCGATTGTATCGGAAAGATGTGCCCAGCTTCTAAATAGAGGGAGGTAGGCGCGCGTTTACGCCCTCCCCTGACGCCTTCCTCTTCGGGACTAGCCCTGGGTTGATGGGAGAATTTGATTACCGAGTAACACTGTTGCATGGCGCTGTCTTGATAGAGTGCCCCCCCATTCCCCCCCCTTCTCTGATTAGACCCCTTTCACCGCATTCGCAGGGGCAAATTCGCTCTAGCCAAGACGCTTTGGCTGACGGGGTAAACCTCGATGCGTGCGATTTTCCCCCACCGTCAAGGCACCCCCCCATCGTTTCCACCGACCTCCCCCCCTCATGGCCCTTTTCCCCCGTCCTCCCGTTAGACAAAGAATAACAGTTTATTCCCCCCACCATTCCCACCATTACTCAGGAATTGCTCGTCATCCCTTTTTTCAGACCTTCCCCCTTGGATCCCTGCGGTCTACAAGGATTATGGTTATGCCTTAAAGTCCTCTTTTCTTACCGTCATCTCCACCCCTTTTTCTCGCTTCTTGGGATCCAGAACAGTCCCTCCTCCCGCCCGCCGCCCAGGGTTGGTCAAAGGCCCCCAATCAGGTAATTGCCTTGCCACGGTCGAGGACCGAAATACGGCCCCCCGCGTTAGGCGCTTTTTAAGCTAAGTTCTTCCTTTCGAGATATCTCTTTCGTCTCAGTTGCCCCACACCTTAGCCCTACCCCCCCGCCCCGCGCTGATGGCCGGCACAACGAAATCACCTTACCTTTATTTCGCCCACGATGTGGGCTCAGGTCCCCCCCCCGTGTCGATCACGCTCCTTCTGCGATGGTCTATTCCCAGTCTTACCGTGACTTCTGCTTGGGCAGCCTAGAAGTGATTGTTCCCCGCATTCAAACCTGCGTCAACACTGAGCCCTTTCGCCTCCCTGTCGCTCTTCCGGCGTACCCCGCCCATCTCCCCCCTTTTTCTCCCCCCCCTGATCACTCCCCGTTTTTAGGCCGTCCCTTCTGGCCTGCCTACTTTTCCGCAGTCACTCTACCCTGCCAACCCCTAAAGCCCCCCCCCCTTTGTTTCTCCCTTCCTCTCTGCCGAGCCTCCGAAACCTCCTCCCCCCAGGTCCCTCTTCCTGCCCCCCTTCTACTCCAGCCCTCCCTTTTGTCTTCCTTTCCCCCCTCATCGCTCTGGACTTGCCCTGGGGGCACAGTCTCTTTCGGCTCTTTGTTGGTTCACCCCCATTGTTCCGTCCCACCTCTTCCTTACTTGCCCCCTTTTCGCTCCTTTTTTCTTTGCGAAACGCGGTTCCTTTATGCCTTGTATCGTCTAGCGGGCTTCCTTTCTGCAGAAGGACTTCTGCTCCCTTTCTCCCCTCCCTTCGGGTCTCCCCTTGCCGGCCTCTCTTTTGGCCTCTGTCTGTGATGACCCTTTTCCGATCTCCTCTTTTAACTACGTGGTTTTTTTTTTATTCTTCCTGCTCTCCGAACCTCTGTCTTTCCCCCGGTCTCCACCTTTACATTACCTCAATACCGTCGTCCCCCTCCCCGCCCAGGGGTTTCCATTTTCGCGTGCTTAGAGCCCTCGTCGACGCCCACCTCCCACAGGTAAAACTTCTCGTCCCCCCCCCCCCCATATACCTATTGGACAGAAGCACCTCCCCCTTGGTTCTTTCCCCCCCCCCCCCCCCCCCACTCCTCATCCCCCCGCTCCTCTAACTTCCGCGATTCCGTTGTTATCTTTGTTTTTTGAGAGCGCTGATCTTTCGAGTTTGGTTGACCCAAGAACCTGGTTCTAATCGTGGCCTGTTTCGACTTTTATTTTCGGACTGGTGACTCCGTTTTTGGGTTGTGTTAGATTCCGCCTTCATCAGTGAAGTCCGGATCTTTTCTCCCAGTCGTTGCCCCTGCTATTTTGGGATGGTTTCTAAGATTCGAAATACAGAGAAAACTCAGGAAGAATTCTTGTCGAAAATTGGTGGTGGTATTCTTTTTGTCTAGGGACTTCGGGTCTTCTCTTTCATAAGACATTTGACGTCCTTACCCCTTTGATATGAGATTCACCAGTTCAACAGTCTTTGAAAATCTGCCTAAACTCCCTAACATCTTTTAATTTCCTCACCCTCTTTATCCCCCCCCACTCGGGTCTCTCGCAAGCTTTCACGGCGAACCTTTTTTCGATGGAGGCCCCCTTGCCCTCCTCCCTCACTACTTCCTACAGGAAGCACGTTCTGACCTAGAAAAAAACCCCCCAGTCCTACCTCCCTGCCTTCTCTGTCGATAAATTTTTTTAGCATGCCTTTCTAGGCCTGTGGACTTTTTTCGGAACCTTCCCTCGGATGGCTAGGTAGTCCGTGGGTTTACCCCCTCCCCGAAAGGGAGAGACAGTGTGCTGTACTCCCTTCTCCCCCTTTCCCTAGCGGATTCATCTTTAGGCCTCCTATTAATGGCGTCTTAATTAGGCATCCTTTCCCCTGACCCTTCTTTCTTTTTTTTCGTGTGGGTCCTTTCTCTTCCTTTGATTCTTCTTTGCCTCTTGAGTCCCACGGGCCAGTTTTTCTGTTTGCTGCGCTATGGGTGAAGTCCTCAGCATTGGACCACAGTCTTCCTTTTCCCTAAGAATCTCTTCCTCTCCTTTTTACCAGAGTGATTGTGTCGAGTCCCTGATTATCCGTCTCTGTGTTGAGGTGTCAAGTCCTGCCCTCTTCCCCCTGGTATGTTTTTTTTTTTTCCCTAGAACCCTCCCGAGAAAATAATTGGTTTTAATACCGTCGGATGATCTAGAGCTTCCCACCGATCCTTTTTCCATAATATTCCTTTCCCCTTCCTTACCTACTTTGAGTAGTGAGCTTGCCTCTCTTTCCTTTTCTTTGACCCTCAATTGCTCACATGTTCTCTACCCTGGTCAAGCTCTCTTTTTGAATGGCGTAGTAGTTCCCTGTCCTTTTGCGTCGAGCTCGTCAGGGATGAATGTGGGATTTTGAAGTGACCAGACCCAAGATTTCGCCCCGCCGAGTACTTTTTCTCAACCTTTCCGCTCCTTTTTTTTTATCTTGTAATCTTGACTAAGTTGGAGGCCGATGAGGCGGTTGGTCGGGAGAAGCCTGCGAGGGGAGATGGACTTATTTTTCTTTTCCCCTCTTTTACATATCCTCTCTCCTTGGCACCCGACGTAAAAGGACTCGGAATTTTGGGCATGCACCGTCCAGGTGATATGACCGGTGACGGGGTGTTGTTTTTCCTGTTTGTGACCTTCCCTCCCAGGGGGCTTCGCGGGTTGGTCGTTCGGGTTGTTCAGTTTAATCCCCTTTTCTTCCTTTTGCTTTCTACTTCCTTATCCGGCAGAACTGGTACATTTTCACTCTCCTTTACGCAAGAAACAAGCCGAGGTTTCGGGCGTGCGTTTTTGTCTTCTTTTTTTGGGATCTTTGCTCAATGAGGACTCGCCAGACGGACTCGTTTACTGAACCCTCTCGTCTGTTCGCCCTTGCCCCTGTCGTCACCGTTCTTTTTCTTTCTTCTCCTCCCTTCCTTGTCCCCCCCAAAGTTTTTTAACTGGTATTTTTCCATCCTGTACCAGGTCCGACTTTTTTCCTTTTTTTTGCTTCTCTTGTTTGTGCGTTTTGAGGTCTGGAGGTTGCACTGTGCTGACTTAGGAGATGACACACTGTTTGTTTGGTCGCCTTCCCTCTGTCTCCCCCCCTACTATGATGTACGTTTCTCCCTCGGTCCGCTGGGACGAGTCTGCTCATGGCAGCTGCAGATCCCACCATGGGCTCCCCAGCCTTCCCCCTTGCTGCTTGGTATTTTGTTCCCGCTTCGTTTCCTTTATTGCAGTGTGCCCTCTTTTATTTTGAATAAGACCAGATTTTTTCTTCCCCCCCCACCTTTTGTTTACACCCAGAACACCCACGCCAAATTTTACCATCTTCAGATCCCCTGGCGGGTTAAGCCTCCCTGCCCCCACCCCAACGTTCCCTTAATGACGTGATATTACTTTTAGGCGTTTTCTTTCCGGGATGGCCCTTCTGGGATAACTTTTTTCCTTAAAGAGAAGTTTTGAGTTTTGCGATTTCCCGACCTCGCCGACCGCGCGCATCCTTATACCGGGACACCTCTGTGACCACGATCCCTTAATTCTAGACCCGGCTTGCCACTTTCTCGCCAGCTCTTTGTTGTCCTGGGCCCCTTTTAGGACTCGAGTCCGTCACACTGTCGAGTAATCGGAGGACGAATAACCACGGCTCGCTTTTCCCCTGTTGTCTCGTTTCTTTGAATTTTTACTTAGTTCCTGGATTCAGAAACGAACTCCCTTGGCAGCACGTTCACGTGTACGCCGGAATTACTCGTCTTTTTTTTCTCATGGCTCGTAGAGACTCAAGAAAGCGTCCCCAAGAATTAGTTTCGGACCCGGTCTTCTTGCTATATTTTTTTCGGCTGCCCCCCCGCATGTCCCGGTTCGCACCAGGCTGCCCACCCTCGAGGAAAATTTTTCAGGACTGAGTCGTTCCCCCCACTTCTGCTTTTTTCGGGGTACTGGGTTTCCTTTTTTTTTAGTACTGGGTTTCCCTACAGGGAAGGCCCTTGGCCCTTCACTCCCTCTTTCTCCATCTGTGATCATCCTACCGATTGGACGGCCCGTGTCCGCACCTTGTCTACTACCGTTTTTTGAGCATGAGATCCCACCACACCTTCCAAAGAACTCCAGCCTCTTTGAGGTCGCTCATCACCTCCCTGACGGACATTTCGTCGGTTTTGAGGAAAAGTTTATTGGTGCTCCCCTTTCCTTCCCATCCCTTGTTCGGCACTAGTAACCCCTGCTCGACAACTTGGTTGTCTTTTCCATGCCGCTACTTCTCCGCACTCCCCCTCCAGCGCTTTCAGGGTCCCTTCCCTACCCGTGGCTCCCCCTGTCCTCTCCCCAGAGTTATATTGCACTGCACTCACAGTGGTCGTTCTTTTCCGGAGATGGGTTTCCGTTATTAGTTCTTGTTTCCTATCGCGTGCTTCGCTATGTAAAAGCCCCTTTCTCAGGTCGACGTCGCACGGATCTTTCTGATACCTGCCCCCCATCGTGCTCCCGAATTTCGGACATGAGATTTTCCTGGAAGGAGGGGTGAACCCCTTCATGTGACTTCCTGTCTAGGTCCCTAAAGACTCAGGGAAGGTTCGCCTACTCCCTGGCTGCGCTAGATTCCTTCCTATCATCACCCGCTGACTGATCCTCAGTTTTGGAACACCCCCCCCATCTTTTTTTCCTCGTACCGGTTCCCTTTTTCATTTCTGAAGGGTTTGGTCCTGGTTTACATGGATTATCCAGATTAACATTCTTTGATCGGTTACTCACTTTTCTCTCTCTCCATACCTGTGAAGTGAGCTCTATAGGGGCCTTACGTGGCACTCCTGCTGCAGTGTCTGTTTTACCTCCCGGCTCCTTACCCCACCTGACTACTCACTTGTGCCACACCGAGAATGCGCCGCGGCAGTACCCAGCCCTTGTTGGCGGTTCCTCCCACCACTTCCCACTATCCTAATTTTTCCACGTCCTTCTTTTACGATCAGTAGGCCTCACCTGCCGCCATGTTTTCTGGCGCATTCTCCCCTCTTACGCCTGGCTTGCCCCCAGCCGTCTCCATCGATTCAGCAGGTCCAGGGGTGTTTTTGCCCATTGGCTTCTGCTATGCAACTGGCGGATGGTTACGGCCCCCTTACCGTGGTGTTTGAGGAGTACCCTTTTCTGTCTCATCCACCATCTTATCCAACTTCTTTTTTCTACCCCCTCTGTCAACCGGCGAGGAGAACCTTTTGTGTGTGCCCTCTTGCTCGTGCACCCCGAGCTGCACTGCTCTTGCCCTTGACGATTAACAGCCCCCTT
>Ga0179593_1439921_pt1 | contig 13578 bp, 14 predicted proteins | sample CZODoug2_1_08_16_FD_185931 | JGI IMG/M metagenome (GOLD analysis project Ga0179593, IMG submission 185931) | Vadose zone soil fungal communities from Angelo Coast Range Reserve, California, USA - CZODoug2_1_08_16fungal (PacBio error correction) | ecosystem: Environmental > Terrestrial > Soil >... | reverse complement strand
TAAACGGACGACCCCAATTTCTCGCCAAGTTTAGCATCCGCCACATTTCTTATTTTCTTTCTTGATCGTCATGTGCGTTGCCGAGGCTGTATTCTGTCCCCGGACGATCCCCCTCTTGCGACACTTCTTCGAGGATCTTGCCCACCACTGGGTATTGGACGGAGAGACTACTCGCGGCTCTTGAGCTCGCGTTTTGCCTGGGTGAGTCAGAGTACTTCTTCGATTCTCTATTTTTTATCATTTTTTTCTCTTCAGGCATCCCTACTTGGAAGCGTGTCCTTCCACCTGTTCCCAAAACCAGAGTGTGTCGGGGTGGCTTCCGCCCAGGCCCCTCCTTTCCTCCCCCCCCTTTCTCGTCTCTCTCTTCTAGCTCTTCTCGCAGTAGAGGACCTGCCGCCAGTTGCCTTTAGGGCTTTAAAAAGGCCCCGAAGTTCCCGTTTTCCCTCATTTTTTTTCTTCCTGCCTTCGTCTGATTTAGGAGACCACTCCCTCAGGAGACGTAGACGTCTGAGTCAGCTCTGCCGATTTTGCGTAAGATAGTAAGAGTGGTTTCAGTTTAGGGCCTGTTCTTTTGATTCCTCTTTAATTGTGGCCGGACTCTTAGCGACATCTCGTCTCCGCCCTTACTACCTCCCCCTTCCCGGTTTTCAGGATAACGACGGCTACGTGAAATCGTGCCACGAGTGGCCTGACCTTTTTTCCGCCTGTGTTGTCTTACCGATTCCTTTTTCGATCGCCCGGTTCACTCTCTCTCTTTTTCCCGATAAGAAGTGTTAGTATAGATATTCCCCTTTTACCTTTTATCGGGTAATAGCCCGCAGATAGGTAGCCCGTTTCACTTGCTTTACCGTTGATCTGCTTCACCCTTCTTGATTCCGTGACATAATGTTCCCGCTTAGTTTATTTCGACGCTTTTCTGTTAGTTCCGTCCACACAGGATTCCCTTCCCTTTCTGTAACCACGCTCACAGTCCCCTCGCTGGCTTAACCTATGCTTCTTGCCGGCCCTACCCCAGGTCATTACTCGAAGCACGTCGTCGACTTTGCTCAACGGAGGGTGTCCACATCTCGACCCGACTTATCCACCCCCTCCCCCCCACAATCTCCCCCTAAGGACTGCCCCCCTTCTTCTCTTAAAGTCCTGCCCGGTGCCAACCCCTTGAGGAGAGGGATACATCATCGAATTTCTTACTCATTCCAGACTCGCCGAGGACCGAAGATCTTGTCTGCACCCCTAGGTGCAGGGTCCCGGAACTCCACCCCGACTCAAAGATCGAGTTAGGCCCCTTACTTGCAAAAAGAGATTTCCCAAGATCTGGCTCTCACTTCCTTCCGCCAGGCTATACTCCCCATCATCCTTCTTTAACCCCCACGTCTCGACACCATCTCTGCATAAGAGATGCGATATGTTCCCCATCCGGTTTTGGGACCTATCTAAGCCTGACGAAGTCCCTGACCCATCGACTAGTCTCACCCGCCACCGTCCTCAATGTTTTTTTTCCTTTTACATTCCCTCACATTACAAAAGGCACAATCTTCCATTAGTTTGGAGTTCTGAGAGGACCGGTGGAAACATCTCGTCCCTCACCTTGAGGTCCAAGTTCTGAGAGCCGGCGTCTTTACCCTCTCCTCCCCTGTTTTGCAGTTTCCCAGACCCACACAGTCCTCTTGCGGCCCTCGTTCTGCCTCTGCACACAATCTGTCGAATACCCAGACCCTTGCATGTATCTCGACCCTTCTTCCATCCACTCTTGGTTTCCCCAAGGTCCTTTTCAATCTGAAGAGATGGGCCTCCCCCTTTTGCGTCCCCCCTCCCCCTTGGATAAGTATGTTTGAAGAGAAAGTTGGTACGTTACTCAGGCACAGCCTGAACACAACTCCTCCCTCGCCGCCTATTCCTCTTCTTTCTTTACCTGTCAATTGTCCCCTCCACACTCAACTCTCTTCCCCAACAATCTCCCCTCAATGTTGCGGCATGTCCCGACAGCATTTTATTTTATCCCCCCCCTGAACCCGTCTCACAACCCGAGAAAACGTGATCAATAGTTCCCACTTTGGTCCTAACGTACTCATACCTCACCGACGCTGCTTCTAAACGCTTGCTCGCGTCCCGCTGTCGAGACCTCTTCGTTGGTTCAAGTCCCCCCCCTTGATACGCCTCTCCCCCTTTTTTCTCATCAGGCCTGTCGGAGTTCACTCAAAAGAAAACCCCCCCCCCGGCGACGTCTAAAAGAGGATTTCTCTAGGGTGCATCCCTCCAGAGTGATGAACACTTTCGCCCTCGAATCACTTTCACGTATTCCCCAGGAGATGTACTTTTTTAGCAGAGGGAAAATCCTCTTATACTTCCCTGACCTTTTTCAAACCTGCTCGAAGTCTCCGAAGACGTAGGAGAAATGACAAGCCAACCAACTTTCTTTAGTCGTCCCTATAACAAATTCCACAGATTTGGCCTTATAAGACCAGATTCCCCATCTTCTTTCTCTCAATATTTGTCTCCTTTACTTTTCCCCCCCTCATTGCACTGCACCCCGTCCCCCATAGTTGAAAGACCTGGTCGTCGCCGGACAAAAATAAACAGTAATTTTTTTCCTCCCTTTTGTTCAGAGTGGCGGGAATACATCTATTTTGCCCCCCCCTTTCGTCGTCCTCTCCAATTTTCCATCTCCCTCCCCAACCCGTGTTTATCAGGATATATCCCTTTTTTGGTTTTAGATTCCATTCTCAGTTATTTATTCTTTTCTGATACCCCGTGTTTATTTAGTTACCGGACCGTTCAAGATATCCCCCCCCTCCGTACCCGCTTACAAAATGGGTCAAATTCTCCCACACATTGATTGCTGACCTTCCCTATGAAGGCCAAACTATTTTCCGGTAGATTCGTCCCCCCCTGTTTTTGCATTTACACGTCACCATTTTACCCCGACATACACCTTTTACCTTCGTACCACTGTCAGAATTATTGTTGTCTATTGATATCGCCCACTTGCAGCACCCCAAAACGGTGTTTTCTCTTGCAATCGGCGCCGCGCCCAGCTTCACGAGTAGTACTTTTCCCTCTTGCATCCTACTCCCCCAACGCGAGGCTCAGTCGCCCCAACAATGTTGACCCACCTGCGCCGCTTTCTGCCTCCTTGCCCCATCGACGATTTTCTTCTGCTTTGAGCTGAACTTTCTTTCCACCAAGTTCCTTCCGATCGATACCAACCCGCGAAAGATATATTTGTTTGCGTTGCGTCCTAATTTACGAGTCAGTCCTTCCCCGTTTTTCTTTTCCTCTATCATCTTTTTTCCCCCCCCCTTTCCCGTCCTTGAAACAAAAAACTTTCTTGCGGTCATGTTCCCATAGGCCCCCCCCGAATAATCTAGTAGTTCCTTTGTCATGGTGTCCCCCTCCCGTGTTAACCGTCTATTTCCTCGAGTAACCAGAAGCTGTCCTCTTTCAGTCGGATTTCTGGAAAGCTGCAGTAACTCCCCTCGTGTTTTGTTCCCATGGAATAAAAGCGATCGGCCCAATCGACGTCTCTTTCTTCAACTGCTTGTTTGATGTCCACCAGAGGGGACCGTCCTTCGACTTTTCTTCCTCCCCCTGTTTGCAACTACATATTCGATATATAGGCTCTCCGTTTTTTTGTTTCGATCTATAATTTCCACTTTTGAAAACTTATTTGAGTTCTTTCTCTCCTTCTGGTGGTTTTCTCCCTTCAACCGCGTGCCCCCCATCGACCGTGCCGATTTTTTTCCTGATTTCGCTTGGCTGGGCCAAAATCTGACCGAGTATTTCTTCCCCTGTCCGTCTTTAATCCTCCACTGACATGTCCTTCCTGGTCAATCTCTTCATCTTGACGGTTAAAAACGTACATTTAGCGACTTCTACGTTTTTTAATTTTGGGGGGGGGTTTAAAAAACCCCCCCCCCTACGCCCTTTACTTTTTGGTTCCCCTCTAGTCTTCTACCTGCTCCTCCCGAGGATGCATCCTTGAAGTAACAGGATTCTTTCCGCACCTATGGCCCGGCGGCAGCATTCCCCCTTCATGACTGACGCAAAGCCCCACCGTTGACCGATTCCTTTCTCGTTTTTTTTTATCTGTCAGAACCCTTGGGGTACGTTCCCCCAGCTCACCATTGAAACCTTTCCTTTCTTTTTTCTGCCGACATGACCCTGTTTATCTCTCACTTTTTGTCACACATTTTAATCGGAACGCCTCCTGCTTTCTATCAATTCAGGAGACCTTACTCTTTTTTCCAGCAATTTCCGTACTTTTATCCACACCGGTTGTTTCCTTTTTGCTCCTCGCCCTAAGACGCCCCAAAGAAACTTTGCAGGGTCCCTCAGTCAAGGTGTTCTCGTCTTTACAATTTTTTTTTAATTGCGCACCCTTGTGTTTGTCTCCTCCTCCTGGCTCTTCCTTGTGGTCCCTTCCATATTGATGATGAAACATGTGTTTTGGGCCATGGCATCTGTCCTTCTGGTGGCTATCGGCCTTCCTCCCTCCTGATTTCCTCTTTCCTAACCCCTCGGCAGCCTTTTCCCTACCCGTATCAGATCTTCTCTCCCCCTTTTTTGCCGGATCTGAATCTTTCCCCTAAAGAGCTCTTTTTCTTTTTCAGGAAGCAACGTGCACGGATTTTCTGTTTTCTTTTTAACTTTTTTTGTCCCTTTCTACACTCCGTTTCTGGCAGGGACTTGTTGTCATCCACTGAGACATGCGTACAGCAATACCATACCCTACAACGCTGCGAGAGAATCCTTTTCTTCTTCCCTTGGTTCCCAGTTTTTCGACTTTTTTTTTCTTCTCTGGCTTGTCCTCTTTCTCCGTATTCGGAGACTTCGAATTTTTCGCGGAATTCCCTCTTTCCATTTTAGGAGCAGGTCTGCTATTTGCCGTCGCCTTTCTCGATTTCTTTCCCTGTTTCAATCTCATAGAGTCACGCCGGCGACAACCTGAGCCTTTCTTATTTGGATTTGCTTGGTGACTGAACCGAGAACCGGCCTTCTGGAGTTTTTTCTTGACTTCTTTCCGCCCTCTCCCCCCCCTTCTTTTTCTCCCTCACGCCGAGCGCCGCTTGCTCAGCTTGAAGGTGGTCTTGGATAGTGGATTTGAGGACCCGCTTTCTTGAACACCAGGTTTTCTCTTTGGAGGAGTTCTTATTAGAGTTTGTCAATGTCTTTTTTCTTGACGACACTCAGTTGAAGCATTTTGACTAGGTAGATTTTTTTCTCTGTTTGAAAGGTCTGAAGCCTCATCTAGTTTCTACTTTTGAGTTCCCTCTTTTTTCGTTGCTGGTTGCTTTTCAATTAAACGTTCTCAAGCATTCGGAACCCTTTCGTCGCACCTTTGCACATTCCCCCCTTTGTGTGAACAGGGCTTGCTTTGAGCTGTTGTCGGATTACCCTCTTTCACCTCGTTTGTATTAGACTGGTCTTTTTTTTCTTAGCCCCGCGGCCGCAAGAGCTTTGTTGTGATCAAGCCGTTTTTTTTACAGAATACGGTCTCGTCCCCTGTCCCCTGGAAGACCTCACGTTCCCGCGACTTTTCCCCCTCTTCGTCTCCCCCTCTTCTTCGGTATTCTCCTCCGTTATGCCTTTTTTTCCCTTTGGACTCGACAAAGTATTAGTGATTTTGCGACGAGCACGCTTTCCTGCCCCCTTTTTTTTTCGCGTAGAGTTTTTATCTTCCCCACCCCTTGTAGTTTTTCCCCTCACTTCGTCTTCTTTTCTTATTTGGTTCGTTTTTTTGGTAAGGTCACGTACGATGGCGCTTCTCTTCAAGAGGAGGAGTTTCCCGACTTGCCCTCGTGTTTGATTTTTTCCGACAGTTCCTAAACCCAAGTCTTGAGTCGTTTTGTTATTTCGCCCTGAACCCGGTTTTCCCTCCCCCGTCTTCTCTTATTCGGATAGATCGTCTCGCCGTCGGACTTATCATAGGAAGACGTTTCCCCTGACGAGCCGTGCCCCAAGGAGAAGACTTTCGCCCCTTTTTTTCGAAGACTTTTTTTTGTCGTTTCTTCCTCCCAGTTATGTAGTTCTCCCCACGAAATCCTTTTTTCAAGTAGAAGGAGCGTCCTGACCGATTCTCTTTCCTCTCTTCAGAGTTGACGCCCGTTTCTTCTTGTTTTGTGCTTCCCCCCTCTTTCAAGTTTTCTCCTGTTTGCCTTCCCTATGAGCGAAGAGCTAGAGTTGAACACTACTTCCCTCAGTCACTGGAAAAGGATAAATAATTGACCCTCTCTTCCCTTGAACCCCTTTTTTATTTGCCCCTTCCTGATGCGTTTTACCCGTTTTTCTTATGATAGTGATCTTTCAAGGTAATCACTCTCCTTAATTACGAATTTGTTGTTTGTGATTATTCTTGTGAACGTCCCATCATTGATCGTGTAATACAGACTCGCTGTTCCAATTTTCTCCCCAACTGACAAAGGAGATTCCCCTGTCTTCTCCCCCCGTTCCTTCAATCGTGCATTGTTCTAGTGTTTTTCTTCTGAATGACTTGAAGAGCGTCCACCAGGTTTCCCAATGGTCGGGATCACCCTCGAACATTCCCCCTCAAGCTCAACTTGACGATTTTACGGTCCATTGGACGCAGTCCCCGTCGACTTGCCCCCCACCCGGAGGTTCGTGTTCCTCCCCTCTCAAAAGACAATCTTCAACTCCCCACCAACCTTTTGCACCAGGCCCCCCTTGTCCTTGTGACCGATCCACACAAAGACCAAAACCCCAACCCCCACCAAAACCCCACACCACAAACCCCCCCCCCCCCCCCACCCCCCCCCCCAAACCCCCCCAACATGTTCCCCCAATGGAGGCCCTGCCGAGGGTCTTCACAAGCCCTCCTATCCTGACATATTCACCCTCGATGAGACCGAAGAGACGGGCGGAAACGGAGTCTGATTTGAGGTCATCCACCCCGCCCTCACTATCGACTGTTTTGAGGAAATGTTCGGGTCCCTCACCCCTCTTTTTTTCCAGTCTTCCTCCAGTCCTCTCCTTTCCTTTCCTACCATCGCGAGTCTATGAATAACCCTGTTGACACAACCTCTCCGCGATGACGGTTGATCTCCCCCCTGGGGTTTTTTAGGATAATAGACGCCTACCCTTTTTTTTCCCTGTCCCCAATTATCTAGTCCCCTCCCTAAACGCTTTTCCGTCCCCCATACAAGAAAAACACTTCATGAGCCCCTTCTCATTCGTTTGGCCGTATACGTTTTTTTTCCCCCTCGAGTCACCAATTTGAGGGGCTTCTTAAGTTACGGGAGCTACCGGAGGTTTTTTCCTCCCCTTCCTCCCTTCCCCAAAACAAGTGGCTTCCCTCTTTTCCGTCCCCCCAGAAACTCCCTCATCCCTGGCGATTTCTCTTTCTCTAGACACCTCTCAACGTCCCCCTTGTTTTTTCCCTTCCCTCCACCTATGGTCCCGCGTCGTTTACGATTTTTTCCCTTTAAGTTTGCGCTCCCTGGGCCTTTGCAGCCGTCCCCCCCCTGCACCCCCCCCCCCTACTTCAAGAACAGCGTATTAGATATTCCTGTCTTCAGACCTGCAATTGCGCACCCCCTTATTGTAAAGCATCTCTTCTCCCCTAATCTTCCCTGAGTTTTTTTGTTTTCGTGCTAATTCCCCCCACTAACCTTCAATTTCTTACTTCTATCTACACGTCCAGGACCAACACCCTCTCCCTTTGATTTTTCCTCCACCTCTGACCTTCTTTTCCTCCCCCGTTTCCCGAAATACACCTGCAGCTTGCTAAATCGGCGATCGGCTTTTCAAGATTCTCGCAAGTCGGTAGTTGGTAGCTGCACCTTCGTGCAATCCGTCAGATAAATATAAACGCTTCCCCGGTTCGCGAGTTCACTACCCCCCCCCCTCCCCACGAAACATACCCTCCCTTTTGCTCAAGCCCCCTGCTTTTCTCCATGTCCGATCGCGTTTGTATTGCACCCCAAGATATTCGCGCTTCCCAGGTCGAAGACGGCCCCCGTTGTCTTTTCTTTCCTCTCCCCAAAATTCCCCCGCTTTCATACCTCCAGATCTCCGGCCACTGATCAAGTCTCCGACTTTTTCTCGACATAGGACACTCCAGCGCAATTGCATCAAGTCTCCCCCTGCCCCCCCCAAGCGAACCTCTTTGGCCCAGATAAGCAACTTATATGCATGTTATGTGTCCATCCTGTGTTTCGAATTTTACTTTTTCCATCCGATATTTTGATCCCCCCTCCCTCTTAGCCGCTTCTCTTGGCCCAACGTGCCATTAATGATCCTCAGTGTTCCTCCCTCGTTATTCCCTCATAGCTCGCCCAGATCGAGATCCCCAGCTCACTCTTCTTCCCCCCAAACGGTGGTTTGGGGTATCTTCTTGGGAAGAGATTCCATCTGCGCCGTTCCTTTACTCTTATTCTACCCTTCTCGCCCGTTATTGAATTGAAGAGTCCACCCTTCCGTACACTCTGCCGGTCCCCCCTATCCCACCCCCAAATTTGATTTCTTATCATCTCAGGACCCCACCCTCCCCAGTTTTCGCCTCCCAACCTTGTGAGCCCCCCCCCCCCCCCTTGACCACAGGTCCCTTCTACTAACCAACCTTTTTTCCTCTGCGACTCTGCAGTTATTTTTTTCTTGCTCTTTCCCGCAAACATTAAGCACAACCTTTTTTTTTCCCCCCCTGCCATTCTCCAAGAGTTTCTGCGTTTTTCTAAGTCCCCCCATCGCTCTCTGTCCCCTAAACTTTTGACCCAAATTAGAGATACCCGTTTTAAGGGCTCCATGCATCCCTTTTTCTTGACGATTTTTGAGGATCTTTCATGTTTGTTGTTCCACGCCTTTTCATTGACCTTGCCATTCACAGTTTCAGATCTTCCAGATTTTTCCGTTTGGTCCTGCAAGTTATATCCCTCCCTATCCGGTCTTCCCTTTAGATATCGTGTTTACTGCATACAAAAATGCTGAGTCGGACTGTACCCCTTCGTCCCGCTTACCAGTGTTTTTCCCTTTTTTCTCCCTTAGTCGTTTTTTCGTAACTGCCTCCTTTGTGTACCCCTTCCTTGACTTAGGTAATCCTGTGCCGTCAGGATTCGTGCAGCTGAAGGAACTCATCTGTCTCTTTTTTTCCACCCTTCCAAGCGACAGGCAACAATCGCCCCTTCGTAGTTTTAGGTGTCGTCTTCGACTGGTTCCAGTCCTGGATTTTTCTAAAGTGTCCCCCCACCGCCGAATTCCCTTCCCCTCTTTTTTGTTGCTTTGAGAGATTAGCATGCTTTTGCCCTCGCACCTCCGTTCGTTTTTCTCCTCCCCCTTTTTTTCCATAAGTCAAATGCCCACTAGCCGTGCGATTGGTGCTCTTCCTCTGGAGTCCCCTTGGCACAAAAACGCTCTTCTTTTCCTGGATTGCCGCATCCTCACTTTTCCTGAACGCTCTTCTGTCTCACTATCGCCCCCTTTTACGGCAAAACGTAAGGTATTTTCGTCCCCTTGACCTCCCCCATCTTTATACTCCTCCTGGTCTCGCCTCTCTCTCTCCCTCTTTTTATGCAGACTGAATGCAAAAGCTATCTGACACACACGCGTGATGTATTATCTATACACCTTTTCCCTGTACGCCTGGTCCCTTTCTCGGGTTTGTGATATATTCCTGAAGTTCCCCCCCCGTGTACGTCCACTTTTCTTCCAAATACCAGAGAACCCTAATTTGCTGTCTTTAGGATCACAGATCCCGGTTGTATCTCTAAAATTTTGTCCATTTATGCCCTCATGCTACACGACCCAGAAGACGTGGACTTATCCCCTGCTTCTACCGTATCTCTTGAAGTAACCTTTTATGTGCCGCCGCGCCCCTTTCATATCCACCCCCTTTGATCGAACTTGTGAACCCAATCGCAATAAGCCAGTCCAATGGCAGGTCGTATTCCCATTGGTTATGTCTTTTTTAAATGGTTTTCGTTTTCCTGCTCCCAACCCGGTTTGTTCGAATCCGCCTTCTGCCCGTGTCCCCTTTGCCATGCATCCATGTTTTTTTGAGAGGACTTTTGGATCCCTTTCTATGTTGGTTATCCTGCCATTCCCTCTCCACCCCCGCTCTCACTCTTGAATAAAGTCCGTCTGCCAGGCTGTCCCTCTCTTAAACGTTTCGACTCCCCTGATTCTCCCCTTTTGTTCCTTCTCTTGAACCTAGTGGCTTAGTGTAGAATCGCTCGTATTGCCCCTTTCGGGGACTTGTTTTCACCTTGGATCTCCGGCTAATCCCATCCTGTCGGCAGCCTTTCTTGCGTGTATCAAATTATCATTTTGGTTTTAAAAGTAAACCCGTCCCCCCATTTCACATCAACCTTTTTCCGATAGAATCTGTACCTTATCTTCCACATTTTGTCGCTTTGTGAAGCAGTTTTTCGACCCCTCTGCGTCTTCTTTCTGTCCTCTTTTCTCCCTAATTCTTTTTTGAGACTTCTATCCTTTTTCCCCGTTCCTTCCTGAGGTAACCAGCAGGTCCCATTGCCCTATTCGCCTTTACGATTCCTTTTTGCTTTTTCTTTTTCGATTTGATGACTTCCTCATCTAGTTTTTCAATAACCTATTTCGAGGCACGCCGGCCCCCTTATACCGTCCTATTCTATGGTTGGGTATGGTTCCTTTGCTTGGTCAACTCCGAGACTCTTTCGATTGATCTTCTTATTTGCCGAAGTGCCCCGAGTACCAACTCCCCGTCCTTTAGTTTTCCAAATCGTGATTCCCTCTGTAGAACTCCTTCATTTTCCTTGGATGCTTCGGTTGAGGACAAGATGCCGAGGCGCTTACGCCAGTTACGCTTTTTTTTTGGACTTGTGGCCTACTACTTCTCCAATTTCCCCCCTTGACTGCATCCGCCGAAAATCTTGACGATTAGTTTTTTTACCGTTTTTTAGGTTAGATGTGTGTCTTTTGTGACAGGTTGAAGCTTATAGGTCTCTCCCCTTGCGGTAGTTTCTGCTTAGTTTGACCAGTTGATGGTGGACTTACTTCACGTACCACTTCCCCCTTCCCAAGTTATGATTTCTCCCACACTTAGTTGACTCCTCAAGCGAGTCTGGTTCAGAATTTAATCCCTGTGTACCCCCCTACTGGATTGAACGCTTAATGTTGTAGAGAGAAATTTCGGTCCCGGTCCCCTTTCTTTCGGGCTTAGGGTCTTTCTTCCCCCCCCCCCCCTACTATTCCGCAAGAGTGTTGTTGTTGTGAGGCCTACAGGGGATTTAAGGGTTCAAGACTCTTCTGGTTCCATTCCTGTAACAGTCTCCCTTTTCCAATTTCTTTCCTGCTGTTCCCCAAGTTTGAACCTCCTCAACCTAAATGGGGCGGTATGCGCAGATAGTTTTATGCCCTGGTTCTCTGGACTGGAGCCCCCCCGTCTGTTGCGCACTTTCCGAGGCCCTCTTGAGACACCTTTTCTCTTCGAGACGACCCCAAAACCGGGGATGTTGAGGTCCTCTCCACTCCCGCTTCCGGCGTTTTTTTTGCGTTCAGGGTCTGTTCACTTTCTTTCCTTTAGGGCGTCTATCTCAAACTTTTGTGATAGGGCAGCCCCTCTTGTGAAAGTGTTTGATTTACCCTTACCCTTGCCTAAACCCCGTCGCCTCTGCTCGGGGGTGTCTTCCATTTAAGGTATTTTTTACCCACCTCTTCCCCCCCCCCTGGATTTTGGACTATCCCTCATAATCGTTATCCCCTCCTTCGAGGATGTCTCCCTCGTGCTCCAGTTGCCCTCTCTTTTCCGTTTTCCCCGATTTGAGAAGTTTCCTTTTCCCCTTTTCCCAGCCATTTTGTGTATTTTATGCGGTCTTTTCTTCTTGTAGGATGACCCTCCCCTTGTGATCCTTTCGGCTTTTTCAGCTTTTCCTTTGCGCTGACGAGCAGATGTCAAGCTTTTTTTCGTCCCCCTCCTCGTTTTAGGTTTGATTCCATCATTTTACTCTGTTGGATGCCTCCTGAGCTCGATTCCTTCTCCCACCTCCCTTCCAGTTCGTCAAGGATTATTATCCCACATACGTTCCTTTTTCCCCGTTCATTCTCCGGCCATAACTTTTCTCCCCTTATTTTTTTATAAACTATCAGCTATCACTGTCCTTTCCCCCTCCCCCCATCTTTTCCTAATCAGTGTGGTTTGTCCTTCTCACCTTCCGATCAATGCATTTCTCTTTCCTCACTCAGCGTTCAAGGGCCCCCAGACACCCAGGATTCTTCCCCCTTCTTCTGATCCGTTCTTAGCCTTGAATCCGGATGCTTTCACTTTTTTTTGGTCGTTCTGTTCGCTCCTCTTATCCCTGTCTCAACTTTCACCTAGGGTCACCACAGACACCCCCCTTCGTCCGTTCCCTCTCTTCCCTTTTCCCTTTTTATTCCCTGATCGAATACTGCACATTAAGCCGTCTTTTCCTCTTCTCCAACCCTGGGGGCATTTTTATCCATATCTCCCTCGTCCCTATTCACAACCCCCCTTTCTGCCACGAGTAATGTCAACTTTCTTCCTCCCCCCCCTTTCCCGAACATCCTTCCACATGTCTGGAGAGGGTTTCGACTTCAGAGACGATTCTACATTACACCCACTATTAGCCGAGACATCCTCGCTGGGCTTTCCCCTGTATATTGTGCTTGTCTTCATCCCCATCAAGAGTTTCAATGTATTTTTTCTGGTCCCTGTTACTTTCTTAAAAACATCTCTTTTCCCCCCAACTTTCATGTGCCCTGACCGCTTCCTCCAGATCCATTAGCCTAGTACTATGTCCACTCAAATTTCTCCCCGGGACACCATCACGCCGCTCGCTGATACCGATAAATATTCCGTTTGGGACATATCCTAGATCCGACGACCAAGATTCCTGCCCTGGTATCGCTTTTTTTTCCAACTAGAACATAAGCCCGTCTATTCCCCCATTCACAAGTCACCCTAACTACGGCCTTAGCACATAAATACTATTCTTTTTGCGGTAGGAGAGACGGGGGTAAACAGTCTTCACCCTTCATTTTAAAATACAAGTGAAGAGTCCCGTTCGTTCCCCCTAAACCCCAATGGAGCTTCACACCCCCCCCAACATTCTTTGTTTTTCCCTGATGGTCACCCACGCCCTCATCCCCCCTTTAGAACCGGCAGATTAGCTATGGTATACGCCAACCCGTATAATTGAAATCTTTCCCAGGTTCCTCCAGTTCCTGTCTAGTTCGGCGGTTCCCAACGCTTTTTCCCCTCATGATTGACTAGCACTGGTACGGCAGGTGGCAAGCCTTCCACCCGACGAAATCCCCTTCTCATCAGTTTCCCTATGAAGGCCCCTTTTTTTTACAGCGCCTCCCCCCTCTACGACTTCTCCCTTCAAAGACTCTTCATGAGTTGTCCCTCCCTCATGACATCTATCCTCCCCTTTCTTCTGCCGACACTGATAAACCAGAGCCACTTTTTTTTGCATTTCTCTCCCCCCGGTCTCCCCCCCTTTTCTCCGACAATCCCGTCAACATTCCAAACTTACCCAAGCCCTTCTGCATCGCCCTTTTTTCCTCTGTCTCGAAAGACGGTAAGTTTTTGTCGCTCACCCTTCGGCCCCGACTCTTCCCTTCACATGA
>Ga0179593_1819532_pt1 | contig 13579 bp, 23 predicted proteins | sample CZODoug2_1_08_16_FD_185931 | JGI IMG/M metagenome (GOLD analysis project Ga0179593, IMG submission 185931) | Vadose zone soil fungal communities from Angelo Coast Range Reserve, California, USA - CZODoug2_1_08_16fungal (PacBio error correction) | ecosystem: Environmental > Terrestrial > Soil >... | reverse complement strand
AGATCCCCCCAAACAGCCATTGAAGCTCCCCCACGTAATCTGGCTCTTCCTGCAAGCTGTTTTTCCTTTCCTTAACTCCCCCACTGGCCCCCCCCCCCGGTAACAAAGGAGCAAGCGGCCCTTCTGCGAGCAGGGTTGATTTTCCCCAATCGCAAGCGATGCGCCTCTCCTTGACACATTTGAAAACCGACCCCCTTCCCTTCCCCCAAAACAATACGAGGCCCCCCCTTCCCCCTTTTTTGCGCCGGTTCTGCTCTTTTTTAATCACCAAGCGCTGATGGTTTTCGGTTTCCTTCCCTTTGCCGAATGACCCTCCATAGGCACAAACCAGATTTCCCAGTCCACCCTCTTTCGGTGTGTGCGAGAGCATCCCGCGACGGCTAATGTGCTTCTTTTCTCACATCACTCTGTTTTTTGGCTTTCTACCCACGATGCGTTCCTCCCCGAGTTAGAATTTCCCCCCGTAAACGACCCGGATTGGTTTTAAAACGTTCTTCCTCCCAGCTAGCGGAATACCCCCCCCCTTTTGCGAGGTAGACGAGGAGGAAGTCCCCCCCAGGGAAACGCGTCTTCTTCTTTCCCTCTTTGTCCTTCGCGGAACCGCGCACCCACACCTTCTTTTTTCCCGAGATTCCTTTCGAGCCGGGCTGTCGGTCTGCGCCTCCCTCTCTCCTTTTTCCTGGCGAAATGATGTACGTCGGAATCCCTTCTCCCTCCGACGCAAGTCGAAGACCTTCCTCCTTTTGCCTTGAGCTCTTTTTTCCCTCTTTCCCTTTGGTCACCGCGGAGGAATTTCCCCCCCCTCCAACAACAGACAAGGGGTCTTCGCGAAAGAACGCCTCTTTCTTTCTTGAAAAAGGGAATGACGACCTCCCCCTTCCGTTACGCAGGTGCACGTGCTTCCGCTCTTCCCGGCAGTATTTTCTTCTCCTCGAAATGTGTTCTTTCTCATTTGGCCCGTCCGCCTGCAAAGATTCGCGCCGTTTCCGAAATACGCTTTTCCCCACTGCGATGAGAATCCTCCCTTTTTTTTTTCTTTTGCTCAAGAATGATTCCACTCCCTCTTTTTCTTTTCCCTTTTAGAGTGAGGTGGGACACACGACGACGACCTTATTTAAGCTTTTGCTTTTCCCCCCTCTATCGGGCCCCCATGTCGTTGTCTAACACACTTACCCCGGCGCGCCGAAAACCTTTTCCTTTCAATAGCAGTTTCTCTTTTCGTCGGCCATCGTCCCCCTCTGTTGACGATTTCGCCAATTCACGTCGTCCTCTTTGGTCCGGCGTCATATTTCCAGATGACTCTTTCCCCCAAAATGACCGCTTTTTTTTCTGCAGGAGCAGGAACCTTTATGAGCGAGGTAGGTAACGTCGTCTTTTTCCCCTTTTTTCGCCCCACGATGTTTGATTTTCCCACTCGCGAGCTTTCTCTCCTTTTTTTTTCCTGAACCCCGGCTTTTTTCCCCCCCCTGACATTTCAAATCCCCTTTCTTCTTTGTGCGGCCAAGTGGAGAATCCCTTTTCTGACGGGCGGTTTCCTTTTTTTCTTTCTTTTTTGAGATTTCGTAGTCCCCCTTTTCCAGAAGCTGCCGGTGCGAACCACGGCCTCCCCCCTCTTTCCCCCCAAGCACGAAAGTACTCTTTCACAAACGAATCCATCTTTTTTCTCGCCACCGTGTCCTTTTCTTCCCCCCGCGTCAGTCGAAGGAAATTTTTTCCCCCCTTTCCTCGATTCCGTAAGAATCCAAAGCCATTTTTTCCTCTGGTTGTGACGATTTCAACCCCTTTTCCTCCCATAGAAAATCCACCTTTTCTTCTTGACCCCCCCCCCGTTGGAATTTTTTCAACGGCGGGCGAGTAGCCTCTCCTCTTTAGCTATTAATACGGCGACTTTTTTCCTTTTTCTTGACAAGAGTGGTCAAATCCATTCCCTTTTTTCCCCCTTTCCCCAAAGTTCCCACGTTACTTTGTCCCTTTCACTGCCGGATCGCGAGACACCAGCCATGAAGATTTTATGGCGAAACATCGGCGATGCTTTCCTCCCCCCTCCTCCCAAACTTTTCGTACTCTGTTTTTCTTTTCATTTTTAATCTCGGGCGAAGATATGTAAAGCCCACCCCTTTCCCTTCCTTCTTGGCCACGAGAGAGAGAGACTTCCCCCCGCACGTCTTTGAAGGTGAGAACGTGTGCCTTTCTCCTTCCTTTTTCCCGGTGGTGAAGTTTTTCACTCTTTTCTTCTTTTTTTTTTTGTTGAGTCTCTTTGACACTTCACCACCGCGCACGCGCGGGGTGTTTTTTTTTTTTTTTTTTTTTTTTTTTTTCGGATGATAGTCGGACAACAAACCGTTCTCCCCCCCCTCTTCTTTTTTTGACCTGAAAATTAACGACGCGTTCGTCTCCTTCCCTCGATTGGCCGCCTGACGTCGTGGTCGCTCTTCTTTGACACGGAATTACGAAATTAACGCGCTTTTTTCTCCTCGTCGAAAATCTTTTCTTTCCTCCCCCTCAGAGAAGATGTGGACGCCCTCTGAGTTTCGCGCGTATGGTGTGCTCGCTGACCTTCCTCTTTTTTTCAGACTTGAAGGGAAAATTCCTTCCTCCCCCCCAAATGAAGCGTGGCTTTGGACCTCTTTCCTAAAAATTTCGGCACGTTTTCCCCCCTTTCACTGTTCCCCCCCGGCTATGAACGACGCGCCCGCTTTCCCCTACAATGTGGACACCCCTCCTCCTTGGATTTTCTATGCGTGCCGTCCTCCAGTTGTTGAAATCGTAACATTAAACCCAGGCCAACATGAGTGTGGATTCTCTTTCAGAGGATAGAGTCCCCCTCCCCCCCCCTTTCCTTAGACTTCTCGTTTCTCCCTCTCCTTTCCCCCCTTTCTCTTCGCGAGTCCTCTCTTTCTCGTTTTTTCCCTTTTTCTTCTGGTTTTTTGTCGCGAATCTTTTTTTTTTTTTCGCACCAGGACGCGTCTTTTTCTCGAAAATATTCCCCTTTCCCGCCCGTCATCGTCGCCTTGCTTTCTGACCATGCTGTGAGACAGCGTTGATTGAAAACTTTCCTTCCCGCCGTGTGAATCGGCTTTCCCCTTCGCTGGCGTGAACGCTTCGTTTCCCCCTTCTCCCCCTTTTTGGCGCAAAAATTTTTCTTCCCTTTTTTTCCTCGCATTAGTTTGTTTCCTGGCGGACGCCGGACGCCTTCTTTTCCTTTCCCGAAAAACTTAATCTTTCCCTGGCCGCCGGGGACAACTCTTTCCCTACCGGTGAAATTGGCGACCTTTCACCCCCCCCCCCTTTCACTACTTTAGGCGTGGACTCCCGTTATCGCACCGAGCGATTGTCCTTATTTTTCTCTCTCTTTCGTGGTCTCACGACGCCGCGCATTGGCCCTCTCCTTCCAAATCAAAAGCTGAAATTTTTTCCCTCGACGGCTCGCGGCGGTTCCTCCTCTCCCGTTGCGTGTTCCTCCTTTTCGTGTTTCACAAACACAACTTCGGATTCCTAGTCCTTCCCCCCTTTCGATTGGAGACCTTTTTTCTGGGCCAAAACTCCTTCCCCATCCAAAGCTTCTCTTTCTCCTCCCCTTTTTTGCCCCAAAATGACGAGCCGTCTCCCTTCTCCCTGAACTAGCTGGAACTGCGATTTCTGTTTTCAAATCAAGTCTCTCCCTTTCCTTTCGTGCGCGTTTTTTACGTCTGCCCCGTGATGGTGTTCTTCGACGGTTCCTTTTCTCTTGTATCGTAAGCGATTGGAAACCACACCTTTCCCCTTCCCGGGAGTTGCGGGCCGTCTTCTACTCCCTTCTCGGTTCTTCCCCGTATCACGATGATCCGAAGAGACATCCTTCCATCCAGGGAAGAAATTTATCGGCTTTTCCTTTTTTTTTCCCTCCTCCGGCGCGATGATCGTAGGAGTTGCTCTCTTTTTTTCCCCCTTTCTTTGCCCCGTAAGCTCTCCTTTCCGGTTCACTTTTTGGTTTTCGGTGGAAACCGGCTCTTTTTCCCCCGCGGTTTAGAGGTATTTCCTCTTTCCCCGTTGAAAACAAGTAGGTTCTTCTACGCCTTCTCATCTTTTTTTCGCCATGTGGGTCGGCCACGCCAATCTCCCCCTTTCAAGGTGAAGTTCTGCCCGCACATTCCCTCTCATTTCCTGCCCTGTTCCCTCTCAACCACGCTCATGAACCCTCTTTGCTGAAAATAGTTTTCCAGGGAGTTGCGTTTTTTTTCTGCAAGTCATTCGGCCTCCTCACTCGCGAAAGGCCCCCCTACGCGATTTTTCTCTTCCTCTAAAAGGCGAAATGCGTGGTCCTTTTTTTTTCCCCCTCGGATGTTTTTTGTATTCGCCTCTTTTTAAAATGTGTCGCGGCGGCGGCGGCGACGCTTGCGACCCCCCTCCCCTCCCATGCTCGAGAGAAAACATCTTTGCCCTTTGTTTACGGTTTGTCCCTGTGTTCGGCCCTTTTCTTCCCCCTTTTCACCGTTTTTGCATTTAGTCGCTCCCTTTGGGAGAAAGAGAGGTCCTTTATGGCAATGGCGTTTTTTTTCTTCCCGATCTGATCTCTTTTCCTCCGTTCGATGAGATAGACGAAGACAACCTTTCCCCTTTTCCCCCCCCCGAGAGTGAGGCCAATTCCCTCTTTCCCGACGAAATGCCAGCTTTTGCTTTTTTGTAAACCCCCTTTTCCGAAACAAAATTCCCCCTTCCAAGCGGTGATTGGAAATGTTCCCTTTCTCCTGTTTACTCTTCCCCTTGATCGCCCGCCTAGCGCCCTTCCCCCCCGAAATTGGCAAATTTTTTTTTTTTTGATGCAAAAACAATGTCCCCCCCCCGCCAACTCCCCTTCTGCAGCGTGCTCGAAGAAACCCCCCTTTGGATGGTTTTATTCTTTCGTTTCGAAGATTTCCCCTTCGTACGCTCACGCCCCCCTTCTCCCCACAACTGCTTGCCCTCGGCCAGATGTGAATGAGCTTTTCTTTTCCTCTTTTCCTTTCACGGACGGAAATGCGTTTTTTTTTCCTTTTTGCTCCTTTAGTAACCGCCTCCCCTTTTCTTATTTCTGTGCCGACCCACGATGCGAGCACCCTTTTCCCCTTGAAGGACTTTAGTAAAGAACCGTCCCTTTGGTTGTAACCTGTTCCGCCCGTCGCGGATAAAATCCCCCCTTTTTTTAGTGTCCCGATTCGGCTCCCCCTTTCTTTCCCCCCCCCGAAAAAAAAAAATGGTCCCTTTTATGACGGCGATGAGTAGGGCCCTCTCCCCCTTCACTCCGAACGATAAGAGAGCCTTTTCTTTTCTCCGAGAGAAATTTCGTGCCTTTTTTCCCCTTCTGTTCCGTCTGAATACATCGTGATAGTTTTGCTTTTCTCCCCTTCCCGAGTGAAAAGACCGGCCAGCACCCTCCCCGTGCCTTTGAAGAGATTTTTCCCTCTCTTTCCAAGCGGAAGGTAAACTCTCCCCCCCTTCCACCCCCAGCAAGGTCCCCCTTGCGACGTTGGCCACGGACTTCCCCCTCGGTCGAGAACCGTTTCTCCATGACGACTCCATTAATCGCCTCCTCCCCGGCGTCGCTTCTTTTCTCCGGCGGCTTTTGCAACGCTTCGAGCGAAGCGTGTAGATTCTGGCCGCTTCCTCCCCCCCGCTTCGGTCCCTCTTCGAAGTTCCTGTGAATAAAACAGTCGATTGCCCTTTTTTGTTTGCGGCGCGCCCCCTCTATCACGCCCTTCTGAGTTTCTTTCGAGGCACCGCCGCGAAGCTCCTGTGAAGCAGCCATTGATTTTTCCGGCCGACGATCGTTTCCTCTCGGCGTAGTGAGACCACCACCCTTCCGACTCCCACATGCCTTCCTGGTGCAGACTCTAAGCTGAGCGGCATTTTTCTTCAGAAAGTAGTTGGCAACCTTTTCAATTCACACGTCTGTACCTTTCCGGAGTCATTTCTCTCCTTTCCTATTTCCTTTTCATTGCAATGACCGCCTGCGCCGGCCGTCGCATTAAACAAAAGACATTCTTTTCCCTCCGTAGGTGGAATAAATTTTTCTTTCCTCTTTCTATGGAGACGGCCCCGTACGCTTTCAGCGTCACCGTCCCTCCCCGAATCGGTTCGCAGATGTTCCTCCCCAATTTTACAAATTAACCCCTCTCTTTGTCGGAAACGGTGTTCATCAATGAAGTCCCGCTTCTTCTCACCCGTATCATTTCGAGAATCAACGGTCGGCGACTTTTCCTTGCGAACCAGGTTTTTTAGTTCCGCAAGGCCCCCCTCTCCTTTTCCCCCGGCCAAGAAATTGCCACCCCCTCTCCTCCGAGCATAGCACAGTGTCAATACGCAGGTCAATCCTTTTCTTTTTTTTCTTCATTCAACGCGGACGCTTTTATCCCTTCCCCGCATCCAACAGCAACGGTTCTTTTCCCCTTCTTTTTTTTGACGATCCCCCCACCTTTCTTCTGAAACCAATGGCTGGACAAAACTTTTTGCCTTTCAAAGAGGGCGCGTAGTTATGCCGTTCCCCCCCCCCCCCCAGTCGCGATAATACGTGCTCCTTTTCTCCACTGTTCGGACAAGAGTTTTTTCCCCCCCAGCCTTTTTTCGCCCTTTCACGTAATTGCGCAAGTCTTCCTCCCTCCTTCTTTCGGCAGGAAAACAGCCCCCTTTTTCTCCCGCACTCGCATGGTTCCCCACCCGGCAGCTGATTTTTTCCCGCCCTTTTTCCCTGAGCGTGCGCAACAACGCGCGGGAATTTCGTAATTTCTTTCACAGAAATGGTAAAAGAAAACGCCGTCCCTTTTCTATTGGCACGCGGCGCGATCCTATTTCGGGAAATTTCTTCCCGCCCTTCCCGTGTTGGGCGACGATCATCCGGCCCTTTTTTTTTGGTGGTTGAAGTTGGTAAATCTCCCCCCTTTGTTTCTCTCTTCCCCCCCCCCAACTTACCCACCGTCTGCCCCCTTTCTTTTCCCCTTGATCGGTCCAAGACTTGCTGGATGGAAGAAATTCCTCTTTTTTTTTGTGGTCTTTTTCCCTTCGCGCAGAAGGCGTGTGTGCGTTTCCCTCCTGTCCACGAATTACGAAATTTCCCGCTTTCGTTGTGTCGACCGTTCATGGCGGCAAAAACCCATCAGCGCCCCTCTTTTCCCTCGTGCGGAGTCATGGGCGGTTGTCCCCTTTTCTTTCTTCGGATGGACGACTTTCATTTTTCCCCCCCCCCTTTTTTGAAATTTGCTAACACGTTTTTTCCTTCCGAACCCTTTCGGACATTCGCCGTATTATCGCCCTTTCCATGAAAACGACGCGCCCTTTTCCCCTCCCACTGGCCAAAAACTTTTTTCGTCCTCCTTGCTTTTTCACATTTTTTGGAATCGTCACAAACCAGCGGCACCTTTCCCTTTATGCTGACGGAATACGACCTTTTGATGAAAAAATTTCTCCTTTTCTTATGACGCGAATTTCCACGGTTATCTTTCTTTTTCTCTTTTTCAGTGGGCTGGCGTATGGCTGGCTTTTTTCTGGTTCGAAACGGAGCGTTTCTTTTTTTTTTTTCCTAAAAGGATTAAACGTGTTGCCCCTCCCCCCCCTTCTTCTCCAGGACGTCATTTTTTCTTCCTCCCTTTCTTTGGAGACATGGTTGATTTGAAAAATGTCCGTGACCCCCCTTTGCATCGGCGAAAACGATAGCGATCCTTTTTTTCTTTCGCGCACCCCTCCAAATCGTGGGGCGCCACCCTTTCCTCCGTGCCACTCACTCGCGAATTACGTCTTCCTCCGGCAAGGCAGTCCTTTTTCCTTTTTTTTTCACAAACTTTTCCCCTTTCCCTTCGATTCACTCCTCCCCCTTCGTTTGAATTGGCGAAATCGTGGCCCCCCCCTTTTCTTCCCGGAAGCTAATCAGTTATAGACAGGCCTCTTTTCTCCCGTGTATTTGTGGGCGCACGGACGCCTCCCTTTTTTTTTTCCCTCTCTTCGGACGCCCCACCCCCCTTTTTTCCCCCCCAAATGGGCCCCCCGGGGGGGTTTCTTTTCCCTCGACGCTCGCGGCGGTGATCGACCCTTTTTTCTTTCGTGATCATTCGCTCCCTTTCCCCCCTCCCTTTTTCCTGGGATTACATCGAAGTGTTCCCTCCTATGGACCTTGCGCGAAGCGTGCAGGCGTTTCCCCCCTATTCGAAAATCAGACACGCTTCGTCCTCCCCTCGAAGCGTTTGCAACTTGCTCCTCCTTTTCCCTTGAAGCACCTCTTGTCCTCTTTTGCAGTTGGCTTATGTTTCAATAACGTCGCGAACTTCTCCCTTCCCGGTCGTGCGAGAGGAGCAGACTTTTTTTTTTGTGGAAGATGGTTCTCCCCTCCCTTCCCGCATTGCCCCTTTTTCCCTCCTCTCCCCCAAAAATCTCGGCGCAAAGCACGTTCCTTAGAATTTCTCCCTCGGTTACTCGCACACGCTTCCTCTTCTTCTTTCCCAGCATTCGCCGTCACTTCCCTGCATTCGCCGGAGAAGACGAATTTTTTCTTTAGGGAGACGATCTTTTTTTTCTTTTTTCCGAAGATCTCCTCTTTCCCCCCGCGGTTCCACTTTTGTGTTTCTTTTTTTCCTCTCAGTTAGCAGGAGCCCTTTCTCTTTTTTTAGATGTTATACGATAGCGCTGTTTTCTTCAACAAAACTTTTTCCCTTTCCGACCCGAATTCCTTCTTTCCTTTAATCGTGGGTAGGCCTTTCCACGGTGACTTTTTTCCCCTTTTTTTTTTTTTACTACAAGACGCCCCTCCCTTCTCTTTCAAGGAAAGTTTCCCTCCTCTCACTTGAAACATCTGGTTTTTTTCCCCTGTTTGTGACATTGGGTTGTCATTAGGCGAAATCCTCTCTGACCGAAAACCCCCCCCCTTCTTTTGACCTCTTTGATAAAAGGAGAACCCTCTTTTGGAGATTTTTCTTTTTTTGGAATTCTCCCATTTGTCTTCTCTCGGTTCTGGCGGCTGCGCATCGTTGCTTTTTCCCCCCCTCTCTCCACACTGATAGCGAGCAACATTTAAATTCCTTCCTTGTTTACGGGTGCTTCCCTTTTTTCGGACATTTTCCCCCACACTGAACAATCTTGCAAGTTAGCGTTTCCCTGACGGGGGCTCTCGCGGGAATATTCTCGTTTTGTTTGGAATGAGTATTTAAGAATAATCCGTTTTTTTTTATCTCGATCGACCGCACTCCCCTCCCTTTTTTCCTCATTCCGAGCGTGCGCATCGAAGAATTGAACTTTCCTTTTTTTGTAAATCACAAGTGGGCCCCCTCCTGCGTTTTCCCCAACTGCCGCAAAAGTAAACCCCCCTTTCAAAGCTTTTTATGGACAATGTTTGATCTCTAGCAGTTTTCTCTCCTCCCTTCTGATTCGTCAGACGCGGCTTTTCCCTCCCCCAAAAGACATTGGAACGACCCCCCAATAAGCGGTCCCCCTCCCCGCAATTTCTCCTTCTGTTTGCTCGACGAAAAAAAGCTTTTTTCGGTCGCGAGTTAGTTCGTCCCTCTTCCCCCCGCGACGCGCAACGCCCCCTCCAACCTGCATTGAAGAACCCTCCCTTCTTTTTTCTTCTTTCAGGACTGAACTGCGACTGGCATAAGGTGCGTCTTTTTTTTTTTCACCGGACCAGGGACGACTTCCGACCCACGCTGCTTCACCAGGGACTCTATTTCTCGAAACGACCGAATTGGTTTTCCCTCCGCAAGAGAGACCTTCCTTGAAAACAGCATGCGTTCTATTCTTCCGCAGTTTCCCGCTCCCCCCCTTTTTTGTTTCCTTGCGTAGTTTTTTTTTTTTGCCGCAAAAAAATCGAGCACCCCTTTCTCTTTTTCTGCTGTCTGCGCCTCCCGAGAACTCCCTGCAGTTTTTTCGGTCTCCATTTCGATGACAACAATGATCGTTTCCCTTAGAGTGCAGCAGCGTCCCCTCCTTCCCTCCACGCCGTGACTTTGGCCGCTCTTTCCAATCTGTATTCAGAGAAATCTTCAAATCTTGACTTTTCCCCCTACCATTTCACCCAACAAAAGCACGTTTTTTTTTTTTTCCGCAGAGACCGACCGCCGCTACGTGTTAGCTCTCTTCGGGGTCATGACAGTACGCAAAATTCATAGCTCCAGGTGCGTCTTTTTTCTTTCTCCCGTTTGGAAACTCTCTCTCTCCCTGCGTGTTCGGCTGCGGAAATAATTTTTGGCCCTCCGTTCCCTTTCCAAGGTCGACATCGAGCCTTTCTCTTGTAATAACCCCCCCTTTCGCTTCATCCGAAAGTGCGTTTTGCTTTTTTCTCTATTCACGCAAGAGGTTTCTTTTCCTTTCGAGCGTCGAGGAAAACACTGACGCGCCCCTTTCTCTTTTCTTTGCGGAGACCGTGATTTTCCCCCCCTTTTTCTCAAAACACCGGGCGAGCGAAAAATTGCCGCGCCCCTTCCCCTCTGAGCGGAATCGCTAAACGCCGTTTCTCTTTTTCACAGATTCGCCAATTTTTTACCTTTCCTCCCTTTTTTCCGGCTCCCTCTTCCCCTTCAGTTTTAGTCAGTTGAAAATGACCGTATTAACCAAGCGGACTTTTGTTCACGCCGTAGGTGGAATCCCTCCCCCCCCTCTTTTTTCGATTTTCTCCTCCCTCCTCCGATACGAATACCGGTTCGCCGATGCAGAACGTTTTTTTCCCCACAATGTTTAAAATAAAACCTTTTCTGTATCCGCGCTTTGTCCTGCCCTTTTCCTCCCTTCAGGCCCTTCTCTTCTTTTTTCATAATTTTTGCGATCAAAGTCGGCGAAGACGCGCCGTTCCTCAAAACGAGTTAGAGAAATATCTCCCAGCCCAGCCATGAAACCCCCTCCCATCTCTCCTCGCAGATCCTCTGCTTTTTTTCAGTCATCGTAGGAAATTTTTTCATTTCCCCTCTTTTCGGGAGGATCCGTAAGCATCCCCCCTTTTTTTTCCTGCTGGTTTTCCTTCACCCCCTTTTTGCGCGTCCCCCCCCTCTTTCAAGATCTCGGCTTCTCTTTCAGAGGTTCAACGCTTTTTCTCTCCGCTCAACAGTCGCGTTAATACGGCCCTTCCTTTTTTTCCGAAAATGTTTCGTCCCCCTCTTTTTTCCTTTTCCAATTTCCCCCCGTAATGTGCAGAAAGTCGTTTTGGTAGAGAAGACCCTCCTTCCCTCCGCCAATAGAGATGGCGTCCCTTTTTTTTTTTTTTGCTTCCATTGAAAGATTTTCACTTCTCCTTTTCCCCCGGGAAGTCGTATTAGTGAAGGTCGAACTCTTTCAGTAGGGAGAGACATCTCCCTTCCCTCCCCGGCGCGAGCGAAGTTCTGGAAATTTCTTCCAGCCAGAAAAAGTATTCTTTATTCCCATCAGGGAGCGTTTCGCGCGGTGGTGGAGTTTGGTTTTCCCCTAATCAGTTGTGTGTTGTAGAGAGCTTTCCCCCTCCTCGTTGCCGGATGATGTCGGCCAAACATTTCTGTTCACAGACGTTTGCTTGAAGGACACTTTCCCTCTTCTTTGGCCCCAAGAGCATGGAGCTACGAAGGCGTTCTGTTAGCCCGCACGAATTACGCCCCTTCCTTTTTTTTTCGTTGAGGCGCGCTCGCGTCGAACCCTTTTTCATGGCCGGCCCACCTCAGCGAAGATGTGTCCCTCCCCCCCTTTTCCATGGTTGTTCGCGACCGGCGCGGCGGCATGTTTTCTTTTTCCCCTAAGTGGGAACTTGCGAACCATCTTCTTTTGACCAACTCTGGGCCGAAAAACCCTCCACGCGGCCGGAAACATTAGCTTCTTTCCGCTCCATTTAAATTACGCCGCCAGCTTTCCCCCCAAATGTGCGACAAAAAAGTTTTGTCCGATTTTTCTTTCTCTGCGTGCCGCGCGAACCCTTTTTTCCTTTCACAACCAGGGAAACACCGTCCCAACAGTTTTCGTCCTTTAGCGGCTCGCGTGAATGAAAAACTTTTTTTCTTTCTCTCATTGAAGGTGCTCGTCGCCTCTCTTTTCTCCGTTTTTTCAGGAGGGGTGGTCTTGTTTTTTCCCTTTTTTTTGGTTGCACTGCGAGTCTTAGACAAAGTTGTTCCTTTGCAACCGACCGTCATCTTCCCCCCTTTTTCCTCATTCTTCGCCCCCTTTCCAAGCGCGGGAGACAGGCGTTTTCTTCACCTTTATCTGCGACAGATTCGCGATCGCTTTTCCTCGGCCGCGCACATTTCTCCCCCTCTTTGCGCAAAAATTTATTCTCCTTGTGACCGAACCTTTTTCCTTCTCCTTTTCTTTTTTTCAGCGGTGACTTGCAAGGGCAACACTCTCTCGATAAGCGGACAAACTTTCCTTCTTGCCAATGGGCGACCTCTCAAACTTACTTGCGCGCTTTCTTCTTTCCCTTTCTCGCGGCAGATGCGCGTGCGCGTCCTTTTTTCTCCACGACGCCGCCCTGCAACTCGATAGAGGCAGCCAACCTCTGAAATAAAGGGCTCGCTTTTTTCCCTCCTCTCGCGGCGTGCTCCTCCTCCTCTTTTCCCCGGGAATCATTCGTTCTCCTTCCCCGACCTCTTGGCTTCCATCGAAAGTGTTGCTTTCCTATGGCGGACCTGAGCGAAGCGTTCCTCTTGCCCCACTTATTACGCACCTTTCCCTTTTTTCGAATTTGCCACTGCAGACGCAGGCGCGTTCCCTTTTCAAACTTCGTGCGAACTGCGTTCTTCCCCCTTTTTTCGTCGTCATTCCCTTCAAATCACGTCGAGACCTTTTTCTTTTTCGCCTGGTAGTGACCGTGCTGGTGGTGAAGATTTTCTTTAAAATTCACTTCCCTTCCTTTTTTCTATTTTCCCTCTGCAAAGCACGGAGTTGCGGGTTTCTCCTTTTTTTTTTCTTTAATTCGCACGAATCCGATGGATTCTTTTCCTAAAGAAATTGCCTTCTCTCCTTCTGCGCAGACGCAGCCCGGCGCGCTTATTTAGTGCGCGGAGTTTTTTTTCTTCCTCCTCTGCACGTCACACGCGGTTGCCACTTTTTGGTTTTCTTTTCCCCCGCCTCGGAGACACGCAATTTCCCTCTTTTTCTTCGATCGCGCTGGCGAGTTTTTTTTCCCAAAAAGTCGGTTTCTCCTCCTTTCCCCTATTTGTGTAGAGCATCGTGGGTCGGCCCCTCTTCCGGGAAGTTCTCCCCCACGACGCACATGCTCTTGTCTTCTTCCATCCTCGTCTTGAAAATCCTTCTTGATGGTGATGCCCATCTCTTTTTTCTTTTTTTTTTCGTTGCGCGTCGCGTTTTTCCCCCTTCTCCACGAAATCGTTCTGACTAGTATTTTTGGAGTAGATCTCCCGGAGAAAAGGTTTTTGGGTGTTTTTGATTTTTTGGCATAGTTCCCCCCCTCCAATCTCGGGAGCGGAGAGAATCGATTGCTTTCCCCCTTCCCCCCCCGATAAAAAATTGGATCGCTTTTTTTCCCTTTCCCCCCCCTCCTGTGAGCCCTTTGTTACTTTTTCGTGATGGTGTTCTTTTCCCCCTTTTTCCATTGTTCCCGATGCAATTTCGTAGAGCAAGATTTTTCTAACGAGCGGGAATATTTTTTCTTTTTCTTTGGCTTAGTCGC
>Ga0179593_1511974_pt1 | contig 13579 bp, 23 predicted proteins | sample CZODoug2_1_08_16_FD_185931 | JGI IMG/M metagenome (GOLD analysis project Ga0179593, IMG submission 185931) | Vadose zone soil fungal communities from Angelo Coast Range Reserve, California, USA - CZODoug2_1_08_16fungal (PacBio error correction) | ecosystem: Environmental > Terrestrial > Soil >... | reverse complement strand
TCCGGTGTTGTTCCTCTTTTTCCCGTTTTTAGCCTAGTGTCAAATGGACAGGGCATCCCGCCCCCCTTTTCCCTGCTTTGGCCGTGGCAGGCGGCAGGTTGCCCAGAGGACCGGCAGTAGTCAACGGAACATGCCGGATGTTTTTTTTTTCCAGGGCCAGCAGGGTCTCGCCGGGACACTTCTGGCCCCACCCCTTTCTCCGCGATGCCCTGGGCCTTTTTGTATGGTGGAGGCCCCCTTCACGACGGCCCAGTTTCCCTTTCCTGCCGGAGTTCCTCGCACCCGAGGGTTTTACCCCGCGTGGTTTTTTGTAAGGGGGGTTTCTTTCCTTGGACCCCAGGGACGTCTTGTTCCTTTTTTCCAACACTTGTTTCGTCCCCTCATTCCGGGCTAAATCCCCCTCCCCGTAAGGTGGTATCAATCCCACGGATCGAGTTAGCCGCTGTCCCCCCGCGTACTGGCCAGCACCCCCCGCTGTGTTTTTCTTATTCAAAGAGTCCACTCTGAGTAGGCTAATTCGAACTTTTGCCTTTATTGTACTGACTATGTGCCCAGGCATATGACCGTGCTCTGGAGACACAGGCTTATACAGAGGTCCGTTAAGATCTGACCACCCCGGTGTAGTTAGGTAACATCCCCAGGTTTGATTCTTTTCCCCCTTTTTTTGGGTCATGGTCATGCCGGTTTCCTTTGTACTCCTTTGATTTCTCCCACGCAGAATCTCTCTTGAGAGTCCTGCTCTTGGGCGGGACCACACTTCCCGATTCTAGTTCTCCGGGCAGGCGAACCCTTCCCCATGCCTTTTCATTGGGCGGTGGCCCCTTCCATCCCCCTCCAAAGGGGTTGCTACCCCTCGCCCACGCTACGGTTGCAAGAGTGACCCCTGCACCCCCGTTCCTCCCCTTACGTCAAGGGGCGATTTGATCCCTGCCAGCAACGTTCCGCTATCCCGGTGGTGCCCACAGTGTATAGTCCCCTGGCACCGCTTCCCCGCGGAAAGTTCCCCTCGTTCGGCCTGTTTCCAGAAACTGGACTCCATTCTTACTTGTCAGTTTCGTCTCCTGCGAGTCCTTGGGGCGGTTCAGAGCCGAGGCCCGCAGGGTCGCGATTTTTCTTGCCATTTTTTTCCTTCTTTCGGGTGGCCCACCCGGTCCCTTTTCTTTGCATATGGGAACCGGGGGTTGTCGTCCCATTACACCCTGCCGTGCTTTTTTTGGGTCAAGTCCCTCCCCAGCTGTCTGGCGGTTTCTACATTCAACGACCCTTGCGGTCCTGGTCCGCGGCTGTGACCTTGCTGGGTCGGGTCCTTCCCCCGGAGGCCACCGTATCGTCCCACCTTCCGCCTCTTCCCTCCATGATCATCCCATCGGGGTTTTGCTTTCTTTTAGTGGTTTTGTTTTTTTAATGCCCGCATCCCGGAACCCCCCCCCCAGCTGTTCGAAGATGGTTCTTTTTTCCCTTCCTGCGGTTACCTTGCCCTGAGGGGTTTTTTTCCGGCCGGAGCAAAATCTCCCCTTTCCCCTTCGCCGCTTCCACCCTTTCCCCATCTTTATGTTTTTTTTTTGAGAGAGATGGCATTTTTCCCTGACCTTTTGGCAGAGCCGGGTTTTTTTCCCTTCCCGGCAGCGGAACCTTGCTTTTGCCCCCTCCTCTGATGTTAGAGTTTTCTACCCCCAAACTGGACCCGGATCCGAACGTATTCAATCCTCTGGTCGTTGGCTTTGCCGTCGATCCTTTGGCCGGCGTCCCCCTCGCTTACGGGGACTGAATGGGCCAGAGCATGATTGACGATGGACGTCTGTGATTAGACGTCCCCCCTTCGCTTTAAGGAGGGGCCTTCCCCCCCCCGACGAAGTCGTGGCCGTTTTCCCATGTCCCCTCACCCCCCGACGGTGGCGATGCCCCCTCCCTTTTGGATGGACACTTTTGCACGTTTAGCAAATGGTCTTTTTTCTCCCCTGACCCCCTAACCCTTTTTGCAATCCCGCCTCGCCCCTTTTTTTCGCAAGGACGAATGGAACCTTGCATTTATCTTTTTCCAGTTTCTGACCAGGCCGAACTCTTTCCCTTCCCGCCCCCCGATCGGGAAGGTCTTTGGTGCGTTCTGGAGAAGGGAATAGGGCCTTCTGTTTACTCATTTTCTTGTCACCAGATAGGTAGCATCCCACTTATACGTTTCGTCTTCTTTGCGCTCCTTTAGGGATATTTAGCTCTGCCCCCCTGCGAGGGGTTGCATTCCGCCCCTGGTTTGTGTTTTGCTGGTAATTTTCCATTCCCCTGGTCCCCGTTTGGAACTGGGTGATTTGGCCCGCTGCCCTTGACCCCCTACGATCCCGGAGGTGTTTGTTTTTCGTCCCTCTCCGCCCTTTTGGCAACTCTTATTTTCAGTTTTTGTTCACGTCACAATCCCACCGTCACCCGGCGGCGGTTTTGCCGGCCGCCCTGGTGAGTCCCCCCCGTGGGCAACTTCTTGTTGTCGTTTGACGGGCCCTAGGTACGTCCATCCGTCTCTCCCCCCCGACCCTTTTCTTTATTTTTTCGGGCTTTTTCCCGTCACGGAACACTTCCTTCCTTGGGGCAAGTCGAGAGTCATTTGTTGTCCACCTGGCCGTTTTTTTTGAAGACACCGTGCGTTCCCCCCCCCCCAAGGCTGAATTCCGGTGGGTTTACCGGTTCCCTACTCTCCGACTTTTTGTGCCCCACCTGATTGTCCTGGGCCCGGTGGTTTTCTTTATCCTCCCCCCCTGAGTTTGCTGAAGAGTTTTTGACCCCGTTTGCTCTGCCCCCTGGACGTTCCCTTTTTTTTTCCTCATTCACACCCCTTTTTGAACCCCTTTCTTTCCTCCCCCCCCTAGAAGCTACTCTTACCCCAGGAGATGGTAACTTTCTTTTTTCGGGGTGGCCCTTCCACATACTACTCTTCCCCCATTGTCATCCCCAGAAGAACCCACCCCTGGATGGCGTTGGTCCCCCCCCCCCCTGCGTTCTTCTTTCTCCTTTCTTTTTTTGGCATGCATCCGCTGTTCAGAGTTTTCTTTGTCCCCGTTTTTCTCTTGTTGACTGTTACCTGCGGCATTGGGAAGTTGCGTTTTTTCTTCCCTCCCGACCCCCTCGGTCTCTCGGTCTTGGTGAGGACCCTTGACAACAACGGGATTCTTTGGCCCATCTTCCTAATTCTTTTGTTGTATGTCGATAGATCCCCCCGCAGTTTGAGTCCTCCGTCTTCCACGTCCCCAAGCGGTCATTTTCTTGAGGGTGAACCCCTAGTGGGGCCGCCGGGCAGCCTTCCCTTTCCGGCTTTGGAAGGTCGGCAATGCCTCCCCCGAGGACTTGGCAGGAGTTCCCCACACAGATTTCAGCGATGAGTCCCTCCCCAGGGTCGGATCCTGCCTACAGAAAAGTTCCCCCCTTCCCTGTCGCTTTTCAACTTTTTTCCTATTAGGTGCTGAAAAACAGCACCGACGTGCCAGCAGGCCCCGCGAGGTGGCCCGGAGATTGTCGAGGTGTTTCACATTTTTCGGTGTAGACCTTTTTTCATGTTTTCCTTGACTTTGCAACAGGGACGTCATTTCCGGCGCACCCCTGTAAGTTAGGTAAACCTCCTTCCATGTCGGTGCTTTTTCTCCGTCCCAGACCCCTGCGTGGTACGACAGCAAGTTCCTTTCCCCTCTTCTTTCTTCCGGTCCCCCCTTTTACTTTATCCATTAACGCTTGTGTCTTCTTTAATTTCTGTTCTCTTTTAGGACCCAGTGCTACCCAGCTCCCCTCCCGATTTGTCCTGTTTGTACGTTGCTGCCCCCCCCAGAAGACCGGTCTCTTGGACCCAAGAACGATTCTCTTTTTAAACGTCACTCTTCGCCCACGGGCCGGTTTAGTTCCCCCTGACATTTCTGTTGCTCAACCAGGGCTGGCCTTTCACGTCCCCCCGCCGGGTCCGCGCCTTGTCTGTGATACGCCCCCTTTTTCCAATGAGGGTCCCCCTGGCCCCAACGTTTTTCTTCCCACACCGATTAAGATTTTCCCCCGTCTTTTCCTGCGCGGTCTGAAATAACCTCCCTTGCTTCAGCTTTAGCTGCGTTTCCTAACGGCCCCCCCAATTTTTGTACAACAGACGGATGGCCCCCACCCCCTGCGGGGCCGAGCCAGGAAGGACCAAGACCTCCACTGATACTTTTGTGGTGCTCCATCACTTGGTCCAGGCGGCCCCCTTTTTCTTCCCCGGTAGATAGTAACCAGGCCCCCCTGCCCCCTCTCGACTCGTTTTAACCTTTACGACTCTCGCCCCCCTCCTGGTTCAGAGGCAGAAATGGTGATGATTCCACCTCGTCTTTGGCGGTGAAGCTGTGGGTTTTTGTGAGTCCGGCGAGGCCAACCTTGTTCGCCGTCCTGTCTTTTTGCTTTTAGCGGCTTTTTTTTCGTGCCCCAACTTTGCTGCCCTCTGTGAAAAAATTCGGCTTTCATCCAGTGCAAAAAGGCGTCTTCTATTTGTGAAGTCCTCCTGCCCCTTTTTTGACAGTGGGAGGTTATCGCACGATCGAGGTCATTTTTCTCCGCGTCCTTTAGACTGGAATTCTTTCCTAGTCCGGCAAAAACCTTTATCTACGGACGCTGGCTCGGTTCAGGATCCTAAACAGGGAGCTTCTTTTCCAGTTGGCTTTGTTTACATTTGAAAGAAGAGACCCCCCTCTCTGTTGCAGCCATGATGGTAAGGTTCCGACTCGAATGGGCATCTGGCCTTTTTCTTAAAGGCCGAGACAATATCCCTTTCCTCTCCCCCACCTACTCCCCACCCTCCATCTCCCCCTACCTCCCGAATCACAACCACACTCCTTTTCCTTTTTGTTTTGAGAGTATTTTCCTTTGGCCGACCTTCCATGTTCCCTTGCGAGACCGGTACCAGCGTTTTCCGCTGTCCGTATTTTTCGCGGGCGCGCCCCAACCTGTGGGACTTATCCCCCCGATTTGTGTGCCCCCTGCAAGGGCGTGGGTCCCGTTAGTCCGTGCGAAACTTTTCTCTTGCCCCACCCCGAACCCGCCCCCTGCAGACCCCCTCGTTGGGATCCGAGATTGTTATTTGACAAAGCCTTCCTTTCATCCCCATTTGCAAGTTCCGAAGTCGGCAAGTTTCTTCGTTACCCTAACTCCCCCGCGTTCTTTGGCTTCTTCCCGCTCCAACTTGGACTTTCCCCCCTGTTTCCCACATGTTTGGCCGCGCGGACCTTGCGTCCATGTGCCTACCTGCTCCCCCTGAACCCCCCCCTCCCCCCTTTAAGTGACGCACATGTTCCCTTTTCAGAAAATTGTACTCTTTTCTTTTTTTTACCAGGATTTCGCACCTTGGAACCCTGGTAAAGCTCCTGGTCCTGTTTTTGGATGTTTTGCCGTTTTCCCTCTCCTCCTGGACTTGTTCCCTGGGGCGTAAGATAGGTCTCCCAAATGGGATTTTCCTTTTAAGTTTTATTATGTTGCTTTAACCTTTTTATGGATATTTGGCTGTTTCTCTTTTTCTAACTGATTTTTCATCGCCCCTGTGGCTTTCTTTCCAACTTACACAGCCTGTCCTCCATCTTTTTGACTTTGTTTCCCCGCTACCCCCTCCCCGAGCGCGCTTTATTTCGGGTGTCTCCTTGTTTTCCGCACGCGGACATTTTTCCTTTCCTCATGTGCCTTTTTTTCTTCTTCTGTGATCCAACTCCACCCAAAGGGCCACGTCCGGACCCGGGCCTTGTTAATTCGTGTCCCCTCCCTGGTGCTTTTGGGGGCCCTTGGTACACTGGGACCAGTGGGGCCTTGACTGTTAAACTCGTATCTGTGTTCTTCCGCCCGTCTTCTGGGGCCGCCTGTGCCCCGACCCTGGGCAGCTCCCTTTCTTTTCTCAAGTTCGCGGAAGTCCTGATTTTAGAAGACCCTGGCCCTTCGACCCCCCAGTTGCGTTTTTGCTGCCCAGGGGGTCGGTCCAGTTACGCCGTCAAATCTGTTCTGATTGTCGGCTCCTGTGCTTTTCTTTCTTGTTTATTCCCCCCCCCTCCCCAGGGGGACTTTAGTTTTTTTGTGAGGACTGTTCCAATTCTTTTGGCGAAGGGACTGTTTCACGTCCTTTCCCCAATCTTCCGACCCCCCCTTCCCTGTTTATGGTACCCCCTCTCGACCTTGCCTTGCACTGGGCCTCTTGAAGAGTACCTTGTATCACCTACTCCAGAAGGCCAGTCCCCATTTTTTACCTTAGCTACCCACCCTGATGGGCATGTTACTTCCCACGTTGTTTCCTCGGATCGTCCTGCTTTCCTTAAGTTTCAAAGTAGTGGACTTTCCTCTCTTTTCCCCTCCAGCCCCTGGCCACCTCGGGCCGGACCTTTGGGCGGGCGGATTTGCTTCACCAGACCTCCTTCTCTTGCTTTTTCCCTGGGGCGGCCTGGCCCAACACCGGTTGCTTTTCCTTTTTTTTCTTTCTCCTCTTTCGTTGTTTTTTTTTTTTGGTTAGTTTCCCCCAGCCAGCGTGTTTTCACCTTTTTTTTTTTCCCCCCCCTTCCGCCTAATTCTCTTTTTCTGGTGACAATGTCCTTGTCAGGTCCGCGCGAGTTTCCGGCCCTGTTTCCCTTTTCGGCCGGGCCGGCCAAGAGAACTTGGTTTTTTTCTTTTTTTTTTTTACTGACCAGCGACTTGTCTTTTCCCCCCCCCCTCTTTTTTTTTTCCACTTCCCCCCCTCCCCCCCCCAAAAAAAAGGGCTTTTTTGACTTCTTTTTTTTCTTCCTGGTCCTTGCACGTCGTAGGCTTTGTCCGACCCACGACGAAGGGGCCCTTGTTTTCCCGTGATTGCTGGGTAGGTAAATCCGGTTTCTCTGGGGTGAATGTTCGTGGAGGTCTGCCCCCATCCCGTTTTTGCGCCACCACCCTCTCTTTTTTCCCACACCTCCCTTTTCCATTCTTTGGGTGGATGAGATACCCCCTTGCCAGCAGTGGTAGGCTCCACTCGTCGATCTTCTTTCCTTGCCCGGGAGTTCCAGCATTTCCCAAGCTTTTTCTTCAGTTTGTCCCCCTTCTTTTTTTTTCTCTCTTTTCATTTGGATAAAGCGAATCCCCTTTCTTTTACCTTGAAGGTCTGCCCCCCGCATACCCCCTAGCCGGTTTGACTTTGCCAGGATTTTCTCTTTGTTCCACTTCAGTAGTGCTCACCCCCGGTCGTTAGGTCAACGGTCTTTTTTTAATTTCGTTTTCTCCCCATTTCGTCTGGACGATGGACCGTCCTCCCCCCCGGTTGTCCGGCCATTGGATGTCTACCATCGAATAGAGTTTCCCCCCCCCCTTTTTTTAGTCTCGAACAACCGGGAGTGTTGGTCACCCCCCCCACCGACTAGAATTCTGTTGTAGTTAGCGTCGCTCCCCCCCGACCGTGCTGGACCCCTTATGCCTGCCCTCCCCTTCCCAAAAGGTTCGATACCCTCAGCCCCCCAGTGCTAAGTGGCAGTCCCCCCCCTCCCCGGACAGCACCCCTTAAAACCGTTCTTAAGTGAAATTTTTCTCTTTCCTACCTATTCTCCTTCCCAGAATGTTCCAGTAACGCTCCCCACTTTCCCTCAGGGATTGTATCTTACCTTTCCCACCCCCTCTTTCTTTCTCGTGTTCAATTTAAGCCTCACGGTCAGAAAAAAAACTTATGAGCCCCTTTCTGTACCCAAGGTCAGTTCTCCCCTTCGAGCTGTCTTCAGTTCTGAGTGGAATTCAGGCATTTTCGTGTTTCGAGTTATCCTCTGATTGATCCTCGAGCCCTCTCGTAAAAGGTGTTCCTGGTCTTTATCTTGGGTCCCTCCCGGGGGGCTGTCATGGCACTTCCGTCGTAGTGCTTGTCCACTTTTTCCCCTCAAATTGGGACATTGGCCTCTAAATGTCCCCCTTATTGGATCCGAGTCGCTCCGCCCGGAATGTGTCTTCAAGTAAGCTTCCCTTACTGAAGTCCTGGTCCCTCCTCTGTCTCCAGGATTTTTTCATTCCTGGGATCCGTTCCCCTTGCCTTCTCCCGCGAACATACTCCCCCTCTGCGACGCTTCTTGTTTTCCCCCCCGGCGCACTTTTCTTCCCGGGCTTTACGACTCCCCCTTTTTATTTTCTCCTTTCTTCCCACCCTCTCCCTGTTGTTCTTTGATTACTTTCTTGGTCGGCACTTTTTTTTTGTTTTGTCCCCGGCAGTCCCTGTTGTCTCGAGGGCTTTAACGGCGTTCGCCAGTGCTGGCCCCTATTTTCGGGATGGGTCCCACCCCAGTCAACTGGCACCCCACGGATTCCGTGCCGATGTTCTTTTTGATTCCCCCCCTTTCCTAGGCGCCGGGCGGAGTCTACGCGAGATACGTTTCCTCTGAGTACTTCTTTTTCCTTCTTCAAGCCGTCATACCTGGCTCCTCCCCCTTACGGTCTGGGTGACCTCTCACTTTGACTGGATCGGGCAAGCCACCCGGAAGATTACTTTCTGGACCCTTTCCCCAGTGTCAAGGACCAACAGCGTCCATTTTTTTTTTTTGTCTGAACACCCACCTCCCTGGGCAAACCCCCTGCCATTCCTTACGAACACCTTTGTGGCAAAACCCCTTCGGGCTTAGTTTATTCTCCTTTTGAATGGATGATTCCCTATACCTGTAGGACTCTCCCATCTGAACCTTAAAAGACCTTTTGTCCCCACCCTCTTCTCCAAAGGGTCCCCTCAACTTCCCTTTTTTTATGATTTCCAGCATTTCTTCTTTTTTTTTCCCAGGGCCTGTTCACTTTCTCGGAACTTTTCAAGATTCCCGGTTCGAAAGTTGAGTTTTTTGGTCTTCTTACCTTATTGTCTAAGACGGCCTCTTAGTTTTCCGGTCTGGTTCTTTTTCTTTAGAGATATCTCGTCGTCCCTCAAAGTATCCCTTGTTTTTAGTGTCCTTTGCTCTTTTCTTGTCTTTTGACCTCCTTTCCCCTTTTTTTTCCGAGGGCTGCGGTGGATCCTTTTCCTTGTGTGTTCCTTTCTTTTTGCCGGGCAAAGTCAACCTTCCGTTTCCTGTTGATGCAAGTCGACTTGCTTAACCCAAGTTCGGTCGGGTTGGGTTTGCCCTTACCCTCCCCATTTTCTTTTTTTTGAATGTGGGGGTCAGCCGATTTTTTGCTGGTGATCTCCCCCATCAACACGGCCGTCACCGTGTCTTTCCTGTATTCTCCCCCCCGGTAAATTTCTTTCCCACCTTTGTGCGCCCTCGGGTTTCCCTTGGACCCCCAGGCTACCCCCCTTTCTTTAGCCTAAGGTGACGTCCCCCTTCTCTTTTCCATGTGTTCTCAAGTTCTTTTTTTTTTGAGCCCGGCACGGTCCCCCCCACCTTCTTTTGCCTTCCCTGCGTGAGGTCACACTTTGCCGGAGAAGGTTTTTTGGTTCCCTTCCGAACAAATCTCTTTTCCCTCACGGTTTTTCCTTTGGGCTGTACCCGCCGTCACTCTCTTTCGAACCTGAGTTGTTTGATTTTTCCCCAAGACATGTCCTTTTGTTTTTTATTATCTATTCATCCCCCCCCGGCAAGGGACACTTTTTTCAAGTGGTTTCCCTTTTTACCTTTTGTCGCTGGATTCCCCTCCCTTTTTTCCAATATACACGACCCCTTCCTTCTCAACTATTGGTACCCACCCCCCCCTTGGAAGGGATTATAGTTTTATCTTTCCTGGACTGAGGTAGTTTTTTTTTTGGGTCTCACATTCTAGCCACTTTTTTTCTCTTTTCTTTTTTTCCATCGCCAAATGTCCTTGTTGTGAAAACATTTTTGTGTTTCTTTTCCTCACCGTTGCCACCTAAGTAGATGTTTACAATCTTTTCTTTCCAGTTTATGAGGGGCCTGGTCTCCTGTCCCCCTTCCTCCAAGTCGCTGTTCCCCTTTTCCAAAGCGGTCTCTTTGGGCCTGGCTGCCACCCTTCCCACTCGACCGACGCGGAGCTTTCATGTTTAGTGGGTTTCGCCCCCGATCTTGTTGGAATCTATATATACCTTTCCTCCTAATTCCTTCTTTGTCTTGTTTTCTGAGATATTTTCCCTCCAGGCCCGGTTTGTTGGTAAATTCCTTTCACCCTTTTCCGCGCGCCAGAGTCAGGTCCTCCTCGGTTCCCCTTTCATTTAGAATTCCCCCCCCCTCCCTCGTTGACGTAAGGCCACGAGTGGCCTTTTTCGCTCCCAGTCTGAAATTCTCGTCTGCTGACCCCGGCGATGGTCAGCTTTTTTTAAGAGACAAAAGGTCATGTCTCCCCCCCTCCCATCGGTTTTTCCCTCTAAATGGACCCCCTCCTTCTTCCTTTTATGGACCACTACCACCTCTCTTCAGGCCAGCGCCGAGGTTTCCGCTCTTTCCTTCTTGATGGTGTAGGTCAAAATCTTTTTTTCTTTCCGCAATTTTTCCTTTTTCTTGGGAAAGAAGTCAAGTCTTCTCCGTTCCCCCTTTTCGTAAGTCCCCCCCCCGGTTCCTGTATGGTTTGCTATAAAAGGCCCCCCTTTTTTTTCTTCTGTGGTAGCAGTCCCTCCCCCAGGTCATCGATTTCCCTTTTTGTGTACCGTCGATTTCAGGACCCTTTTTTTGAAAGCTGTGGTATTCCTTCCCGTTTTCGTCCATCAGTGGAACCCCCCCCCCCGCTCCTTCCCGCTGTAATGTTCCCGTGCACGTTTGGCTAGGAATGACTTTCGGTGAGACAAACTGACCTCTGTTTGGTCACCCCTCCTTTTGAACCCCCGGTTCCTCTTTTCCCACGAAGGGCCCCCGCCCCCCTTTTTTTTTGACTCTCGGCCTTCTCCAGCTCTCCCAGCCTTTGTCAGGTTTTCCCCCTGATAACCACGCAGAACGCATTTTTTTTTTGCCTTTTTTTTTTTCTTGTACCCACCGCTCGATTCTTTAGTTCGGATTGAAGAGCCCTTTCCTCCCCCGCCCGTTTCCGGACCATTCTTTCTTCAGTGAACGGCCAAAAACCGTTTTTTTTATTCCCGAGGCCCCGCACTTTTTCTCTTTCTCCCCAGGTCAGGAAAGTCCACTCCCCAAACTTCTCCCCTTTTCCCCATGGCGACCCCCTCTATCAAGAATGAGGCCATTCCCTTTCCTATCGGCGGCTTCCCGCCATTTGAGTAACGTCACCGTTTTCTCCTCGTCCCCTTTTCGTATTTGGCCGTCCCCCCTTGTAGGAAAACAACCTGTCCCTGGATTTTTTTTTTTTCTATCCCCCTTTTTGTTCTTTTTAGCGCTGTTCTTTTTTTCTTTTTGGGGCGTGGGAGTTTTCACTTAATTCACCTCCCGTGTTGTCTCGTCCTCCCTCCCCCCCAATGATCTTATGCGATCTTTTGTTCTTCCCAGGTTTTCCCCCCCCGGTGAGGCATCTTGTTTTCCCTTTTCTTGGGCGGTGTTTTCCCCAGACAACTTCCCCCCTTTTGAGTCTTGATTTGTTTTTTTTCAGTACCTAATTCAGCTTTCCCCTTCGTCAAGGTCACCCGGACCCTCCCCGTTTCCATAGAATCGTTGGCTTTCCTTTGTAGTGCAGTTATTGGGGGCGAAAAGTTCTGCAACGTCCTTTAATTTTTTTTTCCCCCTGCCCTCCCCCTATCGGAAGTATTTTTAATCCATTCTTGGCGGATCCTCCCCCCACATTATGGGGTAATGCCAGAAGCTCTGACGACATCTCAGCGATGGTTAAGGTTCTTGCTTTTTAAAGCGACTTTCCCTGTTTTTCAGGAACGGAGAGCCCATTCTCATTTTTTCATCCTCCTCCCACCACCAGCCCTTCTCCTCCACAACATACCCCCCCCCCTCGTCGCCCCATTCCCAACCCCCTCACCTCATCTTTCCCCGTTTTTTTTCTTGTTGTTTTCACTTCGCTTTCCGGTCTTCCCTTTTTTTACCCGCAGGAGACCCTTAGCGCTTCCAGGACCAAGGCGGCGAGTCCTCCCCCTGATTTCTTTCTTCTTTGCTCCCCCCCTCCCCTTTTTTTTGTAACGGATCCGGCATGTTCTCTCCCCTGCGAAGGCGAGGTCCTGATTTCGTTGTTTCCAGGCGTTCCTTAAATGCCCCTACTTCTCCCCAGGAACGCCTCTAGTTGATTCCCTGACCGTGGCTTTTATCTGTCGCCACTTTTGCCTGTATGAGGTTTTTTTTTTGGCCTTACCTCAAAAGGGACCCCCGCGTTCCCCCTGCCAAAACTTTACCCCGTCTCCCCCCAGATTTGCAGGAGAAACCCTGTATTTCCCCTTCTTTCTGCTATACTCAGCCCTTTTTCATGAGCATACGGAACCTTCTTGAGACCACTGCTGCAATAAAGAGCCCTGCCTCCCAGCTAGCCCGGAGTCCTTTGACCTGTCCGATAAGCCTCCATCACTTCCCCTTTGACAAGGAGGTCTCCTTGTTTTTTTTTCCCCGTCGTTTCCGGCGTTCTGCCTCTCTTCTTTTTCTGCCTGGTCCCTATCCCGGCTGGTTTTTTCTTTCCTTCCCCCGGATCGCGGTTCGTTTTTTCTGGCCTTCCGTCATATAGGTCTATGTCTTCCCTTTCCTCCGGTTTTTTTCGTTCTCGTTCCTTCTTGGCTCTTACGTTATCCTCTCTGGACGAGTTTCTTGCTCGTTGCTCTTTTTTTCTCTTTTCCGGCCGGTACATGGGTGTTTACGGCGGTTTACTTCCTAGTCGAATTCCTTTTCAAAAAACTCCCGAAGATCTCTCTGGTTCTTGTGTCTTCCCCTGAAAGCTTGCATTTCTTTTTTACGCGAAAGATGGAACTCCTTCTGGTGCTTCTTTTAAACGACAGGCAGTACCCCTTTTTTCCCCCCCCCCCCTTTTTTGCTGCGTCATAGGCCAGTTTTTCCCCCTGGGTGAAACCCCGGTGACCTTTTTTCCGTTCTGTGTTGACCCTTCTTACACTTTCCCCCCTTTGACTTACGTTTCCTTTTTTTTCAACTCGATCTCCCCCCCTTTCCGCTCGGTTTTTCTTTTCTGTGGGCCCGGGTTCCCTGACAAGGACAATTGCTCTGAAGTTTCCCTTCTTCCGATGGCGCTCCTTAACCTGACGTTTTTTTTTTTTTTTGACCAAAAGGTCCCTGGCTACCTAGGCTTCTCTCCCACGTGAAAGCCACCCTCTCTCCCGTTGGAGTTCTTCTTCAACACTTGGCTGTCACTTTGGTGTTATCTCACCCCCCCCCCTCCAGGGGGACTTGGCCTTTTTCTCCCTGAAAAATTTTTGAATGTGAAGTCCCCATTCTACGGACAATTAACCCCTTCCCCTTTTTTACCAAAGGGATGGGGTTGGACAACCAAACCTTCTTCAGGGGAAGCTTTTCCCTCTTCAGCTCTGTGGTGGGAATAAACTACTACAGAACTGCCCTTTCAAGTTCATTTTCGATACCCAATATTCTTGGGGGACATGGGCCTTTTTTTTTTTCTGATCTCTCCCCTGGCTGGACCGATTCTCTTTCCTGGTTCTTCCAAGTTACTTTCGGGCTTTTTTTCGCACTCTTGCCGCTTCCTTGCGCTGCGGGCGGGGCACCCAGTGTCACCTATGACCCACTAGGCCCTCCGTGGCGTCTTTTTTCGATGACAACGTCCTTTTTTTTTCCTA
>Ga0179593_1320373_pt1 | contig 13579 bp, 13 predicted proteins | sample CZODoug2_1_08_16_FD_185931 | JGI IMG/M metagenome (GOLD analysis project Ga0179593, IMG submission 185931) | Vadose zone soil fungal communities from Angelo Coast Range Reserve, California, USA - CZODoug2_1_08_16fungal (PacBio error correction) | ecosystem: Environmental > Terrestrial > Soil >... | reverse complement strand
TTGATGGCTACGTCGGCGTCAGTTTTTTTTTTCTTTTACCGTAAGCGGTTTTTCCCTTTTTACCTGCCGATTGATCCAGGCCCGTGCCGGCCCTTAGTGTCGTTCTTCCCGGACGCGATTTTTTTTTCTCGGCGTTCCTTCCTGGCGCTTGCCGGTTCCCCCGAAACTTGGGATAAGGAAGGTCTTCGGGACAGGCGATGATTCTCTGTGCCCATTGTTCTTGACGACCCCAGGTTCTGGCGCCCGATTTTGGCAGCACTTAACGATACGACCTCAGGTGATGTCTCCCCGTGGTTTTTTTCGGTCTTTCCCCCTTCTGCGTTTCGTCCGATCTTGCCCCTCTTCTAGAGATTGGGTTGCCTTGACGGTCGTTTTGCGATAACCCGGCCGCCGTCCGTACGTAAGGCTGGATTTGCCTTTCTTGGTTCCCTCCTCTCTCCGCCAGTCTCCCGCCTTGTTAGCTTGTTTGTGCTTTCTGTTATAGAAGATTGGTTGCGGAACTGTCCGCCCTGGTTTTTTTTTTTTTCGGTTTCCTTTTTCGATGATTCATTCCTGGGTGTTTTAGTGCGGGCCTCCTTCACGGGGAGTTTTCCGAGCAGGAACGACCCGTCTTGTTGTAACAAGGGCGCGGTTTTGTTTGCTGTGCTGTTGTTCTGGTCGTTGCGCCACCAATACCCAGTCTTCGGCCCACGCCCATTTCCGGGAAGCCTGCGTTTTACCTTTGCTGTTCGGTGGCAGCCGGCTTCTGGCCCCCCCGATTCACTTCCCCTCTCACCAGGCTTTCCGCGTCAAGGAATGGTCTATTGTCCGCTCGGGTGAAAAACCTCGATGGTGACATTGGCGCGCCTGGTTCTCTATTCCTGTTATCTGTTGTGTCCTGATATAGACAAAAACCCGTTGAAAAGGGTGAATCCCACAAGGCCGGCCCGGCCCCGTTGCCCCCATTGAACGGTTTTTGCATTTTGCTCTCATGGGGGGCGCGTGGGCCATTTTGTTGGCCTTATCGGCCCCCTAAGTGTCAAGCGTCGTTTGCCCAAACCTTTTTGTTTTACTTGACGGGCTCTCTATCTTCCTCCTAAGTTGCTTTTGAAACAATATTGACCGTTCGGAAGTTTTATCCCTCTTTTGGCACCGTTGTCCTTCCTCCTGTCGAGTTTTCCTGCATGTCTAGAACCCAGCTGTCCTCTAGTCTTGCAACAAACCTTTTTGGTGACCTTTCCCGAGATATAGGCTCAGGCCCCCTTTGAATGCTTTCACCCGCGGCCTACAGCGTGTTGCCCCCTCTTGAAGCTTGATAGAACGTTCCCGTGCTTCGCACCTTCTTTTCTCCCCGCCCTTGACCCCCCAATGCCCCATTTCTGCATTTCGTTTTCGCTTTCTCATGATGGTTTTGGGGCGATCTGCGTACAGCATACGCCGTTTTACAGGTTATCTGCCCACCCTTTGTGCGGATTGCTCCCCGCGGATCTTTGGATTGTTGCTGGCCATTTTGGACCGGCACTTTTCACATATGCAGACGATGTTTCCATTGTCTCTTGTTTGGCCTTGTGCCCGATTCCGTCGCTCCGCTGGTGTCGACCGCGTGAGCTTTGTGGAACAAAGTGTAGGCCCTTTTTGAACTTCGAGGACCCTATTATTTTTCCCCCGGCCCCTACATCTAGCTTTTGCCCTTTTTCGTGTTGTTTTTACCCTTCTCAGCTTTCAGCCCGATACATTTCTTTGGATGTGTTTTTTACCCCCCCGCGGGTACGATGTCCTTTGTGACTTTCCTCACCCTTCGGGCTTGCGCTGATTTTCGTTTCCGTGTCAAGACTCCCTACCTGTCTGGTTCTTTAATCCCCTTCAGTTGATACGATGAGGGCCTGACATCCCCATCTCTCGACCTGGGCTTCCTAAAGTGACATTCTTCGCTATACTTCCTGCTGGTTGTTGATCCAGGAACCCCCCTTTTTTCTTTTCGCACAACTCCGATGTTGTGAGTTTTTGGGCCCTTTTGCTTACTCTCTTTTGCTTGCAGTGCCATGCGTAACCCATTTCAGCGCTTGTGTTTTTTTAAACCGTTGACCCTCCCGCCCCCCCCCGGCCCCGAAGGTGGTGTACGCTCCTTTCTTCTCTGTGACTCTTTTCCTTGTCACCCAAGGCGCTTGGCGCTGCTCCGTTGTGCATGACTTGTTGTCTACAAAGAAACAACGTCTTTCGTCCCCACACGTGGGCTTTACAAACTACAAATGTTATTACTACTTTCTTGAAATCACTAAAACTTTTTACGTCCTTTGCAAGCAAAAGTTTGGACACGGGCTGCCCTTGTGAACCATGGTGGACCTTGCAACATGGCCTACGGGCGACACCGAGCGGTGCGTTTTAGCGTCAACAGCTGTCCGGGTTTGGAATTTTTGATTCGCTCAGTTGGCGCTTTCGGCGGACGTGTTTTTGGGCCCCGTTTGGTCGGTGTCTCAGGATCGATCTTTTTTCAGTTTTCCCCCCCTCATTTCCCCTGATTGAAACGCTGACTAATCCCCAAGGTTGGGACAGCAATGTCGGATGTCTTGTTTCCCGCGCATTACGCTTTGGACCCTTCTGATTGTCGCTCGTCCGCCTCCAAATACCCTTTTTTTTTTTTAAGCGGCGGTATGGGATCCAATCTGCATCTCGGGCGGAATCCTCTGGTAGCCAGCTTTATGAGGCTGACCCCCCCGCTTTTTTTTAGGCCGCCACCGCCTCGGGGCGGGTTCGACTCAGACCCAACCTGATAGCCTGTTCCACCTTTGCACCAACCCCTTCCCCCTGCAAAGGTCCCGCCATTCCCATCCCCGACTGACCCCCTCCTTGCACCTTACGTTTTCGGCAATTGTATCGCCAGGGACATTCCCTCTTCCCCTTTTAGGAGATCCCCCTGGTCGAAGGGCCCCCCTCCCCGCCGGTCCGTTTGTCTCCGGCGCAAACGGCCACCCACGACTGTAGGTACAGGTTTAACTGGTCTCTCAAATGCGGATATCACAGGCACTTTAATTTTCCTGTCGTGAGCCTGAACCACCTGCTTTCTTTCAGAGTTTCCCCGCCACCCCCCCAAAAAATCTACAGCCCTTTTGGGAGATTTTTTTTGAGAAACGCAGCGTTTTTTGGGGGGTCTAACGAGTTTTCCTACTACCACCGGTAAAGTTATTCCCCGGCCCTCACCTTGCGGGTTTCCAAATCCCCCAGTCCCATAGTCTTGATTTGATCCCTTTTTTTTGCCTTGCAAGAAGGTGTTGAATCCCCCTAGAATTCCGCCCCAGGTTTCCCCCCGACATCACAGCCCCGAGTCCCCCATCGTCCTAGTTGTTGGGTCTCCGCCGAATTCCTTCACCTCCCCCCCCCTCTTTCCGGCTTCGTTTTGTCCCCCCCGCGTCCAATAGTGGCCCGCATTTTCGATCCGCCTGTTTGCCTACGTCCCTTTTTTTTTCCCCCTGCCAGGCGCGCCACTTGGCTTTATCAGCGGTTCCGCTTCGGCACCCCCTCGACACGACCCATTGTTTTTTCCTAGTTTCCGAATGCGGATTCGCGTGGTTTTTTTTTCCCTGTGGGCGTACTGAGTGATATAGAAGCCGGCCATTCCGTTCGTCAACCGCCCCCCCCCACTGGGCCACTCCGTGAAGCGTTTTCACATTTTTTCCCATATGGCTGGTTTTTTTACGCTTCCTCTTTCCAGGAGTCCCGCCGTTTCTTCCCTGTATTTTTCACTGGTCAGGCCCTTTTTGGACCTAGGGATTCAAGTGTACGAGTGGGACGGTTAATTTGCCCTTGCGTTTCCGCGTTGCAGGGGCTTAGTCCCCGGATTTCTGATGCTGGGCGCTCTTCGAGAACCAGTTTTCCCTGCGCAAAACTTTGAGCGAAGTCCTTCCTCTTTCCGCGTCAAGGCACGGCCGCCGCCCCCCTTGTCGAATTTTGCTTTTTTTGTTTCTTTTTTTTTGTCCCTTCCCAATCTTAGCGGGGTGTCGGAAGTTTGTGCGAATCTTTCTCGCCCAGACCCTCCGTCCGGATCGCGATTTTGAGCCCCACCGGGTCTCACGTCTTCGGCCACGGCTGCCTTTTTTTTTTTTTTCGTTGGCGTCTTTGGGTAGAACAGAACCCCCGGCGTCGGTTTGCCCGTTTTTCGGTTTGTGGTTTTCTTTTGCCTTTCAGGATAGGAGCTCATGATCTCGATCCTCCCTCTTCTATAGTTGTGTTTTGTCGAGAGTGCATGTTCTCCGTTTTCTCATTATAAATGACTGTACTATTTTGCTTTTGACGCTATTGCCTGGCGTGCCCCCCTTGTTCTCTTACCGGACTGACAAGCCGGTGGTTTGGCGAACCCCAACCCTTCTCAGACACCACTCGAACGTACCATGAAGTTTTCCGGTTTGGATGCTCCGTCCCTTCACTCAACCGGCTCCCGTCTCCCCCGCTCGTTTTTTGACGGCTTATTTTTGAGTTTTTCCCGATCGTTTTGAGACACTAGTCGTGCGCCGCCCCGAAATCCCCCCGATCCTGGCCTTTCAGCCGTCCTGATTTTTTCTGACCCCTTCGTTTTTTGTGCCGGTGTCGTTGCCGTTTGGCTGACGCTCTCCCCTGAAGGGGAGATTGCTTCTTTGGAGAGGACATGGATGACTTCCCGTTTGCTCTAAGTCTCCGTCAGAGGGACTGCCGTCCTGGCGTGCACTGACCGCGTTCGGGCGGAAGGGGCAAATTGGTAGTTCGCGGATGGTATTCCACCCTCGTGCAACGTTGTATGCTTTTTCCCCCGTCCGATTATGGTCTTAAAGTCTCTTTTTTTGAGGACGTCCGGGCGTGGCTCAGGCCTCTGCTTTCCCCCTGGTCGTGCGGAGTCGTTCCCCCTGTGCTGGGTGAAGACGGACGGGGTCGCCGTCTGAGGCTTCTCCATTTTTGCAGCCTTTTTTTTTTGTTTTTTATGGCCTTGTCAGTTCGGTGGTTCCTTTTTAAGTGGTATGTGAGAGGTTTTTTTTTTTATCTACTTCTCCACTGCCATTCGCGATTGCCTCCTTTTCCTCCTGCGGAACCTTGGCGGGTGTGCCTCTCGACCTTGCTGACTCGGTCCCCGTTTTTTCTTCGGACGGTGAGGCGTTAGGCGCTTTTTATGTCGATCCCGACGCGATTTTTGAAACACTTTGCGGTGTTGCTTTTTGTCGTTTCAATTGGTCAACCTTTCCCCTGCTTTTTATGCTCGTTTTTGTTTCGTTCTGGATTGGTGGGACTTTTCGAGTGTGGTGAGGTGCTCAGTTGGTTTCTGGCTTGTTTTCTGTGGTGGGCAACCTTTCTTAGGAAACCCCGCCCTTTTTTGCGTGTATTCAGGAACCCAAGTGTGCGTCTGGGTTTGTTAATTTCCTTTTTTTCTATACTCGTTTTTTCTCTGTTTTCCAAGGTGCCCCTGTCGGGAAGGTACAAGGAAGTAATTTTGTTGCTTAGAAGCCCCTCGTGCTCCCTGTGCCGAGTTATCCTAGTGTTTTGCGGTCTTGGCACTTTCTTTTTTGGTCGGTTCGACCTCCGAGAGGCCTGTGGTCTGGAGGGAAATCGCCCTGGCTTCCCCCATTCTGTTCTCTTGCGCGGCCAGCATGAATAGGGGCTTTTTTTGACTGGGGAGGTTTATCGATTCTCTCGGTTTTGGCGGGTAGGATCGAGAGGGATAAGGTTTTGTGCGCGAAGGATAGGTATTGAACGGAGGTCCGTGTTCAGGAACGGCGGTCATATGGGCCCTTTCGCCCTTTTGGTTTCCTTCTTTGTTATATCTTGTCCCTTTTCCCCAGAGTTTGTTGAATATCTTTGATTTGGTACGGTGCCGGCCTTCCAGTCCTCTAGTTCTTAAGGCGCGTCCCTACTTCTTCCCGGCCAGTGTTAGTTTTTTTGATAAGTTTCTTGGTGATTTTAGTTTCTGGTTTCCTTCCCCTCTAACCCCCTTCACCCTTTCCCACATTTGTTTATGAAGAGGATAGGGACTGTGAGCGACCCCCCCCGTTTTCAGTCCCAAATTCCCACTTTCGAAAGCGCTTGTCTTTCAGGTTTAGATTTGTCTACCGCTGGGTTTCCCTTACTCTCCATTATTGTCCGTCATTTTCACTCCCGGTTTTTCATGTCCCCTGCGATCCGATTTGTGGAGGCTGGGCCCCCTTTCGTAGACTATTTCTTGGTTTCTGCAGAAAGATCATTTTTTTATTACTGGGATCTGCTGGGCGAAAGGATGCATCTGCCTTTTTTTCGATTATCGTTTCCGGTAGTCCCCATCCATCAATCCCCCCCCTTCTGTCCAAGGTTTAGGACGTTTTTTGTTGAGGAAAGTTGGTTCACCACTTTTTATACCCTTTCCTTTCTTGAAGGCGACTCCTTTGGCTCGTTTTCTGGAGTTGCCCCCCATTTAAGGTCCCGGTCTGGCGTCCAGCTCGGCAGATTGTGGAAGACGATTTCCTTTTTTTTGTTACGTGATGCCTCCTTTTGCCAATGACGTCCTTGCCTATTATTTAAGGTATTGTTGCCTTTCGGACTTAAGACATGAATATTGCCCCCCCTTTTTAGATCGGCCCATGGGCGTTGCCGGGGAGTTCTGATGTGAAGAACGTCCTTTTTTCCTTACTCTGTAGATTTTTCAGCTCATGATCGTTCTCTCTTCCCCCCGTAAGAATTGATGCCCCTAAGGATTCCCTCCAGGCCTACATGTAAGTCTTTTTTTCTATTGGAGGGACCTTCGCCTGGTTTTCTGTCGCCTTTGGGGGGACAACTTTTCTTTTTGCTTTGCTTTGCCCGATGATCGGCTGCGATGGCACCGGTACGGTTTGGTTTTCGCGGTTCCTCTCCCGTCCCCGGGATTATCTTTACTAGGACTGGTAAGTCGGTTTCTGCCTTCTTTGGCTCAGCCCCCACCCTCTTTTTGGCTCCAGGCACCTCACGAGGTGACCTTTCCCCTTTTTTTAGGTGGATCGAGGCTTCGTTTATTTTTTCCGGCGTCGGTCCCCCTCCCACGAGTTTTTGGGACACGTGCTAAGCCCTCGGTAAGGACCATTCCCTTTTGATTGTTGATGTTTGCGTCACCTCCCCTCTCCTTTCCCCTCGTTGCCGTTTGATCTCGTCTTTTTTTCTTGGTTTTTACTTTTTTTCAGTTGGATCCCCAAAGAAGAAACCATCAAGGGCGTTTTTTTGCCTTCTCTTTAATTTTCTCGGCTTTCCATGAGTTTTTTCTGTCCCATTCGGGGACATGACGTCTTTTTGATTTTTTTTTTCTTGAATGTTGCTTTTCCACCCAAAGGGGAGTCTTAAAAGGATTAAGATCTTTTTTACTCGTTGGTGTTTTTGTTGATCTCCACCCCGGGCCGTTCCGGTGGTTTCCCAGCAAGCCCCGTTTGCACCTTTTCAACTTGCCTTTTTCTTCACCCCTCGCATTGTTCCATTTCCCCCCCTTCCATTTTTTTTTTCTGGGGCCCCGACCATTTTGATCCTCCCCATGCCAAAACCGCGTTTTACAAATTGTGGTCCTCTTCATTTTTTTCCCTCCTGCGGGACTTTTGCCTGGTCCTTTTCCTTCGTTTCATTATCATTCCTCTGACAAAGAAGAGCGTCCTGATCGAAGGCAACCCCCTGCTTCGACCCCCACTTTCCCTTTTCCTTTTTCTGCCCGCATTGACATCCAATTCCCATTTTCTTGAAACTCTTTCCTTTTTCCCGGCATCTAGTGCCCTTGACGCGTGGGCTACATGCAACCCCCACTTACTGATTAACGGCTTTTTCATTAATTGAAAGGCTTGATCCCCCCCCCCCCTCGCATTCTGTTGGGACCATTTTGTCCCCGTTCCAACTCCGGGAACCCCCCCCTCCCTCTATGGATCGATATCCTGGGCTAATTGGTCCCGCCCCTTTTTCCCTGATTCTTGCGATCATCGAGCCCCCCTCCCTTTTTTGCTTGTTGGCCCTTTTCGCCCCTGACCTTTTTCTCTTCCCCAGTTTTTCACCAGAACCAACAATTTGATTTTTCGTCTGCTTTTTTCAATTTCTTTTTCCAGTTTTGAGATTCCGGGCTTCCTTCACTTCCGTTGTTCCCAAAGTTTTAATCTCCACGGGACCCCCTTGCAGGATGCACTTGACTACTCCCATCGAGTGGTCCCATCTCTGTTTTTCGGACGTCCGTGCATTTTTGATGATCGACGGATTCCTCAATTTCTTTTTATTGCTCTTCCCTTTGGCTTAATAAAGGTTTTTCCTCTGCTGAGGTGCCGTCCCTTTTGCTTGTCGCCATACCCCTTTTCTTTTTTTCTCCGCTTCCCGTGGACATGCGGAGTGATCCGTCGCCTGGGGCCTGCTACTCATGTTGCATCCCTCTTTGTCTGCGCTTCCCCCCTCCCTCCCTGCCTCCCGAAACTGTGATAGGGGCTTTTTCTCTGGTTAGTTTTTTTTCCTTCCCTTGGGACAATGCGCGAACTTTTTTTTGACCGGGCTACCCCCAGATTTTTCTTTTCACAGTCCACCAGGGCTGTCATCTTTGGCCCCCCCCCTCACCAACCCCCCTCCCCCCCCTCTGCTTCTACCTCCCCACCGCTCGCTGCATCGGAAGAAGCACCCTTTCTGCCCCCGAGGCCCGCCATCATTTTTGCGGGTTTTTTGTGTTCCCAACTTTTCGAGTCCCCTTGACCCCTTTCTCGGCAGTTCTTTGAATGTGTTGGGCCGTCTGGCGTGGATCTGTCCGAAAGATTGGTAGTTGGATGATATCGAATATGAGGTCCTCCCCTTTTCCCTTTCAATTCGGATTTTGACGATTACCCCCCTGTCAGACCCCCCCGTATAGACGCCCCCCCCCGGCCGTCCCTGGGAATTGTAGGGAAGCAGTCTTTTTTTCCCCCGCTTTTTTCTTGCTTTCGAGTTGATTGGCCACTTTCGTAGACGTTCCTCCGAGAAAGAGCTCGGCGTTTGACTTTTTCCCCTCACATTTTTCTGTAGACTTCTATTTTTTAAGCAGTACCCCCCCTCCTATACCTTCAGGGAAGGAGACTGTTGGATGCTTGTTTTTAGCCCAGGCCATCAAGATTTCCTTTCCTCACCCCGCCCCCCCCTCCTCCGCTCCTCCCCCCTCCCCCTCAGCCGATTTTTTTTTTTGGCGCTCCCCTGTCCTGTGTACCTTCCCGGTACGCAGGCGCTCCCCGAGCCCCAGTTTTTTCACTTTTCGGTCGAGGATCCCCCCCCTTTGCCTTCTTTCCCGAATTTTTTGTGCAGTTTATTGCGTCGATTCCCCGAAACAAAGGAGGATTTTCCATCCGAGGAACGGTCGCCTCATTTTCGGGCGGATTTCACCATGCACTGCGTCCTCTGGTGCCTCCTTTTTCCCGAAACCAAATTCTTTTTGTATGATTTTTCACCCTCACGGGCATGTTACACAACAAAACCCCCCCTATACCCCCCTCCCCTCTGAATCGGGTTTTTTGAGAGCATAGCTGCGGGTTCCCTTCCAGCTCAGTCCCCGCCGACACCCCCTTTTTTTTTTTTTGAAACCCCCCTCGGTCTTACCAACAGCAGACGTATGGGTACTTTCTGTCCCCCTCCCAATCGCTGGCCCAGTCCCCCCCATCCCTTTTTTTTTCTTTGGCCATTCGTCCTTCTACACGGTAGAATTTACGTTAATTAACCATTGAAAAAACCCATATCCCCTCTTCCTTGGGGCGCTTCCCCTCAGACTTTTCGCTAGTGCCTGCCTTCAGTCAGAAGAAGTCCTTCCCGGCTGAGGGCCTTACGTCCCCCTTTTTCCTTGTGAAACCCTCCCCTTTTTCTGTTTTTTCCCCTCCCCGCGAAATGCGGTTCGTTTTGTCCCGCAGTCAAGTTCCTCCACAACACCAGACCCATTTTCACCATCGTCCAATTGAACTTTTGCTTTTCTCTTCCTTCCTCTGCTAAGGAGTTTTGATAGCCCCCTTTTTGCCACTTCCCCCTCCACTTTGCTTCCCAAGGCCCTCCCTGGCCACACCTGGCCTCCCTCGCCGGGTTTCATATGGGCACCCCTATGACCCTTTGCGCCCTCTAAGTTTTTTTCTCCGTTTTAGAGTCTTTTTTTCACCTTGTTCCAGCCTTCTTGTCTTCAGTTTTTTCCACATCTGTCCAGGAAAGCTGCATTAAGCCGACTTTCTCTCTTCCTCGTGGCAGTTTTTTATCGTCTGATATGATTGCGTCGACGATGTCAGCCATTATATTCTCCGGGCAACAATGAGCGAGGTACTCTCTCCCCCTCGTTTTTAGAGGGCCCCTCCCCCCTCCCAAGGAGAACGGTATTAAAATTTGTAAAGGCCGAAGGTGAGGAGGCTTTTTTTCAGGTCCATTCCTTCTTGCGGCGTTCGAGTACCCTATGCGCCATTTTTTCCCAATTTCTTGCATCTCCCCCCTTAATTAGTGCCGTGAAATTGGTCTGCTTGGGGCCAAGCGCTTTTTTCCTAACTTTTCTTTCTCTTTTCCCATTTTGTGACCTTGAGGTTGTCCGCCCATCCCCCCCCTTGCTTGGTAGGTTCGCGGGGTCTTCGTCTCCCCTCCTTGAGTCAAGGGAATTCTCCCATGAATCAGCGTCGCTTCCATCTTCTTTGACGGGATCCCCTTTTCTCCCTCTTTTCCTCTTCCGTTGTTGTTGTTTTTTCTCTCCTGATTTTTCCTCTCGGACTCCCTTTTATTTCCTTCTACCCGGGGCTGGCGGCGGAACTTGCAGACGGAAGCCCCTCTTTGTGAGTGTTTTGTTTTGGAACAAACTCCCCTCCCTCCGGCAGGCACGTCCTGAGGGCCCTGCTGATTCCCCCCTAGATTTCTTTTTAAGGCCCTCTTGTTCTTTTCTGCTTGGCCGGGGGTTGTTCCGTTGTTAGCATAGTGACTTTTCCCGTCCGCCCTTTCTTTCTCATGTCCTTCCTCCCCGAGGGCAGTTGTCCATTTTTCCTGCCGTTTGTCGTTTTTTTTTTTGGCATCTTTTCTCCTCTTCTCTCTCCTTAGCTTATTTGAGAGGGTTCTCTGAACCTCGGGCCGCATCATTTTTTCTTCGATACCGCCTGCCGCGTTTTGCTCTTTTCTAGGCAATCCTCCGCTGTGGCTTGTAATATCCCACAGGCCCCTTTTTTTAGGCTGCACCTCCCCCCCTCTCCTTTCGGTGGAAGGCTCATGGCTTTTGGTGAGGGATTTGGTGCCTGCTTTTATTTTTTTTGTTTTGAAAGGTCTCCTTCTCTTTTCCGATTTTTTTGCTGGTTGCTTTTTTTTATGGGACTTTTCCTTTCTTTTGTCGAGGCTCGACTCTGCGCGAACCTTTTATCGCAAGTTTTTCTTCATCTTTTCCCCCTTTTCAGCTCTGACCGTCATCCTTTCAGTCCCCCCTCCCTTTTCTCGCTGCAGCGTTCGCGCTTTAGACGGGCATGTAGCCCTGGGGCTGGCACTCGTTCGCTGCCGAAGGAATTCCTTCTTCAGCGGTTGTCGGTCTTTCTCTCCTCGAGGCCTCTGCGGTCCGTTTTTGGTGATGTTCTTCCTCGTTTACCTGTCTGATGGTCGGGTACGAGTAACCCTCTTTTTGTGTAATTTTGTTTTTGTCGAGTCGTTTTGTTGCCGCCGTCTTTTGAGGGCGGGCTTTTGGAGTACTTTCTTTTTTGGTCTGTAGTCTCGTAGGACCCCCTACAAAAGTTCGCTGCCAGCCTTCGTGTTTCTGTCTATGTTGTTGTTGTTCATTTGGCCGTTCTTATCCTGAGAGTTTTCTTGACAGATCCCCCTTTCTTGCATGACTCCGGATTTGCAACCTGAGAGGGCCCGGGCCTACTTTTTCTGGTTGTTTTTACCTCTGTTGATCGCGGAACAGGGACCTGTGCTCCCGTTGCATTCTAATTTCTTCGCAGATCTTTTTTTCTTTCACGTGAGGACTTGGTTTTGAGGGGACGTGCCCCTGGGGCTGATGTTGCGGGTCTTTTCTTCTCTTCTAATTGGCGGTTGGGCTCTATTCGCTCTTGTCTTAAGTTTTTGAAGCCTTCCGCGGCTTCTCCTTTTCCCCCCGTCCTCTATAGGGCACAATAACGGAGGTACTTACGCCGTTTCCCGCGATGGAGCGGTTATCCTTTGCCGGTTACTCTTTCTCCCCTGAGTTGGCGCTCTTAAGTTCCCCCCTTGGCCGTTGACAGTTCCGGCGTGCGGGCCCGAGGCGTTCCAGGGGTCCCCGTGTTGTTTCGATTTTTGGGTTTTAGTTCCCTTTTTTGATCGGTTTGCTTAAATTTTTAATAATGTCTGAGTCCTCCCTTGCCGCCCCTACGCACTTGGCGAAGAAGTATCTCACCAGCAAACTTTCCAGTCCCTCTACTTTTTCATGAGGGTTCGGGGGTCTCATACCCCATTCCTTTTTTCTTTTGTGACATGTCCCTACCTTTTCTTCGAATTGCATACAGTGATTCCCAATTCGAGCCAGGGTTTTAGTTGATGTACGTCGTCTTTTTATTGACTTTTTTCCTGCCTATTTTTCATGAGGTTTATTGACCTGCTCGTCTGTTCGTCTTTTTCCCCTTTTTTCGTCTTGAAGAGTCTTTTTCCTTTTTTCTGCGGTCCTCCTGACCCCCTCCAGAAAGAGGTTCACGTTTTTCGTCCTGGAGGGATTTGCGGAGACACCGACAAACTCTTTTGATTCTCGTCCTTTTCGTTCCCCATTTCCCTTCATAAGGAGGCAAGTGGGAGTTTTCAGCCAAGAACCCTTTCTTTCTACCTCTCCCTTTTTCGGATTCTTTTCTTCTGCCCTTTTTCGTGCTGGGCCTCCTTTTTCCCATGCATGCGGTAGGGGATTAGTTAGCAACAGTCTTTCTTTTACGTTCCCTCATGTCTTCTTTGCCCCCCCCTTTCATAACCGAACTCTCAGGCGGCCTGGTGTTCTTTAGACATTTTTTTTTCACGCCCTCGTCAAGATTTTAGCGTCGTCGTGCTATTCTGCGCCTTCTGCCGCCCTCTTTTCTCTTCAGTATTCCCTTTTTTTTTTTTGCTTGGCGTAGGTATACTCAGTTGCGACTGGTTTGCCTCACGTTTTTTCTTTTTGCGTAGAATGCTCCCTCCGTCTGAGCGCCGGGCACTTGCGTCGGGCGTTCGCAATTTCCTTTTCCTCAGGTTCTTTTTTTACCTGCGGAGGTTTTTCTTGACTGTCCGTGTTTTCTGGGATTCTCCCCCCAGGGCGGGCCCTTCAACAGACGAATGGCCTTTGAGCCCCTTTTCTGGTCTTTTTTTTGTGTTTTTTCTTTTTCTGTCCTTCTCTTGACAGCCGAGTGTACTTGTCCGCAATCCCGAGTCCTGTGAAAAATGCCCCTTTCTGTAAGCTGCGGGCAACCCCCTCCAAAAGTTCCTTGACCTTTTCGATCCGTTTTCCAGTTTCTCATCCCTGCTTCTGTGCCGCGATATAAGGAAAAAACTCCCGATCAACCCCGTTTTTTTTGGTCTTATACCTTTTTTCTCCCCTTTTTTCAGGCGTTTTTTTTTCCCCCCAGTTTCTTCACATGGAGCGGGGGCGCTGGTAATTGCCCTTTTGTCGTGCTGAACATGCGTTCCTTCTCGCCTGTTGGCCTTTTTCAAAAGGCTGCTCTCTTCCATTTTT
>Ga0179593_1742924_pt1 | contig 13580 bp, 14 predicted proteins | sample CZODoug2_1_08_16_FD_185931 | JGI IMG/M metagenome (GOLD analysis project Ga0179593, IMG submission 185931) | Vadose zone soil fungal communities from Angelo Coast Range Reserve, California, USA - CZODoug2_1_08_16fungal (PacBio error correction) | ecosystem: Environmental > Terrestrial > Soil >... | reverse complement strand
CTACCTAAAAAAAAACAGGGGGGCCTTTTTAATGGAAAAAATTTTCGAAAAGGGGGGGCGGGCCAACTAACTTCTTGTTACCAACGGGAACCCCCAAAGGGGTGGCCGAAAGGAGGGGGCGGGGAAAAAAAAGGGCCGCAAAAAAAAAACTGAAACTTTGGAACCTGGTTTAGGAAAGGGGGGGGGGGGGGGCGCACTTTCTTTTCAACCGACCAGGGGGGTTTAAAGAACAAACTTTTCTATTTAAATATTCGGGGTGAATAAATCCCTGGGGGGCGGGTAGGGGGGTACGCTGTTGGGGGGGCCCGACCTTTCGTGGGGGGGGGCCCGTTCAACCCACAAGAAAAATTTTTTCTAGGCCGGCCCATTGGAAAAGCTTTATTTTTCTGGGGAAAAAAAGGGGGGGGGGGCTTGGCCGGTTCAAAGTTGGGGGGGACGGTTTTGGGTGCAACCGGATGGGCGATTTTTTTTGTTGGCCGTGCCCCCAAAAAAGGGGGGGGCGGGTTTTGGGGGGCAAACAGGCGGGCCCAACACAAAACGACAAATGGGGGCCGATTTGCGGCTATTCCGATTCAACCTAGGTTCGGCGGCGGACACCAAAAAAAACACCCCCCAAAAGCCGTTTTTCGGGAAAAATTACGTGAGGGGGGGGACCGGGAAGGGAGGGCCCCTTAGCGGTTTAATTTCAGGTTGATTGCCGGAAAAACCTCGAATTTTAGTCACGGCTTTTGGGGCAACGAACGGGGAAAAAAGGGGGTCCAAGGGGGGGGGGGGGCCGGCTTTTCCGCATCCCTTGGAGAAATTTTCTAAAAACCGTGGCCGGAAAAATTAAAGGAGGGAGGGGGGGCACCGTGGGGCATTTTAACGCGAAAAAAAAAAAAATAAAAACCTAGGGCCGCAAAAAACGCTGGCACCCGTAACAACTTCATTTTGTTCCCAGGGGCCCCCTGGGGCCCTTTTCACCGGGGGGGCCGCCTCCACTTGGGGGGAAAACATTGCCACCCCACCTCAATTTGGGCACACCACCCCGGGGCCGGGCCGGTAAAAGGGGGAGCGGGCTTCGGGGACTTTGAAATTTGAAAAGGGGGGGGTTTCGCTCACGGATCGGAGGGGGAAGAAACCCCCCCAAAAAAAAAGGCATCGGCCAGGGAAACAAAAGGGGGGGGAAAATTTTTTTTGCGATCGGCCTTCAAAAACAAAAACCCGCCCGCCCCGGGCTCCAGCGAAAAAAAAAATTTTGGGGGAAATACGGTCAAGACCAACGAAACAACTCACGCCCGGGGTCACCCTTGCCCCATGGGGCCCCCCACTTCAACTTGGTTGGGCTTGGTCCCAAAACGTTTTTGGGGCCGCAACCGGGGCAGGCTGCCCCAGCACGCGGTGGGCCAAACACCCCAAAAAGGACATTGGGCACGGGGGGGGATGTGTTGTCTGGGATTTTTAAGAAAAAAAAAGGGGAGGGGGGAAAAAAAGCCCAAACAACCAACAGTGTTTTTTTTTGTTTCTGGGGGCGTTTCCGGAAACCCAGGGTCGATTGGGAGGGCAATTTGGAAAAAAAACCCCGGGGGATTTTCTTGAAAGGGTGAGGGTTTTTTCCGGGGGGGCCCCGCCAAAAACCCAGGGCGTTGGTAAAAACCGACGGGTAAAAATTTCTGTTTTTTTACCGGCCGGGGGGGGCAGGTATTGGGGGAGGCTGGCAAAAACAAGGGGGGTGGAAAACCCATGGGTTTCCTTACGGGGGGTTGGAGGGCCCATAAGACGGAAAAAGACGGGATCGGGGAAAAAAATTTCGTTTGAAAGTTTTGCAGGCTTTTTTTGGCCAGGGGGGGGGCCACGGGTTTTCGGCCAGATGTTTTTCAGGGGGATTGGGCGGCGAATTAAAAAGGGCCGAAAAAAACAAAAAAACCTTCTTGGCGCGTTTTGACCCGGAAAGGGGATTTTTTTTTTTTTTTTTCTTTTGGCCCGCCATCTTCCCGGGGGCAGGGGCAGGGGGGTCGGTATTTTTGACGTTTTCCGGCCCCAGGGGCGCTGTTCATTTTCGAGGGGAAAACGTTAATTAAACGTTTTTGGCCGGGGGGGGGGGGGGACCGAAAACCCCAGGCCCTCCCTTTAGGACAACACCTTTTTTGGCATGGAAGTTTGGTGGCCGGGCAACTTTGTGCGAGACCCCGGCATTAAAGGGGACCCTCGCCGGGTTTTTGGCCCGGCTTGGGCCCGAAGGGGGAAAAAATGGGGGGCCGGAACACTACCGGCCCATTCAGTGGGCGGTTGGCGTGCGGGCCACGGCCGGGGCCCGCCTTTCGGCCAGCCCCCGGCCCAGCAAAACGCTAAGGGCGTTGCAAAAAGAAACTCCCCCGGGCCGGGGTCTCTTTTTTCAATTTTCTATTGATCCCCACGGGTTTTTCTTTGGGATTTTTCCTAAAGGAATATTTTGTTAGCCGTTTGGGGGGTGCGCCTTGTGGAAAGAAAACCCCCCCGCGCCCCAGGGGACGCGGGGAAAGGGGGGGGGGGGGCCCCGGTTATCTCCCCGTGCCAAAGGGGCGGGGGAATTTGTGGTTCTTTTTTCTTGTTGGCCCCAAAAAGGGGGGGGGGCTTGGGCCCCCCGATTTCCGGACCGGGGGATTCGGGGAACAAAAATTTTGGGGTTTCGGGGGCTTCCCGAGGGGGGGAGAAAAACCCCGGGGGGGCCCAGCGGGAGAATAAAGGGGGGGGGGGGAGCCGGGGCCCGGCCAGGGGGAAGGGGTTCCGGGATTATGGGGGGCCAGCCGGAAAGTTTTTGGACCCACAAACAAAGGGGGCCGGGGACCCGTTTTTTTCCCACAATTATCCGGCGGGGGGAAAACTTTGGGGGCCGGGGACACACCCAAAGCAGGGATTGACTTTTTTTTTGTCGTTTTCCCTTACCGTCAAGGGCTTGGGGCCTATTAACAAAATAACCACGGAATGCGTTTTATACCAGGGTTTGTTGGGGGACGGGCGGGGGGGGGCCGTTTTTCGGACCGGGGGCAAAACGGGGGGGGGGCATTCGCGGGTCTCGGGACCCAGACAAAAAAGGGGTTTTATAGGGGGCATTCGGGCGGTGGCAAAAAAAACAGATACGAAAACCATGCCCCCGGGCCCGGGGGGGGAAAAATGTAGAGGCCGGGGAAAAAAAACTGTTTGCAATCAGGAGGGGAGGGGGCCCCCAAGGGCGGGTCGGGGGGCCTTCGGTTTTATGCGGTCCTTTCCCCAAATTGGAAAATTGGACAGGGGAGGGGGTGCCCAAACCACCACCCCCCCCCAAGGCTTCGGGGCCCCTGAATTGGGCAAGGGGGGGCGGCGGAGACCCGAAAAAAAGGCGGTGTTGGATTACTTAAACCGTTCGGGGTGGGAAAGGGGGGGGGGCCCCGGTTGGGGCCCGGGGTTTACGATTCTGCGAAACCAAGGCCAATACCCCAAAGCTTAGGGGGGCGGGAGGGGGGGGGGGGCGGGGGGGGGGCCGGCCAGTTTTTGTTGTAACGCTCGAGAGGAGGGTGAGTTTTTCCTTTCGAACCGACAAAAACATTTGGGGTTGTTATTTTGTTGTGGGCGGGGGCCAAGGGGCCCGGGGCCAAAAAAGGCGGCTTCGAAAGGTTGAGCTTTTCTCCAGCCGGGGCCTTGTTTTTCCGATTCGGCCCAAAAAAAAAAACAGGGAAGGAAGGCCAAAAAAAAAAAAAACCCGTTTTTACAAAAAAAAAAAACCCCCCGATTGGGAGGGTTCCCCACAAACCCCGGGGCCCCCGCGGGGTTCAGGGATACCAAGGGGGGTCGGCGTTAAAAAGGGGAATGTTGTTGCGGAAAAAAAAGAAACACAAACAAAAGGCCCAAAAAAGGAGAAAATCGGTTGGGCAGAGGGGGGCGGGGATTGGGTTTTTTGCCCAAGGGTTTGGCCTCTTGGGGGGGACTGTGTTGGAAAAAAAACACCCGGCGATGGTGATTGGGGGGCGGGGAAAGTTTGGGGGTGAAAGGCTCCCCCATTTTTTTGTCCGTGGGGGGGGGAAAAACCATCTATTTCGAATACTTCTGCCCGGGGGCCGCCCGCTTCGCTTCGACCCCAGATTCCACGGCCGAAAAAAAAAAAAGTTCGGGATTTTGTTGGTTGCCCGCTCATTTTACAACGTTTGTTAGGATCTAGAAAAAATTTTAGGAAAAACGGGGACGGGGAAAAAAAGGGGGAAGGCGAACGGCAACACTCGTTTTCTTGCGGGGGGGCTGCCCCCCCCGATGTGGGGGGGGCGCAAAAAGGGGGGCCACAAGGACGGTCTTTTGCCCGCCGGGGGGCACCGAGGGCGCTTGGCGCGCTTTTGGGCAAGGGGAACCTGGTCCAAATTTCAGGGGGGCCTGGGAGCCCAACGGAAGTGGCCAAAGGCCCCCACCCCAGTTGGGGGCCGCCAAGAACTTTTGTCAAACCGGTGGCTCGTTTCAAGGCGCCACAGGGGGGGGCCGGGGGCCGGTTGTTTTTTGTAACGTTGATTAGAAAAAAAAAAAGTCTTTTGTTGAGGGAGTGGGGGGAGTGGGGACAGGGTGGGACCGCAACTTTTCTTTTGCCAACAACGACTGGAATTTTCTTTTTGACCCGGGGGTTTCGGGAGTGGCCCGGGGCTTTGTGTTGGCCGTGGGATTGCGGAAAGGTGGGCAGGCCCGGGGGGGGGGCCGCACAAACTGGGGGGGGAACGGGTTGGGGGGCCGTTGGCTTACCCCCCCACACCCCGCCGGAACCCCAAAAGGGTTCCGCCAACCGGCTTGTGGGAGGCTCATCGGTTTTCGGAGTTATGGCCACCAAAATTCGGCCATGGGAAAAAAGCATCCCCACCCATTATTTGGGGGGCAAAAATTTGATTTTGTAAACGGGGGGGGGCCACAAAAAAAGGGGGGGGACCGGGCCACCCCTTAATCCTTTAGGCCCATGGGCAAACCGGTGTGAGATTTGAAGGGATCGGGGGAGGAAAACATCCCCAATGGTGGTTCTTCGGATCCCTTGGGGCCTTGCTCCCCCCCATTTCCTTACTCGGCAGGGGAATGGTTCCCATGCCCCCACCTGCCGCTTGGAATTTGTACTCTTCGGCCGCCCCAGTTAGGACGCCAAGGAAAAAAAACACTTGTGGCCGATTTCCCGACCCGGATCCACCCTCCGTTCTAAGGGGTCTCGCCGCAGGCGGGGGCCGGACTGGATTTTTAGGGATTTTGGGGCAACAGCCCGGGTCCGTAAGGGGGGGCCTTGGGAACCGGGGCAATTTTTTTCCCAAGGGTTTGCTGGCTGGTTGTTTTTCGGTGGACCTGGTTCATTCATTCGAGGAAAAAATAGTGGGTGGGAACCGGCGGGGCCGGGCCGGGGCCCATGTTTTTTTTTCTCGGGGTGGGTGGGGGGGGGGGACGGTTCGGGGGGAGGCGGGGGAGGTCTTTCTGATTTCGTTACCGGGGGGGGCCGGCCACCCGGGGGACCCCGGGGCTGACACGATCAGGGTTTTATTTGGGGCAGTGGGGGGGCCCAACCACCCCACGAGTGGGGGGCCAACAAACAAAGGAAAAGAAGATTTTTTACCCGGGGCGGGCTTTTTTTTCCAATACGGGGGATAACTATCACAAAATTGGGGGGATTATTCCTTTTTCGCACCCGGGTGTGTGCGGGAATAATTTGAAAAAAATGGTTACCCCCCACACAACCGCTTTTTCAGTCGGTCTCAACGGAGGGAAACGATTACCCGGGCGAAAGGATTTTTTTTATGAAAACGGGGGGGGGGGAAAATTTTTTGGAAATTGGCCCCTGGGCTTGACAAAAAGGGGGGGCGAAAAACAAACACCAGGACAAAAAATTGGAATCCACAAAGGGTGGGGGAACCACCCCGCCGGGGGTCGTTGTGGGCCCGGGGGGAGGTACAGCCCAAGCCAAACCAATTTTCGGGGCCGGGGGGGGCGTTCTATTTTCAAAGGGGAAAAGGAAAAACGGGGGGCAAATTCGTTTTATTGTCAAATTCGTTTTTTTTGCCCCGTATTGCGGGGGGGCGGGTTGGGGGATCCGGCAATGTGCAAAGGGATTTTGGTTTGGGGGGGGGCGGGGGGGCCCCAGGTGATTTTCGTGGATTCCATGAATCGAAATTTTTCCAAGGGCCCGAACCCAAGGAATTCCCTCACCGAAGGGGGTGCAGAGGAGTGTAAAGCAGTCACAAAAAAATTTTTTTACAAGGGGGGGCCTATTGCCGTTTTAAACGGGCAAGGGGGTCCGGGCCTAAAAGCCGAGGCAAAGCACAGCCTTGGACATCCCCGGAACCGGGGTGGGGTCTTTATTTTTGTTTTTTTGGGGGGGGGGAAGGAAGGTCCCGGGGGCTTCCCGGGATTTTTTCCCCAACCCCCTTAAAACCAATCTTTGGGGGGGCAAAACACCAGGGGCTGTTGTGGGGGGTACCGAAAAGGGGGGGGGGGAAGTAACGGCCGGGAAGGGCCCTTCGTCGCCCAGGGCTTTTTCCCCAAAATTTTCCGCGGGGGTTACGGATGGAGTTGGGGGGCCAGGGGGGGGAGCGAAGTGGGGCCAAAAGGGGGGGGGGCCAGGTTCTTTGGGGGGCCGGAAAATTAGTTCCAGGAGGGATTTTTCAGGGGCCCGCGGGGGGACCACCAGGGACCACCCGGGGAAACCCCACGCCATTGGGGTTGCTTTTTCCAAAGAGGGGCGGAGATCGAGGAAAAAAATTGGGGTGTGGGGGTGGGCATTTAATCATTCAAAAAACAGGGCCGGCCCCAAGGCATTGCCAAAAAGGGGGCGGAAGTGGGGAGTTCCGGGGGGTCCAGGGGGGAAAAAAACTGGCATTTGAGCGGGGGGGGTACTTTTTTGGGCGGGGGGCGGGGCCAATAACTTTTCCCGGGTTGGGGACCAAAGGGGGGGGGCGTGCCAAATACCGCAAAAAAATTATTTTCTTCTCCTTTTTTTCCCTCCCCCTCCGGTTCTTGGTTGGGTTTGTTTGGAGGGGAGAGGGGATTGTTTTGTGGCGGGGGGGGATTTGGGCCAGGGGGGGGGGGGGGCCATTTGGGGCCAACAAGAACCCCGGGAAACAGGTTATTCGGGGGGCCGGCCCCCGGGCCCAAAAAAAAAAGTTTTTTTTCAGCTCAAAAGGGGTAAGGTTCTGGAATAACGGGGAATTCTCCACTCCCCCGCCCCTGGGGGGTGGGGGGGCCTGGCCGCTTTTTGAATTTGGGATTGAGGGCAACCATTTCTCGATCTCAAGGCTTCTTTGGGAAGGAGCACAAGGTGCCGGTCCCGGTTGGTATGGTGGGTTTTCCAGCCTGGGGGCGGGGAAAAATTTTTTTTTTACTCTAGGGGGAACGATTTTCGGGGGGCAAAAAAACCGGGGGCTGGGGCCCACTTTTCCGCGGGATGGGGGCCAAAACCCCCGCATTCGGAAACCCCCACACAGGCGGAATTCGAAAGCCTGGCGGGGGGGGGGAAGATGGGTCCTTCGGGGGCGTACTTTTTTCGGGACCCCAACCAAAAAAAAAAGGGGCCCCCCGTTGGGCCAGGTGTTGTGGGATTAGGTGGAATTGCGTTCCGGGAAAAAAAGGGGCCCCCGGGGGCCTACGTTCCAAGGGTTTCGGGGAATTGGTCCCAGGGGCGGGGGCTGGGGGCGGGCTAGGGGGGGGGTGGCGGGGGAGGGGGGGGGGTGCCTTGGGCCCAAAAGTGTAAAAGAAAAAAAAGGCATTTAGGGGGCCTGCCTGTTTTGGGACCGGCTTACGGCACACCTGCGGGCGGGAATTCTCGGTTCCAAGTGACTTGGGATGAGGATTTTCATGGGGGGGAAAAGGTCGATTTTTTACGGGCCCCGGCCAACAAATTTTTATTGGGCATTTGGTTGGCAGGGGGAGCAAAAAAAAAGGCCGAGATAGGGGGGGCCAGGGGGGGGGGGGCTGGCCAGGGATGGAGGGGACAGGAGGTTTCGGCCAGGCGAGGTGGAGGTCGGTGAGGGACGGGGGGACCGGGGCGTGGGGTGGGGGCGTGGGGGGGGGGGGAGGTGGGGGGTTGGGGTAAAAACCCAAAAAAATAACCCAACAAACAATGATAAACGGGGAGTGGGGGGGGGCCCGTTTTCCTTTTTCTTGGGGAAAAAAAATTTAAAGACCGGGCCCCGGGGCACTGAATAGTTGGGGGCTTGCGGACTTCCCGGCAAACCCGGGGGGGCGGTCCCATGTGGATGGGCCATTGTTCCCAGGGAGTTTTCCGGCCGTTTTCAAAGGCCAAGGAATTTTCAATTTTTTCTTTCCAGATTCTTCCCGGCAGGTTTAATCGTTCTTTGCTCTTGAGGGGACGGATGGGCGGGCGGTGTTAAAACCAGTTTGCAAACTCAACCACAAACGGGTTGCGGAAGGGATCATTTGAGTTTTTAAGGGATCGTAAATTTGGGGGGGAAGGGGGGGGGGGCAAGCGTTTTTTAAACTTGCTTTTTTACCGGTTGGCCCAACGGTGGGGGGTGCCCCCAAAATTTTCTTTTGGGCCACTTAACTTGAATTTTCGTGTAAGTGGGCCGTAGGGGTGCGGCCCGGCCCGCCCCACGGGGGGAAACGGGGCCCCGGGGCCCGAAACCGGGCCGGAGGACTGGGGCCCGCCGCCAGGGGGGGGCCGGGTCCCACATTCTGGGATTTTTAGGGATTGGGGAAACAAGGGTCGGGGGGAAAAACAAAACACGGAAGGGGGGGACCTTGGGGGATTGGGGCGTCAGCTACGGGGGGGGGGACGCGGTTTGGGACAATAGTATCAAGGTTTTTTCCGGGCCCCGGGCCTTGGGGATGCCGAACCCCCTTGCGACGATTTTTTGGGTGTTGATTCGGTTTCGGCTCGGGGGGCCAGTTCCTGTGGCGGTCCGTGGGGGGGGGGGGGACGGGGGCCCGGCCGAAGTATCCAGCGGGCCAGGGGGGGGGAATGGAACAAAAACCAAGGGTTTTTTTCCTTGGGCGACCGACAGGATTGGGGATTTTTCTGAGGGGTGGGGCAACGGGGCAAAGGGATTCGGGAGGGGGGACCCAAAAAACTGGGGGGAGTCTTCCGCGGGGGGGGAAATCGTTTTACAAATTTTCCGCCCAAAAGGTCTTCTGGGCCAAGGCGGGCCCTTAGTGATAGGGGGGCGGCTGGGGGGGGCGGTTTCCCCAAAAAAAATCCCAAATTGCATAAATGTTTCTGATTTTGCTTGTTTTTTTTCCACATTTGCCGATGTTTTTTGGGCTATAAAACTCGGAAACGATTTTGAAAAACCTCAAAGGGGGGGGGCATGGTTTGGCGGAACCTTTGGGGGCGGGGTTGTGGGGGAAGCCACAGGGGCAAAAACCGGGGTCCAGTGGGGGGCCGGGGGCCGGGGGGGGCCGCCCCAAACCTTCCCGCATCAAACGCAGGGTCCGGAGATAAACCGGGGAAGAGTCAGTTCCGTCAGGGATTTGCGGTTTTTTTCGGGGCTTCCAAAAGGCTTGTTCGTTTCCCCACCCGGTTCAAACCCCGCCAGGGGGCCCCCTGGCCCGCTTCGGGAGAGCAAAAACCGGTGAGGGGGGGGGGGAATTTTTCTTTTTGCCGGGTCCCCCCACTTTTGGGGGGCCGGGCACCTTCGTGGGGGAGCTCCAAAGGGGCTGATTTTTTTGCAAGGTCCCATTTGGGCCAGGGAAGGACGGCAAAGGGTCGGCTTTCGGGCCGGCCACGGGGCAAAAAGACCCGGGGCGGCGCGGGCTGGGGAGGAATTTTCGGGGGGCAAGGCGACGGCAGGGGACCGGATTTTGGGGCTCGTACTTTTTTCCGGTCCGTTTTCGTTACCAAAAAAAAGGTTATTGGGGGGAGCCGGGCCAACCATTCCGGAACGTTTTTGAGGGGGGGGGGGCGTGGAAATTCGGTCCGAAAAAGCAAAAAAGGGCCCGTGGGGGCCCCCGGCCCCGGGGCAAGGTATTTCGGGGGGGAGAATGGGGGTCCACCGAAAAGGGGGGGGGAGCTTTCACCTTCCGGCCCATCCCACCAATTCTGGTTCAAGGGAAAGGGCAAAGGGAGGCCCAAAAAAAAAACTTGCAAAAAAAACCATCCGGGCTGGGCACCGATTCCTTTTGCTGGGTTTTCTTTAGGGCACAGTTCCGTTGACCGCGGGCTTCGACCCCCAAAAAAAACCGGGGCGGGGCCCCCGGGTGGAACCTCCAAAACAGGGCGGTTTGGGGGGAACCGGGTTTTGCCTCTTTTCCTTTTTGGGTTTGGGGGCGCTTTCGGGGAAACAGGGCGGGGGCGGAAGAAGCTTACCTTCGGAAAAAAAAAAAAAGGGCACGCTTGCCCGGGGGCCTTGCCCCGGGCATCCAACCCAAATGTTTCCCGGGTTCCGAAGGGGAAAAAAAAAAAAAAACGCAACCCCCATTAAACTTTGTTGGGGGGGAGGCCGCTCCGGCCGAACGGCTGGGTATGGGGGGCGTCGGCAATCCGTTAACCCAGGGGGCCACCGCTCACGGGTTTTAAGGGGAGGGGCAAAAAACCCGAGGCCTTCGGCTTTTCCTCGGCACCTTGCAATTTTTCAGGGGGGGGGGGCCCGGAAGGCTTTTTGTGGTGGGCTACCGCTGTTTTTCAAAGTTCAAATTTGGGGGGGAAGGGGGGGAACCGAAAGGCACGATTGGGCCTCTCTATGGCCAAAGGAAATTTTTTCCGGGGCTTCTTATTTTTCGGCGGCATGTTCGGCGGAGCATTGTTGGCCCACCCAAGGCCGAAATTGTTTTCTTGCCAAATAAAACCTTTATGTTCGAAGAAAACGGAGTGGGGGGGGCGGTTGGGGCGGGCGAAACGGGGGGCCCGCCGGGCCACTGGGGATTTTAAAAAAACGGGGGGGATCTTTTTTGCCGTTTTGTTTGGAAAGAAAAAAGGGGGGGCTGAAACGGGGGAGGGGGGACGGGGACCAAAAAAGTTTAGTGGGGCGTTTTTAGAGGGGGGGGTCGGCAAAAAAAAAAAGGTGTCGCGGGGGGATCTGTTGGGAAGGTCGGGGGGGGCCCATTTGGGGTTACAAAATTTTCGGCTGGGGGCATTCGGAACAGGTTTTTTATTTTTTGCTTTTGATCTGGGCCGGCCGGGGCACGGGGGGGCCTAAATCGGGCGGGGGGCGGTATCCTCGGGGGGGAAAAAAGGCCGGGGGGGGGGGACACAATGTCCGATTTTCCGGGTGCGGAATCTCGGGGCAGACTTGGGGGGGGCCAAACCCAAAGAGGGGGGGGGGGAAATTTTTCCCCGGCTTGGCGGAGGGGGGGGGAAACGGGATCCCGCGCCGCGGGGGTTTTGTTCCCACCCAGGCGCACCCAAAAAACAAAAAAAAACCGGGGCTATATTTTTGTCTGGGGGGGATTTTAGGGAAAAAAAATTTTGTTTCAGGACCGGGAGGGGGGCGGGGAATCATTTTAAGATTTGAAGAACGGGGGGGCGGGGGAGTTCGTTGGCAGGGGGGACTTAAGGCGTTTGGCTTGGCCGGGCTTTGGGCCTAAGAGCGGGGGGGGGGGCGGGCTCCGGGCGGGCAGCAAAAAACCGGGCACGGGATGGACAGGTTAGGGGGGGTCGGGGGCATTTTTTTTTTTTTCCCTCGGGCAAAGCGCAAAACAGGGGGGGCCACGAGGTCTCTGGGGCGGTTCTTCGCATTTTGGGGGGGCACGCATGAACATGGAAGGGTTCTTAAAAAGGAAGGGGGGGGCTTGTTCTGGTCCCCGGGGGCCAAAAAAAAATACAAACCGGTTTTTAGGTTTCTCGAACAAAGCACCGGGATGGGGGGCGGAACGATTTTTCCAAATTACGACCGCTTTTTGCCGGGGAAAAAAAAACATGTGGCCAGGCCAAAGAATTCTCGTACCGGCGCCAAAAGGTTTCGGCTTTATAGGCCCGGCATTTCCGGAAAAAAAAAAAAACAATTTAGCTTTTTTTTGGGGCCGGAACCCGTTGGCTGGCCCAAAAAAAAAAAAAAAAAAAAAGGCTGTGTTGAAAAAAAAAAAAATTTTCAACGGGGAACTTTCCGATTTCGGGTCTCGCCCCGATGGGGGCTCCAAAAACACCCCGTTTTTTAGGGGAACTGGGTCTTTTTGTTTGTCCAGAGCCCTTCAAAACACGGGCCCGGGGGGAGGGGGAAAAACACAAAAAAAACCAAACAATTTAAAACCGGCGCACCCCCCAGGCGTCTTGGGGCCGGGGGACGGAAAAAACTCCTGCAAAAAAAAACAGGGGGGCGGATTCCAAATTGCTTCCAGGGACCTTGGTTTTTCCGAAAAAACCGCCAAGGACGGGTTTGGATTTCTTCTTAAATCCAAAGGACACAATCCCGGGCCAAATTTTATTGGCAGATTGTTTGGGGGGGAAAAACCGGGCGGGGCGGGGGGCTTTGCGGGTGGGCCGCAACTTGGACCCCCCCAAGGGCACCCCCAAAGGTCGGAAGTGGGGGGGGGCCCACAGGCAAAAAAAAAAGGGGGGGGGGGCGGCGTTTGAGTTCGGGATTTTGCGGACTTTTCGGCCAAAAAATTATTTTTTTCCGGCGGGGGGGGAAGAGACAAGCGGGGTTGACGGGGCGTATTCGGCCCAAATTTCTGGGACAGAATTGGGCTTTGGTTCCTTTTCTCGAGGGGGGGGGACCCCCCACGTGAAGCGGGAATGATGTTTTCAGTCGGGGAGGGCCCCGCGGGGCCTTACGGGGCGGTGCCCAAATTGGTTGCACTTTCAAGGCGGGTAGGGGGGGGCCGTTTTGAGGGGGCAAGGGGGGGGGGGGGCACTTTTGATGAAGTTTACCGGTTTTGGGGGGGCCAAGGGGGGCTTTTGGGCCGGCGTTTTCCGGCGATTTGGGCGGCTTCTTTATTTTTTTGTTCGGCCGTTATTCTCAACAAGGGGCGAAAAAACTAAAAAAGGCCGGTGACATTCCGTACGTTTGCAAAGCCGGGGGGACTTTTAAAAAAATTCGGAATGGGGTTAGCATCCAACCTGAAGGGGAACCGGGGGGCTAAAGGAGCTTCGGTTTATCCACCGGACTTTCGAGAAAACCGCTTGTTGGGGTTTCCCGGGCCGGACCAGGAAGGTGATTCGGAAAAATAGGGGCGGATTTTGTTTCCGGCCCCCATTTTGGTCGTTTTTTTTGTGGGGGCCCGGGGGGCAGGGGGGGGGCCCAACACACGGGGGGGGCCCTTGGGAAAAAACCCCGGGATTCCGCACTCCGTTTTGGCCACAGGTTCCCACTGGAGGGGCAGCTTATCCCCCAAAGATTTTTTAGTTTCCATTCGTGGGGGGCAGGGGGGGCGGATGCTGGTGGAGGGGGAAGAGGTTTTCGGGCAAAACCCGGGGGGGGGGGGGGGGAACTTAACGCGCCGGAATTTTCACACCCGGAAATAAAAAGTATAAAAAAATTAGGATTTTTTAAAAAAAACCCCTTGGGGGCCAGTTGGGCAAGGGGAAGGGTTTTGACGGCGGGGGCGAAAACCCCCCCCAGGGTCAAGTTTGGGGCGGGCCTTTTTCTTACCCGCCCTTTTCTTCCGCAACCTGGTCCGGGTGTTGTAAACAAGGAAGTAAGTTTGGGCGCCTTGGGATTTTTTCCATTTAAGGCCGTTTCAGGGGG
>Ga0179593_1300341_pt1 | contig 13580 bp, 15 predicted proteins | sample CZODoug2_1_08_16_FD_185931 | JGI IMG/M metagenome (GOLD analysis project Ga0179593, IMG submission 185931) | Vadose zone soil fungal communities from Angelo Coast Range Reserve, California, USA - CZODoug2_1_08_16fungal (PacBio error correction) | ecosystem: Environmental > Terrestrial > Soil >... | reverse complement strand
TTCATCAAAACCCTTGATCAACCGCCCTGTAAATTCCATTGTTAGTGTCCATGCCTTCGTTCTTGCGAAACTCATTTATGGCGGGGTGGGGGTTTGAAGTTTTTTTTTTTTTTAGGGCCCAACCCCCTTGCCACCCCCCGTTTTAATTGGCCCGGGCCGTAGGTGCCGTTTTTCCCTCTGCTTTTTTTGGCGGCACCTTGTAGTATTTAGCGACACGTAGTCGGCCTTTTATCGGTAAATACGCATTTCTGTTTCGTCTACTGCACACTTTTCGGGTTTCAGTAGTTTTCTCAACGGCTGGTGTGCTCAGCTCCCTTGGCAACTTTGTGAGTGGGTTTTCTCTAGCAGGGCTCTTCTTCCGAGCAAAAGCGCCTCGAGCTGTTTTTCCACACTAGATTCTATCCAGGGCCTTCCTCCTTTGTCGGACCCCCAAGTGTCAGGCACCGCTGACTCGTTCACACGGGAGGGAACTTTGCTGTTTTTTAAGCCCCGTTAGCGGAATACTATTCCAGTTAAACTCTGTCCCTATCTCTACGGATCTCTTCGAGCCTCCTATGTGAGGTCGATAGCCCCCCCCCAAGGGATAAGTTTTTAATTGTCCCGGTTGGTAGCCCTACGTGCATTTTCCAGCGCCATCAGGAAGGGTTCTCCCTTGTGCCGCGATTGTTGCCGTGCCTTCCAGCAAAACAGGCTCCACCTCCTTTTTGGTCTTCCATTACGGCGGGAAGAGGATTGTGCTCCACTTTGCTTGTTCCCGAAGACGTGGGTTTCTCCAGGCAAATCCGTCCCGACAAGGTCACACGCGGGCCAGTCTTACCACGCCACACTGTCTCCCGTAGAATTCAGAACAAGGTTCAAACTTTAATTGTCCCTCTGTGTTCACTCCCTTTCCTCCATTGAGTTGACGCGCAAATTTTTTCATTGGCGGTTCCCATCCCCAACACATAGACTAGTTGTACCGAGAGTAGTTTCCGAGCTTTTCCCACGCTCGATGTTACACACAACTTGACTACGAGTCTTATCGCCACTCAATGATTCACATCTCAGGAAGGGGCCTTAAGAACCCAACCTGCAAACAAATCTTCGCCCTGCTGCCCCTGCCGTTCGCGTTATAATTTAGTCGGTGTGAATGCACACCCAATCCTCCGCCCTACTCGGTTTGGCCCTTTGAGCCGCCCTTCGCTCGTCCGTGCCTTGTTTCAGCCGGTTTTGCACACGGCGAAGCCTTTCTGGCGCCCCCTTTCTTCCATTAAAAATCTGCTTCGCTCCCACCCTGCGAAGATTGTCTTTTGATCGCTGCGTAAGCGTAGCGGGGCCAATCGACCGCAAAGAAGGTTTAAGAGTAGCCCACGACCTTCGTAAACCTCCCCTTTCGCAGTCTCGCCAGCTTGATGTCATGCCTTTACCTTATCCAAAGAAGTGGCCACCGGCGACACATTTCGCTCTTTGGATCGTGGCCATGTTGCGCGCTTCCCCCCGCTTTTCACCAACTCGTTACATCCTGGCTGGACCGGCGTTCCCTCCGAGAAGTGATTCCTGTCGGCCACTCATCTTTTTCCCTCATTCACGAAGTTGACCCTGCCGGCCATATTGACAATCTCAGCTCTACATTTGACCGAGTCCCACCTCAAGGTTGATTTTGCATTTTCTTCACTCCCCACCTTAACTACCATCTGGCCCATTCACGCTCTTTCTCCCCTATACAGTGGTCAGAAGGTCAGGTCTCGACCTGTGGCCCTCGTTGCCCAGTGAAAGAGAGCTTTTTGAGTTTTCACCACGTAATGTGATGGGACGAAAACGAGAGCCCCGCAGCAGTTTCTACCCCCCCGTTTTTTGCAACCTTTTTTTTTGGCTTTTTTGGTCCTCTTTTTTCTGTTGAACGCCTGCCAAGCTCACGCTTTTCCTTGTCGCCTTTCTTGACCCCCAAATTGAAGGCGAGAACCGCAAATTTCCCCTCCAATGCGTAATCCTCTTTTTTTTTTTGAAGCATCTACTATAGGCAGTACCTAGTGTCTCGGCGGTATTTCTGTGGGCCTTGCGAGAATCGGAGGCACTTGCGATTCTTCTCCCCGTCCACACCTTCGCCCACCACGCGATTGATTCCAAGCTCCCATTCGTCCCAGGAGATCTCGATCGCATTTGCTGTTCCGAAGCGTCCCTGGACCAGTGAGATGCCAGCAATTTATGTGCGCCGTTTCCTTTTCTTACAAATTGGGCCTTCTTGTTCTCCCTCGTATCGCGCTTTTCGAAGAGACCGCAATTGTTCTTGCCCTGCTCTTCCCGAGGGACATGCATACTCTCGCGGAACGTACGCTTTTCTCCCAACTCAGCACCGCGTGATCCCCTCGCGGTGCTGACGGAAGTATTTAATTTAAACAGACGGCTTCTCCCCCCCCGATCCCCAAATTGCTCTGTTTGCATCCAATGTGGTAGGTGGAAGAAGACTTTGTCGAAATGCATCGCTTTTTTCCATTTTTGGCCTCCTTCCCGCGTCCGTATCTCTCTCTTTTCTCCATGTTGTGTTGAGGTCTTCTCTCTTACCTGCCAGATTTAACTCGGACGTCTTCCCCGTCCTTCCCTTTTCAGGGACTGATTATCAGCGATTCTTTCGACGGCAAAGTTTCTTCCCTTCTCACCAACCTGACTTCCCTCCCCGGTAGAGCGACTTTCGTCCGCGACTCTGGTAAATGGGGTCTCCCTTCTGATCGTCGAAAGGATCTGCCGTTCCGCGTCTCTCTGTTCTTTTCCTGCACGCTCCCTCCGCGAGCTGTCTTCCATTTTCTTTTTTTTTTTCTCGACCCATTCTTCACGACTGCTGCGGGAAGATTCTTAGTTCCCCTGGAGTTAGACAAAAGAATGAAACTTCCTCTCTTGCCCCCCCTTCTTTTTTTACTGGTCCCTGGGGAAAGAATGTCTGGCTCTTCGGTCACCGCTCTACAGCTCTCCAATGCCCCCCCTTTATCCCCTTTAGGGAGATAAAGTGTTTCTTCTCGTGTTGGGCTATCTTCTTCCTTTTTCTCCCTCGCCTGGCTGCGATGCCGACAAGCCCACATCAATTCCCCGGCCGATCTGAACTGGGCCCGCTTCCTTATCGCTGCCAGTCGAGAGTTCTTCACAATAGTGCGCGCGTTTAATTTCTCCGTTCCTTACTTTTCTCCCGGGACACGCTCTACCCCTTTTCAACCGCGTCCTTTGCTTTTCGCCAGGTTGCCTCCTTGCTCGGCAAAGCGCTGGTATTGGCAAACGAGGTAGACCTCTGCTCCTTTTCCCCTTTTCCACTGCTCCTCGGATTGCGTCCCCTTTTTTGGAAGCCACGTTTGCCCCCTGCTGGAACGTGAACTTTTCCCCCGCCAGGGTCGAGCCCCTCCTCTTTGACTTCGACTGGTCTGTGCGACCCGCCTCCCTTTGATAGTGAGTTAGATTTTGTTTCCCATCCGCAATGCGCGTCCCTTCCCTGACGGTCAAAATTCTTTTTTTCCTTTTTCTCTCGCGTCTCAGACTGTTCTCTTTGTCGTCGGTCCGGTTTTTCCTCCGATTATGTCCCCGTTGCAAAGCACTTCGTCTCCTCCGTCGTCAGCCCGGACTTTCCCCGATGAGTTTTTTTTTCCCACCTTTTCTTTCGGCCAACCATGTCTCATGCGCGAGTTTGTCGCCGTTTCTTGCCCCCCCGGTCCTCACTTTCTTTTTGGCGAGCTTTTTCCCCTTTCGCCAAGTGGGTCGAGGTTTTTTGCATTCTAAGTTTTTGAAAGTTTACCCCTCCCCCACGTGGGTCCCCCGGTTCGTCCTTTACCCGCTTGCCGATTTTACGCACCCCAAAGATCACCCCAGACAGAAATGATGCATTTTTTTTTTTTGCCCTTTTTCGCGAATGTGGTTTTTCCCCCCCCGGAATGGGCGGCCAGCTTATTGAATGATGCACCGTTGGTTCCCCCAAAACTGTTCCACCAGTCTCTAGCCTTTTCTTTTCCCCCATTCCCCCAGGTGGTGATGCAGTCTGTTTTTTTCCCGCCCTTACCTCCGCGCCCGTCCTGTCCGCCTTCTGCCGAAGATGTTGTTGCTTTTTGGGGTCTTTTTCTTCCGTCTGGTCATGCCACTTTTTGCGTCCGTTTTTGACCTCCCCCCCTAGGGAACTTTTTAGTTTTTGACCTTTAGACCCATGCTCTTCCTCCCCTCGTTACAGCTCACTTGCTGGTTGGGGGGAGTATCTTTTTCCCTGCACCCATCGGTTGGCGTCACATGGTCTCCTGAAAAAAGGAAACAGTTGATTAATCTTACATAATAAATGATACACCTAAGGTCTAGTTGATGTTTAGGTGACCCTCTGTCTGGGTCCCCCCCCTGTAGGGTTGTAGTTTTTTTTTTTGCCTCCAAAAAGTTTGGAAAACGAAAGGCGCTGCCGAACCCTCCCCTTCATTAAGCCTGTAAGGAAAGCCATTACCCTGTGACGACTGACTTTAGTTGATGCTTGACCACTCCTTTTGTCGACAGAACTTCATTTTCTACATGAAGGATTTTTCCTATCCAAGATTGGGCGTCCCCCCCCTTTCATTAGGCCTTTCTTTCTCACTTTTGTATAAGATAGCTTTTGTACCCGTGCTATACTTTTCTCTCCTTATCAACCTGGATTTTGTCCTTCTCCGAACTGTCCCAATTGGACCTTAGAACTCCCCCGTTCCGGACTGGAGTCTTCCCCCCCCAAGGTGCTTTTTTTTTTACTTGGTTCTCACCCGTATGCGGTCCGGGGAGAGCGAGCTTTGTTAGCTTTCAACAGCATCTCTTGTAGGCTTATTCCCCCTCCTACATAGAATTTCAGAGAACCCATGGAGAGACCGCATCCCCCGCTTACGCGTGCCGGAAGACCACCGCCAAAGTTGAGTATTCCCATCTTTCTTTTTCCCCCCCCTTGACGTTTTTTTTTTTCAGCACATTCCATAATCCCCGTAGGAGAACGATACCCCACCGTTTGGCCCTCCCCCCCCCGGAGGCAACCCCTTGGCCACCACTGAGTGGCCCGAGAAAAATCGAATCAGCTTGCTCATACCTCTCTCACTGGATTCAGAACGATGTTCCGTCGGCTTTGCCAATAACCACGGCTAGGCAGTTTCCTTTCCCTAAGTTTCGGTGAATTGAATCTCACTTCCTCCCCCCTAATTCCTTGTGTTGTTGATAGTCTTCTTACAAACACCCTCTCTTACCCCGGTTGCTCAACTTTTTTCCACTCATGTTTATGGTGCCCCAATCACTTCCGCCCTAGTTCATTGTCGACCTCATTTGAGATGACTTTACGTGGTAATTTTTCCAACTGGAGTATATTGGTTCCCCACCTCCCGGTTTTCCGTTTTTTCAGTAGGATTTGGATTTTTTTCCCAAAAGTTCCGTCCAGTATGGAGGTCCCTTTTTTCGCTTCCCACCTCCCACTAGTTTCTACTGCACACTTTCCTTTTTCAGGATTTCGCAATTGAGTTCTTTGTTGTTTTTCCAGATGAAAAGTTCCCACTTTTTTTTTTTCCCCTCTTCGCCCCCCCTTCTCCTTTTTAAGTCTCAATGAACTTTCTGAGCTGTGTTCCTCCCCCCCCTCTTTGGATATAAAAGAACTTCACTACGTGAGGACAAATGTTTCTCCCCGGCAACGATTTTTTCTTGGACTTTCTATAATCTTCACGGTTTTTTACCTCTTTTTTTGTCCAATTTTTAATCATTCGGGCCCTTCCTCCCGCAAACAGCACAGAGACCCCAATAGCTTTGTGTCTAAAGACGTTGTGCTATTAGACTTTTTTCTTCACCTTTCGTTGAGTCCTCCTGTCTCCTCCTCCTTCCTTTGGGTTGGCACCTATTTTTTTTCCATTCTAGCCCCTCATGGATGGGAGGGTCCTTTTCTTCTGTTCCGACCCCCCCTCCCTTTTTCCCCGTTCAGGAACCACAATCAGTATGCCCCCCTCCCCCTTTTTTTTTTTCCTTTCTGGAACATATACGGCTTTTATCGGAGGTATTTTCTCCACTCCTTTCTTGTTCTGATCCTCCGTTTTTTCTCAGTGAACTCAGATCCCGCATTTGCCATCTTGTTTGCTTCTTCCACTGAACCACGACACTTTCCAGGGGTCCTTACCCAACCCCGTAATCTTTTGCTCTTCCTGTTCCGTTCTTCCTCCAGTGACGACGTTTTTCCCCCCACAACGTTTTTTGTTTCCCACCCGATGACTGAACACAAGGTCCATAAGGTGCAGATTTTTATGTTGTGCGAGAGTTCTTTCTTCCTTTTTAATACCACTACAACCCGGGATTTTTTTTATTCTTCCCCCTGCTCTGAGACCCATCGGCAGGACGTTTCACCCGAAAGAACCCCCCCCCCCCCTCCACAAAACCTCTTCGCTCTGTCTTGCTTTTTGGCCAAGTCGTTCTTCGTCCGTTTTCCCTCCCCCCCTGAAACTTCATCCCGGTTTTTTTTTGGCATGGGCGCCTGTACGCGACTGGTTTCATCCCTTTGGCCCCCCCCCCCCCCTTGCTCCGCAGCAATCCTTTTGCCCTCCCTTCCCGTCAACCCTACTCTTTCCAACAGTTTCAGGCACAACACCTGGCGCATTTTCTTCCTTTTGATGTTTGTCCGTAACAATTCCTAGCTCGGGAATAGTCCCCCCAGCACCCTCTTTAGTTTTCCCTCTTCTTAGCCCCTCCCCCCCCCCCCCAGAAAAAACTCCTTCCAGACACCCCCTTGGCTCCTTTTGAAGAACGCAAGACCTGACCTTCCTTCTTTTCCTTTCCCTTTTCCATCTGCCCCCCGACTGCTTCCTCCGCCCAGCAGACTTCTGTAAGAGCTCTCTTCCTAAGCCACTTTTTTTTTCCCCCCCCCAGTCATGGACATCCTTCTGCCAGGCTTCTTCCTCCCACGCTAAGTGATCCCCATGTCGCCCTTTCCCCGTGAACTCACTTCCCCTAAGTTTTGCACCTTCCAAAGATAGGCTCTTTCCATATAGATCTCCTTTCGTCCCATTTTCAATCATCCGTGAATTTTTTTTCACCGACAAAATGGTGCAATTGCAAAACCTCCTGTTTCTTTTAAACGGAGCGTTGCCCTCCAGTTTCGTGACGAGTCACATGATTTTTTAGACTTCCCCTGTCAGTTGAATTCCTTCCGCCATCTCTCTTTCCTTTTTTCCTTTTCAAGTTGTGCTATTTTTGAAATCTCTTTTTCTGCTAGCTGGACCACCTCTTTATCGTTACATTTTTTTTTTTTTTCCTCACCTTTCTTTCCTGAGCGTCCCTCCTACTTTGGAGTGTAGTTCGAGCTGGCCGCGGTTGCAGACACATCATTGTCCTTGTTCAATTTCGAATGGTCGCGCGTCAACCCTTTCCTTCCCTGAGAAAACCGGAGCCTTTTCCACGTACGGAAGATATCTCCCCATGCAGGACTCTTTTTCAGTCCAGCACTCTTGTTTCTCGTCTCTTCGCGGTCCCTTTTCCTTTGGATTTTCAGTTATAGAAAGCGCAGGCCATTTTTTCTCAGGAAAAACCGCTTCCTCTTCGACCCCCTTCTGATCTCCGTCCGGCTCTCTAACTCTTGCCCTTCGTCACTCGATCTCCTTCTTCCCCCCCTCTTTTAGAAGAGAACTTTATGCACTTCCCCTGTTTCTTTTTTGCCTAACTCATTCTTGGTTCCGAGGCTTAAACCAGGAGGGTTCTATTTTTTATCCTTCTCTCCTATTCCTCTTCCCGTCCTCCCCCTTGGAAGGAGTCGGTCATTCCAGCGCTTTGCCCTTAAGCGGCAGTAAATCCCTGACCCTTTCCCCGGCCATCTCTTTTCGTGGACAGATGGCCTTCTCCGGCGGTCTCCTCTCCCGACACTACGCTTTTTCCCTTCACTTCCATTTTGTAGAACCCTTCGCCCTCCTGCCTTCGTCTCGAAGCATCGCGTTTTTTTTCCTGTAACCCTTCTTCCTCTTTCTTTTGTCCCCCCCTTTTTTTTCTCCTCCTCCGTGTGATCCGGACACTGCCATCTTTCCCCTCCTTGAATGCGCCTAGTTTTCCCCTGAGCATGACTTCCCTCCTTTCTTCTTTTCCGGTCCCTCTCCCACCGTGAAGACCCCCTTTTCCCCTTTCTCTTCTCCTTCCCGTCTTCTTCCTTTTGTAATTCGCGCAGCTCGGTCCCGACGGATTCCCTCCCTTTCCCCTCGAGATGATGCGCCCAGGTGCGATGTCGCGTTATCCTTCCCCCTGTCGCCCTCTCTATCGTGCTCTTGTCTACCATTTTTCCCTCCCCTGACCCTCTGAGGTTTCCCATCCGGCGTTAGGCGTCAGTTACCTAGTTCCCTCTTGCCAATATTCGTTACGGAGTACCCCCCCCCGATTTGCTTTTTTTGGAAGATGTCCTTTTTTTTTCCCCTGTCCCAGATCATGCTATTTCCTTTCCTCCTGCTCGCAATAGTGTTTCATTCAAGGAGATAGCGCGGGTGGCGACAGAGGCGGCCTGGAATGCGAACGAGAAAGGTTTCTGGCTATGAGTATGAAACTAACCCCCGCCAATGGAAGCGGAGATCGAAAAACTCGGTTTTTCCCTCTTCCTCTCCCCTTCTCCCTTATAAGAGGAAGTAACTAGTTTCTTACTTATAAGGCCTTCCCGATTTCTCCCGGGAAGATCCTACCCCCCCCGCCATGATGCGCTTTCCTTAAGTTAAAATTCCTCCCCATTTCATTCTCCCTTTCTTGACAAGCGCCTTGCCCCCCCAAGAGGGTAGACTGAGTGGCCAGCTTTCCCGCATACTGTGTCGTACACCTTTTTTTTTCTTTCCCTCCCTTGGACCCCCTCTCCTCTTTATGGAAGCAACTGCCCCGGTATGAGTCACGCCGCTTTCCCTCTATGCACGACCCGTTGTCTTTTGAGTACCCCCTCTCCCCTTTGTGAGAAAATGGGCCCGTCTGGTTGTGTGCGTTTTTCAACTGAACCCTTCGCTTTCTTTTTCCGTCCCCAATTTTTCTCTGACTTGAGAGCTTTATTTTAAGATGGTCGTTTTTGCTTGTCTAGGTCCCCCGTTGTGAATTTTCCACGTTTTCCGTGGGCCATCTCTTTTCTCCTTTCCCTCCCTTTTCCTATTCTGAACAGATTATGGAGGGGTTTTTTCACCACCTTTTGGCGGAGGCCCTCCAAATGGCCTCGGCGCCTTGTTTTTCTCGAGTGCCCGGTGTCGCCCCCCTTTTTCTCATTTTCCGTCCGGCTTTTCATGCCCCCTTGTTTTCCCGTTTTAAAATGGCAAGTTTCTTTTTGAGGTTTTTAAGGCGTTGAGAGCTTTGGTGGCTCCTTCCCACTTCCCCTTTTTTTTTCCCCGGTTTTTCGCACCGCTAGCTCTTTCTTCAAAAGCGTCCCTACTTCAGGTTTCTTTTGGTCCTTGTTTCCTTAATTTTGTCTTTCAACAGTGGAATTAGGAACGATTTTCCACGGGCAAGACCTTCGGCTTCCTTTTGTCCACCCCCCCCTTTCCAAACGTCGTAGAATGCGTCCCCATCCCAACATCTTTCTCCTTTTTTCCTTTACTTCCCCTTTCCCATTACACTAACTTTTCACTCCCTCCAAGTTCCTGCAGAAGGAGGGACCTATGCGTTTTCTTTTTCCTTTAATTTTTTTTCCCCCCCCCCCCCCCCCCCCCCCCCCCCCCACAACCCCCCCACCACCCCTATTTGTTACGTCATTTCCGAGAAGATGTGACTCCCCCCCCGTTCCTTCCCTGTTTGAGTTTTTCCCTTTCCCTAACTCTCTCGTCCTAAACGTTCAAACCTCATTATGATGGGACTGTCAGTTATCTTTAACTTTTCCCTTTCACACTCCTGTTTGCTTTCAACTCCTTTTTTCTCTTCCCCCCCCGATGACCCTGGGTTCCTAGAATAAGGAATATGTTTGTGCCCCTTTCACTGAGACCCCTAAGGATTAGTTTTGTCTTGAATCATTCTTTCCACCCATTTTCTCTGTTATTTTTTTTTTTCACACAGTAGAACCCCACTTCAAAGGAGCGTCCTCCCCGACTTACCGCCGATCTTCCGCAGTTCATTCCCCCCCAACTCTGATTTTTTCTTTCTTTTTCCTTTTCCTTGCCACTAGGATTCCTCCACCCCCCTACGGGACTTTCCCATAAGGCGGGGTTCTTCAATGACTCAGATTCTTACCCCAATTCCATCTTTCTTTCCCCCTTGGCTCCTCCTTTACCTTCCAGACTTTTCCTCCGCCTCCCTCTTGCCATTTTTTTTAGAGCTGATGGTTCACATGAATGCGTGTTATGCGGCCCGCACTGCTGCCCCCCTTTAACCCTGAACTTTGACACAAACCCCCCCCTTCCGACCTCTTCCTTAAGTCCACAGAGGGGCGTGCCTTGTCATACAAAGGTATTTCCCTGCCTTTACGCCGTCTTTACCAATCTTGCTTTCCCTTTCCTTTCACTACCGCGACCAGAGTCCCCCCCCCCCCTGGACAGAGGCATCTCACACAGCGTCCTCTTTCGAACGACTACCGTTACCCACTTTCCTTTTTTCGGTCAAGCCCCCCCCTCATCGGCATTTCCCTTTTGACGCGCCCAAAGTGCTACTCCGGTCTTCTAACCTCCCTCCCTTTGGATTTTTACCACCCCTTTTCACCAACCCCTGCCAACAAGGATTCTCCCTTCCGATTCCTCATCTGCTATCGACGTGGTCTTTTTGCCACTTCCTCTTCCCCCTCTTCTCTGATTCCCCCCCCCCTTCTTTCTTTTCCCCTTTTCAGCCCCCTGTAAGGATCGTCAGGTTTTGATTGACCCCCCCTCTCTTCCCCCCTCTTGTTTGACGCCATCTCTTTTCCTTTCCCACCCCCCTCTCCCCCTGACCTTACCACTGTTCTTTTCTGAACGCACCTTTTTCTTTTTTGGGTCCAATCATCGCTCCCCCCTTTTTTTTCTTGCTCAATCCCTCGCGGTCATCGGCTGCTTGGCTATTCCCCCTTCTTTTTTTTTTTTTTGGCGTCTGCTTTTTGGTTTTTTTTGCCCAACTTTGTTCGCCGACGTTCTTCTCTTTTCCTTTCCACTTTTCAGTTTTCATTCAAGAACCTTTCGTCATCCCCATTTCGGTTTTCTTTGTTAGAACATCGATGGTTTTTTCACTCCTTTTTCCCCCCCTTCTTCCCCCTTGTTTTTTGCTATTTAGGGGGGAGCAGTCATACAGGATGCAGTAATGGTCCCAAACCTTTGGTTCCCCCTCCCTTCCTCCTCTTCTTTCCCTGCGTCGAAATACTGTTGTTATGCCCCCAAGTGAAGCACTTCCCGTTTGGTATGTGTAGGACGCGTCGGAACATTTGCGGGGTTTTACGGGTCATGTGTTCTCTCAATTTAGTGTCTCTCCTTTAAGTGACCGCGTTCCCTCCACGTCTCCTGGTTCCCGTTGGATTCTTACTAGATCCCCCCCTTATACCTTCGGGGAGAGACTGCCAACGGTCTAAGCGAACGTGTGTTCCCTCCCCTCCTTTCCGTTAGTCCTTCTCTCAGTGTTCACCCCTTGTCTTTTTCCCTTTTTTCGGGTTGGACGGACCTGCCCCCTCCACCCATCAGGATGATTGATGCTTTTCCTCTCTTCGGTTCTCTGCTTCTGATAAACCTCTTTGGCTTTTCCACGACGTGTTGATTCCTACAGGAAACTCAGATTCCCTTAAGGTCCACTCTGTTCTCCCCCCCCGAACTCCAGACTTAGCCTTGTTCAGTTTTTCCCCCTTTTTCCACCTAATATGTCATGATTTCTATTCACCTGTTTTTCACCTGTTTTTCACTGTCTCCATGAGTGACGCGAAACTTGTTGTCTCTTTTTTTCCCCCCTCTTTCATGTCCCCCCTTCCATAAGTTATTTTCACGCAGCGAGTTAGTCCCTGGAAAGCCTGATTTTTTCCCTACACTGGAATATGTTGTTCCCTTTCCTCCGCTGCCCTCTGAATGACAAAACCTGTCCCGGACTTGTTTTTCCCCCCCTCAACCACCCCCACCCCCCCCCCCCACCCCCCTTACGCCCTGCGTCCAAGTCCACTTTTTAGTTATAATACGTTTGGCAATGACCCAGTTTTTAATCCCCCCCCTTCTTCCCCTTCTGTTTTTCTTTTTTTTCCTCGTGCCCCGAACTGTTGTGTTCAGAGGCCCACCCACGTAGCCGCAGCAGAACTTTTTTTCCCTCATTGTCCGTTGTTCCCCCCCCCTTTTTCTACTTTTGCTAAACACGTTTCCCTCACCAACCTGTTAGCATTCTGATTGTAGGTTCCTTACGCACTTGTGGTTCCTCCCCTTCACGCACTAGATTGCCCCGTCCCCCTCTCCTTTTCGCACCGCCATCCCAAAAAATCGACAACCCTTGGACGTCACACTTTGCATGCCGACACCCTTCTTGAGGAAATTTCCCCCCTCATTTCCGATTGATTTTAAAAGAGCGCGATGAGCGCCCTGAGCCCCGTTGTGCTCTCCGCCGCCTTCCACCCTCTCCTTTCCCCCCCCCCATGTCCCGCGGCCCCATAAGAATGTGCCAAACGGTCTTAATAAATAATAGTGGAAGTCCAGCCTTTGACTAACCGCCTGTAGCACATCGCTGACCGTCCTGCCCCCCCTTTTTCCCTTTCCTTTCCCCAACGAGAACCTAGTCCAAACGAAACCATCGGAAAATCGTGACCCATCTCCGTCGTCGGTTCCCATTCCCCTTGGTCGTTTTTGCAGATGTCATCGGCGTGAGCTGGAGTTGATTTTCACCCCCCCCCTCCCTTCCCTTTTTTGGCCCCCAGTGGATTTCAACTCCCTTTTCAATCTAAGATCGCTGCACGAGATGTCCGACAGAATCGTTCTACCCCGTTTTTGTTCACATACACTCGCTAGATGCTCCCCTTTTCCTTTTCCCGATACATACGCGGTATTTCCGCCCTCATTTTGTTTCGCGCAAGCTGCCTCCCGTAGCAGAGCATTGATGCCGGATGAAATTCTTTCCTAGTTTTGACTCTCCAAGCACTGTTCTAGCAATCCGGCCACGATAGTTTGTAAGATGGCTTTTTCGCGAGGCCATTTCGGGTTCAGGCAGGCCTGTCCTTTGCGGTTTTTCTTCCCTTTTTCCAACGTTTCCCTTCTTTAGCACCAAGCGTAATCTTCCTTGACTGCCCCCGCCCACTACTGCCCTTCGCAATCTCACTGCAAACGCAAGGCCCGGGACATTTTTCCTTCCCCCTTTGTTCATTTCGTCCCCACTCTCTTGGCCAGAGTACTATCCAGGCTTTTTCTCGCGAAATGATTGCCTCTCCCTCCTTGCCGTTTCCATATGCTCTTTCAAGGTCATAGAAAGCGCTCATTCAGTATCGGCTTCCCCATCGGACCTATGTGTTAATCCTCTCTGTCGCCGCGGCTTTCCCGAGTGAGAAATTACTAGGGCGTTCTCCCCTATTTCGAAAATTTTTTTCCGTGGCCGAAGGATGCTGCCGTTTGGGACACGCTTCTCATCCTATGGGGCTACCGCTCCTGGAACACTTCCTGGCGCATTCTTCCCGCGGTGTTTTTTTTTGTCTTTTTGTGGTTGTTTTTTTTTTTTTTTGGTTTTTTTTTGGGTGCGTGTCCTAT
>Ga0179593_1663732_pt1 | contig 13581 bp, 16 predicted proteins | sample CZODoug2_1_08_16_FD_185931 | JGI IMG/M metagenome (GOLD analysis project Ga0179593, IMG submission 185931) | Vadose zone soil fungal communities from Angelo Coast Range Reserve, California, USA - CZODoug2_1_08_16fungal (PacBio error correction) | ecosystem: Environmental > Terrestrial > Soil >... | reverse complement strand
CCCTTCATGTCTCTTTCTTTTCTTTTTTTCCCCCTATTTTCTTTTTTTTTCCTCCCCGTTGCCGGCGAATGTCATCGCCTATGACTCCTATATGGCCCCTGTATTCTTGCGCTTGCATCCGCGGAGGGCCATCCCCCAATTCGCGATCATCTTTGTACCGATCTCTTTTTCAGCCGGCCGGAAGCCAGGCATTGCATCCTCTTGTCCCCCCTGCGTGGACCTCCAATTCCTTACCGCATCGGCCCCTTCCACTTCGTCTTGCGTAAATTTCTTGCTACTCCCTCTTCCCCCCCATTACTCTCTCATAAGGTCGTTTTTTTCCTTCAACCCTCGTTAGGCGTAGATTTGATTCAAGATTACTATTGTTGCCCTGGCTTTTTTTAGTGCGTTTCCCACCAACCCCCGGGCCCGAAAAACTAAGCGGGTTGGTAGAGGTCTTCCCTTTCCTCAAGGTTCCCTTCCTTGGGCTCCCCCTATCGTCCACAATGTTCCGCGTTCTTTTTCTCCATCTTTTCTCTCCCTCCCCCATCAGGGGGGTGATGACTGAGTTCGTGCTCGGGTTTTGGCCTTCTTTTCCCTTTTTGTCCCTCCCAATAGTTCTACTCTCTTCCCTGACCCGTTTGGTGACCCCCCCCACCAGCTCCTTGCCTTGGAAACAACCCCCTGTGATTCCCAATGCGCGCATGCGGCGATCTTTTCCTCCTCACTTTCCCCGTTTCGGCGGATTTTTCAACGAACTCCCCCACTTGTTCGATTTTTCAAGTTTTTTTTATCGCTGTTCGTACCCCCCCATCTTGCTACAGCTTCCGTCAGAAATCCGTTCGTCCCCGGTTGCTGTGCTCATTTCGGCTCCGTTTTCGAAAAACACACTTCGACTTGAGCTCAGCAGCCACTCGGCTTGCAATCTGATGCCCTCTCGTCAAACCCTCCCACCTCCCCAACTTCCTCCCCGTTTTTTTTTTTCCCCTTTTTCTCTATTCCAGTTTTCAGGCTGCTCGAAGGAAAAACCTCAGTCTCCCTTTCTAACGCTTCTAGTTTCCTCCCCTTCCAGTGTTTTCCTTTTCGTTGTGCCCCGCTGTTTATTTAGTTCTTTGTTTTTTGCAGCCCTCTTTTTTGAGCTTCTCTTTTGGCCCCATTCACGTCTGTCCCTCGAGACACGGCAAAGTTACTTTCGAAGTTGGCATTTTTCTCCAAATCAAGGTTTCATGCGCCAGCCATTTCTCACTTTCGATTGTTGCGGTTCCTTCCTCTCTTTTTTCCCCGCAAAATTCTTCTCCCAGTCTGCTTAGGTCTGGCCGAAGAGGACTTAATTCCCTCAAGGTCCCCCTTCGAAGCCTTTCTTCTTATCGATACGCTTCAGTTTCTTTTTTCCCCCGCGTGGTTTCGACCTTTGTCTCGCGCCCGCGCACCAGCGAATTTTCGTATCCTTCTTTCGACCCTTTCTTTCATCCGCTTCCGGCGCTCGACTCTCTTTCTCCTTTTTTGATTCCTGCTTCTCTGTTGTCACCCTATGGACAGTGTCTTCCCGAAGGATCGCGGTGCTTGCTCTTTTGCGGGCTTGTCGCAGTTCTGAGCGTCTCTCCACCGAACCCCTATCGCTCCCTTTTTTTAGCACGGTTTCCCCTCTTTTTCCAATGTTTCCGCGTTCGCGCAGACCTCCGCCCGGGAAGTGAGCGTTTTTTTTTTTTGATTTTTTCTGCTTTTTGACCTCCCCGTACTGCTTGCAGACCAAAGGTGAGGATCTTTTTGGCGCTCTTTTCCCGCCACTTTGACGCCTTTTTTATTAATTCGATGAATGGGCCCCGAAGCTCGAGAAGACTGCTTCCTCCGCAGCCACGACCGCTTCTCCCACCTTTTGCCGCCCCCCGTCTGTCCCACCTTCAACCCTACCTTCCTGCTGGCGCAATCCTTCGCCATTGAGGGTTTGAATTCGAGCAGTTTTCTGCTTTTCCGTGAATGCCTATGCCGACAGTTGATGCGGAGCCGAGGCCCTTCTTTTCGAGGTGGTTTTGCCTGAGGCTTTATTCGTCGTAATTACACCCTTGGCACTTCTCTGCCTCTCAAGTTCGACGTGGTGTTTTTTTCGGTTACTTTAGTCTCATCCCTCTCCCCTAGCAGCTGACCCCAATGACGAACCGGGCTGGCTTTAGACTTAACTAGGCCCTGGTATTTCCCTACACATCTTCGACTGCGCGCTCATTTGAGATTTTTCTGTACCCTTTCATTCTCCTTTGGGGACTACTCGCATGCGCGGCATGCACGCTGTTTTTTTTACCCCTTTTGGTGGTGTTGCAATCAAAAGGGTCATTCCCGAGCGTTCATCCTCTTTGGCATGCGTTTTTTTTGCTCCAAAACCCTTTCCTCATCTCCTCATCACCCCCGTGGCCTGAATTTCGATATTCGGTGTCCCCCGTCCATTTTTCCCAGCTTTTTCTGCCATCCACTTTCCCCCTTTTTTTTCCTCTGCTTCCTCCCTCGGAACCTTTGGATTTCCTTTCGTCCCACCGCTTGATCGTTTTTTCTTAGCACTGAACCCCCCCACAGGCTCGCATCCGAAGGGAGAACTTTTTCTCTTTGAACCTTTTTTACGATGCGTCTTCTTCCTTTTTCCCAGCCGTCCTTAACCACCTCCACGATTCTTTCCCTTTTCCTCTTTTGTCTCTTTTCCTTTGTTTTAGCCCGTTTCGCAAGGACGAGATCGATTTGCCGATTTCCTTTCTGCCCCACCTTCCCCTTTTTTCAAATCTTTATCAAGCCTGTTCCTTTTTTGCCGGCTTGTTCTCTACCCCCCCCCCCTGCTGGTGAGAGCGTTTCTTCATGCTGCGGTGCCTCCGCTGCATTCCCCTGAAGCTGTTTCACCCTCTCCTTGAATCATCCGTCGATGACATTCGCCGTCCGAGTTTTTTTTTGGTCCCAGTCTTATAACCTTCTTCCCACGGAACTTGCGTAATTTCTCTCTCTTTCTCTACTAGTTGTTGTTGTTCCTTCCCCCCTAGTATGGTCATCGTCTTCTTTTCGAGCTGGACGCGGTTTCCCCGATTCGTGGGGCGGTCGCTTCTCCGGCCCGATGTCCTCGCTATTGGCAAACGTCGGCAGCTGTCGCTTTCAGCTTCTCCGGCCAGTCCAGCAGCATTAACGATCACCGGCCATTTACGTGGGGTCTTCCCCCTGATTTACTCTCACGGCAAGAACCCCATTGAGTCGCCGTCTCCCAATGTTTTTTAAGAACCTCCTTTAACGCATCCGGTCCCAAACTTTCAATCGTCTTGCGCCACTTAGCCCCTGAAGGGACTTTATTTACTTTCTCATTTCGTGTTATTTTCCCCGGCGGAAAATACTCCCCGTAAGGCGTAGTATCCTTCCCATCCTACTGATGTTTCGAACTTCGTACTAGAGAGCTTGTTCGGTGCCCCCCCCTCAGTGATTGGTTTCTTTTCCCCCTACTCCCGGGTTCCGTCCGTGGAGCCCCGACCACAATGGTTCTTGCTAGACTGACGCTTGACAACCTTTTCCGCAACCTTTCCCGTCCGTAACTGCTTCAGGTTTGGGGCCCCAATTATAGAAGCGCCAGATTAAACGCACAAGTCGTCTGTTTATTCCGTCCACACGTTGATGCCCTCCCCCCCCCCCCCCCGATGGGGTTCAAGAAAAAGAAACAGCGTGGTTCCACTTTGGTTTCAGGCTTCTTCTCTCCCCGATCGATTCCCTATTCGGAGCTTTATGAGGTTTCAGCCTCTTCTGTGAGCTCCCGTCTCGGTTGTAGGCAAACCGCCCCCTTTACACCCCACCTCTTGGTTCTCACTTTTCGCTGCTATATTGCTCGTTCTCGTTCGAACCTCCTCCACCACCTCCCTCATTGTTTTCCTGTCCGAGGGGAAAGGGGTGAATTTAGCCCTCCTCTGCTCCCCAACCCCATGAAACTAGGTCCTCGATCCTAACAACGGCGTCCGTCAATTCCTATCTTCGCCATCCATCCTTCCCTCTTCCGCGTTGTTCAAGCGATTCTTAGGAATCCCCTTCCCCGTTTTCGGTCGGCTTTTGACCTGTGTCCCGCCTCCAGCGTATTTGCGGGATGTTGCAGCGATTTCCATGTCTTCGTTCCCCCCGGTTTCCGCTTTCCCGCGACAAGCCAGATAGCGGCCGACGACGGCAGCTTGCATTTTCCCCCCACTTCTTGTGCCCTCCATGAGCAAGCCCCCTCCCCTTTTGGGTCCTTTGCCCTCGGTTTTCCCTAGTTTTTTCTTGGCCGTCTCTTATCGCCCAGTCTGGTAGGCTGAGAAAGCGGACTCCCTTTCTGCCCCTTCAAATTTCTTGCGATTTAACGGAAGGGATGTTATCTCTAGTTTTTTTCCCCCCTCGATTCGGGACGCTGCGCCCAGTCCCCTAATAGATAGTCTAGGTCGAACCCGACCTTTTCAATCCCTCTTCCCCCCCCCGGAATTTTCGGATATATCTCTTTTCCCTTTTTGTGCGTCTATTATAGCGAGTGCGGACCATCGATGATTTTTTCCCTCTCCTTTCGAATGCCCCGGCTTTGCGCGGGCGGGCAGCCCCTTGCTCCGGTAGATCCGTGCACCACCGAATCCCAATCGTCCTCCCGGTTTTTTTAGGCTTGCCTTCCGTTCTGCAGTCCCCTAGAGACGGAGCTCTAGAACAACCACAACCCCACCCAAACCCTGCGATGTTTTTTTCGGAACACGACAAACTTCCTGCGGTGAAGCCTCGCCGGCAGGTGAGGAATAGTGTTGTGGGTCCTTTGACCCCTTGGTCCCAGCCGTTTTTCAGTCGCGTCGGGTCCCTGGCGTTCTCGATTGATCTTTTGCACCTCCGTCCCAGTTGCCATCTCCCGTCCGCAATTCCGCTGGAGTACACCGCTTTCCCCGTAGAACGAAAAATTTTTTTCATTAAAAGCTCTGGAGCAAAGTCCGCGCCTAGTTTCTTTCGTCGACGCTGCTCCGCGATTCTGACCCGTGATTGCGGAGCGAGTCTTTGGTCCGAGGTGGCTTACTTCCTTCAGGCTATGTCGTCTTTTCCACGACTTTTTGCTCGCCTCTTCAAGTCGACAGGTGTGGTTTTTTCTTTGTCGTTTTGACTACTATAGCTTCCCCCTTGCGAACAATCCTTTGCTTCCGCTGTATCAAAGCGGTATTGCCGAACCGCCGAGGGTCTCTTTCTTTCTGTAAATTTTTTGAAACCTCTGTTGAATCTCCGCAGTTCTTTTTCGGGTTTCGCGCTTTCGAGGCATTGTCCCACGCTGTTTTCTTTTCTTTGTGTCCCCCCCCCTTGTTCGGTGTTTGGGCGTCCCTCCACGGTTATCCGATCTGCCCGTACTTGGCTTTCTTTGCTGCTCCCCCAACCCCTTTTTTATCTTCCGAACCCCGTGCTGCTCGTGCTCTTGGTGTCCAGCTCATTCGACCTCTTCCTGCAGTCAGGAATATCACAACAATTACATTTTTATAAAAAATACCCCCAAAGAACCCCAAAAATCTCCTAATCTCCAAACCCACTCAAACAACAAACATTTTTTTTCCTTTCGGCTCAAAGAGTCTTCCACCTTGGAGGTCTGTAGCCGCAACAATATAGTGGTTTTCTTTTTGGCCCTTCCCCCCCCCCCCCCCCCCCCCCCCCTTTTCCCCCCCCCCCCCCCCCCCCGGTTTTTACGAGCACTGCAAAGCGCTCGCAGCCTCTGACTTCTGCCCGGATCTGATTTTCTTCCAGTTTTAGCCTCCTTCGTCTTGCCCCGCCTGAAACCCCCCTATGGTAATGGTTTTCACTGCCCCTCTCCCTTAAGGGGATCTAAACCCTTTCACGACCGGCAGTGCTTCGATTTGCCGATGCGGGAGGATTTGCTGTACCACTCGCCTTGGGCAAATCCGGCGACCATTGCCTTTTTTTCTATGGAGTTTTTTTTCCCACGTCCAACTTTCGGTGATAGCGATTCTCTGCTTTCCTGTCCCTCGGGCCATGCGCCACATTCGCCCGCTGGTGTTTGCCAACCCTGATTCAGCGTTTTTTCTTTTTTTCTTCTCGGGGCCCCCGTCGCGCGCGAGCCCCAAGATGACACACGTTTCTTAACTTTCCCTCCGTTTTTTTTTTTTTCGGAGGAGCATATGTCGTGGGGAGTCATCTTTCTCTTTGCCCCCCTTTTCCATCGTGCCGTTCCCTCCTTCCACCGGATGAATCCTTATTTGGGCAAACCAGTTATTTTTCGTGATCCCTTCCCGGCCGCTGCCCTGCGCCGCAGTGCATTGCCTCCGATACCATTTTCCGTTTTTGGAAATCCGTGACGCACAAGCCGCTCCACTCCACCATCGTGATCGACTGCCTTTTTTCCCCCTTTTCTTTTCCATCCCCCTCCTCCCGCTCGGTTCCAATCGATCCACTTAGTCTTTGCTGGTGGCTGAGCCCTCGGAAGAGTTTCGCCAGCGCCCTTTTCATCTGTTCTTTTTTTTGGCATTTCATTTTTTCCGTAGAGGTCCTCGAATTCAATTTCCTCTGAGTTTCGCCCGTCGTCTTTTACGCGAGGTGTCCCCTTTTTCACTTGTTCCTATGTGTTTAGCGCTTCAATCAAAGGTTCCGTCGTGGAAGAGCCTTTCCACCCCCTTTTGGTCATCTTTTTTTTTTTCTCTGCTTCCTCCGATCGCACGCCATTCATGTCCCTGGGGTTTTGATTCTATTTTTACGTTTTAGAAGTTCTTCCCTAGCCAGTATTTTCTTTAACGATCGGACCTCTTTGTGGCCACACCCAACAGCTTGGTTTTTGTGAAGGGGAAACAAGACACGTCCATGTTCGGGCAGATTAGTCCCAAGGAACCCCTTTTAGACATTGATAGTTTCACTAGGTTTCAGACAGCCCATCCGTCCACATTCGCGCAGATTATTTTTCCGGACCCCACTTTTCCCAATATTTTCTCAGCTGACCCCCAGCCCTTCTGGTGCTTTTGTTTCTTCTATTCAGTCGCCTTTTCTGCAAATCACCACCACCACTTCGCCGAGAGAATCATTCTTCATTCGGCCTCGTCCCTTTAGCCCCCCTCCCACCTCGCCCTGCCTCGCCGCCCCTCCCCGCCTTTCTTTACATATCTTCCTCGTCAGAAGCTTTTCAATATCAACCCCTTTTTGGTTCTTCCAGTCCCTTCCTTCTATGCAATCCCCTACGTTTTTCGTCGATTTTTAAAGCCTCAGCGTTTTTTCTTTGCTTTGCACGTTCTTTCCCCCCAATCGCTTCTGCTTACTACTTTTCCATGTTTTTTATCGGAAGAACCTCCAGCGCGGCCCGAACGCGCCCCCCAGCGGCTCATTCTTGTTGCGGTTTTTCCCACGATCCCACCTTTGTGGTGCGTAGTTCGTGGTACCTTGTTTCTTTTCCTTTCGGGCAACGATACTTCCCCCATTCTGCGTTATGTATGCGCGGTGGGGACCGCGGATCAATTGCAAGCCTAAGCCCTGTCGATGGCGGTCTCCGATTGGATAGGTGGTGCCCTGATCGACGCTCCTGGTGAAGCTGCGCACGCACTCCGATCTCGCACTTTTCCGACCCCTTTGATTTGAGCCCTTCTACTCGCCGGCGTCTCTATCTCTTCCTTCCTCTCCTCGTTTTTTTCTCTCCTCGCGCATTTCTAGACATTTTTTCCAAATCTTGAATGATCGCGTGCGACTAGCGAGGCTTTGCGCTCTTCCTTTTGAGCGTTCTCTCGTCCCCGAATATGCTTGCGTCGATCATCATCCCCGGCTTTATCGCACGAATCCTTGCAATTCCGACCTATCTCTTTCTCCTTGATAGTTTTTTTTGATGACGGCTCGGGATGAGCCCCGCAACAGACATGCCTCTCTCCAAGTCTTATCGTTGCTGGCGCATCCGGACCCGGTTCGCAATGCCAGCCTTTGGTCTTTTTTCGTTTCTCTGGCGTTTTCAGATTCTTGTCCCCGGGACAGAGAAGCTCGAGAACGCCCCCCCTTGCTTCATTCGCCTGCAACCGCCGTGGCTGCTCGCTTGCCGCCCCCACTGTCGACGACTTTGGAATTTTCTTCGTGAGCGCCCCCTGCCTGATTTTTTCTCTTCGAGCAGTCTGTGAAGATAGAATTGCCCTCTTTCCGATGGACTTGAGCCCTCGCCCTATTTGGCCCTAGGTGGAGAGGTTTGCGCGATCCCCAGGGCCTTCCATTTTTCTTCGTAGTTCCCTTCCTTCGAGTGGTTTGGTTCCGAGGACTCCCTTTTCGTTTCTGTTTCTCCAACTCAGCCATGGAGCCCTTAGCAGCGACCAATGCGAACCCTGGCTGGCTTTTTTGGGTCGCGTATCCCAAGATGGCCTTTATTGCCGGCAAGCCGAGGACTGATCTCCTGTTTTGTTTATCTTTTTCTGAAATTTTGTCACACTCTTTCTTGCATGCGAATCGGGGACCGCCGAGGCGACGTTTTTTTCCTGACGGGTTTCCCAAGCTTTTTTTTTCTCTCCACTCCCAATTGTCATTCGGCCATCGTTGACGATGTTGTTTTGTTTGCTTCCGTTCATAACTGCAGGCCAAAACACCCTTTTCCCGACTCTCAGTCTCCTTGCCGGACGACTCCTTTCTTTCGCAGGATATCCAAACATGGAACCCCCTGTGGTCGATGGCGGCCTTCAGGTTTCTTTTGAACCCCCTGAAGTTTTTTTTCCTTTTTTTCCGCCGCTACCCCATGTTTTTTCCCGGTCCGGTTTGGTGTTTACGTTTCCTCCCATTCGCTCTGGCGAAAGTCCCCTCGGAATCTGATTCGGATTACCCTCACGGGTTTGCGCCGTTCAGCAAACCCCCCCACCATTGCACAAGTAATGCGCTGTTTCCCTTCAGGGGTCCTCCCCCCCGTTTCGCACTCCGAAGTTTGGAGATTTGAAGATGCGGTATTCTTGCTGTCACCTCAGCCATGCGGCAATCATGGCTTCCATGTTGTTTCCGGCTTGATCAATATAGTGAGGTCCACGTACCCACTTGTGACCTCTTGCTCTGATGACCTTTTCCGCGGTTTCTTATGCGCACGGTCCGAAGCGGGTTCCCCCTCTGGACTCGATGACCCTTTCCGTCTGGAGATCGTTTCCCCGTCGCGCCGACAATCATGCCCCAGACATTTCTTTTAATCTACTCTTTTAATAATACTCTTTTGAGATTCCACCTCCCCCCTTTCGTTGGTCATTATGCTGACGAAGGTTTACCTGATATACTCGTTTCCGTCTGTCCCCGGTTATCCTCTCGGGCCACCCAGATTCGGCCCTTGGCGAGGGCCAGGCTGCAGGCCCTACCAGCCTTTCGCGCCTCCTTTGTAGTGTGGTTCGAAGCCTCCGTGCGAGAACCCTCTTTTTTTTCACAGCACAGGAATGACCGATTGCCAAATGTCCGCTTTACACCCCCCCCTTCTTTTCTATCCTTTTGAAATTTTGTCTGAGCCCTGAAGTTGCCCTTTTTTCAGTTTTTTTTTCTCCCGTTTGTTTCGGTTTTTTCAGGCGGCCCCCTTCGCGTCGGTTAGCCCGGTTCTTTTTTTGCTTTTCTTTTTAGTTCTTTTTTCTGACGATCCGTCTTTGTTCAGTGACTTTAAACAACCCTCTTTTCCTCGGCCCACCTTCCTAAATGGTGGGTAGCGGCTCAAGTTACCGTTTTTTCGCCCCCTCTCCCCCCCCCCCCCCTTTTCCAGTTGGGATTCTTCCTGCTTCAGACCGGCTTTCGTCTCCCTAATCTCGAAGCATTTTTTTTTTGTTTTGTACTGTTTATTTTTTTTGACGGGGTTTTGCCCTTCATTTATAAGAATCCCGATCGCCTTCCCGCCCAGTTTCGGAATGACCTTTTAGTGCGCCCCACCACCAAGCTTTGGTAAGCGGCCTTTTTTTAAAACTGCGTGCGGCCATTTGCGCTCGGCTCCCTTTTTTGCATGCTTTTTTCTCCTTCCCGAGGTTTTCTCACTCCTTTCCTGCCCGTTTTTTGCAGTCTGTTTTCAGGCTACCCGGCCTTTTATAACCTTTCCTCCCGGCAATCTGGTTCGTCAATTGTTGCTATATTTTGGTATTTCTTACCTCGTCCTCAGGCCCCCTAACCACCACACTTGAAGGTTTTTCCTTTCGTGTAGTCGACGAATCTGTTCTCCCCCTCCCCCCCCGCCAATGTCTTTTCTTACTCCCATCCGCTTTGGCATGCAATTTCCGGCTTCATCCTCTGCTTCTAACACACTCAGGGAGGGCAGTGTTTTCTTATTCCTCCACCCGCCGTTTTTCCGTCGCCGTTTCCCCCTACCAGCGGTGTAGTCAGCGGCCCTTTGTTTTTCGCTCCTTAGGCTTTTTTCTTTCAGGTGACCTTCATTTATGACTGACACCCAGATCCTGCGCCCCTGACTTTACGGAAGCTGGCGGCATTTCCCCCCCCCCATGCGCATTCTAACCCTGGGTCTGCTGATTGCTTCCGCGGTACGGTTCTTTTTCTCTCCTTTCCCGGCAACTATCATCCATTATGAGTATTCTGCCGGACCCCCCTTGCAAGCTCCTTCCCACTTCGTGCCTTTTAAATCTTTCGTTCGAGTAACGGATACGCCGTGCCCTTTTTTGTCGCCGTCAAGTGTGCGGACGGTGCTCCGTTTTTATCACGCGTCCCCTTCTTCGATGTTTTCGATACCATTCGGAGTTGAGCTTTTTATATTCCCTTCTCCTAGTTCCCCCCCCTCCCCTCCGTGGTGGTTGTTTTAGCGGACAATAGAGTCCTCGATGAGACTTTGCTCCCCCGCCGACGACTCCCGATTTTGAGCTTTTGCGGCGCAGCGTTCCTGAGCTATCCCCCCCGAATATTCAAGCTCCATTCATCCGCCCCCTTTTAATCTGCACGATTTTAGGCTGCATTGAGTTCGCGCCCCCTCCCATGAATGGGAGTTTTTAGTTGAGGTCGTTTGAGTTTTTTTTGGGGAAAATCACGTACCTGAAGAATAGCCCCTGTTTGATGCTCAGTTGTGGCGACACCCCTGGCAACCCTTTCTCCCTCCTCCGTGCAGTCGCGTCGGGACGTCTGGCGTTCTGTCACCTTAGATTTGCCCCGTAGTCTCCCCTTTTTCAGCGACCTCGCCCCAACCCTTGTCTCTACACCGCCCCGCCACGTCCTCCTAATTTTCCTGATTCCTTTTCCTCCGCCCGCTTTTGCGCCACGCCTGCTGAGGTTGGCCAGCGCGAATCTTGATTTTGACCGTGATTCGAGGCATATTGCCTCTAGTTTCTTCGTCAGGTCCTTCGTCATTCCACTCTGCATGCGGCTCGTCTTTTCTGGCGAAGTTTTGTTCGGTTCCCTGGAAAGCACTCTCTCCGCTGACCAAACCCAAAGGGTGGCTTTTTTTCCATCCGTTATTGCCGAACATACCCGTTTTTTTTGGAATGCGCGCTCACGTGCGCGAATTGTTTTCTGAATTTTTCCTTCTTCATTGCTTAATTCGGGGGACTCCCCGAGCCCATGCGCCCGTTTTTCTCATTTTTTCTTTTATTTTTTCCTACCCACGCTGGTTTGCCCCACTCCCTTGGTTTTTTTCTTCCTCCGACGGATTTTCTTGCACGGAGTTTTTATAAATGAAGGGCCAACCCCCACGTCCCCGTTTGAACTTCCTCTGCTCCCGGGCTCTTGTCGTGTAATCGCTCCAGCGTCCTGCAGCCGACTCACACAATGGACACATTGTGTCTTTCCGCGTTTCTTAGCGCTACTGGGTTCTCACTTTTTTTGGCCCGGCAGCGGGGGTTTCCGACGCAATGCCCAGCGTTCTCACGGTTTCTTCATTCCTTGCATTAGGTCCGGCTACGCGACCGGCGTCGCCCTTGAGCCCCCTCAAGATTTTTTTCCCCTGGCAATGACCCTCTTCAGGGGCTCATTCCCGTTAGCAGACGCATTTTTATTGCGGGCATGGATTTGCTTTCCCCCTCATTGGGCACATCCGGTATCCTTGGTTTTCTTCCGTGGCTGTTCTCTTTCTTGTTTTTGCTTACCGCCCACGTACAAAGTTGCTGGGTCGAGTCTTTGGCTGCCTCTTATGCCCAATGGCGGAACCTCCCCCTCTTGTTCCAATCTTCTGCGTTCCTATCCGCCTTTTTCCCCGCTGGGAGATCTTGCCACCTTTTGCGTAGAAAGCTTGACCCACGGATTTCTCTCCTCATTTTTGCGCGATCTCCTTAGTCGTGTGGTCATATGACTCCCCGCCCCTTGGCGCTCCCTCTTTTTCAGGCGCCTTCGACCGGATGACTCGATCTTTTCCAGTGTGGCCCCCCAGCCGCAGGAAGTGCCCTGCCCCTTATCTCGATAACCCCTTGCCCCTTTTCTTCCCCCTTACGATTTTTTGAGAACACTTTACGGAAGAACCATGTGCATGTCTCGTCTTCCCCACCGTTCTACGAAACCTCACGCTCTGGCCACATCACTTTTTCTTCGCCACTTCCTTTTATTCAGCCCCCCCCAGGCGACCTTGCCATTACTTTCTTGTTTTTTTTTCGGTCCTCCCCCCCGACTTAGGGTCCGTAGCGGTCGATTAATCATTTCTTTCGCCTTCTTTGTTTTTTTTCCAAAACCCCCCCCCGCTCCGGGCCCTTGAGTTCCACTAAGATGGCTACGTATGGTCTTTACCCACTCCAACTCCGTCCGTGGAGTCCCGCCCTTCCCCCATGTCCTTGGTTTGGGATATTTTTTCGTTTTCCCCCCTTCATCGCCGCATCCCTTAACGGGGTGAGACTCTGGTTTCCTTTTTTTTTTCCCCTCCTTTCTAACGCGCTTGCAACGCGCCCAACTTCTGTCTGGCCGAACTTTTTTCAGTTCGCCCCCCCCCCACCAGCTTTTTATGGCCCCCCGTCCAAAAGACCCCAGAGTGAGCCAGCGCATGCGGCTTCCCCGGTCCCCTATCTTCTTTTAAACAGGGTTTCAGCCCGCCCGCGCACAGTGACTCTTGCACGGCTTTATTTACCATGCTTCAGCCAGCCCTTCTGGCAATTTGGTCTTCATTTGCTTTTCCTTTTCGACCGATTTTTCGACCACCACCCCACTTCGCATTGAGCTGCGCGCAGGCACAGGTCGTACTCTTGCTTCTCTGTCCCCTCGTCCAATAGGCCTCGCTCGCCACGGTCCGGTTTGCGATCCTATTTTTATTTGTGCTAGCTTATCCCAACCTCACGCAGGCGTTGAGCTCACCGTTTTTTTTATCATTTTTCGTTCCGTGGCGGCAATTTTGCCCCGTGAGCTCCAGCGCTTTTGCGGCGGTCTCATTGCCTTTTTTCTCTGCTTTTCCCGTCTGAAGCGAGAATCCCCAGAAGCGGCCCGACGCGTCCTTCTCTTCCATTGCGACCCAATAATGGTTGGAATGCGCAGCCACCACCTCTCCATTTTGGGTTGCTTTCAAGTTACTTCGCGCCTTGCAAATATTCTTCTCCCAGTCTGAGTAGTTGCGCTACAGCGGACAAATTGTCACATCCTAAGGACACCTTTCCTAAAGGCGGGATGTCTCGTTCCTGGCTTGGATTTTCATCGTCCGCTTCTCTCCTTTTTAGCCGCCCGCACTCCAAGTTTTTATATCCCGGGCGTCCATTCTCTAGCACCTTCGCTGTCCGG
>Ga0179593_1519277_pt1 | contig 13581 bp, 10 predicted proteins | sample CZODoug2_1_08_16_FD_185931 | JGI IMG/M metagenome (GOLD analysis project Ga0179593, IMG submission 185931) | Vadose zone soil fungal communities from Angelo Coast Range Reserve, California, USA - CZODoug2_1_08_16fungal (PacBio error correction) | ecosystem: Environmental > Terrestrial > Soil >... | reverse complement strand
TGATAGAATATCTCTTCCCTCCTTTTTTGTTGTTTGATCGATCTTCCCTCTCGCCGATCCCTTCCAAGACAGATATAGTAAGTGAGTAAACCCTAGCGAATCCCCGGCCCTAGCGCTGCGAGAGAGAAACAGAACTCTTTCTTTCCTCCCTTTGCTCGGGGCCTTCTTCTTCCTTTCTACCTCCCCCCGATCGCGACAGTCCATAGGATATTGAGAAATTGAGCCCACTCTGACTCATGAGACCTTCAGGTGAATCCTCTATTTTTTATCCCCCCGTCAGTTAAGTTCTCTTGCCTTTCCGATACAGTTGGGAACCCCGCTTTTCTGAAAATTTCCCTCCCCAACCGAGTAAGAATTTTGGTCTTTTATCGTCGCCATGCCGGCGTCCCCCTCGTCCTTTCTGAAATGTCTTCCCCACTTGAAGTCTACCCCCCCCCCGACCCAAGAAATTATTTTTCACTTAACTAAAAGCAGTCCCCCTCCTTTTAATTGCCCCTCCCTACAACGGCCCCCCCGCCGTCTCAGTACCAAGTAGCTTTTTTCCCTCCACAACTGTCTTCCACAGCTTGCCGCAAGCGATGGTGCCAGGCACGAGCCGTTTCCTTAACGGCCTTCCGCCCTGTTCTTTTTTTTACTGTGATTGCCGGCCATAACATCTCCTCGCCACTGAAAGTCAAGCAAATACGAGCGTAACTCGATAGTCCCAGTCTCAAATGGATCCCCTGTCTCATCTTTCCCCGAACGTCCGGAGCACCGAGATCACAGACCCCCGATCGCGGTCGTTCAGACCTGAGTCCTGCCCCTTCGTCTCTTACTTTCACTAATACCCTCCCGGTGTATATTTCCCTTTAGGTGGACACTGCTGTATTACGATCCTACATTTCTTATCTTTTTAGAATCTTTTCCCACCCCCTTCAGTCTCGTGTTGCATCTTCGCCCCCCGACTAAGCCAGCGGCAAAGATTCTACCTCTCCGAACTTTTTTCCCCCTAAGAAGCCTTCCTTCTTCGTCCAAACACAGTTATTCATCCGTTTTTTTTTTAATTATTAGCCCTCTGCCTCAGTATGATTCTATCCCCTTCTGACGGATCTTTCCCGCTTTCCGCCGTATCGAGTCTCCTCTAGTAACTAATCTCCGGACCAAATTGTAAGTCCAATTCTTTCTCTCTTATATCGTATCCCTTTTCTTTGTTGCCTTAGACTTAGTCGCTTTGCATACATAATCTGGGTAGGTCGAGAGAGGTCACCCAATCTTGGTAGAACCCTAACGTGTCCCCTTATTTTTTTTCCTTCATTCCCAGGGTGAACTCGTAAGATTCTCCTCCATACCTTCTCTTCTTTTCCCTCTTAGAGATTAGTTTTTTCTCCCCTGTCCCTTTGAGAGGACATATCTCGTGACACGCACCCACAACGGACAACATTTTCCCTGTTTCTCCCCGCCACCTTTACTTCTCCCCGGCTTACTTCGACTGCCTCATTCGGAAGCCTTCGAATAGTCGTTACCGTTTCTGATTTTCTTTTTATTGTTTCAAGGTCCCGGAACGACAAGGTCCCTATTCATAGAAAGACCGGGCATTAACTGTGATGTGATCCACCCATCTTCCTCAAAGTAATCTCCTCTTTCTCCCTTTCTGCACGTATAGGCCTTGTGCCGATTCTTTGCAAACAATTTGAGCTTTTAAAAACGAGTTCCTTTCAGCCCTTCCGTCGCCCTCCCCCCCCTGCCCCCCCCCTTGCGTCTCCGGATCGCAGCGAAGAAGGTCTACTTTGTTAGCTGGGAACTTTTCTGCCTTATCTTTTCTCACCGCTCGAGTCAGCCCAAACTACTGTGTGCCGTTGGAAGAGACCTTCTCGCTTTCTTCTCCCCTTGACGCTCTGATAGATTGTGTTTCCTTGTGACCTTGCAACTTATCCATTCTGAGGAGAGGGCCCAAAGTTAAATCAGTAACTTCTGAGAACAGTGCCAGGGCACCATCCAGTCTAGTTTGTCAGTCCCTCTGAGACCGGATATCTTATTTTCCTACTCTCCTTTTTGTTTATATCGCTGATTGAAGCCTACATGACTGGCAATAAGTGAGCCCCATTATTTAATTCAAGGGCTTTCTTTTCCTTTTAGGAAGACTTATAAATCTTCTAAGTTTGCCCATTTTGACTTCCCTTTTCCCCCCAGAGTAAATTGTTTATAGTCCTAAGGGGACTTACGATCCCAAAAGTCTTTACTGCACCAGCGTGGTTGGTAGGTACGTCAGGTCTTTTTCAAAATTAATCATCAGTGAACCTTTTACTTTTACACGGGGTTGGCATACCCCCTCTCGCCCCCTTGATTCGACTCCCGGCTTCCCCCGATGTTCCCCAAAGACTCTGACCCTTTGCCGAAAACTTTCGAGATTTGTGGGCATTTCCAGGAATCGAAAACGCCCCCCCCTTCAGAACTCCGAACTCATTCAGCCTTTTTCTCCGAACCCCTCTCCGATTCCCCCCCCGGTTCGCGCTAATGTAATTAACACAACCCTCTGCTTGAGTTCGTCTTGCGAGAGCTCTGCCCGTTTTTCTGAATACCCCCCCTTCTTTCCCCTTAGCCAAACTACCTCCTAACCCCCTTCTCTGCTTCTCGTTAACCAGAGGTAGAACGTACCTATATTTTTCTGCACAGTGAAGGTGAATTCGGGTTTTTTTAAAGTGTGTGAGGGCCTAGAACACAATGACGCCTTTTTCAAGCCATACCCCAAACTTGCCCTCTCGAGCCTTTCAGAGAGTGGTTTTTTTATTTAGATCGCGAAGGGCCTAATCGTACTGAATTCGACCACGGTCAAAAGTACCCCGGCCTCTCGTTGGTGCTCCTTTTGAACGGCAGGCAAAACAAAAAGAGCCTTGTTTCGGCTGCTCGGTAAGTCCTGAGTACACTTTTTTCATGACCCGAGGAGCGGATTATCATCGCACCAGCTCGGAGGCGAAGTCTCCTTGACTCCCTTCCATGATGAGAGCGAGTCTGAGAAGAAAATTCCATTTGTAAAACCCACTTGATTGTGATTTTATCCTGAATTGCCAGTCCTTAGTCCCCTTGGGATGAGCGCCGTAACGGATGAGGAGCTCTCTCTGGGCACCCTATGACTTAGTTTTTATCAACGAGCCCTTTCTTTCCTATCCGTTCGAGTTTGTCCAGCCTGATTCTGAGTTTTCCAATGATGCTTCTTTTCTTTACCAGTTAAGATTTTTTCCTTGCAAGGTTTCCCCGGTAGTTCGGATGGTGAGATGATGAGACTGATACACCAGATAAGGCTAAATTTGGTATTTCAACACCTCATGCTTTATTATACCGCGACCATCAGTGTCCCCCAGTACCTTATCTTTCAGATGAACCCTTCTTCTCTTTTCTCGCCAGCGTATCACACATTGCACCAGAACAAAACCTTTTCTGGGTTTGTTTGTGATCGCTTTATTTGATCTGCTCTTGATCTTTTACATTCGTGAACTTTAAAACGATAGTGCTTATGGCTTTCTTCTGTGAAGACTGGATTCTTTTTTGTGCGCAACACTGCAAAGACAAGTGGCTTAAGACCGGAATTTGAGGAAACCCCTTCTTGCCAGTCCTTTATAAGTGAAGGCCTTTAATACCCGTGGAGTCCATCCAATTATTTCCAAAACTCTACGTTTCCTTTTCCGAGTGATTCCTTTTTTCCAACAGGACCGTTGGTTTTTAGCGGCCTGATGTTATGCTTAGTGATAGTTACTTGACCGGAATGATTTTTCGTGTGACTGCTTGTGTGATGGCAGACCCCTAACTTGTAGTCTTCGTTCAGATTCCCCACCCTAACCCCTAATCGGCGATACCAGATTATTCAGTCATATCGGTGTTTTGCCCCCCTCTGGTACTTGAGTAGGCGTTGCCCAAACTTGGAGCTCTTCTCCTTCTGATCTTCCCCCTTTCCGGTAGGCAATATGCACTCATACATATCCGACTGGAATGTGAGTCCGCCTTGGCGCTTATCTTGTATAATAGTTCCTTTCTGCCTGCCTCCCGCTGCCCCGGATACCTGGGATCTGAAGTTGCCCCGCTCCCAGGGAACAGCCCCTTGCTTCCCTGCTTCGTCAGAGTTCTTTCCTTCTACTTTCGTTTTCCCTGTCCTCGGCGCTCTTTGAATTTTCTCTGGTCCTGTTCCTTCGCCCTCTTTTCCTCCTTATTTTTGTTTTTTTCTTGGGGGCGCGACCTTTCAAAGACACTGGCCAGCGCAGTACGTGTGACACCTTACTATAGCCCCTTCCCCTGATTCCCCCCAGACAACTGTGGGTTCCTCTTTTTAGTGGCCGTCATGACGACTCAGTGCTCCCAGCTATTGATTCAGTTCTTCTCCTCCCTGTCCGCCACTCTGTCCCAATCTCGTCAGGTATTGAGCAGGGAAACCCCCTAGAGCTCGACGCACGTTTCCTCGCGTCCTGAGCCTAATTTTTTCATTGTCCCGGCCTGCCCATGCATAGCAAACCTTTGCCCACTTCAATGGAAGCATTTGCCTCCCCGTTCCGGAGTCGGTTTTTCCCTCAACGGCCTACCCCCCCCCACGGGGCGGATTTTTCAAATGCCAACCACCCCCGCCAGAAGAAGCCTTCGCCGCACCTCACCTCAAGCTGTCCCTTTACCGCCTGTCCTTTTTTTGCCACTAGCCTCCGCAACAGTATATTTTCTTCATCCACAAAGGACAGACTAGATGGAACCGCCGTCCCCTGATGTTTCCTGGGAAAAGTGCCACCCTTGGCATAAGGCTTTCCGAAATCGGCGCTTGGTAATTATCAGTTACCTCCTCTCAGTACAATCCTCACCCTCCCCCCATGCGAGCTTAAAGCAGTTCCAAAAGTTGGTCACATGGACTCCCCCATTTTTTTTGATCAAATTCACCCCCCCCGTTCTCCCCGGACCACCTCACGAACCGATCCTATTTTTTGTAGTTCGGTCCCGACGATGGCGATTGCTCTTGTTTCCATCATCCTCGGTCCATTGAACATTTCCCCCCTCCCCTTTTGTGGTCTTCTCTCGACAGATCGAACTCTTTCTCTGAGGTTGACCCAGCTGATGGCCCCTTGCGTCCCCTTCCCAAAGCCCGACCCTCATCTTTCAGAAACCCCTTCCCAAGCTTGAGAAGCAGTCCCTTTGTACCTTTCCAGACTCGCTCATATTAATGAAACCAGTGATAATTCCTCCCGTCCTCTCCCTAGTATCTATGACGGCTCTCCCTTTTCCCCCCTCCTCCTAAGCGCACTACCGTTTCCTCGACTCTCCCCCCGAACTTAGATCGAAGTTAACTATCTTTACCACCCTTTCCGTACCTCGGCTTTCATCCTCTTTTATGATATCTTTCTCCTCGAGCTTGTTGCCCTCTCCCTTTTCCTAGGTCTAAATCCCAAGATCCTTCGCGTCGGATCTCGCGGCGGGAAAAAACTTTCTGTTTTTCCGAGATTTCTTATGACCTTTTCCCTTGTCCCTGTAAGGCTTTTCGACTGTCAGTTCCCCAGGATTCTCTCTCTCTTCATGCGAGAGGAGAAGGGGCTGTATGGCTTTAATTGAGCTTTCCCCCCTTCTGAAGACCCGAAACCCCCTTTCCCCCGTCCCTTCTCCTTCACCGTCACGGACTCAACCTTCCTTAGAAATATTTGTTCACGCGACTTAGCCATCTCCTGCCCGGATCTTTTTTCGGGCGGTTCCCCCTCCATTCCGATTCGCACGCCAGGGTCCCCTGTGATCTCTCTTTGGAACCCGATCCACCGAAACGTAACTCGCCGTTTTTTCCCCCTTCCTTTTCTAGTTCTACCTTCGTTCTTGTTCCCCTTTTGCACCTCAGTGATTTCCCTCCTTTTTCTTTTTTTCTGACAAGCGCCCTTTGCCCTTTCGATTGACGACGAGGTCGCCGGAAAGAACAATCTTGATGATTTAGGGTTATTGCTTCTCTTTTTTCCACCCCCTGCGGAAATAGCCAAACAGCTTTTCCGATCTTTGGACGATTTCCGCTTCGTTCCTTATGACGCCGACGCGGTCACTCGATGTTAAGTTATTCTCCCCCTTCTACCATTTCTGCGCCTTTTCACAGACCACACCCCCTATAAATTGATGAATTTCCTTTGGAAAGTACTTTCTAAGGCCTTCCTATAGTTCTTCTTCATCTCCCTTTCTCCCCATTTTTTTGTATAGGAATTGTCTGAGGATATCCCTGTCAAACAAGAGCCGAATTATAGATGCTTGGAAGCGCCCCAAGTCACAGTGGGAGAATTTCATTGTCCACCACCACCTCCCTCCTCGTCCCCTCCCTCCCTGTCCTCCCCTCCAGGCACTTTCTTACTTGCCCGCCCCCCCCACCCTGCGTCTGCTACCTCCCTTCCATTCTCACTACCCCCCCCCCCCTCCTTTAATCCCCCCTCCTTCCTATATTGTAGTGTGCCCAGACATGTCCCTCAGGGAAGAACAAATGTTCCCCACAGTTGGCAATAACTCATGCGCGGACACCTCTCTCTTCCTCAGGGCAGATCCTGAAGTTTCCTCGATTCCTGTGTCGGTCAACGATGTTGCGTTTACCCTAGAGGTCTTTTCCCCCCCCCCCCCCAGATAAGAAATAAGCATTCCCCCCCAAAGATTGGAACTAGCCCGATTCGTATTTTCCCTTGGAGCAGCCGACGGAGGGGTTTTCTCCTACCCCCCCCCAATCCCTCCATTCTCCGGGGACCCCCGACCCAAACTCGTTGAGGCGGGGCAACCGACTTGAAACCCGATCGACGTCCTGCGAGCACCTGCATCTTTAGGTGAACTATGGACTCTCATTCCAATCCCCCGATATTCTTACAGTGGGCATATTATTAGCCCACGGGAGAAAGTTTAACTCCCAACTACTGGTTCAATCTTTAGTATGAAGACGGACCCTCGGTAGTACTCACGCCGACGTCCCTAACTTTTCCTTGCCGGTGCCAGGGGGCCTTGTTTTTTTTTTGAAACTAGTGGTATCCTACGCGACTCTGCGTCAGCTCCCACTAAATCCTTACATCCCCCCTCATCTTCCCCGCAAGCTATCTCGGAGAAAGCTGTTTTTTGTCGAATGAGTCTAGAATCCTGAACCCGGACCTCCCCCTCCCTTTCCTTTTAACGCTGTCCTTGTTAAGCTCTCTCCCTTCCCTTTACGCTAAGACACTTTATTGATGGTTCCACTCGCGCCCTTCTCGACACCCAACCAAATGACACGCTCATCCCGACATCCTCTAATTTTGTTTAAATTACTTTGGTAACCCCCCCATTCTGATAGTTTTGAAGGGGAACCCTCATTTTTAGAAAGACCTTTCTACTTTTCTTAGTAAGGACTGATAGTAGCACTTCCTCTTCCCCTCCCCCCATCATCTTCGCATGTCAAGATTTAGATCGGTTCACGCCTAGCACTCTTCCCGGATTGTTCTCTTTCCTCCCCTTAACCTCCCTTCCTCGAATGCTTTAAGTTCTATTGTAGGTTTATGTATGATGGCTTCGGATGGAGCCCCCCTGAAAAGAGCTGCTTTTTTTTTTCAAAATTCTGCCATATTTTTACTCTGTCATGACCCCTCCTAACATATTCCAAGGCACTGTCAGATATCGATCCCTTACGCTGCTCCCATCACCTTCGAAAATAGGACTCCCGCAATTTTACACGATTGGTTAGTGATCTTCCGGTTCACCCCTTTACGGGAGACTGCCGCATTTCCATTTTTTGCTCCTGACTTTATTTTTTCGTGACGATCGGAATCGTTTTTATTTTCGACTGGAAGCTGATGGTGCCCCAGCAGTCCATATCCTTCATGTTTGAATTCCTCTTCCTTTGAGGACTCTTCCTTCCAGTTTCACAAAACCCGCGCCCCCACTTTTACTCCATGGAGTCACTCTTTTACCCCCCAAAGCCCGTGCAATTTCGGCCTTTCACATTCCGTTTTCCGGTGTCTGTGCGCGTTCGCACCCCACGGCCGCCGCGACCCTTTTCTCACTGTCCCCTCCTACCCCATTGTATTCCCTTATCTCTCATTTCCGCCGGCATCCTGACGCCACCGCCCCACACTCCACCCATTTGAGTATTACTGTTTCGTTACCGGCATCTCCCCTCCCTTAACCACCCCCCTCCTGCCCCCCGGGCAGGAGATACACGTTGCTTTTCCCGAATATAGGCTTCCTTCATCCCCCCCCCCTTAATGTTGTCCTGGCTCTCTCCTTTCATGTACTTTTCCGTCTCTTCTCGTCGGCATAAGTCGGTCCTTTTCCGATCCCAAGGTCTGCCCCCCACCGTCTGGAGTTCCTTGAGAAGAGCTCGCCTCCTTTTCTCTTCTTCCTTACGACGGATCCGTCGTTTGGCATTGTAGTGTCTTTCTACCTGAGCTCTATTCCATAATTTTGCTTTGAGAGAGATGCGCATCAACAATGCTTTCTTTGTTCATTAGTACACTCGAGAAGTGCGAAGAGAGATCTCCGAAATCCCTTTCTCCACATTCATGTGTCCTACTTTGGCTTTTCATATTGTAGAACCGATCGCTCGCCAACGAAGATTGAGAATCGCATGCTCCCCCTCGGCCCGATTTTTTCGAGCCACTGGCAACTGAATCGATGCCTCCAATTCTCAATACTATCAGGGCTCCCCTGAGAACAGGGGAGATTCAAGGCAGACAAAATACCGACCAAACCCACCGAGGACGAACGCCAGCCACAGACGGCATCCACGATTGTTTCTTTCTGAGCAATACTAGGGCACCTTGAGCACTCGGGCCATATTACTCATTTATAGAAAAAAGGACTACTCAACCAGAAAAGGAAGCCAGACTGTCAAGGGACCACTTCCCTCTAAAACCCCAACAGAACCCTTACTGCCATCCCTCCTACTCCACGGGTGTAAACTCCTAGATTTGGAATAGTTAGTTCTTTCAAGCCCTGACCCCAGGACTTAAGAAGCGATGACACGCCCCCCTTCTGGTCCAACTTTTTCCGACGGCCCCGGATTCCCCCAATTAGATACCATTGAAGGCTTGCCTCGTCTATCCAAAGAAACATAAGCCTTGCCCAGTTCCCTGACGAAACGACATTCAGCTCACGGGCCTCTCCCCCGGCACGGAGAACCCCTTACCATGATCTCGACATTAGACAGTCTCGACTCTGATCCGACTCAGAGCGTTGTCTTCATTTTCGTCATGCTTGGGGAATAGGAGCACGACCTTGGTAGACGGACGTGTCCTGATTGCCCCCCCGTAACTCCCCCTCTCAGTTCCCCCAGCAGCGACACCCCCCCAACCCGGCCCAACCCTTACCCCCCCGACCACAACAAATATCTGACTCCGCGACCTCCCTCCCCCGTCACACGGATCTCAATTTTTTCCCGACATCGAACTAGGCAGCAGGGGACCCGTGTAACCTTTCCTGTTTTCTCCGAGAGACGTGTCTAATGTTTTGCGCAAAGCAATGCCCCGTCGAGGGGTGGTGAAAAAAATAAGATCGACCTTCAGCGTTCGCGCCCCACCGCACCCCGCTGCCCCCAGGACCCCCCCCCCCAAACAAGCCCGAACCCCCCACCTTCACACCCCCCGCCTCCCCCATCCAGCCACCCACCCGCACACCACCACCTCCACCCCGCCCCCCCCCCCCCCTTCCCACACCCCCACAGATACCCACGCACACCACCCACAACACTCACCCTCTCCCACTCCCCCCCTCCCCCGTTGAGTTTGGGTCCTCTTTCCTCTTCCTCACCCCTCAAAGATTCTTTTTCTCAACCCCCGCCCCTTCGGACGGACACTTACGGCACGAACAGAAGCCCTCTTATATCCCCGGCCACGCACCCAAAAATTAAACCGCTCTGAGAACTGAAAGACTTCCCACATAGACTGAGTCTAGTGTTACTTTTTTCTCCATTCGTAGATGTCGTCACCTAAGAGGTGCCCCAGATACCACCACTTCACCTCATTTCCCGTGAGTGAGTCGCCCTCCGATCAACCGTCACGACCCAAGACTAGTCTATGCAATTAACCGAACCCACTTAGCACGCTTACTAAGCACCAGGAGAACAAGATTAGCCCCCTAGCTCTCCCTTTTTCTACGAATCGAAATGATCACCCCCTCCCTCCACTCTACCACCTTCGCCACGCATTACCCCCCCCTTCCACTTTTTCTACCCCTCCCGACCCCTCCACCCCCTTGAAGTCAGTACCCCTTTCTTGCCGGATCAGAGTCATTCCTTCAAGTCGATTCTTTTTCGGCTCACTCTAGACACCCGGACCCCCGCAGATTGGCGCTCAACCCAGATGACTAGGACCCCGGCCCGGAATCCCAGACGGCACCAGGCTCGGTTGTTCGCCTTTCTTGAAGCGCTGTACTGGTTATTGTAATGCGTCAGACTGATACTAAGGTATATCCCTGCTGAGCAGAGATCCAGTTCGAGGAGAGATGAAGCCAGCGTTGTCTGTTGAAGTTGACATTCTAGGTCGGAGCGAACGGGACCGTCCGAGAGATGACAAAGCCCAACGCAAACACGGAAAAATACTCTGATATTCGGACATGGGCATGGAACCAGAATGAGTATTATTTTTCGAATTCGGACTTACGTTTCACTGAGGGTCTTGTAAAGGATATAAGGAAGACTCCAGTTACGAGATCCCAGGCCTTCGCGCGGGCCTTTATTTCCCCACCCACGTGCACCCTACCTCAAGGCAAAAATCCACTTGTACACAGCCCCAAATGCCCAACAGGTTATTAAGAGAAGGCTTACCCTGGTCCCACTGAATAAAATCGAGAAATTACGCCATATTTTTCCTGCATGACGTTCTTGACTCGTTGTGGCAAAATACCTGAAGTCCAAGACAACATTCGACACTCCCCCCCATGTTATTCCCTTTGATTTAGCAGTTGCAGTGAACGCAACCTATCAACCTTAGGCCGTAGATTCAAGACGATGCGACTTGAGTCCTAAAGAACAATTTTGAGGTATTGAATGCAATTCGCTCTTTAAATACGTGACAGCAACCGCAACCCCCACACCCCCCGCCCGTTGCCCTGCCCTCCCCCACCCCACCGCCTGCCCCGTCCCCGCTTCACCCCCCCCCCCCCGCCCACCCCCCCCCCCCCCCCGCCCCCGCCCCCCCCCACCCCCCCGGCCCCAGGCCAGCCCCCCCACCCCGCCATACCCCACCCCCGCCTTCGACGCCCCCAACCCCCCCCCCCCCCCCCCCCCCCATGAATTCACGAGCATTCCCCTCCCCCCCCTCCCCTCGCACCCCGATTTTTTCCCCCCCCCCCACCCCCCCTTCCCCCACCCCCCCAAATTCCCCCCCGTCTCCCCCCCGACCCCGCTTTCAACCCCCCCCCCCACCGTCTCTTTTCACACCCCCCCCCCCCCACCCCCCCCCCCCCCCCCCCCCCCCCCCCCCACCCCCCCCCCCCCACCCCAGCCCACATCCTTGTCACGGTGAAGATCTCAGCGGGCGGAATCGGTTTAATACTCGACTCTAACTTCTACTCATGCGAGCGTCTTTTCGTGTGATCTCTGGCCGCATGAGACGGAATGTTCATGCGGAAAAACTCTCTTCCTGACCCAAAGGCAAAACTATTGGGTTATGCTCGTGCATATGTCCCCCCTTCTCCCTCCCTTTCTCAGTGGCCAAGCTTCCTTTTCAACGAGCTTCTCCATCAGAGGAAGATAACCTGGACTATCACGAAGCGCTTTCAAATTTAAAGCTCCCCCCCGTGTTGGTATGGTTCTCGAGCTTTTTTTCTCATCAGCTGATCTATTACCCTCTTCCGATTTTTTTAGATGACGAAAATTGCGCGGTGGAAGAACGTGCAAGAGACGACCTAACGGCGAACAACGACGGCATGCCGTCCGGGTTCCCCCTCCCAATGAGGAGATTTTTTTTGTTTTCCCCGTAGGCACGCCATACCTAGGCAGAAGCCTATTTTCCTTGCTTGATTTCGGAGTTGAAGGGACTTCTTTTTCATTGAACAATCCCTCCTATTCAGCCCTTGGGAGAGCTGATACAATTTTTTTTCTTGCTCTCTTCCCCCCTATCACCATCCGGTTACTGAAATTTCTAGTCTTTTGTATTCTTTTTTCAGGAGGTCTACCCCCCACGAAAAGTCGCTCGTGACCGGGAAGGTTTGTAACGTTGATGTTGTTGGTCCCTTTTACCCTGTAACGCTCTAAGTCCTTACCCCCATCCAACCCTGCTCATTCGAAGAAATAGAGCAGTTGCTAGGCTTATCTGTCCTTTCTCACGCCGGCCCCCCAGGAACAACAATCTCCATTTAATGCCACTATATTTAAAAAAACATGTTGACCATGTACCCGTTCCGACGCAGCGCTCCTCTCTTTTGCTTATGCGCCTGAATCCCTCCCCTCCCTCCCCCCCCAAGCTGAGGTCTACTATCTCCTCTCTTAAATGGGCCTAGATTGTACCCCCCATAATTTGGGAAAAAGGATGTATGGGCCACTAGAGAGCTGGTAACGTTTGTCTCCCCCGGCGAGGATTTCTCTTCTCTCCCTTTTCTTCTATTATAACGAGAGTCTTAACTAAGATCCTCTTTCAAATTCTCCCCCCGGTTTGAAGGGATTCTTCTTCTCCCAACTTCCCCCGTTTGCTCAATAGCTTGGTTCATTTTTCTGAGTTGAGTGATGCTGATGGCTCTCTTGATGGCTTTCAATCCCCACGATCCCATCCCCCCTTTGTTTAAAACCTCCTTAAACTTTGGGATTCTTGCTTCTTTTTTCCTTTCCCCTAGCCCCCCTTTCGTCCTATTTCAATTGCTCCTTCTTCCTTTTTTTTCTTCCAGTAGTTCCGCCTTTAACCCTGAACCAAAAGCTTGGGTTGTCTTTATCGCCCCTTTTTTTCATTCTAGGCGATCGGTCCGACCTCAATTGCGAAAATTGGTTCGTCCTCGCAATTTGCCCCTTTCCCCGGGTATGTCTTGGCGATTGTGTGCAGCAGTCTTTTTTTTTTTTTTCAATTTGGAATGGCTTTGACTTACTTTTTGCTTCCTGCTAGTGAACTTTGCCCATCCATCGGAGTGTTCTTCCTGCTTCCAACTTTGTTTGTGATCCAACCGTTGGCCGTTCTGAGCTTCATCCCTGTTTTTTTGAGGAAGAATGCTATAGGGAGGTGAGCGTCTTTTTAGTGTTAGAGATCCTGTCTTTCCCCTTTTGAAGGTTTTACCTTTGCTTTTTTTTCTTTTTTTTCCCCCCGGTTGCGCATCACAATCGTTCGACCTCGCCCCCATCCGCCTTTCAAAAGCTTCTTTCTTGCTTCCCTGTGGGGGGTAGTTATTTGGCTTCCGTTTAGCAAAAGGGATCGTTTTCTTGCCCCCGCTTTGAACCTGATTGGTATCATAGTTTTCCTCATCGCACTTACAACAATCCTATGGCGAAGTTTTCTGACACTGTTCCTTTCGACATCCTTGCGTACTATGAGATGTTAGTTTGTAGGGAGGAGAAGTACTCTGACCCCCAATCAAGGTACTTACTCCCCTCTGATTCGGGTCCTAGTAGGCTCAATATTTTATCTTCTATCCATAGTAATTCCTGACTCGGCGCGGTTTTAGGGAAGTTTCTTTTTCGTT
>Ga0179593_1296372_pt1 | contig 13581 bp, 14 predicted proteins | sample CZODoug2_1_08_16_FD_185931 | JGI IMG/M metagenome (GOLD analysis project Ga0179593, IMG submission 185931) | Vadose zone soil fungal communities from Angelo Coast Range Reserve, California, USA - CZODoug2_1_08_16fungal (PacBio error correction) | ecosystem: Environmental > Terrestrial > Soil >... | reverse complement strand
GCACCCCCAGTTTCCTTACTGGTACATCCTTCTCTCCCTTTGTTTAACACACCTCCCCCCCCCCCCCTTTCTTTTTCGTCTTAGACAATAACGATTATGGTCCCGCCCCTTCTTTTTATCCCTCCGTGCTGTTGAAAACGGTCCCCCCCCCCTCTAGGACCGGCATTTTTACTCTCCTCCTTTTTCTGAACCTGCTTTCTGATGTCCCCCCGAGTCCCCCCAGTCATTATTTTTTTCCCGTCGTTCTGTCTGGAAAGCCATCGGTTTTTTTCTCTCTTTTCTGCGAACCTCCCCAGACCTCCCCCCACTTTTCCCACGACCGTCTTTGCATCTGGGATTACTACATTGGCAAGTGAAGAAACACCTCCCCCTCCTCAACGTGCTTCCATTGACTCTCACCCCTCTTTAAGTTTTTTTGGCCGGACTTTCTCCCCCCAGTCACCACTTCCCGAACGTTTTTCTTGCGTTGTTTCTTTGCCTATTCTGCCAATAGCTAGGACAATGGTACCCCCATCTCTACTGACATCGTTTACTTTTTCATTCCCTCTCTCTTGAATTTTTTTTTATTTCGTGTACTCACCTTATTCTAGGGTTGTGCCCCCCGGTTGAACCGCCTCTCGCTAGGAATGATTTTTGTAAATGCCAACTGCGACTCATTTCCTCTCATTCCATTTGTTGAAAAGGTGCCCTTTTTCCCAAAGAGTGTTTTTTTTTTCCCTCTCCCCCCACCATCCTTTCGCGATGACCTTTTGAGACTCTTTCTGGTCTGCTTTCTTCAGCTTTTTTTTTGTGATCTGATTCTGTCTTCCTTCCCCATTTTTTGAATATTTGGAATGTACATTCCCGTATTGACTGTAGTCCTCTTTTGCTTTCAAACTTTTCTACGTTTTTTTGCTTAATTGACTTCCCTTTGCGTAACTGCTGCTTGTGTAGGCCGTCTCGTCGAGAATGCTTCGTCTCATGTCTTCCGGCGCCCTCCGTGGTCCTGACGAGGTAGTTCCGGTGTAATGGCGTTTTTCATTTCACCCGCGGCCTTCGCACCACAACCCCTAGGTGGACACCTTTGTTTTCTACTTCCCCCCCCCCCTTGCAGGCGGCAGTACCCCAGGGATATACCCGTTTCCTTACCTCTCTGTACGCCGAACTGTTACCTCCTACCCTAAGAAACATTTAGATCGACCGGAAGCCCCTCGGGGACTATTAGGGTAAGACATGGTCTCGTTGACCTTAACCTCTTTCTTAGTTGTATTGCCCTCCTCTCCGAAGTTCACGCGTATGGCCTCTACCTGACGCTTGTGTGCCGAGTGGCTATCCATCTTATCTTCCCTAGAGTGAAGTCTTTTTCCTCGGCGTCAATCCACCCAGACGTCCCTAAAACCCTGTCTCGATCCTGTACCTTTTCTCGGTGTATCTATGCTCCCCGTTGACAAGCTCTTCTTGCTCCCCTCCTTTTTTTTTAACAAGTTAAAATTCACCCCCCCCGGCCCGTCTGCCATTTCCTGGAGTTATTACCATTCCGTTTACCTTCTTTAGGTGAGACTTCAGAACGTTTCCCCCACGTCGACGACTTGCTTGTACACCTCTGCCCCTGGTTTTTTCGCCAGCCGTCTTGCCCACGGTCCACACTATGGAGTTGCCCGGCCATTGTAGATTAGTCTTTTTGAGATTAACGACCCCCTCCTCAATCACCCAAAGATGTAATTTGCTTCTCCCAAGCCCTTCATGGGTTGTACTTGATGCCGTAGTCCAACCCCGGCTAACCTTTTTTTAGGTCTAAGGCGACCACCACAGAGTTATTGGCTTGCCTTCTCCCCAAGTCTTTGATTCTCCCCCCCACCCATATTTGGTACCGAACCTGTCGTCCGTAGATGACATGCCGATGGATCGGTCGTCCCTTTAAGTTTCCGCTTATTTCAATTTTCCCGCCTGAATACGTTTTAGTAGTACTTTGCCCCCCTTCTTACATTCCAATCTTCCCTTTTTGATCCAAGGTAAGTTATCTACCTCGCACCTCGCCAACTCATTTCTGGCCGTCAAAAGAGGAGAGCCTCCCATTTATTTCCAGTACCTCGACTCCCGTTTTCAACGAGCCCCGTGATTGATGGTTTGTCGCCCCTTCGGTCGGCTGGGCAGGAGTCGAGACCAAACTCCTCCCCCCCTGGACCTGTTTATCCCTCTTTCTTCTTTGTCTGTTCCCCAGTATTTCCTGACATGTGGATTCCAGTTAGAGGGGGAGTCTTTCTACAACTGTCAGAACGGGCTCGACGCTCCTCTTTCCCCTCCCCTCCCCCTTTGGTTTTGAGAGTCGCAGGCTCCCTTCGAGAAGAAATAGCAGACCGATGAAATTTTGCGAATACTGTCTCCCTGAATTCCCTGGTCCAAGTACATCCCTTTCGCTAAATCCTCAGGTATCTTTTAGCGGGTGCTCTACGTTGTCAAAGCCGAAGGCAGTGGGCTCATAAGAATTTTTAATCCTCGTTCGCGGCTTTCTTTTTTGATAGATTATTGTGGTATCTCCTTGAAGGCCATTAGTGACTCACATCAGAAGGGTCTATGCTTTATCGAAGGCCCGGGTAGGGGCGGAGATTGAGCGAATTCAGCCCGGGTTTTGCCCCCGACGACCTCTTTTTCATTTTTTTTTAGGAGTTGCGCTTCCCAAGGGTACCACGGACTTAATTCGAACGCAACGGGGCATACTTTCGAACTCACAGGGGAAGTTTCGTTTGGTAGTTGGAGCCGATCTCAGCGGGAGGTATATAATCAGATCTGGGTTTTGGTAGCCTTCGACACCTATCGCCTTTTCTAGCACTTGTTCGGCCCTTACCTCCCCGTTTACTGCCCTGTGTGTCCCATCTTCCCATATGGTTATTTCTTCTTAACAATTCTCATACGGTGACAAGAACTTTCCGCACGCCCCCTCTTGGGTTAGTGGTCCTTTCTTAAGTTCGGTCCCCCCGTTTAACCGGGTCAGTTTGCTGGATACTGTGGTTTCTGTTGCTCCTTTTCTCCACCGACTGAAGATACTTCGGTTTTCCTGGACCGGACCCCGCGATCCTCTTGGCCATTTTAGTTTCCGAGTGTACAAATAGATGTTTTTACCCCCGTACTGCCTCTTGGCCTCAGTCTGAGGCCCTCAAGCGCGCTTTTTTCTCTAAGGTCCAAATGAGACCTTTTTCGGTCTTGGTCGGCGAACCCGCCAGGACTTAAGACAAATCGGTCCCACCGTGAAGACTCTTACACCCCCCCCCTCCCTTTTCCCTTAGATTTCCCTGGTGAAGAAGGCTAGTGGACCAAATCTCCCACTAAAGTCTTTTTTACGGTTCACATTCCCCTGTCCACCATAGTACGTTTTCCGCCCACTCAACTCATGGCATAAATTGTTGTCATTGTTGGGTCGTGTTTGCTGTCTTTAAAGAGCGCGGCCGTTCCACCCTTGTATTTCGAGGACCTCTCCGATTTAGTTGACACCCGCAAAACAGGCCGGTACCTCCCTGTTTGGACATGTGTGAACTGTCCGCCTTTTCCCACGTGCATGCCGTCACGCGTATGCCACGATTTTTTTTTGAAGGTGACCCCCCTCGTCTTCCACCCACGCAGTTATCGTGCCAGCGAAAGGACCACCCTTAGGAGCCAACCACCGGTGGTGGCCTCCCTTGCCCTTTTCAAATTCCTTTAAACAAAAGGTAGCTTATTCCATCTCCCTCCCCCCCCCCACACCTTTCAGCGCCCCCGGGCCCCCTGTGCCTCTGGGTCCCTCCCGTTAGTTCAGCAGGTGCATTCCGCCAAATAATAACAGCGAGCAAACCCTACAATCGTCGGTCGTCGGCCCTCACTATGTTAATCGCTTCCATCAACGACACTCGTTTACCCGGGTTTTTATCACGATGCCTGAAGGACTTCAGTAACAAGCATTTCCCGAGATGTCGGCCGCATTTTTTCTTTTTCAAACTGATCCTTTCGTTACTAGATTTCCCCCCCCCACTCCTAGTAGTGCTGGTCCCTTGCAAACAAGCGGTCTTCCTATTCCCCCCAGTTACAAGTTGATTCTCATCTTTATAAGCTTTCTGGAAAAGGCCCACCCCCCCCCTGCAAGAAACGTGTCGCCCCCCCTTTCTTAAGCTTATTGGAGCGAGCCAGTTCCCGTTCCCCCCGCGTTTCGGGAGCCGGTTTTGAGTAGTGCTGGGTCCGGTTCTTTCTTTCCGAGTACTGTTATCTCAGCCGTTATAGCTTTGACCCACATGGTATCAGGTCTCTTTTTTGTGTACGTTCCCCTTGTCTTTTCAGCAATTTCCTTTGCCTTCTTGTTATTCCCCTTTTAATCGCCCCCCCCATAGATGGGCTTTCTTTGATGTCTGGATTTTTGTGTCGGCTCCGTGGATCACCTCTTTTTTTACGTTCTATCGTCACCCCTGCTTCCCCTCCCCGCTTGGAATACCCAGTGCACAACGTTCTCCCTTGCGATTTTCAGGGACTCAGTCCGTCGTTCTTAGAGACGTCAAATACCCTCGTGTCTTATTGTTGTTTTCCGGGTCAACGCCAAAGGCAGGTTCCGTTTTTTTCTACTCAGTAGATTGTAATCCCCATCTCCGTGGTGTTGTTTATATCTATCCCCAGTCTACTGGGTACTTCCAGGACTAAGTCGCGTGAACACCCCGCCCACGTTTGTTTCTCCTAGAAACACCACTCTGGCTACTGCCTATGAGGAACTCCTGAACGTCCCTTGATTTACCCTGCCCCCTTATGCGTCCCTGGCATTTTTGCGTCTCCACGCGAAAGTCATTTGATTGGCCCGGCGCCGACTACCTTCGAGTACCAGCTTGCCTTCATTTTTTCCTGCTAACCGGGCACCTCTTGAGATTTTTTGGGCCCCCCCTGCACCGGAAGTTGCCCGACCAACCATATGACTTATTTCTTACTCCCCTATGATGGATTTAAATTTATGGCCCGAGACCACCCGCCCTTCCCACAGGCTCCTCGACTCGCACCGACGGTCTAGCCGGACCGTTTCCCCCTTGATTGGGAAGCCAGACCCACTTCGGCACCAAGTCTCTTTTTTTGGCCATCAATATGATTCTTAAAACTCTACTATTGTATATTTTTCTAAGCCCCATTGTATTTTTCTGGAAATTTGATCCCATGAGGACCCCCAGTGTTGCCTAGTCAGAATGGATATTTTTATTCTGACATGTGAACCATCGTGCAGATATTTCCCAAGGGTACTCCGTCCTCGAAAACTGGCTTCTGAACTTTTGCAAAATTTTCCCTTTCGACCTCGTGTTCTTAGTCGGTATGAATATGTCTCGTCCGGACGATAATACCTGAATCCCTCTTCTTCATACTGAGTAGTTTGATTCTTTTAAAAGGGCATACTTTAGACTAGGAGGTATATTTCCATTGCATGGTTTTAGAGATTGGACCTCGTCTCTTCTAATTTTTGTTGATTGTCCTTGACGATCTGTTTTTCAAATGTTCTTTGTTTAAGAATTTGGGAGTTGATTTATTAGAAGCGTGTGGTTTGTTTAGGAGCACAACATTTGAACCGTTTACTTCCGCTTTGTACCTATGCGGCGTTGCATTCCCCCTCCTGGATTTGCCCCCCCACCCCGAGGATGGCTTTGTTGGGGGATGAGGCCTCTCTTGTATACGCCCCCTCTTGGCCAGATACTACGAAAGAGCCGCCGCCAGAACACCAGATGCAATGACGATATGGGTGAAGCTTGCCCTCATCCCAGTAGTGCCACTTTTAAATTTTTCGGAGCTACTGTACTTCCCCGCCCGAAAAAGGAGTTCCTTTTTTAACTGATTGAAAGGCCGGTCCCGACGTTTTCCGTCCTCTTTCTTCGAGGAGTAAAGTCGTCCTCCCTCGTGGACGAGCTCCCCCCAAAGGGCTCCCCCGTTTTACACAACAAAACACCACAACCCCCCCCCCCCCACACCCACACCACCCCCCCCCCCCCCTGCCAACACCCCCACCCCCCGCCCCCAACGCCCAACACCGGGTGTTTTCCCAGAGGATATATGTTTCTACTTCCGATCCTTCGACCTTCGGGCCCCCCTAACTCGATCACACTTCCCTTCCAGTTTAATGTTTTACTTCTTCCGACCCCCGGCCCCTATGACGGACCTTTTTTTAGTTGAGAGACTAACCGTGCCCAGGTAGCCACCCCCTCCGACTCGGGCGAGCTTAAAACAGAGAATGGTCCACATTGCCCACTCCGTTGCGTCAACTGATTCCATTGAGTAGGATGTCGCCCATCCGAATAAATCCACGAGAAATGCTGAATTAGTCTGTTTTCACATCATCCCCGGGTTGACCCTTCCGACACCGGTCTTTTTGTCACAGCTTCTACCGGTTCCCGGAGACACCCCTAGTCTGTCCTACTCCCCCGATGGATATCGTGCTCCACATAACACGCAGGGTCCGGCACCCCTTGCTTCTCCTTGGATTAGGCCTCCGTTCTGTCTTGGACTTTTCCCCATCATTTTCAAGCGGCTTTGCACCCGGCGTAGACCGCGCACACCTCGTTTGAAACTTTTCCCTTTATCCTAGTCTAAAATGAAAGTACTTTCCTTCAAGAGGCCCGCCACCACTCTATTTCCTGCTCTTGAAGCAATCCCTATTCCCCTAAAAGTTGCTAGAACCGCTCAAGTGGGATGATTCTCCAAATCTACATACGTCGAGCGTGGGTTTTATTTTTCTCTAGCTGATGTATCCGCCCTTTTCGTTCACGGTTACGCTAGGTTTTAGGGGAGACTCCTCCCCATGTTTTTTTAACGTCCTTTGATACCTATTCCTCCGTTTTTTGTGTCTAGACCCTTTCTCCCCCCCTTTCCCCCAAGTTAGATACGCCCAGATCACCTGCAAATGGAGGCCTATCTCAGGGCTCACGACTGAAAGGAACAAGGTGATTTTAGTTTCTCGTTGGCGATTTTTCTGATCACGGGCGGGTGACCATCAGAAATTTCTATGGAGGCCTTCTTATTTATTGGATTATGGTTTCGTTCCCCCTCCTCTGTTTCCTGACATTCTTGATAAGGTAGGGTTCTCGATGCGTGAAACGGGTCTCCTAAGGTGTGAAGTCCCCTAGGTGTTTAGACGAACGCTTCGAGTAGCGTGCCAAATGGTCAAGACATCCTTGCTGACCCCTGCTCATCGATTTCACGCAGGCAGTTTTCTGTTCCTCGGCGGTGGCCTACGATAGACACCTGGATGTAGCAGTTCCAGGGCTCTGTGGGTAGCATTTCAAAATGAGCGCTTGTGAGAATCCGTTGTTTCTGCCGTACTACAGACCCGATGATGTCTGTGTAAATCCATCGGATGTCTTTATTGATTGAAAGAACTCCTTTCCGGTCCTAGTCCCCCCTTTACCAACAGCTATTGCCTTATTTTGGGCAGTGTAAGTTAGGAGTTTCATCCCTATAGGTGCGGTTTCTCCCTGTAGACCGGTGGGTAAAGGTCTTTTTTGAGTCGCCCGATTTTATGCATGGCCGGTTGTGGGATCTAAGTAAGCCCCGAAACTGGTTCCGGGTGCTCTGCTTTTTAAACTGGAAAAAATAGTTTAGACGCCGCTTTGTCCCTTTTTTTGAGAACGAAGCTTGATTCTGCCCTCAATGTAGAATTGTTCGGACGGATTGGCCGAGCAACCACCGCATCTGAAGATTAAAGAATAGGGACCTCCCCTAGTACTAAGCTTCCCTCTCCAAGCTCCCAGATTGATTTCGAGCCGGTAAACCGAAAGAAGTCAACTCGGTTGGCTCAATTAACCCATACAGCATAGCATGGAACGACGCCATTTGAGCGTCCCCGCCTGAATTTGAGGTAGGGTCGATGCTGTCATTTGGGCGTCCGGAGGTTGTCGGTAACTTTAGTTTAAGCACCACACACCCCCCCAATTTACAATAGTTTAGACTCCATTCTTCTTTTGGATTCCCCTCTTTTGGCCACAGCCCCCCCCAAAGGCCCTATTAAAACCTTTTTTAGAGCCTTCTTGTGCTGGCCCCTGCGCCCCCTCTAATTCAATAGGAACTGCACCGGTCGTTGCGATTAGGATCTCTGAAACTATTCCTCCACCTGCAGCTTCTAAGCTTTCGACCGTTCCCCACACACCCGACAGGCAGGAGTCTTTTTCCCCCCACATCCCCCACCACAACCGTAAGGGAACTCTACATTAGATAACCCACCCTCTCTTTCCCCATACCCAATAAGATGACTGACTTTCCTCCATTTCCCTGGAGTCCTCTTTCAAAGATGGCAGACCCCTAAAATTGTTTTCTTCCGGACCACGTGTTTTGGCGCTTCACCCGCCCACTTTTTTTCAGGTCCCCCTTCTTCTTCCCCGATCTAGTAGGAAATCGTTTCCTTGGCCCCCCCCCGGAATCTTACCCCGGCATTCCGCTAGAAGGATCCCATTCTTTGCAACCCCTCAAGCGCCTTTAGTACCTCTCTTCCACTTCGTTTCTTTCCTTTTCCCCGACAACATTCCCGAATGTAGTCGCGTTTTCATCCCATAACTGACAAGCCCCCATTTCGAACCTTTTCGCCTTTTTTCCTAGATAAAGCGATTTTCTGTTTTACGACGTCAGTCGTACCGTCGATTGCTCCCATTTTTTGATCTTTTTTTTTTTCGGTTCTTCCCAGTCTGGTATCCATGAAGGGTCTTGTACCGATGCCCATGCGTATATTTGGTTCTTTCCCTCCCCTTTGGTTTCATGCTCCCCCCTCTTTTCTCAGCTGACTCTTGGCTAGCCGTCAACTCCATACGTCTCTGTGAGGCTGCTTAAGAAGAAGGGGCCTCAGCACCCGAGTTTCTCTTTTCCTGGATCTCTCCTTCCTTTCCTAAGGAAATGGCGCTCCACTGGTAACCACCCAGTTTTGCTTCCCTTATCCTTCCAGGGACCTTTATTCCATTTTTCTCCTCGACCTCCTGGCCCGGATTGCTAAAGGTCACTTTCCTCCCCGCGGCTTTTGAGGGGTTCACTTGACCTCTCATCCGTTTTTGTTGTTGTTTTTTCTCCCTTTTCGACCCGTTTCTCCCCCTTTTTACTCCGGCAGGATTCTCGAGGTGAAACGGTCAAAGGCTCTTTTTTTTCTTTAGAAATCACTCACCGAGAATGCCTGAGGCACGAACGTCACTTTCCCGAGGGCCATTCCTCTTGAGGGCGGCAGCTCATCTAATCAAAAGGAGTGTTTTGTGCCCCCCCTTCAGAATACGACTCGCTCACCCCCCCTCTCCCTGCCCATCTTTGCGGCCTTCCCTCCTCCAGGTGCTTAATTTGGTAGGAGACCCCCTAAGGGTACGTTCGACCACCCCTCTTTCCTTTACTGGTTATTTCGCCGCCACGTTCTTGATTTTTGACTCCCAGACTTCCCTCCTCCCGACAAGCACCCCCCCTACAAAAGATATAGTCATGTAACGAAGGAGCCCTCCTACGTTTTCCTTCTGTGACAACCCCCTTGCCGCCCCCTTTCCTTCCTGTTTCCTTGAGGATATCTTATTACCCTGCCTATTCAATGGTAGATGGCCCAGAAATCCGTGATGCAGGCCTCACCCTGATTGGCATACTATGTGATTTCCTCCCATTGGATCGTGGTATGTTTCACGTGCCCCTGAGGCTCTCTGTTTGACCGGGTGCCTTTTCCCGCCTCGATACCTTTTTTGTCTCCCCTTTTTGGCCGTACCCCGACCGCGTGTTCGGGTCTTGGTACTCTGTCGGGCGCTCCCTCCTCTGTAGGATTGAGGGCCTCTTGAGTTCTTCCGCGTTTTTTTTTCCTTTCATTCTTTCTTTCCCCATTCGCTTGAGATGGACAGTTGAGCATTTTTTTGGAGAGATGCTCGTTCTCCTGATTACGTTTTGGGTACGGCCCTCATTCTGAGTAACCTGGTGGCTCCCGTAACTAATCCAGCTTCTTTTCGCCTCTGTGTTTTTTTCTGAGGTTCCCGCAGCACAATCGTTGGCCACGGTCGTTCCTCAGTGATGTGTCCATCCGCGTGCGGCCCTCCCCCCCCCCCCGATGGTATTAGAAACCCCCTACGGTGCGATTCCTTGGTGTTCTGTGGCCTCCCCGCGTTCAAACCGATTATAGAACTTTTTCTAAGTTCTCGACGCCGCCTCCTCCACACTACCTTCCTTGAGCGCCGAAATGAAGATTGGAGAGTTACCTGGCCGGGTTGTGATGACTCTCTGGAGTTGGCATGAGTAGAATAAGACCCCAAGGCGGGACGACTCACTGTACTAGGGTGTGACGAGTCTTCCGCGTTTTGATTATTTCCCGGATCAAGTGGTCGCTCCGCTGGGCTCAACCATGCCTATACGAACCCCCTTTTCGAATTCCTTTACCTTGTAGAGTCCCTCCGACCGAACTCGTTTTCCACATCTCGTTGACGCTATTTTTCCCCCCCCCCTGATCCCCCCCCCTATTTCACACCCAACTGCAAGTTTCTTGACTTTACGTCAGTATCCCACCCCCTTCATGATGCCGGCCTGGTCTTTTTTCTCCCCCCAGCTTTTTCCAAACTGGCTCACGACGAGTTTCGCCCGTAGCATTGTAGAAAACGCGAACCTTCACCCGCCACGACCCATCGGTCTTGCTGCCCCCTCCCTGAGGCTGCCGATTGTCTGTCTTTGGTTACCACTTATTGCATTCACCTCGCTTTTCATATGGGTTAACGACATCAGTAACTTGTTCTTCTCCTGCCATTAGCCCCCCCGTGCTGTCCCTTCCCCTACGGGTACGGTCGACCCACGGTCTTTTCCCTTCTTTTCCGACCCGATGGTGGCATCTCTCAAACCCCCCTTTTGTGCCCGCACTTCCTTCTGATTGAACTTCCCTATGGTTCTTTCCTCAGGAGTTCCGCGTCTTGTCCCCCCCTTTTTTGGGACCTTTCCACATCAGTCCCTGAGGATTTTAGACAAAGTTTAGCGCCTCCTGTATCCCGGTCATAGATCCTCGAGACTGCCTTGCCCATCTTTCTACGTCCTAAAAAAGAGGAGTCACCCAACAAATCCTATTTCCTCTCCTCTGAAGAAATCTCGGCCCACCTTGGATTCCCCTTGATGTTAGCCCATTTCAGCCTCGGCTGGGAGTAGTCTACCCCCCCCGCGTTACGCCATTATGTTAGTCCGTAGAAGAGACTTTTCCCCTATTTTAGCCGCCCCTTTATGCTTTTCCTGTTTTCGTGGGAGTATCGACACCTTTTTCTCGGATCTATCCTTTCCTTTACACTATCCCTGTTTTTGAGAGGAGAAGTTCAGCTCCCCCCTTTGTTTTCTAACCACTTTTCCTACCTCTAACCTTTCATAAGCGTCTCCATGAGGTCCAGTTGCCACCCCCCAAGACTAGGTCACCCCGGTCCATGTTCTATTGTTTTCGGCTTTTTTATGAGAAACTGAGACAGCGCGTTTCCGGTATACCTCCCGGACCCGGTGTTAGTTGGCCCCCCTCGTTATTCGTGTGTGTTTTGCTATCTTGTCGGCCTCTTCTCGTCTTTCCTGTCTCTTCCCTTTCTGGGAAGGCGTTTTCGACAATCTGCCTACTTTGGCGTAGTCCAGCCCGTTTCTGGGCGACGTTGACTCTTGGCTCATTCTGCTTCACTTTCCCCCCAATCCATTTTCTTCCTGGATGTGCCGCTCCCCATTTTTAAATCCCTCTCCTTCACTTTTCGGGAAACTGCGGTTGGTATTTTTTTTTCAGCCGAGATCCACACTTTCGTATAATTCCCCTTCGCCGTTGGGGTGGGTATCTTCTGACTTGAGCGCTGTGACCAGCGGTGGTGTCTTTCCTTTCCTCTACCCATCACAGTTAATGATGTAGTCGCCTCCATACAATTTGGTCGCTGTTTGTCTTCTTTCCCCTTCTGTTTGCAGGGATTACCAGCCTCTCCTGCTTTTTTATTCCTCTATATTTGCAGAGTCGTTGCACGCCGTGCCAGTTTTCCCAGTAGCTGGGTCTTCTAAGATTTTAGAGTTCTCCCCCCCTTCTTTCCTCCCGTTGTGGGAAGTTTTGCGGTCCTTTAGAAAACCTCCACAAAGGCATCGGTTTTGTTTTTTCTCGGACTTTCAGTTCCAGAATTGGCGCGGCTTTGTATCGTTTCCCCCGTAGTTTCACCACTAGTCGTCTCCTTCGATTTACGCCGTCGGCCCCATAATCCTAAGCGCGTGCACCCTGGTCATGAACTTCGTACCGTGGTGGCTCGGTCTGGGTTCTCCCGCGGCTCCCCCGACTTCCTCCTTTCCGGCGAAAGTCCTGAACTCGTCCAAGCAGAGGCTATCGCAGGTCCCCCCAGACGCTGTTGACTTCTTCGGAAACTTCCCTACCCGATAGTCCCCCTTTTCCCAGACGCATGTTTTTGAACTGTTTCCCCTCGTATTTCAAAATAATCGCAGTGTAATCTTTCCTTTACTCGGCCGCTGGCTTTCGTCTTTTGTTCTAGTACAATCGGTAGTCCCAATCGTTTTCCAATTGATGCCCCCCTGCCCGTTTTAGGCCCAATAGCCCAACCTATAGTACGGTGTTGGGCTACAATGAGGGTGTGTCCGCCCTATGCCCCACCTTCCCCTTGCATATGGTACCTCTGTCCTTCTTTTCCCCTGTGGTCTCATTTCAAATATGAGCACCAGCTTCTCTTTCCGCGGAGTACGGCACTTATTTTCTCCCCACCCGCAGGGTTCCTCCAACACGAGAAGTATGGACTGTATTCCAAAAACCTTCTCGTTTCGCGCCCCATTCGCTACAACCCCCAGGTTCCTTTCTTCCCTCCACCCTCCGTGCACACGCCATCTTAACCCCCTCTGCATTTTAGCTCAAAGAGCCTGCAATCTCTAGTTTGTCGCGACGTCCCTCTGACGCCCCCCTCCCCTGCAAACCTTTTCTTACCGGTCCCCCATTTTCTAAAACCCTGGTCACGACTGCCCAGGCGTCTCGGAGGCCTGTCCCACCTCATTCGTGCGGGAAACTTGTCTTGTCCAACAATAACCACGATCCGGGAGGAACCCACCACCTTTCCTTTCCCATGATCTTTTTGGAATGAGACAACGCTCGCCTTTTGGCAATGACAAGATTCTCTTTTCAGCCCTAGCCTCGACCCAGCAACCATCCAATTCAAGAACGTGTAAAGTTTTTTTCTTGGGCGTCACCGGAGTAGGTTCGCGGCTCCTCCCCCCGTGTTGACTATTCGATTTAGAAGGTTGGATCTGGGCGTTGTCTTCTTTTTCTCCAGTATTTTTTATCCAATTTTGCCAGGAATACCCTCTCAAAGGTAAGTGAGTGGCTTCACTCTTGATTTTCCTTTACCCTCCCCCTCCCCCTCTTGTCTGTTCGCCACCAATCAATCGTGCAAGGATGTTGACGTTCTTTGAGTTGCTTTTTCTTTTAGTCGGCCCGAGTGCGTTGAAAATGCCACATCGTCTTGCGTGGAAGTTCATCCGTCATTTGTATCTCCCCTCCCCTTTTCCCCATAAAGTAACCCAACGGTTTTCATCGATGCAACTTTCATGTCTCTCTTATTTCCTCTACTCCCCCACAGGCCTCTCTGTTTGTACGGTCGCCTCGATCCGGCCGCGTCACGTAGTAGGAGTTTCCCC
>Ga0179593_1425362_pt1 | contig 13582 bp, 10 predicted proteins | sample CZODoug2_1_08_16_FD_185931 | JGI IMG/M metagenome (GOLD analysis project Ga0179593, IMG submission 185931) | Vadose zone soil fungal communities from Angelo Coast Range Reserve, California, USA - CZODoug2_1_08_16fungal (PacBio error correction) | ecosystem: Environmental > Terrestrial > Soil >... | reverse complement strand
CACTTCGTCTTCCACCCTTTTCTTTTTCGCGGGTACTGCCCATCAGTGGGCGTACGTCCTCTCCTCTTTTTTCCCCTCTGCGGCCCCCTAATGCGGAACTCGAGATCGTTCATCCGCCCTCTGCTTCACCAAACGACGGGTTCCACTTACATCGGCACTTGCTTGTCCCGTGCTCCTTGCCCGTGTCTGTGTTGTGTTTGCAGTCCTTCCCACGCTGTGGAACTTCTCTGTACTCTTTCCCTTTAAGCATGCCACGCCCAGCCTGCCCTGTTGCGTGGCCGCCCTTCCCTGATATTGGAGACAACATCCCACCAGGTTTCCCGTGCGATACGGATCTTTTTCCCATTTCCCTGCCATTCTTTCTATGTATCCCCTCTTGTTGCCATGTGGAGTTTTAGCTGGCGCACATGGGTGACATTATTCCACCACGTCTTTCAAGTATCGCGACCACGGGTTGCAGAAGGGGGTCGACTGAAGAAATCTTATTTACCGATGTTCCAGCCCAATAATGGACTTAGTTCAGACCCCCGTTGTGTTTTTTTTTTCCGTGTTTTAAGGTCCTACCCGTTAATGCTTCATTTCGCGCTGGTGGGGAGCGTAAAGGAAGGGCTGGAAGGTGAACTTCTGATGCCACGTCTGCTTCTCCTTAGTCCCCTCCACTTCTGAGGTCCCCTCCTACGTACTCGTGGTCGCATAAGATTTTTTGTTTATCTGGTCCTTTAGACCTTCACGGTTCCAAAGTATTTCTATTTATAGCTGGGGAGAGCCTGTGTTTAATGCCCGTCTCAAACGGATTCTTCGGGACTCGGTCCTTTCCTTTCCCACAGCGTGATGGAATGGAAGGTGATGACTTACTATCCGAGTAACAGCGCCAGCAGACCGTCGGGAGGGCTAAATTAGCCACTCGATCCATGTTCGCCGTGCACCTGTTGTTCCACCCCGGATTCTCTTTAGCGTTTGTATGTTTCGGAGAATCTCCAGCTCGCCCTGCCTCTGATTGTGTGCCATTACTCCCCCAAGTCATTGGAACCTTTTGAGAAACCTTTCGTCTTGAAGTCTATCGTTCTTCTTGTTCACTTTTTTGCCGTTGGTTGGCGCGTAGCGGCTGCGGTTGGTGGTTGTGATCTTCTTCACTAGTCCGTTGGTTAAGATGTCCCCCCGAGTGACTTTTGAATGTTCCACCCCTGCTTTGGATGGCTCGGCCTCCTTTGGCCTTTATATTCCATGTCGCTGTTATCTTGGACAAGCCATGTTTCGCTCCTTTTTTTTCACCGGTCCCTCTCGAACATGTTCACAGTTTTGGATCTGTGTTATGTGTCGTTATTCAAGACGTTCCAGGTCTTGTATCTTTTTTTAAGCGTACTTGCATGTGCGAGCTAAACAGGTGCTCCCGGTCGCTCCTGCATAGGGCAGATGGCTTTCATTCGTGCATCCTCCCCTTCGTTCCCTTCGTGGGGTCGTTTCTGCAACCCCCCTTGAAGACCTGTGCACGCGGTTGCTCAGGAGAATCGTCAGGCTCGACTGTGCCTTACGGGATGTCGGTCGCACAGGTTGTTGCCATGCATCAGCTTCATACCCTTGCGGACACGGGTGTCTGGCTCACCCCCTGGATGCGTTTTCCGTCAGACTGAGCGCCTGTCCCACACGTTACGACGTAATGCTCGGAGGTAAGCTCCGGTTTGAGCACGGTCTTCTTGACCTTCCCATTTGCACGCCACGGATGTTCGGGGTATTTCCCCCCGTGTGGCCCCCCTCTATTTATCACCGGTCACCTGCCACAGGATGAGCATCAGTACTGGCTTTGCCTCTACAGGTGCAGTTCTTGCATCCCCGTGAGACACCCGGACGAGTTTCTTTTCGACTGTTCCGTTTATTGTCCCAACCGATCGTTATGGTCAGTGTTGTTTTCTGGTTGATTGCATTTCCGCAGATAGTTGAATCCATTAGCTCTCTGAGATCCCCGTGTAGGGACCCTGGAGTGTCTCGATGTCGATTACTCACCCTCCCATTTTTCCGCTCTTCCGAGCGCCGGTGACGTCTTTTCGAGCCCCTCCCAAGTTAGCGACGTTAGTAGTATTTTTCCGACGTTACAGCGGGGCCGTTGGCAGTCGAGATTCGCTTTCCCACTTTATGTCATTCAGTCTCCAGGCCGTTATACCCAGCTTAGATCCACAGGGTGCGAATCTATCTTTACCCTTTCTGTCGAATCCTCCTCTCGTTGCACGCGGTTTTTTGAACTCATGAGTCCCCTTGCCTGGTTTTTGACCTCCCCAATACGCGGACACCGAGAAGAGTTTTCTGTTTTGGACTGTCTCACCGGATGCGTGCAATTTTTTTAAGCCTCTGAAATGGACCCCTTCCACTTACTTGTGAGTTCTTCACCCGGCGGTCAACGGTTAATCACCTGTTTTCTCGGCACGTTTCTGTTTCCACACCCCAAAGTCGGACCCATGCTCAGTACCTACTCTTTTTTGGCTTTGGGGACTCTGCGCTCCTCTTCGTGGTGTGACCCTGTTTTTGGTGAGGGAGACCATCTTCCTTCTTTTGCTGATGGTCGCTGCCCGTTCCCCGACGTGCTTCGTCGATCGGACCGGAAGACATCCCCGGCGCAACCGACCACCGGGCGTATGCCCTTATCTCGGTTCTGGCCAAGGGGATGCGCCTCGTGACTCGTATCACACGCAGCGGCCAGCGCAGGTATTTGCCTTCCTTTAAGAGCCTTTTTGCACTACACACAGGATTCCACACTGCTGGACGACCCCCGTCCTTTTGCTGGGGTCTTCTGGAGCAGACCCGGCTTTGCTCTGGCTTGACAAGTAGAACAGTCTGCCCTCTTTTTTCGCTGACCCGCCTGTGTGTCAGTACTGTTCCTTTTTCACCTTCCTCTACACGACCGAAACTCAGTCAGACGAGGCTCCATTTCGGCTTCGATGGAAGTCGTTCAATCTTCCCATCGCCCTTTTACTGGCAGGCGCGTCCTTCGCTTGGATTTGCCATGCGTTTCTTATGATAAGCCGCACCTTGTATTCACCCCTATTTTCGTGGGAGTATACCGCTGCTGGAGCGCTGTTTTACGATCCCTCTCGAGTCCCTCCATACCGTTTTGTCCCTTCTCCGCTTCAACCACGCCTGATGAAACTTCGGCTAGTTACCCTATGCGCTCACTGCTATTCCCCATCACTCTGGTCCCCTCCCTTCGCATCTGGAATGCGCTTAGGACTTTTCCGTCTTGCCCTCCCCTGTGTCTCAGCATGCCCGTTCTGTGTCCCCGGCCCTCCTCACTTCTCTTTTCTATTGAACTTTTTAGTGATCTACGTATGGGATTCTCACCCCACCCCCAGTACGGTATAATTCACGAGCCACCACCTATCATCCGGTTCTTTCTATGTCTGCTCGCGGGAGCATCGGATCCCTACCCGATTTTTTTCTCTTTCTACGAAACGACATACACAGCCACGTCTGCTGGTCCCCGCAGCTCGTGAATTCATCTAAAACGGTCGCCTCCCCCAGGGGTTTTTTTTTCCTTTGCGAGTTCTTTTGAGTTCGCGCCAGCAGCGCTGCTAATCGGCTTAGACAGCGGAAATTTAGTTTTGTTTGAATCCTTCACACCACTGTCGAATACCATTCCTTACGGGCGGGAATCGCGACTTTGCGCAAGTAGGGCTCGCGACTTTTCCCCGAATAGGTACGTTCCGTTTCCCCCGTCGATAAACAATACTGCTCTCCTGTGGACGGTATCCGCCTGAGACAGTGCCTACGTTGATCCAGGCTGTCAGCCCAGGGACGCTCCTTGGCTTCGAACATTTTTCCTTCCTCCCCCCCACGCTCTGTTGTTTCGCCTTACATCGGTGCTGACAATTTGTTAACCTTAATACCCTTACCCAATCCCACCGCATCGGACCTTGAGAGGAGGGTTTTGTTAGAAGGTCATTCCATTGGGCCGCAATCACAGGACCGGGCCTCCATGGCTGCAATGTTCCTCTATATTTTTCACTTGACTCCCCTTCTCTCCAAGCTTCTTTTATGCCGGGCCTTTGGTGGGACCGTCTTTTGAATGGCTTTTCGGGTTTCTGTCGGTACTTGGCCAATCATTTCCCCACGTCCGCTCGCATACGATTACCATGAGCTTAACCCCCCCTTCTGCTTTTCCCCCGGTCCGTTTTTTCACAACCCCTACCTTCGTAGACCACCGGCATGTTCCCGATTGTGTTCGCTTGAAACCTTCCTCTCTGTGCCTGGCTATGTCGCGCACGTCCCGCCCCCCCGTATCCAACTTCCCCCCCGTGCACAGCAATACTTCTGCAACAATCTTTTGTACGAAGGCCTCCCGATGAAACCTTGCCCAATTCACTCTCTTCATTTGCCACTGGTTCTGTGGCTTCACTCCCAGTATTCCTTCTTGGCTTACAGTTGCCGTCCCACCTCCGGCGAGATGTCTTTGGTCCCCCGTTATTCCTTTTCTCCGCACTGAATCTGGTGCTTTTCCACTCCCGTCAAGAGGGCGATTAAGTGTTTAGCTCCGCCATTGTCCCCTTGACTACTGCATGTTTGCGGGGGCTTCCTGACGAATTGTTTATGACACCATGTAGTGAGATGGCTACAGAGAATGCGCTAACTTGACCTTGTGGCCCGTACTCTCGGTCCCCACACTATTTTTTATGTTTGAGTTCCACGGCCGGAGCTTTCCTCTGTATAACCCCGTTTGACCACGTCCTCGTCAATGCCGTTTCCGGGCGGCTCCCCCTCGTGGTACCCGTGATCCACCAGATGCGCAAGTTTCACGTTCCGGCCTAACTGACCTATGCCGTATTAATGTCCTTTGTTACCCTCTATGTTGGTTGTGGACGACTGGTTCCTTGAGATTTCCCTGTTCCCCTTGTGTGACTTTCCACAGTCCTGTGTCCTGTTGGTGTTGGCTTCTTTCTCCTGAGTGGCTTCCTGTTTGGCCCGGTTAGCCTATCGACGATTTTCCCTTTCTTCGCACGGACTCGAACCCCCCCTTCCCCCGAGCACCCACACATTTGGTAGAGCCACTACGTCGTTCCGGATGCTTCATCCCCACCCACCTAGACACGGACTGGGTCGCTTGCCAGCATTCATGTTTACTGGTCGGCCGTGCACTGTTCTGGTTGAGCTAATTCCTCCATATGTGGATTACGCGCAGCGTACTTTTTCATAATTTGTTTTTTTTGAGACAGGACCCTCGACCTGCCAGGTGGTCCCTGTCCTCGAGTTATCAGTAGTGTGGGTCGCCCACGCCCTAGCTTTGGACCCGCCCTTGATTTCGCCGTCTTTCGTTTTATCCCCTTTTAACGGTAGCACTGGTTGTTGTCTCTTGTCTTCATTTGGTGTAGGGTCCTTTGCATGTCGTCACTGGAGCCCTCTTCTACGTGGCACCCCGCCGTTTCACCAACACTTCTCGCCCAGCAGACGTTGTCTCCTTCTAATCACATTTTTCGATTTTCATTGGCAACGGCCGGATGCCATTCCTGTCTCCTCAGTACCAGCCAGTACTCACAGCGCAACCTCCCCCGTGCTCTCCTCCCCCCTGATTTGTTGGGGTGAGGATAGTGCTACTTGTGTGCGTAGCCTCGTCTCCTGCACCCGTCCTTCGATCCGCAGTCTCGCCCCTTATCATGCAATTCTACTCTCCCGTATCTCTGACGCCCAACGCTCTCCTTTGTTGGAGCCAGCCCTTTTCGCTGGACCCTTCGTTTTGGCATCCTTCAGCTTAGACTTGTTGTTTTGGCCCCGGCCCTTTCATGACCTGTTCCATCGACGTCGGCATAGGACTCTCGTCGTCCCTCCGCGTTTACTCGTTGCAACTTTGCTTCCCATATGCGCTGTGTCCCTAGTAATTCACGCATATCGGGGACACTTACAAGTACGAGGGGTTTTGCCTCGTTGTTGGAACCGGTCCGAGTCCACCCGCGCGACCCCGTTCATGGGCTGTTTACGAGTCCTATAGGGGAGCCTCACTTTTCCCCTCCCCGGGTTTTCTTCTCTCTTTTCCCTGATGTAGTTTGGTCGAATGTTTCCTGATCGCATTTCCTGCTGTCCCTTTCCGAACAAAGTTGGCGACCGTGCTTCTTTATTTTTCTTGGCTCTTCCCCCAGAGCCCCCTTGCTCCTATTTTTAGTCCCCGCTGGCCTGTGGATCTTTTGCTTTTTTTGAGATACTTTTCTTCCTGTAGATGTAGTCTGGTGTGACGAGGAGCGGTCAACACCTAGGCTTTGGGCACCTTTCTAGCCTGGTCATGCCTTATTTTCCTGTTCGATAGCCAACGGCGCTTCCCCTTTCTGTCCCTGAAGTCGGTTTCCTTCCATCGGGTGGATCGCATATTTTTCGACGCTACCGCTCCGGGTTCAAAGTTTTGATTATCCACTTCTGAGGCACTTTTCAACTCGGGGGGACCCCTACAAGTGGTAGTCGCTCTTTAGTTCGGGTTTGTACGGTGGCCGTTAACTAAGTACCATTTTTTTATACCTGAACCGGCCACATTCTTTTTTTTACAGGCTAGGTCTGGCCTTGCGTTGTCACTCTTGCAGGATGGCATCTTTCCTGTTTTCTTCAGTCCATCACAAGTCGCCTGGTGAGTCTTTTGAGACACGCTGCCCTTTTCTAGGACCCACTCCTGCGGTGTCATCTAGCGCTTCCGCTTTTTTTCGCAGCTAGAAGTAAGTTTCTGTCCTGCTGACGCCACATATGCCGTACGGTCCTTTCCCCTTTAATTTCGCCCAGATGAGATGTCGGCGCATTCCTTTGGTTAGACCAGTTCGTAAGCCTTATCTCACCGTGCCCTCTTAAGGTCATTGGCTTAGCCCCCCGCTTCCATCTTTTCCTTTGTCACCGTTTTGCTCCGTCAAAGGTCGTTGCAGATCCCCAGATTCGTCGTGTTACGTTCCCTTATCTCCTTAGATACGATCTGTCACGGTCCCCCTTTTTTTTTATCTCATCGCGAGCTTTTGGAAACGGTAACGTTTCCTTCCAACCCTGAGTTGATTGCGCGCTACTTCGCCCCCCGCCTAGTCCTTCAGGTTTCCTTCTTAGCAAGGACGTTTGCAATTTATCCCTACTTCTCACGCCCCGATCTCCCCAGCCCCCTTTCTTTTGTGGCATCAGCGGCTGGCCCACTTCTCGTCGAATCTCTCCCTGTCCTCCTCGGGTGTGAGATAGCTGACCCCGTTTCACGCCCGCCGCTTCAGGGTAACGGCTGGTTCTGGATCCCAGCACCCCTTGCGACCGTACACCGGTATTTTTTTTCTTGGTAGGATGGAATCTCGGCCGGTGCTATGTCGACACCTCGTTTTTTTGGAATCATGAAGGACTTCAATTTTTGGTTTTCTGTGGCTACTCTCTCGGGCACCCTAGGTTCGCCTTGCTCTTTCTTTCGTTTCAACTATCCGTCGCATCCCACCTTCCACCCCATCGTACGTTTGGGATCAGCATACGGGCCCCCTGCGTGCTCCGGTAAGTGTGAGTCTTAACCTTTTCGATTGGGTTTCGGGAGGTCTTGATTGACTCACCGTTGGTCTGATGCCAGAATATTGACCCATTCCTCAGGTTTGGTATACGTACAAAATCTCGGTTCCCACCCATCCGGTTCTTGGCCCGGGCCGCGATCGGGACTCCTTGGTCAGCAATTTTACAACCCCAATTCTCTCGACCATGTGACCTTCCGTCGGCCCGCCTTCCACGGTGCAAGTTCACTCTTTGCCCCCCTGCGTGATCAACCCCTTTTGGGGGGCCAAATTCGGCCGTTGCTTTTTTTCGCCGGCTCTGCCGCTTCTCGGGTTTTCCCGACACTCTTCGACCGCTGACCTCCATCATCCCTCAAACGTTTCCCTGGACTCCGACACATCGTCCCACGACCCGTGAGAGTTTCCCCGTCACCAGGAGGGTGCGTTTCGCCCTATCCCGCCTCACCGTGTACCAAACCCGAGTCCTTTACCTGAGCCTAACCAGCGTGTGTTCAGATTTTTAGACTGTACGGGGAATTCCTTTAACGCTGCTTCGCTTGCAGACGATGGAGATGATGAAAAACTTTTCGAGTCTCAGCCCCTGAATCATGCGGGACAAGCTCGGCCACCCTCATGAGCGACCTTAGCCCTTCTTCCGGTTCCCGTTGCATCCGTTGCGTCTAGTCTACCGCTCCAGGCATACTACCCGGCCTACTTCCCCTGCACCTACGGGCTGCGTTTCTCGACACAGTTGCGCCTTCCCCCCCCACCAATCCTCCCTTTCCCCCTGTCGAGCAAGACTCCCTTTTGCCAACAGTTAGCTCTGCACAATCGGTTTTGTGAAGAATAGGCTGAGCGGACCGCCCTACAAAGTCCCCTGCGCCAGCGTACCCTCACCTAGGTGACCGGCGACCCAGGACTCTCCTACCCACCTTCCGCCGCGTCAGCGCTTTTTTCCCTCGCCATAGTATCCCTTTGCTCACCAATGCCCTCCCCCCGTGTGTGCTTTCCCTTAGGAGAAGCGGTCACCATGGCCTCCTGACACCTATCCGCGTCTTTTTTGTCTTAGCCCCGTCGGATAGTGGCCATGCCGATTCAGACCCCGCGTCCCCAACTAGTTTACTTTCCACCGCGTGCGCATGGCTATGTAGTATGACTGCTCAGACAGAATGACGTTGCCTCTTCCGGCTCGTGTGGTCTTTGCCAATCATTTCCCGTTCCAGTCCCCCCTCGATCCGATGCTGTCCCCCCCTTAAGACACTTGCCCAACCATTGGTTTGTTAGGTACTCTGAACCCCCTTCATTGACCAAGTTGCCTTTCACAACCGTGTTCTTTTGGCTGCGGGTTCCCCCCGTGCCGCTATGTGCTCGCCCCGCTACCGATATAAGCAGTCGGCCTACCGGGCTTGCCACAACCTTTGTTTATGAAAGGGCTAGGGTAACCACTGTGTCCTGAATCCTATCACATCCCTGCTCGCTTCACCGGGCCCATCTTGGCCTGCTTTTTGTCAGCCCTTGATTCACGTCTTTTTCTTGCCCTGGCCGTGGCGTCCGTTTCTGTCGCGCTCTCTGGCTTGGAATTGGAAGCGCGTCATGACACGAACGGCCGATTGCCGAGGGCATGAAAGACCACATGATCCAATTCGACCACCCTGTTCATTCTTTACTCCGGCATCACAGATTTCTACTTCAGTGTCCGCGCCATGTATTTAGCACTCTTTTATAAGTGTAGCTACGAACGGCCACCAATTGTTTCCCCTCCCTCAGAATCCGTCGGTCACCGGAGTGATGTCGGCCCCCCTCGCTCTTTTACCTCCCTGTTTGCTAGAATGGCCTCCACGTCAACTAACAGTGCTTCTTGACACGCACCGGCATATGTTGGCCCCCCTGGTGACCTTTGGTATTAAGCCACATCTCTTGCTTTTATTTCAAGTCACGTAGGCCCCAGTCCCCCCCCTCATGCACGCTTCCTGATGCCACTGCTGTTCCTGTATCCAAGGTCATCCCTCGTCAACGGGGGGGGCGTCGCTTTTATCGCCCTTTTTCACACAGTTGCCCGTCATCCCCCCTACCCGGCCTGCCAGGTGGTTTTTTTCCGACCGTGACCGGCACCCAGTCCAGCGTCGTTCGACTCGGATTGGCCGTGAGGCTTCCGCATTTCTTCGTAGTAGCACTGGTGCGTGCTAGGGGAGTTGTAGTGGTGCAACTGCACGCAGCGCCATCCCCTCCCCCCCCCCCTGCTCTCCCTCCTTAACGCCAGTACACCTTCCGGTCCCGCAGTCCAACCCTTTAGGCATGCCCCATTGTCCGTTTCAATGAAAGAACTTAAGAGGGGGCAATATTCAGTGCAGGGATCACATCAACTTCGGCACCTTCCCTGTTCGACCGGCGTTTTGCGCGCGTTTTAATTTTTCCCCTTTTTCTGCTGGTACCCCGTCCTGCACGCTCCTCCTCGGACCCGTGATGCTTCTTTGTTCGAATTATGTGGTACCCCGCCCACGTTAAGAAGTCATGATTGTTTCGTTGGGTTTCCCAATGCACGCTAAGCCGATTTTATTTTTCTTCCCTTTCCCTCGGCCTTGGGACCGCCTGACCTCCCTTTGTAAATCTTACGAGGGCCCTCGAGTGGAGGAATTTACTTTGACCCAACGCTACCTTTTTTTTTTTCACGTCGGGTGTACTGTCCCTCAAGGTCTAAGTCAACTGACGCGCATTCCCGTGGGATTTTTATACCCCTTTTGCGGTCATTCCCGACCCCGTAGTCTTTGCTCACCCGATGGAATGTTATATCCTTCCTCCAAAAGCGGCGCCCCGTCCTTTTCTTTTTTTTTCGTGGCGGATCTTGGCTGTAGGGATAAATTTTCCGCTTTCCAGCGGCTTTGCCTGGATACGTTCCTGTATGTCTAGTAGCCTCGTCCCTCCTCGGCCCAGCTTTATACCACCATTCCGAAATCTTGCCCTGGCTTCCCTATTACAGGATCAATGGGATGGGGTCCATCCGTCTGCTCAATTTTCACCCCCCAGCTTGCCTCTTTGTTTTTTTCAACTCTAAAGTTTTCCTCAGGGCGCCTTGTCCCGGGCGAATCAGCCTCCTCGTTGGATGATTTTCTCCCCACCCTCGCTGCCCAGCATTTTTCTTTCTGACCGCGTCGCGCGCGCTACCGGTCTCGCCAGGAGAGCCTGCATGTACTTGGTAGTACATATCCTCGTTGATTCGCAAATTCGTGCATTCCGGTGCCCGGCGTTGTCATCCGTCGACTTTCCCTTACATGTTACACGAGACGTCAGCTCTGATTTAGGTTTTTCCCCAGATACACGTTCAGGGTCTGAAAGGATGTTTTTACGACTGCATATAAGAGCTTGTTCCCTTTGACGTTAGTGCAACCCCCCCCCCCCCCACCCCCCCCCCCCACTTTACCCCCAGCCGCGGCGTTTTCCGAGACATTCGGTGCAAACGCTGTAGACGTCTGTCCTTGAAGTCAGTTCGAGCCTGGGTGAATGCAACCTCTCCCCTTTGGCCAGGGATATAATGACTCACCAGGCCTGCCTCCTCATTTTGCCTGTGCTGCGCGAGAGCGCCCTACCTATCCCACTCGCGTGCGATAATTGCTTGTTTCTCCGTTGCAGTTGGTCGTGGCCCCCTCCCCAGCACCTGGTCAGGACTTACTTTCGCGCCGTAGCTCTCACTCCGATGGATGATAGTGAAACGGACCTTTCACTTCCTCCCCCCCAGGTGCGAACCCCCCCGGATTGTCCGCGTCCCCAAATAATTTCAGTCTAAGGTAGCTTCCCCTGCCCGTGCACCAGTTCTTTCCTTTGTCCATTCCCGCCCCGTCGCGAGGTCGCAATGGTGTTCTTGCTACCTCTGCCAAGCATACTCGCACACGTGATGATTGTCAGAGATTTTCTCTGTATGTGACCAATCATGCCGTTTATAGATTTCGCATTGACAATCACACCAAGGCCCACGTCAACCGGCCCCACGCTCTGGCGGTTCGATGTGTAACGGGGTGGCCGAACTTTGCCTAACCGACTCCATATTATTTTACCGTGATGGATCGGCCGGTGCTGACGTCTGACACCTCCTGTCCGGCCCCTTTCGGACAATGAAGCCCCCAGGTGTGCTCGCCGCAATTCACTCTGCGCCACTCATCACTGGGTGTCTGTGGGCACGTTCCCGTCCACTACTATTGTTGCATCCATTACCCCCCAGTTCCTAGGCTAAGGGCGCCCGAATCAGGTTTAAGCGTCGGAACCCACCAGCCTATCATTAAGGTGCCTCCGGCAACGCCACCACTTTCCTGGTTTTTCTTCCGCATACTCGGTGACAATTCCTCCTTCACTTGCAAGCTGCTTCCCCACCACTACCTTCTAGGGCGGAATGGGCCTATCCGGGTATCTTGCAACTTTTGAGCTCCCTACCACGGCCTTGACCTAACATCCGCAGCGACAGCACACACCTGGTATGACCTTAGTCCCCCCGAGAGGGTGTTCACACTTTCTTTTCTTTCGCAGCTCAAACTCCGGACATCGCCGCTGGGGCTTTTTATGGATGCCGTCTGCCGCCCGTTCCCGGTGTCTCTGCGCTTGTGGTTACGACCATTTACTGCCTGTTCCCGGAACCTCTGACCTAGAAGGCGACGGCATACTCCCTTCCCTTTGCCCGTTCTTCAAATTGGCGCGACACCTGACAACTCTAACGAAACCGCCCCTGATTTTTCTTTTGTCACCTCCGCTTTTCCCCCCGGTTTCCTCCTTCGCCCCCCATCCTGGTACAACCCTATTAGTTTTGCGCGACCCCTCCACCTTTAACGCTCTGCTGGACTGGAGTTTCCTCCAGCTTTAACCTTTTCGCGCTCCCGCCAGCGGACGACCCTGCCCAGCACACACATTCTCCCGAGCGAATATTGCACTTTTCTCCCCGCCCACTGAAACGCGAAGAGTTCAATCGTGTGTGAGTCGCGGACAGTTATCTTTCTTTACTACCGCCGTTCGATTCGGCCGATGTTCAGTCATGCTTTTTTCCTCACTTCTTACTTTCTGGGAAAAGGACCTCTACATCACCCCGGCCAGCCTCTATGCTAAGCGGCTTTCGAGCGTGCAGTCCGTGGTGCGACACCCCCATCAGTGAGTCCCCGGACTTTTTCGAACGCATTATACACGCGTCGCCGCTTTTCATTCTATGCAGCATTCCGTTGTGTGAATCTCTTTCGAAGCGTAATTCCACACACAGTCCGGTAGATTTATTTACTTTCTTGCTATTCTTCCTCGCCCCGATGATCGAGACCATCCCCGGTCTAGTGTGTTCCAACTGCTGCTCGCACGCCCGCTGTGGCGCCGTGTTACTTTACCTATGTCCGCGGTTGGAACTCACCGGCTACGTAGATTTTTTTCTCCGAATGTGGAAAGTGGCCAACATCTTTTTGCCATCATGACCAACATTTTCCCGCATCCCCCGGCGACACCCTGTTGCCGGGTTTATGTAATCTTTAGCGCAGGCCTTTGGAACTTTTCCTTCAGTCCGCTACCGCCGGCGATACATTGTCACTTTTGTCAAAATCGCAAGGGTTTGTCTTTTCCCACCTCTTAATCTTCGTCGACCCCCGTGATTCCCCTGCGTGTCAATGGACGTGAGTTGCTTTTTTCGCAGTTTACTACCACCTTTATTATTTTTCCAGCTCCAAGGTATGCCTACGCGCAGCCCCCGGTCCCCATTAACTGGTTCCCATACTAGGGGCGTGAGAGTAGGCGCCCGCTGTCCCTGCACCTGACGCCCCTTCAACGCATCGCGTTCTTTCATTATCCCCTCCCTATGGTTTCCGCCGCGCCAGCAACCGGGCTCCGTTTCCATGGGTGTTGAGCGGGCTCCTTTTCAGCACCCGCCTTTTCCGAGGGATTCGGTAGCCCGCGCTGCGCGCGCCCCCTTCCCCCTTCTCCCGTGCCGCCCCCCAAGCGATTTTCCCCCCCATGAGTCTGCGCATTTTGAACTCTATTGCGTGCAGCAGTCGTTGCCTGCGTGCCGTCGCGTAGGCCTTACCTTTTGGCCTGGTGGGCCTATTATACCCGCAGGAAGCCCGTTCTGTCACAGATTCCCGTGAAGTGTACATAGAAGGGTCTTTTCT
>Ga0179593_1539329_pt1 | contig 13583 bp, 15 predicted proteins | sample CZODoug2_1_08_16_FD_185931 | JGI IMG/M metagenome (GOLD analysis project Ga0179593, IMG submission 185931) | Vadose zone soil fungal communities from Angelo Coast Range Reserve, California, USA - CZODoug2_1_08_16fungal (PacBio error correction) | ecosystem: Environmental > Terrestrial > Soil >... | reverse complement strand
ACACTTCTTCCTTCATGCCAGGAGGGCTCGTTTGACTAATCTCTCTTTCTTTCCCTTTCCCAACCCTGTTATTTTCCCCCTTTTTCTTTTTTCTTTCGACGCTCGAAAGTACCGTTGCATTAAACCAGTTGGAAGGTCGCCCTCTCCTGTTCTCCTAACAGCCTCGACAAAGTTCCCCGAGTCGGCATCTCGCCCGAGTACGAGCCCCCCCAATTGAGTCTACCCACCCCGAGCGGAAATGCCCTTTGTTCCCTTCTAGTTCTTTTCTTCCGACCGTTCCTTGCTCTGGCCATATTTCTAGCCCCTTTACCTCACCCTTCGTCTGTTTTGTATCCCCACCCAACGATTTTTTTTCGTTTCGGTTTCACTATCACACAGACTGTCCCCCCTTCACCTTGCCCCGTCCCCCAAAATTCTCAAGGAATCTAGTCTTTGGCTTGGCCTCTTGATGCTAACAGGCTTCTGGATGATCGCTCCCCACTCTAGCCTTTCCCCCTTTAATATGACTAGAAGAACTTTTGACTTTTTTCTTCCATTTTTCCCTCTTGCCCGGAATTTTCCTCGCAAATGCCCCCCCCTTTGTATTCAAAAGCCACGCATCTGAAATCTCGCGGCTGCAATCTTCGCCTTTTTCAACGAAAATTTATCATGCCCGTCCAAAGCCCCCCCTGGAGCACTTGCCAGACATCCCCCCTTTTTTTCAAAAGATTCCCGATCCCTCGGTCGGAACTTCCCCCTTCTTCTTAGTTCACGAAAAATTATGCGCTCCCTTCAACCTTACGTTCCGGCTTCATATTTCTACGCCACCCCTTCCCTTGACAAGATCCTTTTGGTGTGGGTCTTTATAATCCTGAAGCCGTGCATATTTCATGTGTCGCCCCGACTCGAGTTCGTAGCCTAACCCCTTCTGCCCACAGACCCCTCAGCATTCCCTTTTTTTTAAAAATTTCTGTGATGGACGAGCCACCTCCGATTCTTCCCCCCTACCCCGGCAATGGAATGTGCAAACCCCCACTTAATCTGAGAGTCGTTCCAATTTTTTGCCAACTTAGTCCCCCCGGCCGCCCCTGTGGAAAGAATCTTTTTCCCCGTCAGGCCCGTTCATTTGATGTTATGGTCTTCCTCCCCCAAAACCTCCCGGTTCCTCTCAACCAGCCTCCTCCCTTGAAATCCCCGGACTTATTTTGGGCGTTATTGGGCCCCTGATAACCGTTCTTCAGCCCAGCCTCTCAAACCCTCCTCCATCTGAACACAAATCCAATTGTCCCTTTGATATTTCCAGGTTTCGCGTCCCGTGCTCTTCTTCCCCCGCGTAATGTCACTCCCTGCTTCCTCATGCAGTTACGCCAAACGCGCCACCCCCCCCCCTCGCACTTCCCATCCCCTGCCACCCCCCCCTTGCGTCCCAGAACTTTTGCTCCGACCCCCCCCCCCCAACTACCCGGCCCCAATCAATTCGCGATGCCCTCTGCCCTTCGTTACACGTAGCGTGAAGACACCAATCACTCCTTTTTTAACTCCCCCCCCCTCCTGACCCGATGGCTCGTTTCACCCGTTGCTTCGCTCTGACGTTGCCCGGATCCCCCATCTGTCAACGGTCTATCAGAATTGTTTCACTTCATCCAAACCGAGAAGACAATTTCGATCCGCTCCGCCATTTTCACAACTTTTAACGATCACCCCTTTCCTCTCCTCGACATCCTCTCCTAACCAAGTTTCATCTTTTTTTCCCTTACACTCCCTGGCCTGATTTTAGCGCGTCCCATAAACGGTTCCCCCCTCCTCCGGCGCGACTCCCTTTTGCGACCATTACCCCACCCAAACACCCCTCCCAGCAAAGCCCTCCCGATTCCGTCAACGTTGTCACTTCATTCATAAGTCCCGACTTGCCCCCCCTTTTCCTCCTTCGTACGCCCTAGGGCTTCTCAAATCCAGGCCCCTTCCCTCCCCACTGCTTGCGCCCTCCCACTTTCGCACCTTGGCATTCCCCCCTTACCTTTCCAAACGAAGTAGTCCGCTAACTCTCAATCCGTACCTTATCGGCACACAAGGAACCGATAGCACAGATACCCCCCAACCCTGGATTTGAGTGACAGTCTCCCTCCCCTTTTTCCTGTAGCTGTGCAACAAGTTCTTTCTCTGCCGCGAGAACCCATCTTGACACTTAGTTTTCATCTCCCCTCCCTGGAGCTTTTTTCCACTTGCCCACTTTCGTTTGAAAATGGGATCCTTTAGACCTTTAAAACCACCTCCCTATCGGCTCCCATCGCCCTTCTCTGGCAGCCTAGTGTTTTACTTTCGAGACTCCCCGCCCCCCCTTGGCCTCAAAATCATGCCCACCCTTTACGTCGGACACTTCAAGCTCCCGCCTCCTCTCAACCCGCCCCTCGTTGGACTCCATCCTCCTTTCCCAATTTGCAGGCCCCTTCCATGCGGTAATAACCTACACGGCTGCTTTCTTTAGCGCTGCCCTCAAAAGTACACAATTTCTCGTCTACCCTTCTTTTGACGTGTTCGTCTCCCGGCCCTTCAAATACCCGCCCTTCATGATCCCCCGTAGTAGATTTCCCCACCTATACAAGAACAGCGTTTGGCTGACCTTACTTTCCGTCCTAGTTTTAGCGAAGTTTCTCCTAATGCCTTCCCGTGATCCCGGAGTGCAAGCGCCCTTATCTTTATAAGTCTGAGGTACAGCAAAGAAGTCATCATCACCCGTTCTCCTCTTGCTTCGCCTTCGTTACTTATCCTACGCATTTTTTCCCTCAACTACCTCCCTGTTACCATTCTAGCGCTTTTTTTTTTCAACTCTAAGGCACTGAGCCACAGCTGTTCGGAAACAGTGGCCGAGCTTCTTTCTGCCTCCCCAAACTTCATTTCCTGTTGCCTTTTTGCCCTTTCCCAAAGTGCCTCAAGCTCCTGGCAGGCGTACGGAGTTTCCAAACTTCAGACCTCCCTTACGTTGTTTTGACTTCTTCGCGTAAGGTCGACTTCAAGCTTTATTCAATTGTTAGTTAGTTCGTACCCAAATCCCCCCCCCCCCCCCCCAGCACTGACGGAGTTTGGAACCGGAGAGGAAGGCCTCCCGGCACTTCCTTTTCCTTTCGGCCTCTCGGTTTCCGTTAGGAACAGCCATCTCCCTCTTTTCTGTTTCTTTTCTGCTCCGCGGTTTGCGTCATGCCCTCCTTGAAACTCAAGAGAGTTTTTCGTTTTTTAGTTGGGATTCCCTTCTTTTTCATTCCCACCTGAGCAGCTCCAAGATGCGCTTTCACTCTTTCCTGCGGGACCTTTCTTAATCCACCACTCATAGACTTCCAAAGTGTGATTCTCCCCCAAACCGCGTACTTTGCGTTGAGTTTTCAAGTACTAAGTACGTGTTTTCAAACCCCGGCGTTGTTGTCTGGGTAGGAGCCCGTCCGTACGAATCTTCACTCTCGAAATGGTCGACCAGACATCTTTGATTGATTTGCTCCGTTTGCTGATAAATAATAAGTTTGAGTACGGCGGCCTTCCCTGAGTTTTTTTTTCTCTCCCCTAGAATACCGTTTTGTCGAACTAAGTCCTTTTTTGAGATATGTCGGCGGTCCAGTCTCCTTTCCAGATCTCAAGGTCGTTCCTTCCCCTGATTGTTTTGCATTTCTTTTTCGGGGCCTTATATTCCCCTTTTTCCCAAACCAGCTGACATTGTTGATCAGTTCGAGTAGTCGAGGTTGGATACTTTTTTTAAAATGGTAGCATCTCTGGCACCCCCTCAAATCACTGGACCCCCGAGGCCCCTCTCACCTTTCATTAATGACTCACCATTTTTAGTGGAAAAGTTTCCTTTTTTTTTCCCCCCCGTGCTCCATTTCCCCCCCCAATTGTTTCCCCCTTATCCTAAATTCTCAATGAAAGCATCCTGTTGTCGTGTCATCTCATGATCTTCGCTCTGTTCAAGCCTCTGCTAATGATCCTCGCGAATTTTCTTTTTAACTTTTGGTCCCTCCTCGCTTTCGTTTGTCGGGCGGGATTTCCTTGTTTTTTTCGCTCCCTTCAATATGAAGAAGTACCCCCGGTATTTCGTTATTCCCACGATACTTGGCGGACTGCCCAAAGGCCCCTCCTGGTTCCATTTTTCCGTCTGCGAACTTTCTGACATGTCGAGGGTCGGGCGGATTGGATACGGTTGCTTTCCGAGCGGCTTTTTATTACCCATGGGGCCTTTATCTTCTCTATATTTTTTTCCTGCGTTCTTCGCAAGCGGCTTCCGGAAAGAGATGTGGGCGTTCCAGTTTTCGGATGCAAGGTATCATCGTGAGTTTGATTTTTTCCAGATTGTCGGTGTCGCGCGTCTTCTGACAGTGCGGCTTTTCTTACCTATTTTGACCTTCTTCTCCGAGGCGTTTTAGGATAAGGGGCCCCACTCCCTGAGCCTAACGGCCATCGGTGTCATCCTTATTTAGTCGTTTATGCTCTCCCTTTCCTTCTTTTTCTCCTTGTTGTTTGTACCAACAGTCTCACTCGCCGAATTTATTGAGTGACAGTATCGTTTTTTGCTTGTTTGTGCTCACACCCGGTCTTTCGAGTCCTAATGACCTTATTTGATTCGTCCGCGACCTTTCCCCGTGTTTCGATGATTCGATTGACCATTTTTTTCCTACTGCCTAACGCCTCTCCTTACCCCCCTTTCCTCCCTTTTAAGCTCCCCCCCCCTCACCATTGGGCCTCTTTCTGTTCCTGGAGGTTTCTGAGGATTGATATACCTGGCTGTTCTTTTTTTACTCAGGCAGTTGCTCACCCTTTTAAACCAACTCTAGTCGTGTCTGATGGCGTTTAATAGGCGTTAGGGAAGTCGTGCGGGTTCTTCCACTTGGTTGGTATGCTCGGATCGAAGACTAGACATTTGACTGCCTTGTCTTGTCCCCCCGTGATGCCCCTCTGGAGCCGGCCGTTTGAATGGCTCTCTTGAATCCCCTTTTAACTCCCTCCTTTATAGGTGGTCCTCGTCACCCTCCGTCCCCCCAGTGAGCTGTCAGCAGAAGGCATTAGGAGCAAAATTGTGCTCTTTCCCATTGTTTCTTATCCCCGTCCTCAAGGAGCCGTCGTAGAGTGCGACGGTTTTTCGTTAAGTACGAAGAAGCTTTTTGGCGCACATGAATACCTTCTTTCCGAGACTCCCATCCCCAACTCTATCCCCTGGCAGTTGTTTTAGTCCCCCTCCCTTCACCCTATCGGACGGCTTCTCCATTCCAATGGGATTTTCAATTGAACGTCTACGCTTTTGGTCCTCAAAACGCGAGTAGCCCGGTGGCGAATAGGGCCGCTTTTTTCTTTTTCGGTGTTGGTTCAGTGTTTATTTTTCTCTTTTTTTTCCTCAGGGCTTGTCTGTGCGCTCTCCACTTCGACGATTGCCTCCCTTTAAGATGCGAGAGCGTTTCTCTTTGTTCCTTGCTTTACGGCGTTCGGTTTTCTCTCACCCTCCCTTCCTGCACAGAGACGATCATGTAGCTGTATCCCCTCAACCGTGACGCATACAAGGGTGCATTACGTATATGGACAGCGGTACGGCTCTTATTCTTATGACCCTCCCCCCCCATTTGAGGTGATCGCCCCCTTTGTTTTTTTTACTAGCTGGGGCCTTGTTTGTGAGTTTCAAATCCCTCGGCCCCTTTAATTGGACAGGCTTTGTGAGTGTCCTTTCCCCCTTCTACCACCACAGTTAATACTTGTATGTCGTACGCTTTTCCTCCGTCCTCCCAGGGAAGGTCCTATGGAGCTCAAGGTGCTTCTCACGAGGAAATTCTCCAGCATTTCGAGCGAGTTTTGGGGAGCTCATTTGTTTTCCTTCAGATCCCTTTCCTTGACACAAATTGTTCCCGGCTGCCCTTCCCGACTAGGCTTTGCCCTTTTTTTAACTTCAAGAAGGGTCGATCTGATGATGCGTTTTTTTTTTTGCAATTAGTATAAGTGGCCCCGCAGATTTCTTGTTCCTTGCAAAAGTTTTTCTTTTCCCCCGTCAGCTTCCCCTCTTCCCCCCCCAGACTGTTTGTTTGTTGTTGAGTTCATACCTCTTTTCTTCTTCTTGCGTTTGACATCTGCCCCTTCCACCCGGATACACTTTGCCCCCAGTTCGGTGCTCCTCCTCCTTCGCGCCGTCCTCAGTTTAACAGTGGTTTCCACTCCCCCCCCCAGAACCTCCCCCCGTTACCCCAAATTCTTGGCAGGTAAGTCTTCCTCTTTTTCCCCACATGATTACCCACAACAATCGGCATGCTGCAAGCCCTCTTCTGTCCCCCCCCCTTTTGTGAAGCCTTTTCCCTTTTCCATTTCTTCAAAGGCTTGATTCCGTTGTTTTCCCCCCCCACCCCCCTATTTCCTTTTTTCTGGTCAGGACTCTCCAAATACGGACAAGGGAACAGGCCGTATACTTTCCTTCCCCCAATCTTCTCCCTGCTCTTTTTTTGGGAGTTTTTCCCTTTCAGATGCTCCCCCCATTCCTCCTTTTTTTTCATCGGCACCGTACTTCTGCATTCCATCTGTAATTCCTTACTCTTTAGAAGCACTTCCCCTTTGATTTTCCCTTTACTCCCTCCTCCCAGAACTTTTTGAGGAAGTTCAGATCCTTGACGAACCTCTCATTTCAAATAGCAACGCCCATCTCGCACGATCACGGCTGCATTTTACTCTCTCCGAAAAATATCCCTGCGCAACTCTTTGGAGTTTTTCCCCCAAAGGCCGTCGTGCCAGCACGATCAACATCCTTCGGGGCCAGCGGCTACTCGCGTTTCCTTGCGGCCTCCGTATAGTACGTAAAAATTGGGCTTGCGCGAACATTGCCGTTACGGGATGCCGAGTTCCTCGACCTTTTTCCCTCCTGACCCTATCTAGGGGTTCTTTCCCCTTCTTCTATGCCGGGGGTCAGTGCCGGCACCGCGCGCGTTTTTGGACCCCCCGACCCCACACCCCCCCCCCTTTTCCCACCTATTCCCAGAGCCCTTCCCCATCTTTGACAAAGCACACGTTGCCCTGGAGACGTTCCTTTGACTGCCTTCTGCGGACGCGGCAATTTTTGATGGTTGCGTCCCAACCACTCCTCTATCTTTTTCCACATTTTGAGACATGTTTTTCCTCGAATAACTTTGTTATTTTTGCTCCGCAGGCAGGGCATGTCTATGCTTCTCTTCCCCCCCAAAACACACGGTGGCTCCATCAACCCCGAACCTCACCTTTTGCCCCGCAGCCCTCCCCCCTTTCCATTTCTTGAGGGGTTGTTTTGGATCCAAGTTCTTCTAATTTTCGCTTCCCCCAGCATTTACCACTCCTCCCCCGCTCCAACCCCCCCCCAAAATGACCATACCCCCACTGTTATTTCTCGGCCCCCCCTTCCCTTCGATTTACCGATGTCTATGACTTGTCTCTGTACTTTTTCCTCCTCCTTTGGTTGCATCGAAAACGGCCGGCACCCCAAATTCCGGAATCCCCCCATCCCCTCTTTCCCCGCGTGACTCCATTTCTTCTTTTTTCTCTCCCCCCGTTAAACCGCTGGAAAGATCAATAACCGCGAGGTTCCGGCCAGCCGACATCGATAGCACTGCCCGTTTTCCACGCCCCTTGCCATAACCCAGATCTAGTTAACCAGGGGAGTTACCTTCTTCTGCCAAACCAAGACGTGCTCGGTCTATCCCTTTTTCTAGAATACACGACTTTTTTCCCCCCCCGATTTAGAATTTTCCCGGGATGCCCCACCCCTTCAGGGCACCTCTCCACGTCAGAAAGATCGCGCCGCCTGTCCCTTCCCTCTTTAACTGCCTTTTCCTCCCTTACTCCCTTCGCCCCTTAAGGCCCCACTTATCGCCGCGATGTCTAGTTTCGACCCGTTTCCCCTTTCAAAAAAACCTCCGCCGCCCCTCCCCCCTTCTAAATCGTGCAGCACGATCTCCCTATCAGACCTTTCCCTTCGTCCCCTTTAAAGTGACCCGTCCAATTGCTTTCACTCCCCCCCTCGTACGACACCCCCCCCCCCTTGCCACTTTAACCGGGTCATTCCTTCCCCCCTTTGTCAACCTGATGAGCCACCGGTCTCCTCCGAATGGCAACGTCCCAAACCCTGCCCTTCCCTCCCCAGCCTTTTTCAACCCGTCGAACAGCTTGCCCCCCTACGCCTAGATCTTAACCTTTGCCCCGTTCTGCAATACCCGAGATTACCTTCTCCTCACATTCCTATTTTCCAGAAGTTTTTTTCCCGGTACAGTGTGCAAACCTTGACGGACCTGGAACTCGAACCCGTGCCACTTTCTGTTCTAGAAAGTGGCGTTGACGCGTTTTTCCCCTCTGTTCCATTTTTGCTCGCCGTCATCTCGGCCCTGAGACTAGACTTCTTTTTCAGATTTCTTTTTTTCTCCTTTTCTGGGACCACAGTCACAATCTCCCCCCGTCCCCTCCTGGATCTGAACGTGAACGTTCCCCCGTTTCCCCAGCACTGACCCCCCCTCCTATTATCCCCCTTTTGTAATTCGCCCCCTTCTTATCCCCCCCCCGAGTCAATTTCAGGCCTACCTGCTTTAATCCCATCTTTTTTTATGATGTCGCAGAGTCCCGTTCGCAACCTATTTCTACATTCGTACTGGTCACCCCCCCATTCCTCTGACGTGATATTCCCCTTCCCTTCCCCCCCCCTTTTTCCCCCTTACAATTTCTGAAACACCTCGGATGCGTTTTTTCTTTTCCCACCCCTCCTTTTGTCCCCACTCTCCCCAAAAGTACGCGGTTTTTTAACTCTTTCGATCCTTTATTGGGAATGATGAATGTAACGCCTTTACTTCTAAGATGCATTTGAATAGCTAGGTTTGTTCTCACGCATTCTCCCCCCACCCCAGTCCCCCCATCTCTTTAGACTTTCCGGTTTCAATTATTAATTTTCCACCCCCCGAAGTTTAGAAGAACCTCCCTCCCATTTACTTCCTTCCTCGATTTTTCTTCCTTGAAATCCACTTCCGTCACATGACGAGTCAAAGGAGTGTGGCTTTGGCCTCTCCTGCCCCCCTCCACCTTCGGAATTCCCGCTTTTTGTGTTTTCAAGAGAAGACCTACCAACTACCCCTGAACGCGTGGCGTTACTCGAGTGAGGAGCACATTTTCTTTACCTCATTTTCATCCTTTTTTTGAGTCATTGGGTCCTATCACCTCAGGTCGCTTTCGATCTTATTAAAGATTTTAGTTCGTCTCCCAAACCCCCCAACACAGAAAGGGTATCGGATTTCCACTTGTCAGGCTCTTCCAAATTTTAATTCGGGTCATGTGACTTCCGTGGACTCGGAAGACCCCTCTCTTTTGCCTTTTTTTCGACCTTCTTCGTTTCGGCGAACCCTCTGTCTCCAGCACCTACTGCGAACGCAAAGACGTAGTTTTTCTCTGCTGATTTTATTACATCCATGACGTCACTAGCACTTATTTCACTTCTGCTTTTCCTCAATAGGGGGACATTCTTAGTCCTCCAGGATCCACCTCTAGGACGTTTCCCCTTCTTTCCGCCAAATAATTTATTGGAGAGTTTTTCCTTGCCTTTCCTTTACTTTTTTCCCCCAGAATACTTCTTTTTTCCTCTTCCCCTTTTTTTTTTTTTTTTTTCCCTCGGGTGCGCCTACTTCACGTAACTCGAGTTTCCCCGGAAATCCATTTGTAGTCCTTTTTTGATGTTCCCCCTTCGTATCGAACTTTCCCCTCCCCGCAGGCGGGCCTCACTCGGGAGTCCGTTTTGCCGCTTTGAATCTTTTGAGAATTAGACGGAGGGTCTTTGCCTCTTTGATCAGTCTTTTTGGAACCGGGGCCACGTAAAAAGGGTCGTTTAATCCGGGAGTAGAGGTTGTTTGGGACTTTATTTTGTCCGGGGCCCTTTTTTCCCTCCTTTCCCCCCCCACTATCCACATAGAAATTGCAGTTTTTTTATTTTCCCCGGATCTTTTTTTTAACTGGAGAGAAAATCATCTTTCGTCAGCCAAATGCGACATTTTTTCCCGAGACTTTATTATAATCTGAACGTGGCCCCTTTTTTTAGAGAGTCACGGCTACTTTGCACTGCCCTCCGCATTTTCCCCGGATGCCTGCATATTTGGGTCTCGAATCGTCATAGCTTTTGGTTGCCCCCTTGTGAAGCTATGTTTTTTCCCCTTATACAAAGCGAAACCCTTTAACGCCTGACTCCTCGTTTTCCTCGTTAGTCATTCCGGTGATTAGGTTCTAGCATTTTTCCGCTGGTTTTACAATTTTTGGGGCACTGGATTTTCGTATTTTTTGTTTCGCCCTTCCCCCTCCAATTAGATGGGCAATTTATGGTCCTGACTGTTTTACTTTCTCCTGGCATGTCGGGGCGGGCCTTGCGTCTTTTTCCCTGGGCCTTGGCGACCCTTTCTGTTTCTTTGTACGCTTCTGTCCGCCTACCTGTCTCTTTCTGCGTTATTTCACGAGCTAGGCTAGCACAGAAAGAGTCCTTGTTTTGATTCCAGTTGATCGAGGATCAATGGTTCCCCCGACCATTGGTGAGAGTCTTTTCGATGCGTCATGATTGTTTCCGCTCTCGATCGCAGCCGTCGCTGGGGGGTCTCCGATTTCCTTTGGCCCTCTTTTCTCGAACTTGCGAAAGTAGTGTGTTTTGTCCCATAGTACGTAGCTTCTCCCCCCACCTTAAACGCGCCATGGTAAGCTTGAGTTTCGGGTCCTTATTCTATACCTTTCTTCTGTGTAACGCAGCGGCCTTTTTCTCTCTTTGAGCGTGCCAGTCGTTGCGTTTTATCCCCCCCCCCTCTTTGTTCTTCCTTCCTCTTGAGCAGGAACGGAGGCGCGCATTCGGTGCCGGCCTTTCGCTTTTCTTTAAACCACTTCCACTCAAGGGCCAGCCTAACCCTTTCCCTTTCTCTATCCTTTCCTAGCCCTTAAACAATTGGGTCGTTATGGTCGCGGAGCGTTCTCCATCGCGTTCGGACCCTTCAGGCAGTTGAGTTCCTCCTTGGATCAAGTGTTCCCAGTCCCTCCCAAAGTACAAAGTCCTGTCTGATTTCGGTGTATCTTTTTAGAATGTTATTAGTGATTTCCTGATAGGGAGTCAGCGGTATGGTTGCGGTCTCCCGAAGCCTAGACCTTCTTGACCTCACCAAAAATTAGTATGTCCATTTCGGTTCCCCGCGCGGAAAAATGTCATTTGTTTTCCCGATGTGCGTTTCAGCGCACTCGTCCTTGCCCCCCGCGGTCCGCAGAACGTTTTTTGCAATTTGCTTCCTGAAACCCCTTTTTTAGTATATCCCTTGTTGTAGGGCGTAGTCTGTCATCTTCTCGAACTCCGCCGCGGGGTTCTCCCCATGATACCTGCACGGCGTGGCATGCTCTGACCAACCTATCTATCGATGGGGACCTTTCGTAAATCCTTTCGCTTCATCATCCGAAGGCAATTTCTTGGTTTTTTTTCCCCCCTCCTTTTTTACCGGACGAATACGGATTGGAGCGCCTCCCTCCCCGCGTATTCTGCGAGAGAAAATGACCCTGGTCAAACATCTTTTTTCTCGCTGCGGCTGGTTTTTGTTGGCTTTTTTCAGGTGTTCCTTTTCCTTAAATTTTCTTTTTTTGCGATCTCCAATCCCTCTCATTGCGGTATTTTTTGATGAGTCTGCGTTGCTATTTGAAATTGCGCGTCCTGGAATGCGCGAACTCGCGCGTTTAATTCCTAGACGTCCTTTCTCTTGACAAACAAGGAGATTTCTCGTCCTATTACCCCCTCAAGATCTGGTTCATGCAGAGTGCGAACGAGGATGAACGCCCCCCCCGAAGTCATTTTTTCGCATTTTTTTCCCTGCCCTACCCCTCCCCAGCCTTCATAGTCCATTTTTTTGACTAAGGCCCCGGTTTGGCCAGGCTTTGTATTTGCCCCCTTAGACCAAAAGTTTGAATTGTGATTGATGTTTCCCCTTCTGAGTCCTTGACTTATTTACTTTTAAGAAATATGGGCACATCTCTGGACTGCTTCCGACCCCAGGGGCCCTCCAATTCTTTCATTCCGCGCGAGTTGTGGTAGTCCTGGATCGCCGAGTCCATTCCTGCCGACTCCCTGGACGTGTCGAGGCTCCTCCAGCCCTGTTTCTTTCACGTTTTCATGAAAGGACTGGTTCTTTACGGATGAGCGTTTTTTTTATCGGGTGAACTCCTATGTAGCGAGGTACCCGCCCTGTATTGACGCCTCCCCTTTATATATTTTACTCCTCTAGTTTTTTAGAGAGATTACTGAATTTCCTTTCTCTCCCGAGGGACCCTTTTTCTTCCACCAGTTCCTAATTGCCCACAGCAGAACGGGCCGCAATGAGCGACACGCCGTTCCAACCCTTTCTCTGGCGCTACAAAAGCATCGGACAAGTTCCACTGTTCAGGTCTTAGTTTGAGTCCCCACCCCATTCTCTTCACCCACTCGAGGAATGCAGTCCAGTTTCGGATTTTCCCTCATGACCTTAGCTGGCCCCTATTCGCAATCGTCAAAATGTCTTTCGTCCCCACCCCTTCCACCTTGTTAGGTCTGGTTTGACCTCCAAATCTTTCCCTTCAACGGACGTAGTTATAATTCACCAACACCCTGCCTTTTCTTTCTGCAAGAGTTTCATTGATCACCCAGGCTTGGACTAGGCCCCTCTGTCATGCCAGATCTTTCACCGTAAGTCTCCTCTTTAGCCTTTGATTGGTTTCCTTCTCCCTCCTTGATTCTCTTTGCCTTTTCTGACCTATGACGGAACGCTTCCTTCTCCTATTCCCAACTTACGGCCCTCTCCACGGCTGCAATTTTTCTTTTTTCTCTTCCTAAGAAAATGCACGCACGGGGTTCGCAAATTCCAAGAAACCCGCCAAAGCCTTCTTCTTATCCAGATTCCCTCTTTTTCTCTCCTCCTTGCTACTCGTTCCTTGAGGCCTCAACACCTCGTCACTTCCATAGGTTGGATGCGCGCGACCCAACCCCCTTTAGTATATTCTCGAAGCTCTCCCCCCATGCCCGGTCCACTCTATTTTGGGTCTTTCCCCCTTGAGTGTGCAGGATTCCCCGTGCCTTGGGTGTTCTTAAGGACTTAACCCGTTTTCCCTCATCCCGCCGAGGCAGGTCCCCTCGTTTTATCCTTTTTAGATGAACCCTTTCTCCGACTTCTGGACAGCTTTTGTCCCCAGCGCAAACACAGACCTTATCTTGTCCTAGTGGCATTAAGCATCGTCCGATCACCCGCAGCATCCAATCTTCGCCCTCTTTTTTCCGAAGCACCAGTCAGAATTTCCGTCTTCTGCTCTAAGCCCAACCTCCCCCCCCCTCAATACTCCCCCCCCGAGCCCCTATTCCTAAGAAGACATTCCCTTATGGCGTTCTTGTAAAATCCTTTCCCCAACTGCCTGCCAGGTAAGAGGATTCCTCAATCTCCCCCCCAAGCCTGCCCACCCCCTCAAACTGTTAGGGTTCCCCCCCCCTTTCAGTGTCGAATTCCCGTTCCCATGCGGTTAGTATTTTCACAGACAAATTTCCCCCCCCATAATCCATCCACTTCACCCACTAACCTTCCCCTCCCGTTTTTTCAACTATACACCTTGCTCCA
>Ga0179593_1443645_pt1 | contig 13583 bp, 12 predicted proteins | sample CZODoug2_1_08_16_FD_185931 | JGI IMG/M metagenome (GOLD analysis project Ga0179593, IMG submission 185931) | Vadose zone soil fungal communities from Angelo Coast Range Reserve, California, USA - CZODoug2_1_08_16fungal (PacBio error correction) | ecosystem: Environmental > Terrestrial > Soil >... | reverse complement strand
GGTCTCTTTACCTTCGTTTTGCCTGCCTTCCAGGATCTCCCCCCCCCTGATCTCCTTTTCCCCTTCTCTTCCAAAGTGGATTCCTCCTGGGATTCTGGTTTGAATTGCCACAGTCTCGTCAGGGTTTCCAAGATGTTTCCCCCCTTTTTATTTATGAGTTCCCACCTCTCAGGAGGGAAGACCCATGGTCCATCCTTCTAACGAAACGTTCGCCGGCCTTGCTCCCGCCCTCAGGAGTACCACACGAAGTTCCTTCTCTCCCTCTGCCTCACCCCCCCCAGAGCTCCAAAGGAGGTGGTATTTGCCGTACACTCTTGAAGTGTCATACGGGTGGTGCTGCCTTCCTTCAGGTCGTTTTTCCAAATCTGAGGCAGTGTCACTTTTCCCCGCGTCCTGTTTGACCGTCAGTTCCTTTTCTTTGGTCCCAGTTTACCCCCGCAGGCTTTGCAGGTTGAGATCGCGGTTTTGTTTCCTGAGCCCCGTCGGCGTCCCTTTCAGGGCCCCTTCCTTCAGTTTCCCTTCCTTCCCCTTCTGTTCAGAAGAAGAAGGGCCTGCTCCAATTGGCTTGGGTTCTTTTCACAGTTCCCGCTTCGCTCCTTTTTGGATCTCCTTCCAAGGGTTCGGGTTCATTCCCCCCTCCTCTTAACTCCCCAATTTTTTCAGGACTTCCCGTCACCATTTTTTCACGCCGATTCTCTTTCCCTTTCTCCCCCCCCGTTGTTTTCTGTTTTCGGTTCTGTCTTTTAAAAACCCACTTTGTTGGACCCCTAATTCTTCCACTTGGCTTGTTTTTTTTTAGATCGTTTTTCTCATTCCGCTGGAGCAGTTTTCCCTGGATTAAGCCCATGTTCATAATACACGCGACGGTTGCCCGTTACTGCCTTGTCCCCGTTTCCCTTCGGCTGTCACCTGACGGGTACTGCCCCTTGTGGGAGTGGTCGTGATGTTGGAGGGTGAAACGGGGAACCCTTTGGGGTCGCCCTTCCCCACATCTATCTCCAAAATGCCGCTGCGGTTTCCCTGACCCGAAGGCCTTGGGTCCTTTCCTTCCTTTGGTTCCCTTGTTTTCTTCTTCCTATAGTTGTGTACAGCTGTAACCTGTGTTTTCCCTTCAGGTGAGGCCCCGACACACCCGGGAGCTTACTTCACGACTTTCTTGCAAGCCCCACCTGCCTGTGTATCCAAACGACCCTCGCTCCTTGTTTGGGCATGTAGCACGAGGTCCTTTTTTTCTTTGTTTAAAGGCCTTTTTGTCTTCGTTTCTTGCATGTGTTAGGGCCAGTCTTCCCGCTGAAGCCTGGATGACCCGGTTGGGCCCTCTTCGGGTGCGGTTTGCAACGAAAGACAAAGTCCCCCCAAGGGAATGCCTCCCGTGCCGCCTAAAAAGTTTACGCCCCAGGCAAAGCCGTTTCCCAGGTCGCACCACCTTTATCTTTTTTCCTGATTCATCGTATGTGAGGGCCCTGTCCAGGGTCAGATATCCCCGCCCCCCTGTGTTTTCTACAAGGACCCTTCAACGGCGAACTGTTTGCCACAGGAACCACCAGGGTACACAGCCCCCCGTTTCCTCGTTTGCCCCCCCAATTCGATCCCTTAGGCCTTCCCCCTTCTGTAAGTTGCGACTTTTCACAACGTCCAAGCAGGGCACCCCCAGGGCCTCCCCGTCCAGCAGGCCTTTTGTTCCTGACCCTCCGGTTATCTTGACCTGACCCGGCCCCTGTTTGGTTTCCTGTTAAATTTCCCATTGTTCTCTCGAATCCCCCCCCCCCCGGGGGGCGGTTTGCCATTTTTTCCCGCCAAAAATGCTTTTCTCCGTTTGGAGCTTCCCAGGAGGTCCCACCTTTTCCGTCATGGGTTGGAGCCATTCCTCCTTTCCAGTCCCGAAGGAAGGGTCCCACCTCACAGCCTGGCCGTTTTTGTTTTTAACCGAAAGAGCCCACCTCTCTTTTCAGCATGGCACAGTAGGGTCGGACTACACCCCCTAACGACCTTTACACCCAATGCTGCCTCTCCCAAGACGCTTTCTTCGGGCCTTGTTTGATCGCCCCTAACAAGTTTTGAGGCCCGATCCACCTTTCCCCCCCCCCACGTATCCCCTCGGGCACCCCCACTGTCGGACTGTGCACCCCGCTGGTACAACGGCGGACACTGTTTTTCGGCCACCTCAGTTTTTCATCTCCCTTGTGTTCAGGCCCCTGCGAACAACAAGGCACGGACCCCCCTTTTGCTAACCCCCCCACCCACCCTTTTAACCTTTTTGAAAGATTCCCGGCCCCCACCCGGGTGCAGTGAGAGACTTCCCCCGGTTTGTGTTTTGCTCTGCCACCCCAAGACTTCCTCCGAGCAAGATCCCGTACTGCAGAGGGGACCCCCCTTGGGCGCCAGACCTCAACGGGGAAGTTTTTTTCCCCCTGACTTGAGTCCCTCTCCGTCTCCTCTTACAAACGCCGAGACTCCTCCAACAGGAACGACCCACGCGATGTCCTTGTGAAAAAGACCCACTTATCCGGTCCGAGATCCCGGCACCCGCTTTTTTGCCCAGCGTTTGCTTGTATTTTTTCTTGAGTCTTCTTTCCACCCTGGCAGTTCTCCCCCCGGGGTTTACCGGCACCACTGACAGGTCTGACCGGCCCCCCGTTTTTTGGCCCCTTCCCCCCCCGTACTTTTCCCCCAGCTATTGACTGAATTGGTTTGGGAGTCCCCTTTTTGTTATTTTCCTGTAAAGAACGGACTGCCTTATCCTTGTTTTAATAGCCCTAGTTGCACCTCCGTAACACCACATTTCCTTTCACGGATTTAGGGAAATTGTCCTGTGGTCGACTTTTCATTGTCTTTCCCCTTTTTACCCTTAGGCGCGCTTCTGACCAGGGATCATTATTCAAAGTTTGAGCAAAGCCGCCTTTTTTCTTTTCCTTTCTTTGCTGATTAGCTTCTGTGGACCTTGCTTCTCCTACGTGCGTTTTTGCGTCCCCGCAATTACCTATTGTGTGGCTTTATTCCTTCCGAACCCCCCCCCCCCCCTCAGAAGGTGGACCTTGGGCCCCGTCCCTGAGTTTTTAGCCCTTCATTCAATTTCGGGTTCCACCCCCCCCACACCGGGCGGTTTTTACCTTCCGTGTGTTCCCCCGGAGCTAGGACCAGACCAGAAGTGGCCTCTAAACTTATTTCCACGGGGCGATTGCTACCCCGAGCCACATACTTGTCCAGGTGTGACCTTTCTTTCTTTTTTTTCCCGAGGTGTTTGAAATACCCCCCACCCAAGACCATATGGCTTCTTAAACACCCCCCCCGGCTGAGTTCTTCCCCCCGTTGGTCGACGTGGGCTTTGCGTTTTAGTGTGACCTTTTTCATTCTTCTTGTCCCCCCCCCCCCTCCCCCCCAGTTCGTTCAGGACGTTTTGATTTCCTTGCCCCAGGCTTCTCCACTGTTTTTTTAGTCGTGTCCCTCCTGAATTGGCAGGTTCCGAATACCTGCCCCCCATTGGTCAACCTTGATAAGCCGGGGGCTTCTGCGGTTTCAATTCCAGCCCCTTTCCCCACCCGCTTAGTCGAGAGTACGGGGATGGGCTGACAGTAATCAATCGAGTTTTCCTGTCAACACGTGAAGAGATATGGTTTTTTTTTACCCTCAGGGATGTTTTTCCAAGAACCCTTTCAAGGGCAACTCAGACCCCCATCCCCCTGGATGGGTGGCGTTTCCTCGACCCTTTCGGTGCTTCATGGAGCGTCTCCCGATTGGGAGCGGGAAACGCTGTCTGGGTTCACTTGATCTTCTGCCGCCTGGGCCGCACCCACTGAGGACGGTCCTTGTTGCCAGAAAGTTTGGCGCGTTTCCCCACCAGGGGGGTAGGCGATTTCTTGGTTGACCTGGGCGGACGTGACCATTCTTCCAACGTCTTTGTAGGAACCTTTCTAGGCGTTTGATTCCAGGTTTCAACGTTCTGCCGCAGCTAAACCTTTTCCCCTCCGGGCTTGGCGGGCCCCCTTTTTTGACACTTCTGATTTAATTCCACGTCGGCGCAGTCTCCCTTGTCTTCCCCCTGCAAGTGGTTTTTGGGCCAATTTGTCCCCTGTTAGGACGCCCCCCCGTTTAGCCTTTGAACATGTAATTTTCTGCCCTTGACCCAATTGGCAGGGGCGGCCTCTCCGCTCCGTTTTCCCCCAACACGGCGGGTCCCTATGTGATGCCTTTTCACCCCCCCCCCCGTGCCAGTAGGGCATTGCATATCCCCATCCGACGGTGTCAATAAGAGTATGGTTATGCCTTACTGCTTTGTTCCCCTTTATACGGTATGAGTTAGACACGGGTGCTGGCCCGGGTAGTTTGCTTTGGCCTGTTTTTTTTTTTGCCACGGATCCCAACCATGTCGTACAAATCCGTGTGTGTCCCTCAAGAGGTCCCCTTATTTGAGTTCTGGACTCAGTTGGTGTTAATTTTTTCCCCCCGACTGAGGTGCAACGATCATTCCCTTTTCCTTAACCCCCCCCCCCCCTTACGTGGATGGTTAACCCCCACGCAAAACGTGCCCCCGTTCCCCCCCATCAAACAGTACGTCACCCGTATGTGATATATAGAGTTCCTTTTTCATTCGACTTTTTCTTTTTCTGTCAAAAGGTTCGGCATTGGTGAGATCTTGCTTGGGTTTGGTGTGAGGTCCTTGCGTCGCCCTGGTTGCCACTACTCTCGTCTCCCTCTTTCTCCTTTTCCTCCTCCCCTCTTTTTTTTTTGTTTCTCAGATTTGTGGCTGTCCTGTACTGTAGAGTGTTCCCCCTTCTTGTTTTCGCTGTTCCAGGTCCCCCTTTGTCCCCACCGACCTTTCCCCTCGGCACCGGTCCCCTTGCCGTGAACCCCTTTTTTCGCCACATCCGGCTGGGATCTCTTCCCATTCAAGGAATCCTCTTCTTCCCCCCGCCTCGTTGGTGCCCAGTACATGGTGAAGTTTTTTCTTTGTGATTCCATCCCCCCCTAGTTGCGTTTTTCTTTACCACGGTGATTTATTAGTCCCTCTCTTAAAGGCCCCACCCCCACGTCTTTTTTTTGGGCCACGAGATGATGACCCCCCGGCGTTTTTGCTTGCAACGCCGGCGGGCCGGTTTTTTTATTCCCCCGTTTCCATGCCCTCTACCCACCTCCCCAGACCCTTTCGTCGTTTTGACCGCAAAAGTACTCATGCCCCCAGATTCCCGTGGGGAGCGCTTCTTTTTTTTTTTTCACCCGGGGGGGGATTGCCTTGCCTAATCGTGTCTTGGGCTGCCCCTACCCAGATGAACCCGGACGTTTTTTGCACCTTTTCCCCTTTCCGTTTCATTTTTTCCCCGACATCTTCCCCGCAAGAGTTGACGCCTTTTTTCCAGGGGGGTCCTTAGCTTATGGCAGCACCCCAACATGGAGGTCAACGAAAGTCTGTGAGCTTATTTCCCCCCCCTCTTGCGTGCACTGAAGCGGCCCCTCCCGCTCTTTTCGTTTTTTTTTACCTTATGTTTTTCTTGCGGTTCAGCCAAGAGAGCCTCGGTGCGCCTTTTTTTCCCCCCCCTTGTCTGTTCCCTCAAACCAGTACTCCGATGTCTTGCGCTAATGGGCGTCAAGTTGACCGTCGCCTTGTGTGTTGCAGGGGGGATCCGGGACCCGGGGAATTTTTTGGGGTTTCTTTTTTTTCTGGTTCAAGATTCAAATCAAGGTACTTCATATCCCTGCCTTTCTGTCCCGCACGCTGGCAGGGTAGGGGGTTGTGGTCAGCGTTTTCTTTTTCCCCCCAAAATTTGTGAGTCCAACGCCGGTTCCTTGCCATTCCTCTCCCCCCCCTCTTGGGAACCTCTTTGTCGGCCCGTGTTTCATCACTGCCCTCACTTATTGTCTCCCTTGAAGGGTTGGTGCCTGTGTGAGCTGGCCAAGACTTGTCACGGGGGTTTTTATTTTCCCTTGTGAAGTTTCGGTTTTCGATTTTCCCGTTTCTCCCCCCGCCCCCCCCCAAGTCTGCTCGTCTTTACAACGTACGGGAAAACCGGGCAGTGGTTCCCCATGAGGATGTTGGCCCTTTGCCCGGTGGGACCCGGCCACGGCGAACGCCCGTTTCTGTCTTTTTCCAAAGCTATGGTTCCTTTGGTGTTTTCGGTTGTTTCTGCCGCACGCACCTCAGTCCACACCGTCCTTAGTTCGTTTCCCCGTTCAGGACAGTTTATGGACCCCAATTTTGACCTTGCCCCTGGATCGTTCGTTTTTTTTTTGCCACCCCCCCCACGACGACGGGTGTGGGCCCCTTTGAAGGCTGTTGCGGACTGGGGATTCTTTGAAAGTTGCCCCCTGTTTTCCCCCTGCTCTGGTTTTTGGTTAGGAAGTTTCCAGCATTCCCCTACGATTATTGGCCCCTGCCAGGGTGCGGCGGCAGTCCCCCCCTGTTCAAATATTCTCTCTTCAAGCTTGGAATTCCCTTCGCTTTCAACTGTGACTCCCTCTCAAATGGGCTACGCCGTCCCCTCATTTTTTTTCACACAATGTTTTTTTTTGTGGCCCAACCGGTCGTCTCTCCACTGGGTCACTTTGTACCGGTTTCGGATTTTGATTTTTGCCCCTTTCCTTTTTAGACAGGACGTGGAGTGTACCAGTTTACACTTTGGTTCTTTTTCCCACTTTTGTCGGTGGCAGGCTGTGTCCATCGCTGGTTCTCCCATGGACCATGGTGTAAAGCTCTTGTGGTCTGTTAGCGTTCCCCGGTGGTTTTGAGCTCGCTCCGCCACTACAGAAACCCCGATTGAAGTAGTTTTCGTTGTCTGGAGAGTATCTGGGTTCCATACTTTGCTTGTCTTTTATTCTGTTTTTTTGGGTTCCTCTTTTGAGAGAAGGGATTTTTCATGTGAATCACCCCCCCTTTTCCCCTGGCTGATGGCTTTAGTCCATGTTCTGACTAGGCCTGTTTTTAGTTTGCTAGAGGAAGATTTTTTTTTTGATGAATACAACCCCCGGGTTGTTTTTGTATTATCCTCAAGGTGGTCTTTTTTGAAAGACCCACCGTAAAAAAGGTTTCTAGTTGTTTCTTGGTAATAATTTCCACCGTTCCTGGTTCCGTTGTTAGAAGGGCTCACTTGTGCAAAAAGCTTTTCCAGGTTTGGTAGATTATTGTCCCCCCTTGCCGTTTTCTCACAGAGGTTCGATTAGTCACTTTCTGATTGTGCGGGGTTGCGCCTGATTCTTTCTTTTTCTTTTCCCAAGGAGGACCTCTGCTCCTGATCAGGTAACTTGCCCCCTGGGAATGTGGATGCTAACTTCCGTGGATCCTCCCGATGTGTGAGCTTCGTTTCCCCCCCCCCCCGCGTCTGGAAAGGTCTCCCCCATGACCTGTTTCCGCCCCTTTCCCCCGGCCCACTGATTGATCTTTTCTGTTTGCTAAACCGGCCACTACCTTTTGGGCGTGAAATTCCTTGCATCTGACCCCCCCCTTATAGTCCCTGTCCTGGCTACCTTGGCAGTTGTTGCCCCCCCCCGAGGAACTGGATTTGCTTTCTGTCTTCGGGGTACCGCTTTCCCCCTTTGAGAAGAAGCAAGATGCTGGTATGTAGTGCTTGGCCACCCCACTTGACTAAACAATGCTTTTTCAACCAGTAGTTCGGGGCCGTTTACACTGTAAAGGGGGTCTTTATTTAGGAAGAATTACCCTTCCTGATCCCAAGGATCTCCTTTTTAGCTCCCCGTTTTTGATCCGGGCCCTGCAATGGCTTGGGCCTTGTTTTCTCTTTCTATGGGCAATGGCCGATTTCGGGCGTCCAATTAGCGATGCGTTGGCCTTCCTTTTTATACAGCGGTCCCCCCCCCGCCAGGTCCTAAGTATCTTTTTTTTTTCCCGCCGTATTACCCGGTACCCCCCATGTTTCACGAGCTCTGCTTATAACCCAGTTGCTTCCCCTGCCTGTGGATAGTACCGTATTGAATCCTCTTTGTTGTTTGTAGGACTCGTTTTCCCCCAGGTGGCCCCTTTTCTGCCACGTGAGCAGCGCCCAAAGGTGCCGCGTTTCGGGCTTGGACCGTCGGAAGTCAGGGTCAAAACCCATCTTTGTGCAGTTTTTTTCCCTCTCGCTGTGGCCTGCGCCCCCCGGTGTTCCACTGCCTTACTTTGATCAAATTAGTTGGGGTCCCCCCCTGTTGTTCTCTCCCCCCGGGCCCTGTTTCAATTTGTCCCTTCCTTTTTCTTCACTTTCCCCCCCCAGTCCACCAGAGATTCCATTGGGATGGCTAAGGTTTCCTTTTCATGACTGTTAACTTCGCTTTAAGCTGTCCGCGCCCCATTTGTAGCTCTTCCCTCTCCTTCTCATCCTCCTTTTTTTTGTTGTTTGAGCCTTCCTTGATCCCCCCCCAACATGGTTTTTGCACCTTCGGCCAGTCCTGTCGATCGCTTTATCACCGCCCCCGGACAGAAGTTGCTTTGCCCAGGATTTTCTACTGGTCGGTGCACACTTTGGTACGAAGACTCCTTGCCAAAAAGTCAAAAAAATTTCTCCCTGGCCAAAGCTTTCTTGCGCCCCCCCTTTCCCTTTAAAGTTGATCTTTTTCCCTTATCTGTTTCCAACTTGGACGCCGTGTGGGGTGCGGCAACTCCCTGATCCTTGTTAACCCTGCAACGCGGGGGTTTCCCAGTTGGCACCTACACTTGTCCTGGTCGAAGGGTTGGCACCTTTGTCCCTTTTCCGTGGACAGCCCCTCACCTTTCCCTGCGAAGTTGACGGTGCCCACACCCCGTCACTTTTTACTCATAAACGAGTTCTTCCCCCATGCCCCTGCTGGGACAGGGCAATCTTTTTATTCAGGCAAGAGTTTCTTTGTCCCCACGGGAAGCTTCTTGTGTGAGTTGCCGGAAATTTTTTCCAGGTGCGGCTAATGACCCGGGTAAGGTTTTTCTATGTCCGTGTCTCGGTCGGACCCCTCCATCCACAAATTGTTTTTCCCCCAGACTAGGGCCCCTTCCCTTACCGAACACACAGAAAGAAAAATCACGCTTCTCCTCCCCCCTTGAGCTTGACCTTCTTCAGGATGATTTTTTTCCGTTTTCAGGAGGTTACTATCCCAGCGACCCGTTCCCCTTCATGGGGCCCAGGCCCCGGCCGACCCCCCACCCCACTGGTTTTTGCAAGGAACAGGTTGTAATTTCTCCTCCCCCTTGTGTTGGGGCAGTCGCCGTGAAGGACCACCCATTTCCAAGGCGGGCTTTTTGCTGCTCACCCGCAAGTTCGCGAGGGCCTAGTACCTTTTTTTTTTCCAGCCGAAATCCGGGCTTGGGGTGTTTTTTTGCACGCCTCCCGTTTGACAAGACGGACAGCGTGGTTTTTGGTTCCATTCCTGTTAGAGGAGTTTTGAGCCTTTGACCTGGCCCCCCCACGATGGATGTGTTTTATACTTTTTGCCCCCCCCAGTTCCCGATCTAGGCCCGCTTGGCGGCCTTTTTTGTTCCCCTTGCAAGGGCCAGCATTAAGTGGTTTCTTTCACATTCCCTTTCCGGGTTCTTGAACGCCCCCCCGACGCGGCCCCAAATCCTGATTCACGACCTTAGGCCAGCCCCCCCGGACTTTTTCCGACCCCCCACAGCCGAGCCATCCGGTCACTTTTTCTTCACCCTGGAGTTTTGTTTAAAAAACTTGTCCCGACTTGCTTTCTCCCCCGGAGATACAGAGCTGACCCCGTTTGAAAATTTTTTTGGTCGACCAGGCCGCCCCGCCCGGGGTGAGTGAGTTTTTGGTCCCCCGTCCCCGGCAAACTTCCATTCATGGAAGTACCAACCCCCAATCCCATTGTTCTGTGGGTACGGTCTGGCGTCGTCTTTTTCCCCCCGTTCCGGATTGACTGAGAATCCCTCCCGGGTGGTGAGCGCACCAAACACTACTGCCTCGAGCCCACGTTAGTTTCAACCCCGTTCTCTTGCGGCCCAGGAACCTCCTTTTATGGTTTTAGTTCCCCGTCGGTTCCGCGCAGGACCCCGCCCGCCGACCCGCATGAGAAATCCGTTTTACCGCGTTTTGAAGTTTCTGAAAGGACGTCACGACTGGGGGCCAGTTTCGGAAACGAGGCCATGGGCTTGCTTTCGTGTTCCGCCCCTTCTCAAAGTGCATTTCTCAACGACGTTTCATTACCCATAACTCCCGTAAAGTGTCAACCCTGATAAACCCCACCCGGATACCTCTTTTAAAGTCCAGCCCACTGCTGTCCACGTGGTCCTGGTCCTGGACCTTTGGAAGCCTACCCTTTCCTAAGTACCTGATCCGCCACCGCCCCCCCGTTCATTTAGTGTAGACCCTTTTTGTCTTCGCAATTTGGTTTTTTCCATTTTTTTCAGTGATATCCACCTTTGCGATTGTAGGTTCAGTTTGTGCAATCCTCATTGCTTTTTTCGCTCGCAGATACTCTGTTCGTGACACGTGCCTGCCCGCCCCATAAACACCTTGTTTTTGGCAAGCCGGATTTCGGATTGCGGTTTCCTTTTCCCGAAACCACCCTGGTTTCTTTTCCAGGGTGAAAACGTTTTCCGGTTTTATCCGTTACGTTTTGATTCACATTGCCCGTTAAAAAAACTGGGTCGCCCTTCGTGTTTTCCCCACTCCCGAGGAATTGGACCGACCCCAATTTTCCAACACGTGATGATGTCATACCAGATACCCCTCGCACCCCGCTGGCCGGTCCACTTTCTTTTATTTGTCGATCGAATACTGGACCCCCCAGCAACAAACGAAAAATTATGTCTGTTTACCCAGCCCCCTTTGCGACGCGTTGTTTACTGTTTGTTTGCCCTTTTTTCTGTTTAACCAGGGGTCCTCTTTGTTTGGACGTGTCCAACCGGCGTTACCTTAGTTTCGGAGTCACCGCTGCTCTCTTGCTTTCTGCGTTCTATGGCAGTGCCCCCAGATTTTTCCCCCCCCGCCAAGCCGTTGCAGGGATCCAGACGTCCGTGTCACGAGTTTTTCCCCCCCCAGAGAAATTTAACCCCCAAGCGGACCGCGTTTTGCCGCGGGGAGGCTCTGTGACCCTTATCCCCCCCCCCCCCGCGTTGTTTTTACAGTTTCTTCACCCAGTGTGGGAAAGACGATTTGTCCGATCGGTGAGGTTTTTTTCAAATATTTTTCCCTCACTTTTTCTCGTTTTTTCCCACCCTCCCCTTTTCCTTTCGGTCTTAAGTCCCCGTGCATCTTTGCTCCTGTCCCCGCCACGTGCTGAGGGTGCTTGTTTTCCCTTTCCCGGGGTTTTCAACTGATGCCGGATGTTGTCCCCCCCCCCCATTTCCCCCAGGGCGACTTCCGGGCGCGCCTCATTTACAGGAAATCCATTGCTGCATTGGGGAGGGCAGTCCGTTTTTTTTTGACACCGTTGCGTGTTGCCTGTCAGCTTCTTGGGCTCCCCACCGTTGCGTTCCTTTCGTCCCCTTCGACCGTGGCGCTGGAGGCCCTTCCCGACTTGGCACTACGTTTTTTTGCGTCAAGTCCCTCCTCCTTGGTTTTTCCAGTGTTGTGGATGGCCCGAAAGATATTCCCCACGCCCGAGCCCTTTTTGCTTTTTCAAAAACCCTTCTTTGGGTGTCCCTTGGATTTCATGATTGGCCTGTGGTGGTGGGACAAAAACCAGGACGGGGTCGTTCGTGGGCCCCCCCCCCCCCCTGAGTATGTCCCCATGGAATATCCCCAGAGGTCTGTTTTTTTTCCCCTGAATTGCGTATTTGATACTTCCTTCCGGATTTTTCTGTTGACGGGTTATGATCTGGTTTTCGAAGAGATCCTGTTCGGGGGGTGATGGACGTTTTCCGAACACTGTCTACCCCAGTTCTCCAATACCCCGGTCTGTTCTTCCAAGAGCGTTACATGAGTGGCGACCAGGGCTGGCCGGTATTGGTCCTTGTGTGATTTTTGCTCAAATATGTAGGCCACTTTTTCCTTTTGGGCGGACCCAAACGGCACAACCGTCCCACAAGAATTCAACGGACAGGTAACCCCCGATTGGTTGCTTGCTTCTTCGTGTGAGTTAACTGTAACTCTGCTAACCGATTGATGTGATTCTTTGCAGGTTCCCCCCCGGGTTTTTGTGTTTGCTTAGCGGTGGTGGTATGGCCTTTGGTCGGTGCCCATTAGTTTTTACAATGACGTCCCCCTTATTTCCTCTCCTTCCTTTTTTTGTTTAGGTTAGATAGGTTTATCCACATTTGGCGTGGGATCTTGCGAACTCCGCCCAGGCCAAGGCCTACCGAATGCCTCCCCCCATTCGGCCAGTGGACAATGGCTCCCCAGAAATTCTTCTGCTTTTGGACCAGGACACGCTACTGCAGTTTTTTGATCATTTTCGTGGTTGTTTTCCCTAAGGGTTTTGTTTTGAGTGGATGTTTTTGTCGTTCCTATCACCCCTTAGGCAGTGTGCCTCACAGTAGTTATCATCTTATGGACAGACCCCCCGTGTCCTTTGGACCCGTTTGTACCCCCACTGGGAGGCCCCCCCCCCCACTTGTCCTGTTTTTGGTCGTTGATTGTAAGCCACCTGCCCGTCTAACCCCCACCTCCCCTTGTTTCCCAGGAGGTGGGGGACGAAAGGCATACCTTCCCCCCCGCGTAATTGCCGTTAAAGCCGGTTATAGGTTGACCGCGTGTTTTATTCAGTTCCTACTTTTAAGGAGTGGCCCCGGCAGATTTCCAGGGCCCCGGGTTTTGTCCACATACCTTCCTATAAAGCCCTGCAATTTTGTTTGTTTTCCCCCCCCCCCTAGTGGAGCTGTATAAACGTGTGCTTTCCCGTCTATTCTTGCCCCCAAAGTCCATTGAGTCATGATGAGGGAGAGTCGGAGTTGAGTTAAACTTTCGCCCGGTCATGTGACGCCGACCATTAGGGTTTTTTTGTTGTGACTCGTTATTGCAGGTGAGACCTGCTCCTCATATCGACCCGCCTAGGTTCTGTAAACTTATTTCACCCACCCACAGCCGCTTATGATCTTATTGGGACGAAAGGTGGACAGTTAGCCCCATTTGGCCGACCAGGGCTGTATCACCATCGTGGACAGGGCCATTTGTCCCCGCCCCAGGAGTCATCAGGCCCCTTACCCCCCCCATTCCTGTTATTTCGACGCCCCCCCCTCCGTTCCGGTTATTTTCTGGGATTTTCTTGGTTAAACTTAACTCCAGGAGGGTCATTAATTTTTTCAAGGTTCTGGACACGCTGGTCGACTTTCAGAAGTCGCTGTTCCCTTTTTTCTGGGCTTTGGTTGTGTTGTCTGGCAAGAGGCAAGGCTGGATTATCAGTTCCGGTTTCCGGTGGTTTGATAGCTTTTTGCTCTTACCCGCATCCCCCGCTATCAGCCCCCCCCTGCTTAAAATTCTGGGTTAAAACTGACCTGGTTTTTTTTGCAGTAAGGATTATGTACCTGGGTTTGTGGTTGCCGGACGGGCGCCCGTTTCTCTTGGATGTTCATCCTAATTTCGGTGGTGTTTCGGCTCTCCTCGACCACACCTGTCCGGTCACGACCCCAGCTGTGTACGGCCGCCGTTTCCATTGGACCCTCGCTTTTTTGTCTCATGGCTTTTTGTTATTTCTCACGTTAGATCTGTCCCCACACCCCGACCTGTTGAACTCCC
>Ga0179593_1694921_pt1 | contig 13584 bp, 10 predicted proteins | sample CZODoug2_1_08_16_FD_185931 | JGI IMG/M metagenome (GOLD analysis project Ga0179593, IMG submission 185931) | Vadose zone soil fungal communities from Angelo Coast Range Reserve, California, USA - CZODoug2_1_08_16fungal (PacBio error correction) | ecosystem: Environmental > Terrestrial > Soil >... | reverse complement strand
GCAGCAAATCATTCCGTCCTTCCCCCCTCGTTCACCAGTCCTGATCGTGAAATTTTAGAGACCCGATCACCTCTAACTTAAGTATTTCCGGAGTACCCTGCTCCCTTCTCGACCCACTTAAATCGTGGAGCCGCCGCAAGGTCGAGCTCACGGGGGGAAAGCTATTCTCTCCGGCCCACCGTGTCCATTTTGCTGTCGGCAAAGCCTTTCTTCGGCCGCGACCTATCGCTCCGCTCTGCCCGCCCTTTCTTGCCGGTGCAGCCGGCAGCACCGAGGCCCATCGACGGAGCAGTCCACAGGCTCGCGGTCCCAGGGCAGCGGCGGCCGTTCCTTGTCAGCGCGGCGTATTCATCGTTCCCAGATGTGTCCAATCGGAAAGATAGTCTACCCTTCTCTCGTCAGTCCGTCGGTGTAAGGGTGAGGTACATCCACAATTCCTCTAGCGCTAACTAGTTAGTACGAAGTTCACTTCCGCAGACCTTTTCTTTAACAACAACTCGAGATATATTCTTTGGCTTATGCCGGTTTCTCCCCTTCGTGTGAACCGTGACGTGCTCTCCCCTCCAGCACGCCCTCCGCCCAGGACTTCAAAGGGTCACTCCGATTCTTCCCCTTTTTTCCTTCTTTCCCCGCTCTGACCACTTCCCAGGATGGGCTCCGATCTGCTTACAAGATCTACAGCGGTTTGGTCTCCTGCCACTTGCCATTGCATCAGCTGTCCCGTTTTCACGGTGCATTCACAGCGTCTCGCCGCCCCGTGCGACATCAGAGGCAATGTCCGTGAGGTCGGGAACCTACAATGTTCGGGCCCAGTGGCTTTTACGGAAGAACAGCCATCCCTCAGACAGGCAACTCCGCTCTTTTGGGCCGCGAGCCGATGGCGATTACCTGTACCATGTTTCTTTTTACGGAAACGACGACAACTCGCGTCTTTTCTCCTCGTACACTTGAACCCCATCCGGCTGGTCCAGTACGACCAGATTCAAGCCCGTCTACCCCCCGCTTTTAAGCTAGAAACATGAGTATGCAGCGCTATAGTAAATGTGAGAGCGTCGTTTTCTTAGAGCTTGAGGTTTTTCCTTGTTGAAGGCGACTTTTTCGCGTGCACCCGGCCGTAACACCCAAAGAAAAGTCGCTTTAGTCAGATGTAAGCTTCCTCTTCGACTATTCCTCCCAAGAAAAAGGAAGGTCGGGGTTAATCTTTTAGGCCTCCGGGGCTGGATTCGGAAGTGTCAGGCTGCGAGTCTTTTTTCCGGCTTGGCACGCGGAAGGGTGGAGGGGTTACCCAGAAGAGGGAAAGAGCGACCGCGCTTGGGTTCACTCAAGAACGGGGCCTCGGATAGATTGTCCCTACTGGGTTTGCAGGCCAAGCAATACCTGCCTTCTTTCCGACGTAGATCGCTTCAGCTGTAATTTTTTCTTCTTTCCTGCGGTAGGCACTCTGATCGAAATTTGAAATGGCGGGCTCGCGTTAGTCAACCTTATCAGATTAATCTGCCTCTTCCCGAGCCTACTCAGGGCGCGGATTTTGTGAACGCCGCCCGCGCTCTTTGATAATCAGGGCGTTAGGACTGGTTTTTGAGTAATAGAGTAGCCTTCTCTCCAACCTCCCTGCCTTTCTCCATCTTCCTTAGGAATTGCAACACGATCGTGAATAAGCGGCCTGAGCCAGCCAACCTTTTTAGATGCGCGTAAGGGGGCCTGAAAGGGAAACTAATTTTTTCAAGTTAGTTATATGTACTTCTTTTGAGATTGAGATCCGCCCAGGAGAGCCACGAAGAAGACACGCCGCCATGGCGCGGGCGAGCTAACGGAAGGTGAGCTTAGTCATGGACCTGCCCCCAGACTCTTTTTCTCACCCTTGATCTGATTCCCTGGCTCTCAGGATGAACGTATTAGCGTCGGGGGCCAGCAGCAGGCGGAGTTGTGTGGGAGGAGGCGTCGGCGGGTGGTTCTTGGTGGGGGTTAGCAGCTGCGGGAGTTTTCGTGGTCTGTCCAGGTTCCCCAGGGTTCCCTCTCTCGGGAATATGGGTCCCAGAATTGGTGCGACCGGTCGAGCCGCGGCCGGAAAGCGTAGGAGGCCTTTGTCAACTTGAACCCGACTCCCTCCTCGCTTCCTTCCCCCCTTTTTTAGGACTCGTGTCTTGATGCGTGAGACAACATAGCGACCCCGCAAGAATGCCCATCCTAAGCAACCCTCTTTCCCTTCCCTCCCTCACTACCTAACCATCAATCGCATTAAATGGTCCGGTCTCCACGGCTGTACCGCGATCCGGGGTCCCCAGCCAGCTACAGGTCTTCCTAAACCCAACATTCCTCCACAATTTTGCAAAGATAACAACGAGGACGCGTGAAGTTTATTGCACGGGTTAAAGAACTTGAATAAGTGAAAGCATATTCTCCCCCATCCCACTTCCCCTTAGTACTCTTCTGCCTTAAAGCTTACCGTCGCACCGACGCGCAGCTCACCACGAGTTGAACTGCGTGGGGTCCCCCTTCTTTATCTCTCGGGCCCCACAAACCAGCAGGCCAGCCGCGAGCGGCACACGAGGTCCCACTTGTTCGAAGAAACAGGGCCCCCCTTCCACTTCCCTTGCCCAGTATTTTACATTCCGGAGACCGTGTCGTCACGCGTTCCCCCCTTCCCCCCGACCATGTAGATGATGAGAACACAAACATCGCACGGCGGCGTTCGCTAAAAACTCGTAATGGACCGAGAAAAACTCCCCCCTCCTCTTGCCCACAGTTCAGACGGGAGCGAAGCCTCTGCTGGACTTCAGCAGCTATGCTCGCGATAAGATTACCCACCCTTGTCACAAGTGCTCGACTGTTTTTCATAGGGCTCAAACAGGCCGAGAAGACCTCTTTACATACCCAAAGAAGGATATTCGTACCCTGAAGGCTTATGACTTTTCTAAGAGTTGACCGTCTCCCTCCCCCCCGCTCGCCCTAGCGAACGGGTTTCAGCTTTCTTTGGACCCCCGAGCGCCAGCCCAGCCGTGCACGTGACCACAGAGGCAGGATGCTCCACCTGTGATGAACCATTACCCCCTCTTTCCCCCCGGCTGAGCATCAGGCCCTCTATTTCTCATAATAAGTTGTTTATCTAGATGGCTCTACGATCCGCCGCGGGACTTTCGGCGGAATTACGCAACCGGTTTTTGCTCTAGACTCCTCTGTTTCCCTGCCCTTCTTTCTGAGTAGGCTAAGATAAGAGAGGAGACGACCCCCTTTCCAGTTTTTTTTTACCCTTTCTTTCTCAGGTTTCTCTTCCCCCTCGCCCTCCTGGCCGGGAAGGACGCTGGGTCAGGATTGGGTTTTACGTCCACTTTTTTTTGGCGGAGGCTCTTTTCTTTTTCCTGCTGACCCCCGCGTCATTTACCCGGATGATCGGCCTTTAATCGCTGTTTCTTGGCTCGTCCAGCCGGATAAGGGGGCTTCTTTCCGCCATTCTCTTCTCGGGAACATTTGTTTTCCCGCGTGGCATTGTCCGGGCGTACTGTTTTTTATGGCGTGACCCCTCCTCGGTCTTTTTAATTCTCTTTTTTCTTCTACCCTCACTTGATACGACGAAGTGGTCCGGTGCGCCATACCTCTTTCCGGATGGCGAATGCTTCCTCATGTGTGCTTCGCCTTTCGTGCTGACTTCAGAGGCCCTCGTTGCGCTCTCCGGCGGTGCTTCTGTGTGCTGCCGGATCGCCCGAAGATCGTCAGAGTTCCGTCCGCCGTTCCCTGGGTATGGTGATCTTTGCCTTCGTCCCCGGTATCGCGGTACAATTGGATAAGAGCATACCGCTTTCGACCTTTCTTTTTCTGTCTCAATGTGGCAATTATGTCTGGCGTTTAAAAATTTTTTCACCCAACTCCCCCTCTCCCGGTTTAAGGATGTGAATTTAGCATTACTTTGGTGTCCCACCCGGTAAATCGGGTCAAAAATATAACCCTGTCTTGTCCCCCTTCCCTTTCCCCCTAACGGTTCGGTCAAAAGGGTGGTTGTGGTTGTCTGAGGGCACTTGGGCTTCTTTTTTTAGTTTGTTTTCATTTTCCATTTGTATCCTTTCTCTTTGCCCATTCTTTCGATGTTAGACATGATCTTGAAGAGATAAACCCTCCGTCTTTCCTCCCTTCACACTGTTTTCAGGCTGTTTCGGCCCGCGATCCCGGGGAATACAGGCCTTTTGCGAGTCCCGGTCCGTTCCCTTCCCTGGTTCTTACCCTTTTTGCGGACCCCGGCCCAACCGTTTTACGAAGAAATAGATGCCCCCGTGGGCAGGCCTGCCGCCTCTCGACCCCGCCCCGATGCACGGTCCGCTCTGCTCCCCCCCGCCCCCTCCTCCCCACCCCCGCGCCTCTCCCCCACACGAATAATGCATTTTTGTGCCTCGGCCGGCTCCTTTCTACGAGAACCTTGAGCACCTCCCCTGGCTGGTGCCGCCCTCGGCTCTGCAAGCGGCCTAGTTTGCCACAGGCAGTCTTTTACTTTCTCCCGTTCCAGCGGAGTTTTTGATTCTTCCGCGGTGTGTCTGATTTCCCGCCGCAGAAGATCTTTGCGTCTTTCTGTTGTCCTTCATGCAGGACAGTACCTTCATAGGGGTTGGATGGCGGCTCTTAGGTCACATCTTTATCCCTTTTTTTTTCGTCCGGCCGCCATTTCTAGTGGGTTTGCTTTGCCGCTCGATAACTTCCCCGGTCCACCCCCGGCCCCTCACGCCTTACTTCTCCGACCGCGTATTGCTTATGACGGTTGTCCCCATCTCCGCTTCCTCCTCTCGGCCCAGCGCGCCTTTCTTTCTCTTTCCCCGGTGGTTTCTCCCCGCCCCTGCCCGTCCCCTTGAGGGTGTGCTCTCCGAGACAGAACCCCCTCCTTCCCACAACCTTCCCTTCTTTTTCCCCCCCCCCATCATTCGGACGTCGGGCGAGCAGGCAGTTGCCTCCTGTCGTTGCCCTTACGCACCGCGATGACCTCCTTTACCCTCCTTCCAATTTACGGTATTTTTCCGCCTGCCGTGGTGACCGCGCACTCGGAGCGTACCCACGTTTTCCCCGGCCGTTGAGCACCCGCTTTTCCCGTTTCGCCGTTTGCCGGCGGAATACAAAGGCGGACGAACTCTAGATGTTTTGACTCCCCTCATTTTGATGAAGTTCTCCTCGCGTTCACCAGAGCCGATGGCCTGTATTCGGTGGGTTTTCTTCGTTATTGTGCGTTGAACCCGGCCTATTCCCCGTTCGGTCTTCTTCCCCCTCCTATGGGAACCAGTGAGACCCGTCTTTCATTCCTTTTTCTTTTCCTTGTCTACTGGGTTCCTACATTAAATGACAATTTTTTAGTCCTTTAGTTGTCGCGTGAGTTGACCTCCCCAGGAATTCCTCCCTTTTCCCAGTAGGCGTCTATTTTTACGCCGCAAGGGTGTCTCCGTCTTTGCTTCCCTTCCCATTCCCAGGGGAGAAGCAACCGGACTTCTCCCCTGTCCCGAGACGCCCTTGAGTCTTTTTAGTCTGGTGGTTACTCTACAAGCCCTTTTTAAAACTGCCCCTCTCACGTATTTGTTCCCCGAGCGTCAAGTTCCTTATTGAACTATGTCACTCGGTTGATGCGGCGTCTATTTTCCATTCACGTGGTAACTTTTAGCTTTCACCCCTACGCAGGTCGGCCCGACGCTATGATATTTTTTTTGTTTTGTCTAACTACGGTCCGCACAGTCTTTCCTGTCCCTTGGCGCGGTCTTGAACGCTTAGCCGATAACGGTGCCTTTGCGGGGGGGCCTCCGTCCCATTAATTAGCGCGGGATAGCGTGCCCTTTCGATTCTGACGCGCCCAACCTAGCATGCACCGGCATCGCCCCCTGATTGATCCCCTTTCGTTTTGAGAAAGATTTCCGTTCCGCAGGCCCTCCCCTGCCGTCACGTCTCCCCGTGAGGCATAGTCATTGTTGTGGCCTTAACCGGCATCCCCTACGGTCATTGGCGTTGCTCTTTCTCAACCTACGGTTTTCACACGGCTGGCCTCCTTCCTCGCCTCGACCGGAACGCCGATGATCTTCCCTTCTCCGATTTGATCTTGCTTATCCAGGCGATTTCTCGGTTCGACTGTTTCCCCTGGGTGTTCCGTTTTGCACTCTATTTTGCTATACGAGGTCCCGCCGACGCACTGCGAACAGGCCCACTGCCCCTGTGTTCTTTTTTATCTACGGAGATGGCGTTCCCTGGCTTTTTTTTCCCGTCCTGTCGTAGAGCGTCTCTGGAGGGGGGTAAGGCAGTCCAGACGTTTCTTCTGTGCTAGGGTCTTACCTGGGCACCTCGCTTTTTTTGGGTGGAATTTTCTTTTCTTTTTTCCGCGCTTGGTTTTGTCATCTCCCTTTTTTTTTTCCTAGAAGTTGTGTTGTTTAGTTCTTTCTGCAGAACCTCCATCGCGTCTTGCCTCGGCCACGTTCACCAGTCCCTGCTCGCCAGGTGCCGAGCCAGATCACTAATCTGCCGTCTGGGTCGTCGCGTCGATCTCCTCCTTCTTCCTACGCCGGCGGTCCAACCGCCGCCCCCTCCCTTTAGTTTCCCAGTGTTTGCCGACGCAGTATTGGCCCCCCGGGTTAATGTTCCCTGTCGGCCAACCTCGGTCGTCTTGCCGCGACTTGCACATATAGATGCCGCGTTCTCGCGACGTTTTCCCTCAGGAGCCCACGAGCAATCGCCGGCAATCCCCCCCCTATCAACTCATCGTTCCATCCCCGACCGTCTTTTTTCGTCCTGCGTCTTCTCTTCCGTCCCCCCGCTCACCATCCGGTGGTGCTGCCCCGTCGACCGCCTGTTCGTCGTGCGGATCTGGGTTCAGGACCCATGCCGCTCGCGCTCCAATTGGCGTCCGGAACGGGGAAAGGCCTGGCGTTTTTCCGTCTCGGTCACCCCTCCCCCGACTTCGTAATCTACCTGTGTGCTCTTCCTGTTGTACCCTTCCAGTCATTCTGCAGTGAGCTGACACAGCTCGACCGGCCCGATACTTTCTGTTTTCTCGACCGTTGACCCCTTCTCTCCTCCCCCATCCCGGTCTACGATTCTAGATCTCTCGTTCACTAGGCAGCGCCCCGGCAGGGCAGTTCTGCTGCCCCCCTGACCCTTCTTTTCTACCCCCGATCGAATAAAGGTGCCGACCTGCAGGCTTTGGAAGAATTCACCGTGTTCCTGGCGCGGTAGCAGGCCCTAGGCGACTCCTCCCCTTCAACCTTCACCTATTCCTTGAGCCCCCTAAAAGGAGTGGCAGCATGGTCTGTGTAACGTCCTCCCCCGCCCTTCATCTTTACAGCAGATGGACCGGAGCGCCTCTGGAGTCTACACACCATTTTCTTTCTTTCCCCCCCCTCACAGGCAAAGTACTCCTCCCCCCGTTCTTTTTGTCTTTACGTCCCCGCCTTCCGAAATCGGCCTGGCCGTTGAACGGTTCCCGCCGTCGTACCAGACTTTTCAAGGGAGCTACTTTCTGAAGCCAGACCATTTCCTGGTTCACCGGTCTCCGAGGCCCTCGTTAGAGTTTAGTGTCTTGATCGCGAAAGAGAAGGGACCGGCGAGGGGGGTGTGGTGGGGGGGGGGGTGGTGTGTTGGTTTGGGTTGTTTTTTTTTTGGGTTTTTTGTGGGGTTTGGGGGGGGTTTTTGTGGGTGTTTGTGCGCGTGCACGCCTACACGTCCGACTCCCAGTCAGGTCCGGCGCTGTGCCAGTCCGAAGACTTTAATCTCTCTCCCCTTTCCCCCCTTCGGTTGTAAAGAGTTTCTCCTTGGTGGATTTCATGACGTTCGGAGACGGTTGCTGTGCCGCGGCGGAGACGGTGGTTGAACTCGTGTTACCACTTCTCCCCCCCTTAGGCGGTCTTCTTTCACAAACGTCTTGTTTTCGTTAGGGATGCCTCGCTCCTGTTGCCATGACGATCATACTCTGCCTTTCCCGACGTCTTTCCCCCTTGTTCTTCTCTTTCTGGTCCGCGGTCGTCCCCACTTCCTATCTCCTCCATCTGGTCCCCATTTCCGGGGCGCGTGTAGGAAACCGTGAGCAGCCGTCCATGGCGGCGTGGCAGACTTCTGTCTCGGATCTTTTTTGAACTCTCTCCCGACTGGTTCCTCCTTAGTAGTCCCTTTTGGAAGGGTCATAGAGGTAGTGCTTCACCATCAGCCGACTCCTTCTTTCCGGGCCCTGACGCCACGATGTGACCTAACGGACTCCAACAAGTTTCGGCTTGGTCTTTATGACTGCCCTTCCCCCCCACTCCCCAAACCTTTAAAGTCGTTCTGTCCTGCAGTTTTGAGATGTACAGCCATCCAGGCCCTTCGATACCCGGCCCGCCCTTTGCCGTGGGATACACCGATGCTTGTGCGATAGCCACCCTCCTTTCCGTTCCTCTTTCCCAAAGGAGCGGAGAGCGCGTTTATGCAAGGTATCGTCACCCCGTAGGCCGCTCCGCATTCACCCGCCGGGCCATTCGGTTTGTGGTGTATCCGTTTCGTTATGGTGGTGTCCCGTTGGGGGGAGGGAGCGCGGCGGCCGGGCATCGGGTAGCGGGGACCCGGGTGTGGCAGTTCCCCTCCCTTCCTTTCCCTCCTCCCGGGTGTCTTCCTCTCCTCCCCGTTAGACACGGTCGATTGGAAGTTCCGGAATTCGTGCAGCGCCGGGTCCATCGCGCACGAAGAAATGTCAGGGCGACCCCCCTTGATGGCTGCTGCCGTCGTCGACCCAGCAAACGTGCACTTTCACTATAACACCCTACCATGCAATATCCTTCCCCCCTCACAACGCCCGTACCCTATTTTTCTTTTTTTTTTATGCTTTTACCTTTTGCGCCTTTGAGCGGGGGGAACTTCGTGTAAGGGTGTTGTTATCTCCCCAGTAATTCATTGGCCACTTTACCCCCACCCTCTTGACGTTATGTGAAGTGCTTTTTCCTTTTTTTTCCTCACCACATGTTAAGGTGCCTGAGACCAGCACCGGTTCCTCTTGAGATGAGTATTCCGAACCGGCGCTCACCAAGACATTCCCTTCCCCTTCTTTACCCCTCCTTCTATCTAGGGATATCAACCCCGAACGGAGCTAAGTGAGCGCACCACGGGCCCACCGCCGTCGCCGAAAAAGTGACTCAAAGCGGACATTGTCCTCTCCATCACTGCTCACCTTGGAGTAAAACGATTCAAGTGACCTAGATTCGACTCATATTTCCGCACAGCAGCCATGAAGACCCGCGGAGGCAGCCTCAACATTCAATGGCCACGTCTCCCAAGCAGCCTTTTGAAAACTTTCCGCCGTCCGCGGACGGACCCTCCCCTTTATCCTCGCTATACCAGATTTCCTTTCCCCCTGCTCAGCACGGTACCCCACTTGAAATTTGTTTTTGTTCAGCAGGAGCCTCCGCCCACGCTTCCACTTGACGTCCAAGCCGGCTTTTCACCCTTTCGTCCTTCCCAGAGTTAGATCGATCGAGGATCTCCCGCCCCCGTATACCGAGCAGAGAACTTTTTCCTGTTCTCGTGCTCGGATTACAGTGTCGTCCTGCGCGTTTCCGTGCAAAGATGTCTTATCAAAAAGTTTCAAATCGATGTCCGGGCGAAGTAGTCGCCCTCTCTTTTCTTCCTAGTTTGTTTTTGCATTTCGCCGGGAGTATCTGCTCGCTGGGACACTCGGCGTTAACGACAGGCGTATTAGCACTCCTCGGTCACGTACCTACGCTTGTCTTTGCTTTGGGTTCCGCCTATCTCTAACATACCAACACTGTACCTCTTCTTGCTAACAGGGTCTCGTCTGGCTCGAAGCCCACCATGGAACTTTCATTTGACGACGGTTCTCCTCTGGGCGCACGTGCTATGGCTTGAGGTTGCTATGCTGCCACCCTGCGAGCACTTTTTACAGTCTTTAAATGGTTGATCTCTGAGCAATCAGTTGGTTTTCTTGTCACTACTTCTCAATTGGCTGGTTCCGAGGAAGTTCCAAGGTGGTACGAGTTCGTAATTCCTTCTCCTTGGGCCGTTCATAGCGCCGGGTTGTCATGATGATGGTGGTGCCTCCTGGGCTGTATACTATAGTTGTAACTTGCACTCGGTGATCACGCCCTTCCTTCAAAAACTTGGACCTAGGTGGCTCGCCCTGTTGAGATGGGCAATGTGGTTCTCTCTTCCTTCGGGATTTTGTGGTGTGACGTGGATCCGAAGATAGTAATAGTCCCTTAGTTCCTTCCTTGGTCTTTCTTTTTCTCCCTCTTTTTCTTCTTTCTCTCCTGACTACTTCCCTCAGCTTACCCTGCCTTAATTTTTGCCTGTTATCATGAGCACTTCATTGCAGGTTTAACCCCGTGTCACAATCCCTAACCTACTTTCCTCTTGTTTTACTTTCACTTCTCCCTACTTGGTTGTCTCTCTCCCCCCCGGTAACTGCGGCTTGGCCACCTCTCCGACAGCGGCAACCGGCACGTCTGAGACCTTGCCGCTTCCTCGTTAAGGAGCGGTTTGTTTAGTTATGTACCTCCTTGTCTTTTCTTATTATGACCATTTCTTTTCTCCGGTTGTCTAAACCCTCCCGTAAGTGTCCTACCTTCGTGCAGTCGAACCTGAGAGATTTACATCGAAAGACCCGGCGCTTGCCGCCTCTTGTGTCTCTTCCCCTCTAGCCCCCTTCTTTCCCCCCTTCCCCACCCAAGGTCTTCTGCACCGAAACAAAGTCTTAAGTGATGCCCAAGGGGTAAGCCCTTCCTCCCTCCGACCCCCCTCCGCGATGGCCAAGATGTCCCCCCCCTTCCGGTAACCCTTTTCAGGACTACTTTTCTTTTCCCACTCTCCTAGACCATGAGGTTTACGTATACGGGGTTGCCCCTATGTCCCCTTTTCAGCCGGACCCCTCCTTCAAGAGGGATCTTTCCTCTTTCCGATAGAGGGTAAAGCACTTCCTGTGAGTCGCTGCCAGGGATTTAGGGGAGGCCCCCTGTTCCGAGTCTCATTCAGACACGTCATTCTTTTGTTGGCCGTTATCTCCCCCTTCATCTCGGGGTTGGATCCCTGGAAGAGTAGGTAAGTTGTCGTTGAGAAGGCCTCCCCTCCTCTTCTCCTGGTCGTTTTTTTTTGAGCACAACCGCAGGACAAACCTTTAACTCACTTCCCTTATCGCGCGTCAGGAGAGAGTAGTAAACTCCTCTACCTGATCTCCTATCTTCCCGATCCCTCTTTTTTTTACTGTTCCATGAGAGCATTTTTTGCAAACTTCGACGAATAAGTGATGAAGCCCATCCAACTGCTTCACCCCCCCCCTGTTTCCTCGCCTCGGAGCAAGTTCAGTATTCTAGTAAGGCCCCCACGAAATTGAGGCCGAGCTTCTGAACTCTTCCCGTCCCCGTTCTCTTCTCCCCTTCCCGTGGTTTTTTTTTTCCGCGGTCATATGCGGTCCACACTTCGGGTGCCCCCCGAGCCACATACAGACTCTTGGCCAAGGCTTTCCAAAAACTGAAAGATCCAAGGCACGTATTGCCTGTATCTGTAAGTAGTCTTCTCCTCTCACAGAGAAATGGAATTTTTCAGGTTTGGCTTTCTCTTGGGCGTGCCCTTTTTCTGACATAGTCCTTACGCTCGTTTCCTACTCAGAGCCCTTCTATTTTCCCATTTTTCCGGGTAGACGTTTTCCTTGGTTCATGATTCCTGAAACTCTTTGAGTAGCTAAGGCCAAGGCACGGTTTCAGTCTTCCTCCCTTTGTAAAGACGTCCACTGTTCCTTCTTTTCCTCATTTCTTTCCTCCCTTACATTTTTCTTGTTTTATCATATCAAGGGCTGAGAGGCTGGAACTGCTTCTTCGGGGTCTCCAACGAGGCTGGAACTAACCATCCGCTATTTTTTTCACCTCTTTTAGGTCCCTCTATTGTTGTCTCGTATCACTATTTCCCACAGGACAAGATTCAGATTTGCAACTCTCTTCGTGGCCCTTCCTTTTTTATTTGTATCATCGTCCCCACCCCGTGAGGGGAAGAGTCTTGCACTGGAGCAGATCCCTCTTGGATATTGGGAATTGTGTCCGGCGAGCCTTCCGTGAATGTAGAGATGCAAGAGCACATTCGCACTTACCAACTTCGGTATCCCCCCTTTGTGGTCTCCTCCCTTTCCCGGTTTTCTTCTTTCAATCCCCATACTAAAGCGAGCTGACCAGAGCGGTCCTTGTCCTTCAAAAATGACCCAACTTAAGTGTTTCTTGCACTTCTTTTTTTTAACCTGGGTGAAAATATGCAGGACCCTTCGTGAACCTCCTCCGATGAAGGTTTCTCTTTTTTTCTGAGAATACGGATCTTTCCTACTAGTTACTTTTTTGGCGGGTTCGGGCGTCCCCGCCCTCGTTGGATGATAACTCGGGTGGTTTGTGACTTAAGCCTTTCTCCTACAGACCCTAAATTTGTTTCCGGAGTACCCTTGTGACGCCCCAGGGGTAGTTTCCAGAATTTTTTCTTTTTATATCGCGGTTATTTTTCTGTTGTTAATTTGGCTAGTTTCTCCTCTTCCCCCCCTGGTACCTGGCCCAATTCAGAGTTTTTTTGTGGATTCTGTTTCGGGATCCCTCATCTGTTGTTGACCCTCCTTCCTCTTCGCCAGTCCCCTCCTCTCTTTGTTCCTCTCAAATTTTTCAATCTTTAGGAAGAGCCCCTTTCTCTTCCCTCTTTCCCTTAACTCCTTCTTTCCCCCTCCCCTCAGCACTTGTTTTAAGGACCCATCAAATGTGAGTCTCCTGGTAGTAGGCCTTCCCTCCTCCTTCTCAGTCTTCCCTCTCGATTTCTCTCTGTGAGAGCTGACCTTAGTCCCTCTTCTTCCCATCTCCTCTCCTCGATCCCCGGCGCAGTGAACGATGAAGCCCTATAGGTACAGAGGTGATTCCTAGGCCCATTTTTCACCCCTTGCATTATCGAAGACCACTCCTCACTTATCGTGTTTCTGGCCATCACCTGCCTCAGTGGTTCCTCTTAGGTTTACGGTTTTTCCCCGTGTTTTTCGTCCCGAATCTTCTTGGCGCGTTGAGGGTGAATGCGCGGATGCCCGACCGGCAGCTCCAGAGACCTGTCACAGTCCACTGTCCCTCCCTCTATTTGCTTCCCCTTTATAAAACTTGACGCGCCTGCCTTAAGTACGCACAAGATCGCATTCGCCCCTGGTACCTTCCTTTGCCGCAGCTCCTTACTAGTTGGCGATCAAGACTCTTACTTCACGGCAAGGCCTATTTTCTTCCTCGGGAACACCTACATTTTGAGTGTTCTGGCCCAGTTGTCGTGTACTCGTCCCCCCGCCCCCCTGCTATCAAGATCTAGCTTTCTTTTGAGTTTCATGTCGTTCATTTCACGCAGTCCGAAGACAAAGTCCGAGTTGCCCCTGAACTCGCGGCCTTGGCAAGGTGCTCAGACCTTTCCGGGATCTACTTTCCCTGAGAGCCGCTCTAGTAACTTTCCTGGTGAGAGAGTAGCCCTTTGCTGTCGGGATCGGCCGAGCGGGACCGGTTAGTTTTTTCCCTGTGCCCCAGTCCTCTTTTTTTTCCAACAATATAACCGACATTGATCGGCTCTTTCGAGATTACAGAACTTACGACTACCATACCTGAC
>Ga0179593_1295268_pt1 | contig 13584 bp, 12 predicted proteins | sample CZODoug2_1_08_16_FD_185931 | JGI IMG/M metagenome (GOLD analysis project Ga0179593, IMG submission 185931) | Vadose zone soil fungal communities from Angelo Coast Range Reserve, California, USA - CZODoug2_1_08_16fungal (PacBio error correction) | ecosystem: Environmental > Terrestrial > Soil >... | reverse complement strand
CTCGTCTTCGCCCGACTTTTGTCCGCACACGGAGCAGCGTGAGATATCAAGACTCACGGTCTTCTGTCCCCTGTCCTCCCCTAGTTCTTCAGTCCCCCCCCCCTTCCCTCCCTTTCCCCCTAGCCGGAGAAAAGCAGTAGGTCCTTGTAATATGTTGGACCAGTGCGTTGGTAGTTTAATGAAAGAAAAAGACGAGCGAGGTCTCCCCTTCCAGGATTTCATTCCCCCCAGACTCTGCTTGGGAGTTCCACGACCCGCGGCTAGGGCTTCTTCCATTGCTGCATGCATAGAGTCGTTACACCCCGGATACCTCACCTCCCGATTTTTTTATTCCCAACGGACGTCCCCTCTCTCCTCTCTGGCCATCCAGAGCGGCATTCCTTACTTTGTGTTGATGCCGCCCCCCCTAAGTTCTTTCTCCGGGCTCCCCATTGTATGGTCTTTATAACGCCCCATGCCCCCATTGCGATCCGAGACTTTCCCTTCTTGTTTTTCTCATGTCATGCAGTGTGTAGCTACAGCCTGTTTGAGGTTTACCTTACCCCTGTTTTTTGCCAGGGAAGCCAGCTTGTCTTAACAAGTCCCATTGTGAGGGTGAAATTTGCCCTCCATTTCCCCATTTCTGCCCAGTCCCTCTTCTTGATGAAAAGGCTCGAACAGACCCTTTCCCTAACCGAGCCTTGATGCTGGCCCCCCAACCTTCTCTTCCCCCCGCTTGCTCGCAACCAATTACGATGTTCGCCTCTCCGCGGCGCCGCTTCTATTCTATCGTAGTCGTTTTGATCACCTTTGGTCACCTCTTTAGTGTGAATCACGAACTCGCTTTCCCGTGCTACCAGTTCCTGTCTTCCAGAAATCAAACCATCTTTGTTTTTTCCTGGTTCACTTTCTGGTACCTTTGGGGAGGTGGCAAGCCATAATTTTTGGCCATTTGTCTTTCGTTTGGCTGCTGTACCTTTCTCGACGCTTTGATCTCTACGTGGTGTCTCCGCGTCTCTTAGTTTTTTCTGTTGTTTTGCGTGGTCCCTATACAGCTTCATGTTATCATTGCCCTTTTTGCCCGATCAATCGGGCGCCCCCAGGGGGAGACTGGGTCGGCCGGCTCCCCGTTATTTTTCGCAGAGCTAGTCTGCAGGCTTTTCCCCAGAGTTCTCGCATGCGATCGGTCCCTTCATTTAGTAGTCCTTTAAGGCGTTTCCTCTACCTTGTCTGGATTTGATACATGATTTTATCGCTGATGCTCCCTGGCTCCAACCGTACGCCTGGGTCTGTGGGGGATGTACGGCCACGTCCTTTAGGTCAAAGAAAGTTTCCTATGGCTATTCCCCTCCTCTTCATGACTATCAGTTTAGGTGTTTTGTGCCCTTCGGTATCCAGTTTTCATTTTATCATACTCGTTTTCGTCTGCGGGTAGGTACGTTAAGGATTCACCTGCTTTTGACGTTCCTTCTTCTGGCGGTATGGGAGGGAAAACCCCCCCCACCCCCCTTGGAGTGGGTCTGCCCCTTTCTCTCGCTTTGAACCACCGCCGAGTGTCGGGACGGTGGTCACAAAACGGAAAGAACAGTTTTTCCTATTTTGACTTTGTTCCCTTCTCTCGCCGGTTTAACTGTAAGGTGTTCGAGCAGAAGAGTTTGTCTGGGTTGTTTTCCCTTTGGCTTCGCATTCTTACCGTTGTTGTGTGGTTGTCTATTTTTTTAGAACAACCCCCCAACACCACTGGCACCTCTTTTGGAGACCCCAAACTTCCCGTTTCATCGGATACGACGATGGATGTTGGCCCCAGCCCCCCCGGTACCTTTTCGTGCTTGTGTAATTTTTCCCAAACCCCCCCCGCACATCCCCGCTTTCCGAACGATGCGGAGGGGTTTTTGGGTTCCTCCCTTTGGAACTGCGTGTGACCAACGCTCCTTTTTCCGGTCCACCAGTCCTCGCGCGTTTTGAGAACCCCTCCCGGTGATCTCACCTGAAGACGCACGCCCAGCTCCCCCTCTTCAATTATTTTTTTTCTACATCACAACGGGCCGTTCGACTTTTGGATCATACACGCATCAATGCCTCACTCGATGGGGAGGCCATTCGGTGTGACTTTTTCCAAAACCTGTCTTGCGAACTAGTTTGCTCTTCAGCAATTCCCCCCCCCCAGGGCACAGTTTCTCTCGATTTCCCCTTGGCGGCAGCGATAAAAGCAATATCAACCCCTCCCAATTTGTCTTCGGCACAGCAGCTCTCCGACTAGACGGCCTCGTCATGGCGCTCGCTCTGGACCCCTCCCCCCAAGGGTTCCTAATACGTCCTTTGACACCATTTCCCGTGGCATTGTCCCTCCCCAGGTCTACTCCTTCGCCTCGGCAGGCCCCTCGCTTTCTGCCCCATTTTAATAACTCGGTATAATAGACTTCAAAACTGTCCCAACACCCCGCCCGCACTTTCCTTCAGGCTTCCCCCCTCCCCTTCGCATCTAGTTTCGCTGGTCTTATCCTGCACCATTTTATCCCTCACCACTGTCCTGTGATTGGTCGTTCCCCTCTTTTCCCTTGAGAATATTGATTGAACCTCCATCCCCTATTTTGGATACGTAGTTTCCAACGGCCTCTACTTGCCCTCGTCTTTGTAACTCCCCCAACTGCGGGTTTACCACCTGCTTCCCCTCGCTTACGAGAGATGCCGAGCGGTAACGCGTCAGATTGATTTGCTGCATCTGTAGTTTTTTATTCCCGCCTGCCATGAAGCGCCCACGTAGTTGTTGTGCTGAGGCCGTTCCTTTTTTTAGCTTCCTGCGAGGGGTTGGGATTGAAGTGTCAAATCGTTTGGACTTGTTCATATCAATTTTATTTTCTGTGTTTCCCCCAGCTGTCCCACGATCTTGGCGGGAGTCTTCCCCCCCTGCCCCGGCCTCCTGAGAAATTCGTGATCTTTCTAACGTTTTGGAAATGTTTTGTGCGCGTTTTTCTCCAGTTGGCCTTCCATATTTTTTCTCCGCACTAGGGCCCACGGCGTTCCGACGAGACCCTTTTTTCTTTGCTTGCACCAACAACCCTTTTAACAGTCTTGCCTTGTTCTGGTTCAGGAGCCTATTTTACTGCTTTGGTACCTCGGGTCCCCTTTCTTAATGGGTGGACTGTATCTTTAGATTGCTTTCTTATCGCTGGGCCCTACAAGCATTGTGAATACAGCCCTACTTCGACCTCTTTTTTTTCCCTGCGTCTCATTGGAGTGGCTAACACCTCCCCCAGATCGGTGGCTTTTCACTCGTTTACCTTCCCCTCCTCCCCCTTAAGATTTCCTGTTCGCCGGCCGTCTTTTTCTTTTCTCGTGTAGTGTTTTTGTAAAATTGATTTTTTTTTTTCCTTCCGAGTTCCCCTTCGTGTGGCTCCTATGCAGCCGTGGGTTAGCCCCGTTTTATTCAAGCGATATACTTGGGAGTTTTATCTCGATTTCCTTTTCGAAACCCCTCATCTGATACTTTTTCTTCATGCAATTCTTTTTTTTTTTTTTCTCTCCCCGCTTGATGTACGGAGGTACCTCTGATGACATCTTTCGTCTCTAGCTGAATGGACTCCCAAGCCTTCCCCACCCCTTAGACGTTTCCCCTTCTCCCGCGCTTCTCTAACTTTCAGCCACACCCCCAACGTCCCACGTAGCGACTCGTTGGCATCTTGATTTTTTTTTCCCTCAGCCTCTTGTCCCCTGTTTTTTCCTCCCCGATTTTGGAAGACGCCCCCTCACCCGTGCAGATGGAGCCACTCCACGTGAGCTAGACCAAGAATAGGGCTGTCAATTTTCAGACGTGATTCTGCCCCCCCCCCCCCTTTTTTCTCCACATCCCTCCTTTGTCATCGTACCCACCGATACCGACAGTCGAGGACGTCCCCCAACGTTCCCCTCCTAGTCAGACTCCACGAGTCCTTGACGTTTTTTGAATTCCTACCCCCCGGGAAAGGGTTTCCGTTAGGGTCCGCCGTTTGCCCCCCTGGTCCCCTTTGGAAAACGCGCTTTGACCACCATGGGTCACAAGTTCCGCCCTGCTCCCCCTGCAGGTTGCTCCCGTTTGTCCTTGGGGACGTGTTAGATCACTATTTCTGACGCGTTGTAATGTCCACGGTTTTCCCGTCCAGGACACTTGATCTTCAACACAGGCAGGGCTCTGGTTACACCCTTCCCCCTCCTAGTGACCCTCTCCTTCCCTGGTGACACCGCCGGACTCTCAAATCCTACTACGGGCGCTTTGTTTCTTCAGAGAGAGCGCCCCGCGTGTTCGACCCTTCGTACGCGTCCCGAGCTTTTGCTCTTCTCGCCTCAGTAGGTCGCGGTCTCCCCACTTGCGGTTACCTCTTCTTTTTTAGTGTAAGCAACTGGCTCGCATTGAAATTAGCGGCTGTTCCTATTCGCCTCCCCCCATCTGGATAAACTAACTAATAGGCCACGCGGGATGGGGAAGTTACCCCCGTTCCTTCGTCATTTTTTTTTTTCCGTCTGACTATCCCACCCCCCGACGCGGTTTTGCCCCCCCCCCTTGGTGGGCTTCACTTTGCTGTGTTTTCATTTGTGAAGTCCCTATTATACCGCACCCCTTCTTCCGGTTTGCCCTTTTTCCAGCAGTTCCCTCGGAGAATGGGACCGGTCTGCCGTTTTGTCTTTTCAATGGCGATAATTAGGTTCCCTTAGTGGGCTTTTCCAATTTCCCCTCTGCGTCCCTTTTTTTTGTGTCCTCTTAGTTTGAACTTTTCTTTCTCTTCCCATTGGGTCAGGTCATCTCTGCTTTTTTCCGGAGCAGCCGTTTTTACCCCTTCTCTCCCCCTGGACCGTAATATTGCTGAAGCGCACGTAGTCGGACATCATTCCCGATGTCCCCTTGACCATCGCTGCTCCAAGGCTTCTTTTTTTTAGTTCGTTTCTTACAACGATCGGTTGCAGGCCCTTTTCGTTCGAAGTCTGTCCTGTTTCCGGGGTCGGCTTGTCCTTTCTCCTTTGAAGAAAACCCCTTTCTTTTTGTGAGCCACGACGGGGACACGGAGTTTCTTTTATTGTTCCTGATATTGGTCTTACCCCCGCACCTTTTTTGTACCCCCACCCCTCCTTCGCTCGGAAGTGTTTCTTCTGGTGGTGGTCTCTCCAAAAACGTTTGCCACCCGCCCTTGTGTACTCGGTTCGGGATTTCCATCGCTCCTTCCTTGACTGTCCCCTGATGTTTTTTCATTTTTCGCCAGACGGAGGTTGTCTTGGTTTTTGACAGTAGTTCCCATCTCCTATCCTCCCTTTGCTTTTTTTGACGCTGGGGATCCGACTCCCCACCCCCCCAGACACTCAGCAAACCCACAACGGGAAAATCACGGATACGCCTATGGACTTTTTCCCAGCAAGTTTCCCCCCGGGGCCTTCGGTTGCTTCTTTTTGAAACCCCCTGTCAAGGAAATGCTTCCCGACGATGCTTTTGGGGGTTCCCTCTCTCCAGGCTGAACCCCTTTTTTTGGACCAAGCCCTTTTTCCGGTGTGCCCTCCATACCAGTCCCCGTGGAGAATCCCCTTTTCGTTTCCCCCCTTGCGCCCCCTACTTTTCTCCACAGGTCGACGGAACGCAGACCTTCCCCCCTCCTACATGCATTCTTACCCAACGGGACGGGCCATCCCTTATCTGGGCACGTCCAGCCCTACCTCCACCGCATTCCTTTTTCAATCCCGCTCTTTGGGGTGGGGCTATGGGCCTGTCGTAAAAGTTTTCTCTTAGCCCCTATGCCCCAGCCCCCATCAAGGCGTATTCGTGTTTCCACGCCCCCCTGACTTCAGTTTAAACAGCAGCTCTAACCTAACGGTCAGTTTTAATTAACTCCCTCACTTCGAGTCGTCCTTGGCTCTAGCCTCTGTTGAAATCCCCCCACTCCATTTAATCTTTTCACAACTTCCCTTCCTGACTTCAACCCGAAGGTTGGTCCCTTTCCTTTATCTTACTCCTCTTTTAAGGTTGCCTGGCCAAGGTCCCCCCCATTTTGGGCCCGTTCATACTCTTAAACCCAATGTGCACCACCAAGCCCCCCCTCTTCCTCGCCGTGTCTACCACACTTCGACGCATTCCGATTTTCTTTTATCTTTTTTACTCGCCTTGCCCCTTTAGATAAACTGGTACCTGGTTATGCGCCCAACCCCAATTTTTCATGCAGAATCTTGAGTGTGACCCCACCCTATGGTGGATCGGCATAGTTCACTGCACTCTTTTTCCCCCCTGGAGTTTTCCTCCCCCTAATAGGGCTGTGACAGTTCTCTGCTATGGAGATATGCAGGATCCTTCCCCGCCGTGCCCCCTTTTTAACCATCGATGGTTTTGATCCTCTGGCTCGCTTCGTTTAGACCCCCTGCTCCCTTACGTCTAGTAGAGGTTCTTTGTTAGATCGTTCGATTTCTGAAGCGTTTCTTTCTGGTGCTCATCGTCATGCTTTTTCCCTCCACGTTTATTCTTTTTTTTTGTCCACCCCATTCAGTTACAGATATGGGAAGGAGGGGATCCCCTCCATTGATATCATTGAGACACCTTTTGGCCGTTTTTATCGTTTTACTGTGTTTTTCCATTTTGGTCGACTGATTGGTCCTTTTACCCGTACCTTTTTCTACATGGGGAATCCCTCCTTTTTGCATTTGTTTGGACCAACCACAAAATCTCAGGTGAAGCGTTTTTTGCTTATAGCTACTTCCCCTTTTGTTCAGTTTTTCTTTCTCTGGTAGTCGTAGGGGTGGAACGTATAGACGATCTTTGATCAATTTTTTCCCAAACCTCCAATTTTTCGTCTGAATCAGTCAGCCCTTGAGCCTTGCCAGATTGATTGAGTTGGCTACCTCTATTTTTTTTTTTTCTTCAACTTCTCTTTTCCCTTCACATAAATTCCTATCTCATTTCCTATTCCTCCCTTGATTTTTTTTTTGTGAACGTAACGTACGTTTTGTTAGTTCTCCTTTTTTTTCTTCCGGGGGGCATCTTTCGTTTTTGGAGTTTACCTCCTCTTCCCCTTTTATTACACCTTTGTGTTACCTATCCGTCCCATCCAGCTGATTCCCCATACCGTTTGGTTTTTATCTATCTCATCTGGATGTTCTTTCCGAGGGTTTTAGATGATGTCTCCCCCATTTTATCCCAAGACGAGTTTACCCCCCCTCACAGCCTCCTCCACGGCTGCCGTTGCATCCGCGGCGAACCCCGCCAACCAACGTCAACGCCTTTTCCTACTCCTGTACAATCCACCTTCCCTTCTGAATTGATTTCTTTTCAAGCATCGGATGCTTTTTCTTTCTTTTCGTACAGTTGAAGTCAAGCTCTCTCTTTCTCATATTTAGCATTACTGACATCCTCGTTCCGTAGGGCTTCCTAACCGAATTTCCTTCGCTCCCCCCCTTTTATTCATCAGGCCAGCTAAGTAGAGAGTCAAAAAGATACGTCATGTACCTAGGTAGACCCCCGATACACCTCCGATCCATTACATCATCCCTCGATACTTTACGTTGTTTTTTTTTTCCCAAGTTTTCCTTTCTTACTGTTCCCTCCGGGTCCCCTTCAGATTTTCTAGTTGGTAACACTTAGTGCCCACGTCGCACGCCCACACCTTTCCCCCCACCCCGTGCTCTATTTTCTAACAGACGTGGTAGATCCGTTGTCCTACAATTTCAGGAAGGTAGTCCGCTTCTTTGCGTTCTTTTCCCCTGACCGGTTTGGACCAAAGCCCTTATAATCCCCCCCCCATTTTATGTCAACAGGTCCAGGGCTGATGGTTTCCCTGTACCCTTCCCTCCTGTCCTGAGATACCGGCCGTACCGAGCCGAAGCACAAACAGACTACGTCTTTTTCCTTCAAGAAACAGGACGATCCCTATGACAACTTTCTTCTCGCCGTAGGGACGGAGGCGCCGTGTATTTTCAGTTTAAGTCTGCGACTTCCGTTGGTACCCCTCCCTTGGAGTGTGACTGCCAGCCCCCCCCCCCGATGGCCAGTCTAGCCCCTGCCGTATTTTTTATCAAATTTATGAATGGGTTCACTTCACTATTCTCCAAACTCGTTTCTTTTTTTAAGTACATAAAAGTTGAGCCCCTTGGTTCGTTTCCCTATCCCCGCTCTCCCTGTATTCTCTTTTCGAAGTTTTTGTAGCAGCAGGTCCTCTTCCCGTTGGTTCGTTTTCTGTGGCAATCGATTTCCTCCGCCCCCAAGGATTTCTGGTTTGCCTTTCCCCCTCCGCCGGTTACCCTCCCGGCTCCTTCTTCGATTTTTTTAGTCCCTTGGAGTGTGTTTCCCCCCTTACCGGCTGGCTTAATTGGCTCTTCTTTTTCTTAACATAGCAGAGCGAAATTCCTCTCGTGTGTCCTCGGTTCTTTCCTGTTTGACTTAGGATTTGCATTCTGCCTTTTTTTGAAAATTGCGTTTGACCAAGGACCTCCTTTCCGGGACTAGGGTTTTCCTTTTCCATCTTCCTAAGAAAGGTGGCTTCCCGATGGCCTTGCCATCGTTATGCCTCTTTCTTTTAGGTCCAGGTGAGTTCCCCCCCCCTCCTTTCATTTTTTTCTCTGGATTCCCTTTTTTTCCTCCTTTTCTTCGGTCTGCGGGTTTCTCGGTTATCCTAGTTTGCTCCCTAATGACGTCTGGCTGACACGGATGATGGGGCGGGGACCCTTTTGCTTGGTCCTCCCACTTTTCCCCGCGCCTTTCGAACCCCCTGCTTCCTTTTTGTTTTTTTATGGCAGGTGTCGGTCTCGCCAAACCACATGGACACTCCCTTCCCCCCGACGGTGTTCCCACAGGGTTTCATCCTCTTCTCTGCTTTTCACGTCCGGTTTTTTTTCCTAGGTGTATTTTGGTTGACCCCCGGCTGTCTCCATTTTTTCCCCCGTTTTTTTGAAGCGGTCCACTCTTGCAAACACCCCCCCCCATGACACCTACTTTGGCGCCTCCCCACGAAAGTTTCTACCGGGGCCATTTGGGCAGCACTCGGGTAAACAGTGGTGTGCGTTTTTTTTCTTTTTCGACCCACCCCCAGCCCAGGGGCGCGTCCGCTTGTGTTCAATAAGTCCCAGTTCGGGACCCCCTTTTTTCTGTTACCAAGCTTTTTTTTTCCCCCTCACCCCCCCAGTTTTCGCCCATTTTGTCCCCAGAAGGGTGCCCCCTCCACTCCCCTCCCCAGCCTCAGCTAGACTGTCCCTTTCTGCCCCCCTTTAAGGACACCCTATTTTCCAGTCCCTACCCTACACTCCCCCCCCAATGTTTCCGAATGGGACAATTTCCCCATCTGGTAATTCAACGACCTTAGCTTCCCCCCGATGCAAGCGTTTCATTTGTCTCTCGTGTTTTTACCCAAGATTTCTGTCCATAAGTCACCCTCCCATGTTTCCCGGACCCGAACCCAGCGACTTCTGGACCGTTCTTCTTCCCGTCGGGCTGACCACAGCCCCCCTCCCTCCGTTCTACCACATCGTCCTTACCTAATCCTTAAAGAAGCATTTTTTCACTCCCCGTTTGGAAGACCAAAGTTCCTTCATACATTTGTTGTCTGTATCCCCCTCCCCCACCTGGTCACCCCCACGCTGCAAGTCATTTAAGCGCCTCGGCCCCCCACCAGAGACTAACGATAGTTCGGGTTCCCTTCCAGGTCTTTCCATGAAAGGTGATTTAACCTCAAAGTGTATGTCTTGCTTGCCAATAAGCCTTTTTCTTCTCTAGCAGATCTTTAATCTCTGCCAGTGGCATTTCCCAACACCTCGGTGAAACTCCCACCCTCCTCTCCTCCGTATTTGATTTATCCACTGTCACTTCGGCTTTAACCTCTTTTGTTTCCGAGCATCTTCTGGTTTGGCTGGCGCAGTCCGTCTCTTTTTTCTCTTTTTTCTTAGCCGTTTCTCTTTTTTTTCCGATCCTCTGTTCCATGTAGGTTTTTATCCCCCCCTTAGTTCAAGCTGCCCTTTATATTTCGGTTCCCACCGTTATTTTTACAAACGATCAGGCCCTTTTCTCTACACTTTTTCCTGACCCCCTCTTGAGTGTCACAGGGGTATACGGTTCGCAATGTTTCTGGTTTTATTGTCCGGTGAACAGAAGAGGTTGCGAATAGGCTGCCCTCTGCTACGAGCACCTTTCCGGTTTGCGGCAACCCTTCTAAGGCTTCTGTCAGGCGTATTGTTGTGCTGGGGTCGTGGTATGTGGTATATCTGATTGAGCTTGCTCTTTTCCCCCCCCAGGTGTGCAGAAGCAATAGTGTCCTTCCTCGTGCAGCCCTACGGCGCGTTTGTTTCTTTCTTGAGTTCCCCTCGGCTAGTAGGGTTATTAAAATTGGACCTAACCTGCTTCACTTTATGTCCTCATTAAGGGCCTTTTTTTTCCTTTTAGTGACCAAGGTGACCCGTTGGTTTTTTCTCCGCCCGCGGGCGCGGTGCTAGCTTTGGTAGAGGTTTTCTCCTCCCCGTGATACTTCTCACCCTGTCTGAAGCGGCCTAATATCATAATTCCTCTTTTTCTTTTTCCCTTCCTCGATTTTTGTTTGGATCTACCTCTTTCCTTCCGCTTGGAATGCGATTCTTTTTCCCCTCCAGGTGACAAGGAGTTTTATCCACCACCCAGTGGATTTTCCATTGGCTGACTTTAGACCCAGTTTCCTCCGCGTCCCGCCCTTTCCTGGGGTTATATTTAACCTTCTAAGAATTCGTGACCTCCTTTCTGTGTCCTCCCCTCTTTTCGAACCGACCTAGTTTTTCGCCTAACAGTTAGAGCGCACACCCCAGCCTCGCGCCGAGGGGCCCTACCTTGTCGTGCTGCCCCCTGTGCAGCTTTGCCATCACTCTCTCCGGTCCCCCCCCCCCGATCCCCGACAGACCTCTCCTCCCCCCCTCCACCGCATTCCGTTCCCTCCCTACTTTGATTTTGGTGTTCGCACAAACCTTTCGTTCTCGCGTCGGTGGTCCTCCTGCCTGATTCTGGTCATTGTGTTGCCCACGCGTCACTCCCCCCCCCCCCCATGGCCACCCCTCCGGATACCCCCGCCAGTGTCTAAGAGTGCAGGAATTTTCTCGTCCCCCTTGCATGAGCCTGTACTCGTTGGAACGTCATCACCCCCACTTTTCTTGAAAAACCATTTCTTTCCACCCGACCATCTGCAGCCCTCTGCGCCTGACCGCGTGAACAAGCCCGTCCTTTCCTCCCCCGATTATACGGCGCCTGGCCGTCCCCCCGAAACGAGTGACGATTCCCATGGCTTTCGCAGAGTAAGCATTCCGAGCGCGACGTTTAGGATATGCTCCGCTCTTATCTTTTCTCACGTTGGTACGCCTCTTTTCGTTTGAAGCCCAGGAGCTATTTCCCGGGCCGCGTTAATATGCTTAACCACCTCTTGTTTCCTGTTTTCACTCCCTTGCCCGTTGGCTGGTGGCCTACCACCGTGCCTTGAGCTACCTGGGGAGCTTGCTCCTCATTCCCCGTCTTGCGTCTTGCTCCGAGTGCCGCCTGGCGCGGGTAATTTGGGTGGTTTTTTTCCATTGGTTGTCTCGTGTACCGCCTCCTCTTTTATTGAATTGGTTTTCCCCTTTTTCAGCGGCATTACCCTCGGTTCGTCCGTAACCTGGGTCTTTTCGGCTTTTTGGTGAGGTCCCGCCGTCTTCCTTTTCCCTGTTTTGACTTCTTTGGGATTAAACATCGCCGCGCGCCCTCCGACGTCAGTCGTGTATTTGTCCCGCTTACCATGTTTGGCTTGATATGTTTTATGAGAAGCCGGATTGACCCACTATCTAGCCTTTCCTGGGGGGGAATAGGGTCCCTGCCCCGCCAGTCTTCGCACAGGTTTGCCTTCCCGCGGCTTCCCCCTCCGTTCGTTTGTCGGGTAGTCAGTTTGCACACGAATGCTCCCTCCCCTCCCTTGAGCAGTTCTTTTTTTAAGAAGGGGGCGGCTGGTCTCTTTTTCTTTGGTTTGCTTGAAGATCATTGCGCAGACAACGCTCTTTGCTGCCCCGGATTCTTGAGGGCCCGGTTTCCAGTTTTTTAGCACCATGTTACTGCCGATTTAAACAAGCAGCTCGTTTTTTCCTGTGCATTGTGTTTTTTATCGAAAAGGCCCCAGCCCTTTGTTGCCGAGGTGCTGTTCCCAAAGGACCATCTCTGTCTGCCCTTTCCTTTTTTTTGTCCCAGACGTATGGTGTGTTTGTGGACGAATCTCTATCATTCCCCATTGTTGTTGAGAGTCTTCCTGGCGCCTTTCCGCCTTCCCCCCCCCCCAACAGACAAATGTTCGAACCCCCCCCTTACTAAGCCATTCTACAGGGCCCTGTGTTCAGACGGGTACACCCGTTGGCCGTTTTATTTTCTACCCGTTTGCCAGCGTCCCCCCCCCTCCGTTTGTCCTTTTTCAAGCTCCTTCCGTTCCCTGGTGCCGACCAGCACTCTGTTGCAACCCTACCAGTGCACATTTTTTCGTGGCGAGCAACCTTTTCTCTTTCCCCGAGAAGATCCCGCCCCGCTGCCCAAAACTGCTGCCAGTCTTTCCCCCCTTTCCGTCGATCAACCTCTTTTGCACTTTCCGCAGACAACCACGCCGGCCAATCATCGCTGGCCAAGGACATTTTTTTCCTTCCTCCCCCTTTGGTTTTCCCCGTGGTCTCAGCAATATGCCCCTGCCTTGCCCACGGCGTATATGTACCTGGTTTGCTTGCTCAGTCAAAAGCAGATTACATCATTCCCCTTCTTGAAACTTCCCGCCTATGACGACTTCTGACGGGACCTCTCGTCAGGGTATCGCGTTTTGTCCATCCACCCACTAAATTCCCCTCTTGTCTAACCCGGACGTCAGGTTTGCCGAAAGCGCCAGTTCGGGCATCCCCGGTCTACTCCTTTTGTCCTCTTTTGCCAGGTGCTCCTTGTCTAAGTTTGCAAACCACTTCACTACCTGGGTGCCGCCGTATCATCGACTTCACCAGGCAAAACCTCCGACTGCTCGCAGTCTTGCTCTCTTTTAACTTCTTAATCCCCTGTATCTTTGATATCCATGTGCGACCATTCTCCAATGGCACGGTGATTCACGTGTCCAACCCCAAACTTCTTTTTTCCCTGTTTTTCCCACATTAATCCCTAGGTTGGTCCCCTGCCCTCAGAGGCCCCTACTTCCACCTCTTCCTTTGTGGCCCTAAAATCTGCGGTGACCACCTTTGATTTCATTGTGGCGATATGCTTCGCATTCTTCTCGCTTACGACTTCCCTCAATCGCTGGCTGAGTCATTGTCTGATATATAAGTGGCCCTCCCGAGCTTTCCGGTTTTTGCCTGAGCCTTTGCGGTTTTCGATTTGCAGGCGGCTAGGGCTGTGATGTCGGGCTCATGTCACCAGATATCCTTCCTGGTTTTCCTTCCCAGTCAATTTCGTTTTCTGTGCCTTTTTCACCTTTCAGTTACAACGCTAATGCCGGCGGATTCTACTCAGCCTATCCCTTACCGTCTTTAAGCAAAGGGAGTTAGCGGTATAGCCGGGTTTCCCACTTTTTTCGCTTTGTCTCTTTTCCCACCAGACTCCTTTCACTGCTCCAAAGGCTGGACGTGAGAACTGGGCCAGGGTTGCTATTCCTAAACACCCCCACACTC
>Ga0179593_1699363_pt1:12500-13585 | contig 13585 bp, 20 predicted proteins | sample CZODoug2_1_08_16_FD_185931 | JGI IMG/M metagenome (GOLD analysis project Ga0179593, IMG submission 185931) | Vadose zone soil fungal communities from Angelo Coast Range Reserve, California, USA - CZODoug2_1_08_16fungal (PacBio error correction) | ecosystem: Environmental >... | reverse complement strand
CCTCCCTCCAAGCTTTTTACACAGATTTTCTTCAAGAATGTCCTCTCTCGCCGCCGTCTTCTGATTCCCCTATTTTTTCGCAGATGTAATTCCCCATTCAGATCTCATCTGCCTCGTCCTCCCTTTTTTTTTTAGGACCCTCGGACTTCGCGAAGGCAATTCCCCCTCCACACGAATTTTCCCGTTTTTTTTCCTTTCTCTATTGAGAAGATCATACTGAGTTCCGTCGCCTTGTTTCCTCCTTCGATCATCGATACCCGTGTAGCTTTTTTTTTCCCCTTTTTAAGCTCGCATCGAAAGCGTGGTCAATGAGATCGGCACATGGATCGTGTTCTGTGCGTTTTTTTCTCGTCTTCCCTGGCAGATATCAGCTCCTCGCATCAGGGATCCCTCGGTTTCGTCTTCCTTCCCTTTTTTAGGTTTTTCTTACCCTGGAAATTCCTTTTCCACGGCTGTTTTCTCTGCAGGCAGCGACTTCCGCCGACCGATGCCCCCCGCCATTCCCCCTGCACCTCTCTCTTCATAGAGATTTTTTTGCCCTCTCGAGTTTTCTCGCATACTCGCACTTGCCTGATTTTCTTTTTGCAGAATATGTTTCTTTTCCCTGACCTCCCCACCGTAGAGAGATCCGAAGGCACTTCTCTTGTTTCTTGCGTTTTACCCTTGTATGTTTGTCGGATCAGGCTTTTCCTTGCTGTCCCTTGTTATCCCCTGGTTCCCTTGCTGTTCCCCCCGCCGCCTCCCCCGCCGGTTGATCCTCGCTGGGGCCGGCATCTTGTTTTGATTTTTCCTCGGACCACTCGATTTCGCTCGCCACGTCTTTGAGTTTTTTTTTCCTAGTCCGCTACTGCCTCATGTAGACGTGGGTCTTCGTCACAGTTTTAGGAACTTTTTTCCCCGAGCTTACCTTGGGCGAGAAACCCACATAACCCCCCTGACCCCCTTTCTCCCCATGTGAAATAGCACCGGAGATCTTTCCCCTGATTGACATATCTTTCTCCTATTTTCTTTTAGCCCCATCCCGCTCGCAGCCAAGCGCTCCGTTTTTTTTATTAGAGCGATGCGCACTTTCCTTTTCAGGCGTT
>Ga0179593_1699363_pt1:0-7500 | contig 13585 bp, 20 predicted proteins | sample CZODoug2_1_08_16_FD_185931 | JGI IMG/M metagenome (GOLD analysis project Ga0179593, IMG submission 185931) | Vadose zone soil fungal communities from Angelo Coast Range Reserve, California, USA - CZODoug2_1_08_16fungal (PacBio error correction) | ecosystem: Environmental > Terrestrial >... | reverse complement strand
TAGCCGACCCCGCGCTTACCTCCTGCTCGGACCCATTATCCACACTTCCTTTCTCGTATGCTTCTTTCCCACATCCTCCAGTCGCCATTTTTTCTTCGAGGTCCTTGCTTTTCCGAGCAGTCCCACGCGTCATCGCCCCCTTTGGATAGAAGACTGAACCCTCCTCGCTTTGCCGTCCCCTCCTAACACTGTTTCTACAATCCTCCCCCCTTGAGATTTAGGTCCCTTACTCAGGGTGTAGCCCTGCAGCCCGATGCTCCTTAAACTTTTTTTTTCTTCTTACAGCGCATGCCTCCCGAAGATTTTCCGCGTCTGCGTCCCGTATCTGTTCCTGATATACTTGTATCGTTCTGGATTCCTTTTTTCCCTGTTTTTTTTCGACATAAGATTATCCGATCTCCCGCGGCGCTCGCTTCGAGCTCCCTTTACTGTTTTTCTCACTTCTTCTAGCAATATCGACCGCATAGCTTTTCTTGCTTATCTCCCATTTCCTTTTTTCCGGGGTCCTTCGCGACCCTGATCGCCGCCTCTTCAGTTCCTTCAGAGTCTTTTATTTTTTCTGACCTACCGTCGCTGCCGCAGACAAGATTTAACGAAGCGTCCCTCTATCTCTTTTTGTAGTCGAGAATGGGTTGCTACATTTCGACGCGCGTTGCAATTCAGCCGTGGTTTGATCCTTTTTTTTCTTTTTTTTTTTTTTTTTTGCGAGGCCTTTCCCCCCTTGACCGAGTATCTCCCCCCCCGACGCATGCGATGCTGAATAGCCTTTCGCCCCCTCGCTTTCTTTTTTTTCATCTTGCCTCTATATCCGTAGAAGGCATCTTGAACAATGCAGTCCCGTTTTTTTAGCTGCTCTCTGTGGTTGCTTTTTTTCGCAATTTTTTTTCTTTCCTTCGAGTCCTTTTTCTTTATGCTAGCCCATAGCCGCCAGGGCCACCTCCATTCGAGTAATCTTTCCTTCATGGACGTCTCCAAGGACGCAGAAGACGCTCGCGAAGTCGCGGATCTTCCCCGTGTCATCTCGACCCCCATTTTTTCTCCCCCCATTTTCCTTGCCACGCGGATCACCACGGCTCGTACCCCCCCCGTTGAGCCCCCTTCTCTGAGATCCTATTGAGGCTTCTGTAATGTAACCCTAGGCAAGTCGAGACTTTCACCCTTGCTCCTTCTCCTATTGAACGTCTATTTAAGAGTTTCCTTTTTTTCGTCCTGTAGTTCTGGGACGGTTATACCTCGAGCATCACTATTCCTTCCCTGTTTTTTTTCCCCTTCCCGGCAAACTTTTTGCTTTCGCGTATGTGTGCTACATCATTTCGATTTCGTTCTTTATCGAGTCCTTTTTTTTCTTCGGATTTCCCCCTGATCTCTCAGAATCTTTTTTTCTGCAGAATGACTTGTCTCCAATGTCAGGCTGCGCCATCAGTCCGATTCCTATCTTCCCGATTTTTTCACCCACGTTTTGTCCGAGAGGAACGATGACGCATCTCTCGTCAATCGTTCTGTTCGTTACTTCATTTTGTTCTTCCCCCCGCCCTCCTTCCCCTCGAAAAAACTGTGCCGATGCCGGCTTTTTCTCCCTTCTCCCCTAACTTCGATCCTTAGAGCAAGAAACCCAATATACGTGTCATTTCTTTGTAGTGCTCCCCCTTTCCCTTTCCCTAGCACTTATTGTTAGACCAAACCAGGTGATTGACTTACCTTGTCTATTTTTTTTTCGCCCCCTTAGGCGTACTTCACATACCTCATATACTCCCCTTCGAAATTTTTTTTCTACTTTCCTTTTTTTTCGCGCACGGCGTTCGTCCGAGTTAAGCTTTGCTTCTCTTTTGCCCGTCGAGCCTAGATCTGCAATTTTACCGATCTCCGGCTTAGTGTTGCTACACTGGCGTTTTTTTTAGTCCATTTTTTTTTTTTTCCTGTGTTTCGGGAAGCTGCCTACCATTTTTTTGCCAGCTTCCCCATCGGTAGAGACGGCCGTCTCTGCCCTCTCGCTGTCGTTTTTTTTAACTTGACTCGATCCAAGTTGCCTCCCCACTCGATCCAGCGCAGCGCGCGGCGAACCAACTGTTCAGCTCTGTAGATCCCTCTTGCCCCCCCCCCGCCGAGAAGTCCCCAACACATACATTTTCAGATCGCCTCCCAACTGCTTTGGCACACGCGCCACATGTTTGTCTTGGAGATCACGCCCGGCGCATTTTTTTTTTTCGACGCCCCCAATGTTTTTTTTTTTTGCTTTTTTGTCTCCTTTTCCCTCTCCACGCGCTAGCAGCTCTCAGTTTCCCCTGAGGTACCCTTTCCCTCTTTCACCAAGCGGGCACGGTCCTGCGCCGGTACATTTTCAGCCCTGTCCTTACATTCCCTTTAGAAGGTTTCTCTGACAGACCGTCACACGATAGACGTCTTAGCCTGTCCCCCCCCCTTTGTCCTTTTTGCAGATGTCGCTCCTACTTCACACGTCTTTGTGACCCTTCCGTCACGTCCGGCGTAAACCCGTCGGTATCTCTTTAGCTTTTTTTCCTTTCCTTCCCCGGACCCCCTGAGCATTTGGTTAACCTTAGAATTCCGTCTCTCTCTTTGTTTTCCAGAAACCCCCAGCTTTCCCGACTGGTGGTTCCATGACCTACTCTCTTCTGATAGCCTCCTTCCTTGCTGTCTCGGTTTGCTCTTTTTGTGTTTTTTGAGTGTTTGGGGCTTGATTTTTTTGTTTTTTTTGTTTTTTTTTTTTGTTGGTTTTTTTTTTGGTTTGTTTTTTTTTTTTTTCTTTTTTTTTTGGTTCTTTTGTTTTTTTTTTTTTTTTTTGGTTCTTTTCTTTTGTGTTTTTTTTTTTTTTTTGTTTTTTTTTTTTTTTGTTTTTTTGTGTTTTTTTTTTTGTTTTTTTTTTTTTTGTTTTGTGTTTTTTTTGGTTTTTGTGGTGTTTTTTGGTTTTTTGGGGTTTTTGTTGTGTGCGTGTTTGTGGGTGGTGAACGTTTTTTTTTTTTTTTTTGTTTTTTTGGTTTTTTTGGGGTTTTTTTTTTTTTTTTTGTTTGTTTTGTTGTTGTGTGTGTTTTATTTTTTTGTTTTTTTGTGTTGTGTGGGTTTTCTTTGTTTTTTGGTGTTTTTTTTTTTTTTTGTTTGGTTTGAGTTGATTTGTGCTTTTTGTGTTTTTGGGTGGTTGAAGTGAGCTCTGATTCCCTGTTTCGTGATTGCAGACTTTTACATCTCTTTCGTGTTTTTGATAATGAAACGTCCTATTTCCTACTCAAATCCTTTCTCTCTAACCCCCCCCGATCACCAGATGGATGATAGAGAACCCCCTGTCCTTCTCCCCCCAGTTCTCTCTTCTTTTGCTCCCCCCCTTTTCTAGCTCTCGTTTTCTAAGGCGCTCGCTGATAATTCAATTTCCCCTTTTCTTCCCGGATTCTTTAAGACCTCCACTGCGACGATCTACGAGGTTCGCCTTCCTCGTTTTCCGCGGTTTTTTCCCCTAGCACCCACCCCCTCTTTTCCGTGGGACGCGGTGTTGGGGCATCAGCCACTTTCAAATGAGATCCCTTTTCCTAATTTTGCCCAGAGTTCTTTTTTTTTTTTTCTTCGACTATATCTCGCGGATATCCGCCTGTATGAAGATTTCGTGAGCTTTTTCCCTGAAATTTTTTTTTTTAGCTTTCACTGGACCGCCTCCCCGTTTTTTTGATTAAGGGGGGCCGAACTATGTGCCTGCTCCCCCCTTCCCCCTTCTTCTTCTGAGATTGGATGCGCGCATCTCGGCCCCCTCCTCTAGTGAGCACGGCGGCGCATACGCCTCGCCTTGATCTACGACCAAGCCCATGCGTTTTTCGCCCGTTTTCCCCTCTTTCGAATTTTTTTTTTCCTTTTTTCTTTCCTTCTGATTGTATTTAGACTAAGGAGATTGGGCTTGTCTGGGGTTTTTTCTTTTTGTGTCTTTTTCGCCCAAAGAACACCGCCTCCGGTGTATGTGGTTTTGTGTTTTTTCATCTTTTCCTTTCCTGCGATAACTCGACTTCCCGTTCGCCCCCAAATCCGAATTTTGCCCTCGACAGTTTTTTCCCCTTTCAGTGCGTGCCCACATCTTTCGTCCGCTTCACTGGTTGGCCAACCTACAGAAAAGCAGCGCCCCTCCATGACCGTTTCCTCCTCCCCTTTTCTTCCCGATCTTTTATTTTTTTCCATGACTGGATAGATCTTTTCTAGATAAAGGTGAATTTATTACACGATAACTCCACGCGAGCCCGGCCTAGTTCTCTTCTTTCCGTTCTTCGTAGGAGAGGTGTTTTGCCGTCGCTTCCTTTTTCCCACAACTTTCTTAACAGGTTGCCGCGTCCTCCCTTTTTTGACCCACCCCCCCCCTTCTCCTCCCCTATGGGCTTCTCTCCAACTGCAGAGCTATTTGCCGGATGGCTGCTGCGTTTTCGCTTTCGACAGCTTCTTTTTTTTCGTCCGGTTTCTCTCACCTCTCACCCAGGGTTGCGCGTCTCTCTTTACCGAACCTCTTGTTTCCAAGACAGCAAGGAGAAAATAACAGAGCGTTTCCGCTCCCCATGACATTCTCTTTTTTCTCATTCCGTCTTTTTCCTCTAGCTGAATTTCGCGGCGCCTCGTAGCCGTTTGATGACACACCCCCCGCAGGTCCGTTGCTTTTTTTCGCTGATCGCATATGCAATCGACGGTTTCTCGCTCAGCCTAGCGCGCGTTATCCCCCCTTGCGAAAGGCCCCATTTTTTCTTTTTTAGGCTCTTTTCAAACTAACAACTCCATTCGCCATTCATGCGAAGGCGCGTCCATCGGGCTCGAGTATTTTTTTCACCCTTTTTCTTTCTGCCTTTCCCGAGACTATCGACATATTGCCACGGGGCGGAGCTTCTTCTCATGAGAAACCCTTTTACAAGACTGAACCCAATTTCCTTTTTCATACGGGACTTTAGTGCTCGAGGCAGTTTCGGATTTCCCTTGGCTTTTTATCGTCCTCTTTCTTCGCCAGCCGCGTCCGGGCGTCTGTTTAGACGTATACGTCTCCCGTCGTCTTTTAGATGGTTTTCTGTTTTTCCGGCTCCACTTGCGAACACCCCTCTCTAGACTCTTTCCTTGATGTTTTTCTTCTGTCACCCCGCGACTACTCCCCTCTACGGAACTCCATTTCAGATCAATGCCGTGACCGAATCTAATCTTTCGTATAGTTGACTCTTTTTTTTTCCAGATCTTTTTTCTTTTATAGTATGCCTCTCGTGAGCCCCTTTCGCGCGTCTTCCTTTCCCCCTCCCCTTCGTGCCTGCGCCAGATGCGCGCGTCGCCTCGTACCACCCTTTCCTTCCTTTTCCGCCCTCCTTTGTGTGTTGAGTTTTTTTTTTCGAGCGTTCTTTTCTTCAATTGTCCGGCACTGGGGAAGGCCGCTCCTCAACATTCGCTGTCTTTTGAGTTTTCTTTTTTCTATGCTTCCCTTTGAAAGACTTTATAGACTGAATGGCTGATTGCCGCGCTTTCAGCGTTATGCGGTCATATCTCTCGATTTTTTTTTTCTGAAGTTCAACAACTCGTCCGTCGCAGGGGTGTCGCCCCGGTTTTTCCTCTTCCTTCTCCTTCTGCGCGTTCCTCTTCAGTCTCATGAGCCAGCCAGTTCCAAAGAATGTCCTAGTCCTTTCTTTTCCTCTTTGACAAGCATCCTTTTTTTTTCTGACAGATTCCGTTTCCGCGCCTGCGGTCCCTCTCGGAGCCTACCCGACGGCGCCGATATCCTTCTAGCCCGCCTTTTTTTTGATCCTAACTTACGGAACTAACACTGATCGCATTCATTAAAAATCCTAGAAGTTCCTTTCTGTTTTTAAACCTTTTTCTTTCGGACCTTTCCTCTTTTTTCGATGCTTCTCTTTGTTTAATTTGTCCCTCACGCAGCGTCGATTGGACTATACTTTCCATGCCTTGAGTATATTTTCTTGACGGCCTTCCCCCCGCAACTTGGAGCCCTTTCGAAAGTCGTGATACCGAATCCGCGTTTTGAGAAGTCTGCCCCCCGGTCTTCCATTGCTTTTTCCGACCTTTTGTTCGTTTTTGTGCTTGTTTTTCCACGACGAGCTGACCTTCCATTTCCTTTCCCCGAATGACCCTTTTTTTTTTTGTGTCGGCGGCGGATGGCCGAACTCGTCAATCTTTTTTCGTCAAGGTTTTCCCTTTTTTATATCTCCCACTGTGGTACCGCGTTTTTTCGTTCCCCCCTTCCTTGTCTTTTTTGCGAACGTCTCTGCACGCCATCAACATCTTACCCGCTCCAGGTTGTCTTCTGATCCCCTCTGCCCTGTATGATGCTTTTCCCCACCCCCTCCGCGGTCCCCCTTGTAAAGTCTGTTTTTTTTCTTTTTCGTATTTACCTTCCCGCTGAAGTTTCCCGCTCGAGACGCGGCACCATAAGCATCCTCCCCCTTGATCTTTTTTGCTTTTTCTATTTTTTTCCCAAAGCTTCCGTTTAGAGACCTTTCCTCTTTCCCGTCCTGGATTTTTGATTCACATGGTCATCGTTCTGCCTTCTTGATTTTTCCGCGTCCTTTTTGAGATGTGTTTTTTCCCCTACTGTTCCAGAACCCCCCCTGTTTGCCACCGACTTTGGCGAGAGGACTTTATTTCTATCCCCCTTTTCCATCCCAGAGCCCCCACGCGAACCCCTTTCTTGGTTTTTAACCCGCAGTAGATACAACACGCAGAAAGCAACCACTCTAACCATTCCCTTTTTTTTTCTATCCCCACACCCTAGAGCTAGTGAAATCGCCTCCCCTGGTTTTTCTCAAGCCGAGTAAATATGGCTACCGCCCTATACGCGGAGATTCAGGTCTTTCTTAGTTTATTTTCTTCTCTGCGATCCCAGACGCATGACAGATAGATCTACTCTCCGGTCTCCTAGATACAATGTCAGGTTTTTTTCTTTTTTGGGGATTATTTTCTTTTGGGTTTTTGTACCACGTCTTGGGGGTTCGTTTTTTCTGTGTGGGAGTTTGGGTAGGCGGGGTTTGGTTTGGTTTTGTTTTTTTTTTTTTTTTTTTTCTTATGGGGGTATAGTCCATTTTTTCTAGCGCCTCTGGCCCCCCCCCTGACTTCATATAGCATGAAGTACACTCAATCCATGATCGAGCGGCGGCTGCTCTGCCCTGGCGGCCCAACACTCATCTTTGCCTATTCTTTCTTGACCTCTTTTTCTTTAGTAATATCCTGATCCCTGAAATATATTCCAAAACGTAAGGGAAGAGAGTATCTCTCGCCATCTATTCTACCGAGAGGTCTTATACGTGTCCCCCCCCCCCCCACCCCTCCCCCCCCCCCCCCCTGCCCCCCCCCCCCCCCCCCCCCCCCCCCCCTGAGAATCGATGCAGCTTCCGGTCATTCCTCCTCCTTCCGAGTCCCCCCAATTGTTGCCTGCAGCAGGCGATCTAGATCTACTTTTTTTTCGCCTCCTCTGATTTTCAGTTCCCCTTTTCCAGTGCTTTCTTTTTTAAGCATAGCAGTCTTCCCGTCGTTCCT
>Ga0179593_1583598_pt1 | contig 13585 bp, 12 predicted proteins | sample CZODoug2_1_08_16_FD_185931 | JGI IMG/M metagenome (GOLD analysis project Ga0179593, IMG submission 185931) | Vadose zone soil fungal communities from Angelo Coast Range Reserve, California, USA - CZODoug2_1_08_16fungal (PacBio error correction) | ecosystem: Environmental > Terrestrial > Soil >... | reverse complement strand
ATTACCCAGCTTCGTTGCCGGAGCCCAGCTCCCTTCTCTATTTTTGAAACAGGTCTTTCCTACAACGTAGTCTTCACCCCCCCCCTGTGCCCTGACAGTTTGAGCTTTCCCACAGGCGCCATAACTGTAAGAGGTCTGTTTTTCCCCGTTATCATTTTGTGAAAAACTCCGCCCAACCGACGAACCCTGTACGCTTGCAAATCCCGCCCGGACATAGCTTGACACTCATTGCAGCAAGACCAGAGAGATGACTCATTCGCTTTAAATTTTGTTTTCGTCGATCGTTTCCCCGTCGCTCCCGTGCTCACGAAAGAAAAATGCCTCGTACCCCGTCTCTCCCGTCTGTTCACGCGGTCCCACGCCCTCCGTGTGCCTAGACGAACATGAAAGTCCAGCGGCCCTTGTTCCCTTCCCACTCCTGTTAGCGTGTTTCTCCGTCCACTGACTGCCATTCTGTATCTGTCGCCGTGTAAGAATCAGCCCCTCCGATGGCTTTTTTCCCCAAAACTTTCCTTCCGCCCCCACGAGACTGGCCCTGTCTAGTCAGGCCGGAAAAAGCCCCCAGCGTTCTTTCTTCGCATTCAGAATGACTTGCCCCTCCCCCCACCCGCCACCCCCACAACACCCCCCACCCCCACACCCCCCCCCCACTCAGTAGGATTCTTTAACATCCGGTTTTCCCGAACGCGATAACCCACTGGTCTGCTACCTGTATAAGAGCGATTTAACCGTCCAAAGAAGGCAACCCCGGCCCCCCCCCCAGATTTGGCCCAGTTTTAAAGGTGCCCCAGAACCTTGCCTCTTGATGGCGATATTTCGTAATTTTCCCCTGGATCTTTCTATCTCCTCTCCTCGGGTTTGTTTTTTTTCTTATCCACCGGATGAATTATTTTGTATATCGGACCATAAAAATTTTAGACAGGATTATTCATGCAAGCTGTACAACTCCCCTCCCCCCCTTTTGTCCTTTCCGTGCTTTTGTCTGTCCATTTTTGCGTCTTGCCTTCGGTTCAAAGAGACTTAGTCCTTGGTATTCGTTTTTTCTTCTCCCTTGGTTTGCATGAACAGAAGATTCTTATGAGTGGCTTTGTTCTCCTTTACATCTATTCTCCGCCCATTGACTGTTCTTGCTGCTGTGGATGGTTTTCCTTTGGCTATGGCCTCCTTACGTTCTTTTTTTTTTTTCTTGCTGTGTAAGACCTCTTTCCCGCTTCAGTTACCCAGGAGAGCGGGGAATTATTTGAATTTTCCTTGTCTTGAAGAGTCTCCAAGTCCATAGCTTGACTGCCGTACTGCGGCGGCTTCTTCTTCTTCTCGGGCCGATGCCCCTAGGAAGAGGGATAAGCTTGGACGCTCCACGCCGTATTGTTAGAGGACTGGTGGTCTCTTCGTGCTCCTGAGCGAAGATGTACCTCCGACCTATCTCGGACATTGGCTCCTGCAATAGGCCCTCATTAGCGTTTTCACTGACTGAGAGACCTGCGAGTTATTTTTCATTTTACGCAGAACCCCCGCTCGTTGGCCTGCGTAGTACACCTCACTTTTCCCCCCCTCCCCCCTCTCGGGGGAAAAGGCTTCCCAGCTTTAGAACCCAGTCAAGGAGTCTAAAGAGACTCTGAACTCCCGAACTTTGTTAGAGTTCTTCCCCCCAACACAGGCGTTGCAAGCGCAGGGGGATGCGACCATGCGAAATTGTTGACGCCCAGGGGAAATTAGTTATTCCAACTTCAGATGGTGAGAACTTAGGCCGATCGGCACTTTACTGCTCCGGAACTGATGGATCTTTGCCCCCAATACAGGACACGTTCCAGAATCTTGATGGCCGTACAACGAGCCGCTTCCCAGGGTAGAAGTCTTCATGCCCTGGTCTCTGAGCGGAGCGGGCTGGGGACCCGGTTGGTTGGGGGGTCGAGTTGTTGGCCGTCCCCTGTTTTCAGTAGGTATGTTTTCCCACTAAAGCTTTTTTCAGGTCTGCCCAACACCCCGTCCAGGAACGCCACCGAGAAAGAGAAACAGTTTCCAGAACGGAGTGACTCCACAAGAAAAAGGGACATAACCAGACACACAAACCCGACGCAGAAAAAACGAGTTTTTTCCTCTCAGAAAAATAAAAGTACCGGGGAAGAGCCTCAGCGGCTCGGGGTCTATCTTTCCTTTCCGTTTCTGTCCTCTGAAGGGCGATAACTCATCTCCCCCTTCAAGCCCCCAAGCCGAAGCTTTTTCCTTTGTCTCTTCACACAGTTACTTTTTCTTTGGCTTGATCTATAGTTTCAGATCTAGAGGCCCCCGTTTAGCCGAGCACCACCCCTCCCTGTACTTAGTCGGGGTCTGCTGGTGGTCGCTTTCCTCCGCCCCGACCTCTCCCCTTCACCCCCTTAAATTTTCTACCTCTTTTCCCTGGCACCTTGGGACGCGGGCCTCTTCGTCTCTTTCTTGCTTTTTAGCTCGTCCGGTCGCGCCGTCAAGGAATCACCCTATTGAGCGTTTCAATCTCCAGTACTTTTCCCGTCGCAACAGGAGCCGCAAGGCATTTGTGTCCCTTTTTTTTTGACGATCTGCTCGATTTTCCCTCGCGCAACTTTAGCACACCTGCGGAGACAGGGAGGGGGTTGGTATACGAGGAACCCAGGTTTCTGAGTCTTTTATGTTTTTCCCTTCCTGGATCAGTTTTGTCCGCAGTGACGTGCCGAATCTCCCCCCCTCCTTAACCAGGTATGAACAGCCCCATTACGTGTTTGAATTTAATTTCTCCCCTCCGTTCCCCCCGTGAGGTCACGGGAGGCCACGTGTCGCACTAGGTGTTTTGGTGTTTAATTTCGGATGAAGCCATGCTTTTCCCCAACATCTTTTCCTATCTGCGTTTTAGAATTTCCGGGAGATCTCACTTCACGTTCCAGTCCTTTTTAAAAATCCCTTGTTTCTTCATTCGAGCCCTTTCCAAGATGACGGACTGGAAAACCACCACCCCGAGGGTCCGTTCGGCCTTGAGCTCGATCGAGAGGATAACTAACAAAGCGGCCACCATGAAGAAGTCGTTGGTTGCTTCATTGACTCCCTTAACTCGGGCTCGTTTTGGGTCCATGTTAGGCGTTTTCTGATTCTTCGGTTTTCTCTTTCGCTCGGAGGATGAGCCTGAGCTCTCTCCTCTAATGATTCCGGACGGAGCTCCTCGGTAGCTCCCTTGAGTTTTTTTCGGATTAGAGATGACGAACCGTTCTTCTCTTTTCTTCTTACGTATTCGAAAGCCGCGATCCTTCTCCGTTCCTCGCCCGGTGCACCCTTTTCACTTCCTGCCGGTCCTCTGATGATTCACTGTTCTTCTTCTTCCGTTTGCAGCCAGGGGATTTGTTCCATGAGCACTGTTGCGTTATTTGAAAACCGCCACTACCTATCCTTCTTCAGGATTCACCCTGTACTTTCGGCCGGGGGTTGCCATCGATGATCCTTATGAAGTAGCTAGTGGCCACCCGTTTTTCAACCCTTGCCGTGATGTAGGAGTTTTTTCGGGAGGACCGAGTCCAAAAAGGGGTGCTTCCGCTTTTTTTCTTCCTCTCTCCCTTTTTCTCATTTTTTGGACTGACATGTGTCCACCCGGCCGCAGACAGATTTCTTCCCTTCCTTTAAGAGCTCTTTTCAGTGCGTTGAGAGAGGGAAGTTCCTCGGTACCATAGCCACCTCAAACTCCCCGTCTACAGGTTTTTCTCTGCTTTTTCTTTTCCTCTCCTTACTACCCGCTTTTTGGACGTTTTCTCATCCGGTCCAAGAAGCAAGAGCAGGTTGGTCCCCTCGCTCGCCCCTTTTAACTCGCTTTCTTAGCCACTATCGAGGTTCTTTCCTCGCGAGTCTCAAATCGTCCACGTCGAGGACTTTTAATGCGAATTCTTCCATTTTTTTGTTTCATAGATATCGATGAACCGATCCCGTTCTCTTGCCTCCCGTCTGCCTTTTCTATAGAACGAAGATTCACCCCCTAGTACTACCATCTCCTGACCCTTCGTTCTCCCCCCCCCGAGTCAAGAGGACCCCACAGTCTCCGGTGCATGCGTTATTGACGACCTCACAAATCCTTTGATCTGGCTTTACAAATCCCCCCTTCACTGTAAGATGTGACCCCCCTGAGGCGTGTGCGATTTTTTCTGGACCTTAAACAGACGTCCCCTCCCGCTCTTTGATAATCTATTTACCAAATCATCGTTCTACAGGGGCCGGGCCCAGAGCATATTTCGGACAGACTGGTTATCCAGTGTCAGTGCCTTTTATGAGTCCACCTATCGTTTACAAATACTTCCTGCCGTCCCAACCTTTTGTGTGTCGAATAAGAAAGAGTCCAACAATTCTCAAATTCCCTTTTTTAATTTTCGCGAAAATATGCCCCCCTACCTTATCATTCTAAGCAATTTTCAACACCTTTACAGAAATCTCTTTTTCCGAAGTTTTCAGAGCAGGCTTTGCCGACTTTCTCTCCGACCTCCACCCCCCTCCCTTCTACTCCCCTTTTCCCCATCGGGAGATCCTCCCCCCACGGCTTTCGTCCCCACGTCAGAGTTTTTTATTCCCTTGAAGGATCGACACATACCCACCCCTGGTGCATCCCTTTCCAGAAGGCCTCATTGACGGTTTGTCCACCCCCCCTGAACAGAACGTCCCCTCAGGCTAGAGCGGTCTGTCTCACAGACGGCCCCCCCCGTCCGGAGCCCGTGCTTTGCTACTCGGTGAAGAGTTTCCTCAGAGATCAAAAAGTGACGTTCCCTGCTTCCGATAACGTAATCAATTCGCCAGACTCTGTCATCTGAAAGGTCCAGGGCCAGCTGAACTTCCGACAACCTAGAAGCAGTTGAGGCCGCAACCCCGATACACCTGCCTTCCGGGATAAGTCTGCGGCGGCGCTATATTCATCCTTAATACTACGTCTCACCCATACAATCGAGATCCACCTTTACCTTCCCTGGTAAAAGAACACAACCACTATCTTTTATAACATGAAACCTCCAATACGTCTTGACATTGTGACCTAGTTGTGATATTTTCTTCCCTTTCTCTTCCCCCGCACTCAATGAAAGTACCGAGACCCTTGTCTTTAATCTTGCGTAAATGGTACCTCATAGCCTTGTTCCACCGTTATTTCGCGACCCTTGTGCTATTGTATGCTTTTTCATCCCGCCTAAATCCCAGTCTAATCCTTCTACTGTTTTGTTCACACCGAAGAAGGCTGAAAGAAGAAAATCACCTCAGATTTTCCTCGGACTAAATCCAACTGTATGTCTAACTTTCAGTCCAATCATGGAACTTCGAGTCTCTTCAATCCCAGGCTTGGCCCACCCAGTCCTTTTCCCGGGCAGGAGCCTCTCCGTTCCTTTTGCCAAGGAGGAAGCTATTCGATTTCCCACAGATTGAGGATATTCAAAAGTCGATGAGCAGAGGGACCCCCCGTCATCATCCCGACCCAGCCGAAAGCCAACAGGCTTCGTGTGCAGCGTAACGTTGGCTAGTGCCACCGATGACTTCGTAGGTTACCACTTCCTCTCGGATTTGTTTCGCCCGTTTCACGTCCCGCGTTCTCGTCTGGGGAACTCCGTAGCAACTGCCCCGCGCTCTTTATGTCAGTCTTCGCACTTAGGAACCGCCCCCCCCGTAAGAACTGTCTTTTCCTCCCACAGATTCTGAACAATCGAAGTCCTCTCTTTTCAGTGAATTTAAAACTCCCCTTCTTTCCTCCTTCCCCCCCCCAACGAGGACCCTGTTGTTAGCTACTTTTGTTGTCTTTTTTGTCCCTGTGGCAGGTTTTGACTCCTGTCGAACAAAGCCGCTCCGATGCAGCTCGAGGGAGTTCATTTGCAAAGACGTCGACAAACTCCCTGTTTCCCTGAGTTCCAAGATTTGAATAAATAGGCTTCCATGCCACACCCTAAAGATTTCCCAGTTAGACGGATTCCAGTTTCTTTGAGGTAGGACCGCGATTTATAATATCTCACTATGCAGCCAAGATCATGCACCAATCCCCCCCGGCCAACAGAGAGTCAACCTGCCCCCTCTATCCTGAATGCGCACGTCAATTTTTTCTGTTTCGCCCCTGATCTAAGGTTCGTGATTTGAATTTTTCGGTGCATTTTCCTTTTTTTTTCGTCTGTTTGCCATTATCTACCGTTTTTACCTTCTTCCTTTTTGCCCCAGAAAAGTAATTTCATGTTGTCCCAGCCATCTTCTATTTCTTCACCCTGCCCATCCTGCGTCTCTTCCCTAGCTTGCAATGCCCGCCCGCATCAAACCCCGGCCCCCCCACCCACTCCTTCATTTCCGGAGTAAACAAAACGATCCCAGGATCGGATCGCGTCTATCTTATTCTGGGTGATCCTCTAATACCCTGTCTACTTAAAGCATAGTTCGACATTCAAAACGTCTCCAGGTTTGAAGATTTTAACCTTTCTACAGCAAGCTCCCCAACAAACCCAGGCAAGTTTTTTCTCTAAACATGGCTTCCAATATCCGTGGTCCTGTTATTTGTTGAGTGATGATTTTCAACCCAGCACGATCCCCCAACGTAACCTCTTTTGGTTCGGAAACGAGTACGCCTTAGGCGCTCATAGACATCTTTGCAGAGCCCCGTCCCTTTTCTGCCTATTTCACGGACCAGCATGTTTAAGAGCCTGCCAGAGTCCGTGGCGATTCTTATTGCCCTCCTTGTCTCTTTCGCCGCGTTATCTGATACCTGTCGAACATCCTGTCCCTTTTTCTTATCTCTAGACTAACAAATGCCAAGCCCCCTTCCAGTCCATTAGGCCCTGTCAGCGAGCTTCAACCCGTAGTCTTTGCATAGAACCATCGCAATCTTTATTTATCCACCACCTAATTCCTCCCAATCGACCCAACCAACACACCACATTCTCCCTTCAAACACTCTCTGAAGATCCCATTTTGTATTCACCTTTCATTTGAAAACCTTAACCTCGTCCTCCATTTTCCCCCTCCCAAGGCCTACTGAGTGTCTTTCTTTCTCAGACAGGTTTCTTACAAGTTGGCAATTAAGGGACTTTAGAACGTACGTCTCCAGCTTTTCAGGCCCTACTTTGCACAAAGCCGAAGGAACTGAAAAGTCCAGGAAGACCCCCTTATCTGCCCCTCCGGAAACCCCGAACTTTCCAAGCTTCCCCCAGGTGCGGCTCCGATTACTCACAACGTCTTTCATCTCATTCTTCTATCTTCGTTTTATCGACCCTGAGGGCCCATCCTCCCCCCCCATCATAAAACAATCTGGGTCGAGAAAGTTATTGAATAGAGACCTGAGAGCTATCCAGAAACCGGAAACTACCCCCAGTACATGCTTATTTTTTCTTACTGAACGAACAGGAATTACAGGTGATGCCGATTTTTTCCTGTTCCCCCGATATATCTCCCTTTACTCTCCTAATTGGTTTTTTTTTCACCCGGTCACAAATGCCCCTTATTTCCTTCCCTTACCCCAGGGCAATGTGACGTATTTTCCATGTACTGGTCCCCCTACCCCTTTCCTGTTTTCTGTTGAGGTGTTTTGATTCTTTTTAATGTTCAAGCTTGCTCCGACTTTCTTAGCAGTTACCCAATCTCGGTTCTCTCATTTTCGCCCTTTTCGAATAGTGGCAGTAATTTTTCATTCTGAGACCTGGCTTGGTTTTGTCCTTTATCTATTTTGTCATATCTTATTGGCTTTCCCTTTTTTGGTTTACGCTTGTTCCCTCTTGGTCCGGCTTTCCACAGTTCTTTTTACGACCTTGCTTTTTGTAAGAGGTCAGTAGTCGGTAGTTTAATTTTTTATCTTCTTTTCCCCTGGGTTCCCCTGAGAGTTATCTGACACAACCTTATTGTTGTTTACCGAGATTGTGCATCTTCCACTTTTTCCCCCCCCTAGTGGGCTATATTTTCTCTTGTATGCACCGGGGGAGGACCGAGTCACTCAGCGATGATCCGGACCTTCTGAACGGCTCCCCCTTTTCCCTCCATTTTTGCGCCAGGTGGACCAGGTGGCTCAGGGCCGATTTCCAGTTTTTCCCGGAAGATAGCCCCTAACTGCTTGGTAAGAGTAAGATTCCCCGGCCCCTCTCCCCATGAAATAGGGAGCCGAATCCTCGCGCTTGGAGGTTCCGACTTCCGGAGCGCCGGGCGTGATGGCTGCTCAATACAACCCCGCTTGCTTTTTATTCTTTCGCCCTTTTGCCTTTTTTAATAACACGTCATCAGCTCCCCACCTTCGCGTCCTAGTTTTTGCTCTTTTCTCTTCAAGTAATATTCAGCCGGGTTCTTGGCCAGACTCCTCAGACTCAAGTCTAAGGAACAAACCTTCACTATTTTAAAGGAACATCTAGGCGAGAGTAAAACGTCAACCAACTGAAGACAGAATTATGATTCTGACTCCATTTATAGTTGGTCAAGACAGTTGCTCCCCATGTTAATCTTGTGGTGTTCGTGTGCTTGTAGCCTCGACGTTGTGGTTTAGCCCCGGACAGTGCATTCGTTGTAATTTTTCCATAAAGCCTGGAGAGTAGACCCCGATATGTCTTCCCCGGAGTCCCTTTAGAACCCCTGATCTACATCTTCAATTACGGTTTTTGGCTAGACCGATCTCCACAGGGAACCCGTCCAATTTCTATACCTAACGCCAGGAGTACCACCTCCCCTTGAGGTGCTTCTCATGATTCTCCTGCAGGTGGGCAGCGTCATCCCCCCCGGGTGATGTACCTGATCTCTTTTTTCTTCATCTTTTTCCGACAGAACCCTTATGGTCATAGTGTTCCTCTTATGTTTCAGTGGCAGATTTTCCCCTAGATCTTAATGACATCAGACGTTAGTTTAGCTACCTTCTTCCAACTTTACTAGCTTGTGCTCGTTCCTCCTCTTCTGAGGTGTTAGACGGACAGTAATTGACTTATTTTCACCCCTACATTAATTTCCCCCAACTCCATTTCCTCTTCATGTTCCGGGGAACTTTTTGGCAACATTCGTGCAGACAGGATATGTATTGTTTTTTCTACCATTTTCGCCCCGCAAGACCTAAACTCCGCCCGGTGACGACTTCGTTGTAAACGTCCTTTTAGAGAAGTCAAAGGCTTGAGCAACCCATGCAACTACTGCCTGTTGTTTTCCTCAGAAGGATCCTAGTTCTCCTAGTTTCAAACCTCTTGAGAACCGGTCGCATTTAGATTGCTTCTGACCTGTAACCTCTTCTTCGTCCGCCCCCTTAGATCAGTCTCGTTGTCCTGGCTTTATAAAGCCTATGGAGAACTCCCCTTCCTTTCTACCAAATGCCAAGTATGGTCCGACGGATTCTTTAATTATCCTTAGAAATGGATCGAATTGCGCGACGTCTGGCTTTCGAATTTTTCTCGTTGTTGACCCCGTTTCTTATTCCCGCCTTCTTGTGAAAACAACAGCCGAGCGATCCCGATTCTTCTCTACCGGATGCGTACTTACCTTTCCCCCTGTACCATCCGTGGTCTTTGACCCGGACTCTATTTTCCCCTCTTTTCACCGGCTTAAACAGAGGCGGTGTTTTGTTAAGTTCCTTGGAGGAAGATTTTGAACCCCTCCCTCCGGTTTTTTAAAGCTGTCCTCAGTTCTGTTCCTTGTCTTTTGGGGAAGGAAGAGAGGAGGTTGGGTAGCCCCGTACAGGTGAGGGAGTTTTTAGCCTCTAGTCAGTTGGTTCCTTTCGTAGTCGTGAAGGCGGGATTTTCTGATTTCGCGACGGCAAGGCTCTCGCCCGCATTGTCCCTCAAGAGAGGCCGCGTCTGTTTTCCCATCTTCCTCTACCGCCCTTCACTGCGGTATTGGAGGACATTCCTTCCCGACGAGTTTAGCAGGTGTCAGCTTATGTCGTTCCCGTTTTTGATCTCTTTCCCTTCTTTCCTCCTCGATACGGGCGTTCGGCTTCACTGAGGGTTTACACCCTGTGATCTCAAGCGACCCCCCCTTTCCGTTATGACTTAGTTTTCAATCGGGCGGAAACGGCGGAGGGCGTTTTTGCCAAGTGACTTCTCACTCCTCTATCACCTCTTAATAGTACCCCAAGAAACTGCGAGCATGCTCCCCTCCCCTTCTTAACCCCTTTTGCTTCCGGGTTGGTTTACACCTCCCTTTCGACACTGTAGCCTGGTGCACCCTCAGAGAACTCCCTGCCGTCAGAGCCGTTTTTGTGTCGCGGTTCTGCTTTCTCCCTGACAACCCGTGGTGCTTGAAGGCGTCGCAGATCGTCAGCGATGGAATGGTGGGCTCCCTGTTTGATGACTATCTCGAAGCCTCTGCTATTTTTCACTCTCACTTCTTGGTCCTCGTCTGTTAACTGGAGTCGGGAGCGAGGACGGAGTTCATAGGTTCCCCTCCCCCCCCCTTCCGCTGCTCTTTGCTTTGGTGCCTCTCATACTCCGTTGTGGTTTTTTGTGATTTTGATTGTTTTGGTTTTTTTTTTTTGTGGTTTTGGTGTTGGTTGTGATTGCGTCCTCAATAAACACGACCCGGAAGTTTTTTTCTCTTCCCGCCGGCCGTGAGGAAGAGCCGCGGAGTATGCTATCTGTAGGTTCGTATCCTCGTCTTGCAATTAGTACAGCTTCACCCGCGCGAAGTCGTTGAGCCGCTCTCTCTTTACCCCTGTGTTTCTCTCTATCGATGCACCTAAGGTAGACCGCTTGACCGTTCCTCGAATGATCTAGAAGACTCTTTCGCTCCCCTCAGCTTAAGAGATCCGCCCCCCTCGTCTCGCAGTCGGACCACCAACCTTTTTCGCGGTTTCCCCCGGACACCTATCCACAGGTGGAGGGATCCAATTCACTCGGTTGGAGAGGGCGTTGCTGAGGGTGATTTGTAGTCTTCCCGCTTCTTCTCTCAATTCCCCCCCGCTCTCCATTCTCCTGGATACCATGAATGCTGTCGTGATTAGGTCTTTCGCACTGTGTCGCTCCCACGTACTGCAACATCCTGCAGCACCCATTTTGGCGAGTCGCGTCAGCCCTCTTTTCCACCTCTTCAGTTTCCCCCGGCCGGGACAGCTATGCCACGCTATTCATCTCTTCCCACCATCGGTCTTTTTCTCTTCCTCCGGTCTTTTCCTAGGGAGTCTTGCAGAGTTTCTTTTTTTGTAGCCAGAAGTAATTTTCGTAATTTCCCCCCCCCCTTTTTCCGCCACGTCCAGCAGCTTACCTTTCCTCGTTCCTCCGTCTTCCCGAAGAATCAGTGCAGTCTCCAGCCAGGAACGCGGGATTCCAAACCTTCCCTAGCCTCATCTGCCGCACGGCCTGAGAGGGGCTGCCAGCTTTAAAAGAATAAACGAAACGTGTGGAAATCATCTCTAATTTCGGAAGAGAGACGTAATCCCCGAATCTCCGATACACGAGTTCAGTTAGCAGCATCCACGATCCAGTATGATCGGCGGCTACTTTCCTCTTAGACTTTTCCATGAACCACGAGCACTCTTTCGCCCCTTTGTGATTCTGAAGATTTAATATTTCCCCCGTTCCCCTGAAGATCCTATGTAAGAACTGTCTCCTCCCGCCTGTTTTTCCGAGAAGCGTGACCGCGGGCGTTTGCGATCTCGCCCAAGCACCTGCATCCTTTCACGTACCAGCGCCCCCCTAGCTACCCCCATCCACGCATGGGGTAGATCAGTGCGATTCGCTCTCACTTCAAGAAGCGAGGCCGGCCCCATCCCCTCTCAGAAGCTGGAGCGCCCCGTCCTAAAACTCTTACCTCTATACAGACCCGATATAATACTCTGCTGTTTTTTCTATCTAAGGACCCATAAGAAACATAGACCCCCCTATTCCCGCAATTCAGGTATTCCCCCCCTAAGAAGATGAGATGCTTTTTGAAGATTGTGTGCAGAAGGTCTCTTTCCGGGTTTGGCCAGGTACCTATTGAATTGATTTTCGACTTTATGAGGTCATTCCCTTTCCTAGCTAAAACAGACTGTCACGAGAGTCCCTTTTTCAGAAAAGATTCTCTCGTGTACTCCTGCCCCAATCATTCGGATACTAGGGCAGTTTCCATTGTGTGGTCAATCGGTCTCGATGCTTTGCAATTGGTAACAAAATGGACGTGCGCTCAGTTTTCGTCTTCCGCGTTCACCCTGTTTCGGCTGGACAGACATGACAAACCCGTCGTCTTCTCGGTTCTTTTTACCCCCTAGTGTTTATCACCTTCGTCCTTTCAACTCCGGTTTTTTCCCCTTTTTCTGACGTTCCTTTCGTTAAAAGATCTGGTCTACAGACTTTTTTTTTTCCCTTTTTTTCTGTTCTGGGTTCTCCCGTCCCCTCAACCAGCTCAGCCACCTCTTTCCTCCTAGAGGGACTGGGTAAATGGCGAGCATTTTTACCCCCCCCCGGGATGGATTGCCACAGATCCGTAAAGCGCACCCTCTTCCCCCGCCACCTAAAGATGGACGCAGATGAACATCTTCACTTAGTATTTCCATTTGGACGATCTGCTCCACTACATTCCCCACTTCGAAAGCCTGACCCCCCCTTCCCCCCTTCTTCATCCCCCCCTCCCCCTTCTTGGTCGATAGAAGAGTTTATGTGAGTTATTGCCCCCCGTTGATTTCCCTTGTCTTTCCCTCTGTCGTTATTTATCCGTCCCCCTGCCCTCCGTCTTTGTCTATCCGTCTTTAGTGGCAAAGACTTTTTTCCTCGGTTCTTTCCAACTGAAGACCCCCCCAACCCGGAACAAAACGCCCTAAGCAGACATGTTCCACCGTTGATATTTGAGGATTGTATAGTACGACTCATAATCGCTTCAAGTGACCTCTTTTTTGAACTGCCCTCGAAGTTCGTTCCTTTCGTAAAGTTTAAGGTTGCCCCCGAAGACACCCGGTCTCTATGTTCACGTAGCCCCACCACCTCCCCCGGACCTTCCGGTTGATACATCTTAACTATTTATGCGCTCGTGCTCTCCTGTCCCTGTTGTTCAAAAGTAACAGACCCCGATCCCAATTTCTCCCGTTTCCTTACCCACTTAAAGAAGAGGTGCGATGCCCAGTTAAGTTTTTCGAATTTCCCACCATGAGCGTCTGCCCCGCATTCACCTTCCACTTCCATCGTTTCCAGTCTTTAGGTCGAGTAGTTCATTAGCAAGAATCACCAGGCCTAAGCTGTCCTTTTTCTCTTTCCCCTATTGGATACACGCGCCACTCCTCCTTCGTGACCATCGATGAAACGACCACAGGTACAGAAACACAAAGCCGCGCCTCTTCAAATGAGACTTAATGTAGCGATTGATTTTAAGGTCTCAAAGCTCGGGAAGAACTTGACCCCTTCGCTTTTACAGTCCCTCCGAAGAGACGTCATTGCAGCGTTTGTCCCAAAATACCCCGCCCTCCCCCCCCCCGAGAGCCATGGCGGGCGCATCTGAATGCAGCCCCCCCCCCCTCAGACTAGCAGCAGCAGGTATTCTCTTCATTCTGGCCTTCCGAGAGAGTACCCCAATGGTTTCCTCCCCTGTACAGTTAGAACGAGGAAGCGGCCACAGGAACAGTCCTACCCCTGTTTCCCACCGTACCAAAGTACAATGGTAGAGTTTTTCCCTACCCTTAGCAATTCCCTTTTCTTTCCCGATATTCCTGTCATTGCAA
>Ga0179593_1512734_pt1 | contig 13585 bp, 10 predicted proteins | sample CZODoug2_1_08_16_FD_185931 | JGI IMG/M metagenome (GOLD analysis project Ga0179593, IMG submission 185931) | Vadose zone soil fungal communities from Angelo Coast Range Reserve, California, USA - CZODoug2_1_08_16fungal (PacBio error correction) | ecosystem: Environmental > Terrestrial > Soil >... | reverse complement strand
GGTGAACCCTTTTTTGTCTAAATGACAGTTGATTCCTCCCGCTTTTACCCCCTCCCTTTCTGTTTTTTTTTTTTTTTTTTTTTTTTTTTTTTTTTTGTTTTTTTTTTTTTTTTCCCTTTCAAGGTCTCCCGCTTTCTGGCGATGACGCCCTTTTCAATGGGTTTCACTTGTCCGTCTCCTTTCCGGTATCAAGCACACTGCTCGGACACTCTTTGGCTCCCTTGAACGCCACCGGCAACGCTGTCCGCTGTTCCGCTGGTATGTGTAGTGGAGCGCATGATTTTTTCTCGGAAAGAACTTGGAAGCGAAGTCCCGCGTTTTAGTGTCCGTTTCCTTCCCCTCCGTTGACTGGACCGCACGTTTCGAGTGCGGAATCGTGCCGCCCTAAAAGTGTCTGTCTTTGGGCGGCCCCCATCGCCAAAGATCGGGGTGCTGGAGGTGGCGGCACTCACTCAGTTTTTGGCGTCCGCATTTTTCAGGTCTTTCCTAATCGACATCTTAGCTTAGTTCTACCAAATCATATAAGGAAATATCTTCTTAAAGCACCCCAGGACTTACATCGACATTCCACTTGTGCTAACGGCGCTCCTCTCAGCCCTGTCTCAGCTCCAGCGGACCAAACCGTTCACATCCAAGTTGGCGTGAGTCCCCCTCGAACAGTTCCGGAAATGGTTCCCAAAAGCCCCCACGCTGGGCTTTGACGAAATTTGGGACTCTTTCCCAGCGGGTTTTTAATGATAGTAAGGTAGGGTCTTTTTTTTCGGCTTTTTGGATGCTTGGGCTGGTTGGAGTGGGGGTTAGATTTTCCGAGGGTGACGGTGTGCAAAGCCTTCTTCCAACCCATTTACCTCCGTGTTGTTTGCGATGTGGCTGCCTGGATTGGCCATCCAGCCCGCAGGAGAAATCGTACACCACAAACAACTCCCGGAAACATCCTCTCCCCAAACTGTTAGTTTGCTTTCCCAGCCAGTTCCCCTCCCCCCGGAAGTAGCCAGCGTGGATGGTGCTTGTTGATCGCCCTGTACGGATTTCCCCCCCTGCGACGTTTCGCCCCTTTTTTTGGTTCACCTTTCTCGCGCCCAGGTGGAGTTGTCGAGGTCAGCCGACCGTGGCTTCATTTCGTGGCTGGGCAGGAACTGGCCTGATTTGGTAGACTTCGACGAAGCAATCGCACGCGACTCTTCCCTCTTTTTTTTGCTCCCCCTCGCCCCCGATTAGTGCCGTCCCCCCCAAAGCCCCCGATTGCGACCCGCATGGCCCCATTGTCACTTTCGGGCAGTCAAGTTACGCTTCTCTGACCTTTCGGTCCAGTTTGTCTCCGTCGGCAAATGGTGGTTTGCAGTAAGCAAGCCCCCTCTCCCTCCCTCCATGACCTCTCAAATACTTGATGCCGCCAACCGAAACCTAGCCAGACTAGTTCTGCGGAGCATCGCAAGTTCTTTGCGCACAGGGACTAGGAGCGATTTCTCTTTTTAGGGGCGCCTTCCCCTTCCACTGTTACTCTTCAGTGTGCTACTCATTCCAGTATTCAGACGTAGTTCCCCTGAAAGGGACAAACCCTTTGAAAGGGCACCCCCTCTGGTTCTTGTTCCCGTATTTCAGACGACGTGCACCCATGTCGATTCCATTGACAAAGATACCCGTGCCATGTTACGCAAAGCTTGCTCAAACCGAAACTAACCGTTTTATGACCAGTGCTCACTGCCCCGACCAGCATTGTTTTCCCCTCAATCCGCGCGCCCCGACCGCTTTATCTGTCCTGCCCCATTTCATACCCTAACTGATCCCCGCTCCATATAAATTCTCGCCAGAGCAAAATCTTGCGACTCCCCAGCGACCCTTCTCTGCCTCTATCTTTCTAGTAGACCAGCGAAACTGTTTTGTGAGCAACCTGGCGGGCCCTTTTCCTCCACGCCATTGGAGCTCCCCCAAAACCCTTCCGCCGGCGACAACGTCATCCTCCCCTCCCCTCCCCGCTCTCCCCCCAAGATCTGGTGCCGCGTTCACGCCCCGCCACTCGACTCCGCAGAGGAACATTTCCTATTTCCTATCCTTTTCTACATCGTCAATCAGCGCGGGAAGAAAGTGAAGATTTTCCTCGCCGGGTGTCGCACACAAGGACTAAGTTTTTCCCTTCACCCCTTGAAGAATCTGAATTACCCCGCCCCAGAATGTGGAGTCCGAGTGTCGAGCGGATCCCAGCGCCTCTGGAGGATGTGAACGCTCAGGGTTTTCCTTTTCACGCAACGGCTCCCATAAGGTCATGAAGGGTGGATACTAGATAGTCCACGCCTTCAGCTCTCCTTCGCTTGCTGCCTTCCTTTTTTCCTTTTCACGCGATGCGTTATGCAGCCGCGCTGATTTACATTTGAGATTGCGAGGAACGCCCCATCTTTTACTTAACGATTCCAATGGAGCGTAACCAGTTGCTCGATTGAGCCCAGATCACCGTGCACACCAGCCGTGGCCCGATGAGCCACCTTTTGCTAAACTCAGTATCCCCTGAGGGCCCCATCCCATAACCACAAAGCAGATCCGTTGTCCCCCATCCGCAGTTGCCTCACATGCCTTCGTTCCCGGCGTTCAGAGGAGCTCTTTACGTGCAATGGTTTTTAGTTTTTATGCCGATCAACCGATGCGAAGGCCTCCTTTTCGATTTTACAGACTACATCATCGCCGTCCCCAGAGGGACCGGGGTATAGACCCTCTGAACTCATCGTTTTTCCTATGAAGGACTACCCGGTCCCCCTAGACTACCAAGGCACGCCCTTCAGCAACCTGCCTTTTTTGCCCTTGGGACTTCATCTGCTCGGACGGTTCGCGTTTTCGACCTCGTGCTAGCGAGGCCGTCGCGATTCCATATCTTAGCTCTTAGCTCTCAGGCGCGTCCCTGCGCAACCCCTGCTCTCGTCCCTCCTAAGAGCAACTTATACAATACCTCCTTCCACTCCCACCACTACTTCTCCTAGTAACCAGGGTGTGCCTTCCTGCGCCTGGGTGAGTCTCGTTGGAAGAATCTATGAGTCCGTACGCGGCGCTCCGCTTGCACGCTTGACTGCACGAGGAAAGCCTCAATTGAATCGAGCGAGCGCTGGCTGCGTTGTCTATCAAGCTTCCCTCAACCAACCGATTCCGATCGGCTAGCGTATTATATTTTTCGCCGACGTCATACGTTCACAGCTCCAGGCGATTTCCGTTTCTGCTCGGATCTCTCGCACTTACTTCGGTCCTCTGTCTTTTAGGCCCACCCCCCAATGTAATCCTTCTGGTAGTGCTCCTCAAAAGGCTGCTGGACGTACCTCCCTATGAGGTCAATCTCGATCCCCGCTTTCTTCTTCAGCACCGAGGGGATTTAGAACCTTTTGGATGGCCCTTCCCCTTGCGACGCAATACTACTTTCGACCTTTCGTTCTCTTCGTCTTCTAGCCCCCCGATTTGGCACTCGCCTTACAAGTGTACCCGATCCCCCCCCCTCGTAAACCCGTTCCTTCCTCGTCATCGCTCGGAGTATTTTCCGCTGCCTAAGCTCTATGTCCGTTCGTTCTCAAACAATCTTTCGTGCAGCGGGTTTCACTTTTTTTGAGTCAAGCATCAATCCCCCCCCCATCAAGGCACGATTCGGTTTTTGGCAATTTTCCTCCCTCTTTTTCATTATGCTTCCTTCTTTGTCAACAGCAGCATCAAGAGCTTTGTCATTCTGTCTGCACTAGGAGAAGCCCCGACGGCAGGTCAGATTTTCTCGAATCCCCAAGGTCCTGTTTACTCCCCTACCCCTGGTTTTTTTTGATATGATCATTCCTCATTGATGCAGAGAACTTAGAGCTTCCTCGTCATTTCCCGAGCTCATCAAAGGCCTTGATCTGCTTTGCCCGAACGAAGACTCGGTTGAAGCACTCCAAGAGAAACGGGAAAACGTTCTCCCCTACCCCCTTTTTCGGAGGGGGATTGTTTACTCTACTCCCCCCCCTGAATCATTCCCTTTTTTGTTTTGATCCTACACAGCTATCCCCACCTTTCTCTTTTCCCCTTTCTCAAAGGGACCGTTCCGACGATGAGCGATGGGGGTAGTTTTTTTCCGGTCCCGATTTATTTCAGTTTTATTGCAGGGATGATTTTCGTTGTCCTGTTTCCGCCTCCGACCGAAGAGTTAGCTTTTTCACTGACAAACGAACTTGGGCACTTTTTCTTGTATTCTTTTGGGTCGACCAGATTCTCCACCACACCTATCATCTCCTTTTCCTCGGTGGATTTTTGGTGAAGAATGTGGCTGTTCTTTTACGCCTTTCCTAATAAACGTCACATCCCCTGCCTTGACGCACCGAAATGAGTCAATTGGTCTCGAGAACGATGTTACGGCGTCCTTCACTTATCCTGGATCCCCGGAGCAGATAGTCCACTCGAGAGTTCTTCTCCGATGATTTTTGTCGATCCTCCCCCCCTATGACCTCGTGTGGTTATGCGCGGCGCACTTGATGTGATGCCTTGCGAGACCCCCGACCCACCAATCAGAGCAGCTAGATTAGTGCACGAGCTTGCCGCTTTTGCTTTCTTTCTACTTTTCTTTGCCCCCCTTTTGCCGACGCGATTCTTTTCTCTTCCTGATATAACCGCTTTAAGTCTTTTTAACTTGGTAGAGGTGTTCCTTACATGTAATCTGTCGTTGGCTCTAGCGTTAGGGAACGAGATTTTTCAGTTCTGCCTCTTGCTCCTGAGGCTAAGAGCTCCCCAGCTCTCAACGCCCCCTGCCTTTTTGACTTAATCGAACGCGAAAACAGTCCTACCCAGATGATTCCTTCGGGAGGCGTTGACGGTTGACCTTGGGGTAGCGAGTCTGAGTTAGCCGTTTCAGAGAAGCCGGCTTTCCCTGATTATCTCCCTTTTTCAGAGGTGACAGGTGTTCCATAAGATTTTTTTTCTGGTTGGATTGTCGTTTTTATTCAAGTAGTCTCCCTCTTTCTGTTTCTCTCGGACATAAACCGAACCCCCTTCAAATTCAAGCCCAGCGATAGATGACGGTTTCGTTCCACCGGGGAGGTGGAGAGAAGCTTCTAGGGGCCTACCAGCGCACGGTTGGTTAAGTCTAGACTCTTTACATCGTGCATCCCTTCGTAGTCCGTTGCTCCTTTCAGTGTGCGCATGGCCGATCTCGTTGAACTTATTGTCTCTTATCCCTAGTCATAATCTGTAAGGGGAGAACTCTTTTCCTCGGTGAGTTAACCCCGCCCCTTAATTGACTCCCCCCAGCTCCATTCTCGGACCTCGCTCGCCCGGATGCTCGCTGGTAGATCCTCCGAGCACTTCCGATCTCCGCGTGAAAGGATTGATTTCTTTCTCCCCACCTTCGACGTTTATCAGGTGCAAACTTGGTTCCCGATATGACCTCGGTGGCACCTCCGCTCTCGCCTCCCCAAGCGGCGTCTTGATCCGATCTGACCTTCCCCTCAAACCCCAGTTCTTGGATTTTGGGTTAGGTTACCAGATCTCTTGCTAGGATTCCTTTACTTTCTCTTATAATTGCTGCACCCTTTCTTCCCCCCTCGTCTGATCGGCACAGTTCTCTCTTTTGACGTCTGGCCGTAGATGACTAGTGCTTTTTCCCTTCTCATCGCCCCCTTCATTGATCGTTTTCGCGGGTCCTTCACCATTGCTTCCCTAACAGATCTGTGTGCCGTCGTCGTTAATGCGGGGTCCCTCCCGTCGGACTGATAAAATCATCGTGGCCGCATGTTACTCAACTCACCCCCGATCCTCGAGCTCCCGAAATATGCTCCCCTTCCTTTTTTGAGATTTGTTGATGTCGAAAATCAGATTTCTGGCTTGTATCCGAGGCTTTCTACTCGTAATGATTCCCCCAGATGCACTCAGGGGCAGACTGTCAGATAACCTAACGGGCGGAAGGCTGCCAAGCGGGGCTTGCTTTACATGCGGGAGCGGCATTCCTGTTCGCCCCTCCCCCCCCATTTTATGCGCGTGGCTAAATTTAGGGATAACCTTATTTTTACTTTTCATCCCCCCCCCAAAATCAGGGTCCAGGAGTCTAAATGAACACTTTATGACGCTTCCGCTGACAATGCCGGTTCAATGTTGTCGCCCCCTTTCGCACGAAATTTACGATTCATGACTTCGTCCGTGACCGTTTTGACTCCTTTTTTGTTTTTTTTTTTTTTTTTTTTTTTTTTTTTTGCCCCCCCCCCCCCCCCCTTTAATCTATGCCTCTTTGACTCGTAGGACAGTCCGTGAAAAAGCACCCGGAACCGCTGGCGTTTCTGTTTCTATCGTCGCTGCGGTTGGCGGTTGGCGGCTTATTTCTTTTCAGTCGTCCTCACTTCCACGGCGTAGGTGCGTACTTGACACCGTGTCCGCCTCTAATTTCACGCACGATTCGGTAGCGTGTTAATCGTACTAAACTTTGTCCCTCTCTTTCTCGTTTCGCTGCAATAGACCCCAAGATCGGGTTTTTTTCTTGGCGGAAACGCCATCGGTTGGCGCGTCGACGCAATGCTTTAATCGGTCCTTCGTACCCCCCCTAGTCCCTCTTCTTCTTCATACTTACTTTGTTACCCACCTCATCTCCTGCCATATTCACGACACCCTAAGCCCATAGGCCCCCTCTGAGAATGAAGCTCCAGACTTTTGGTATCCGCGGACCCACCACGAGTTCACGACAGTTTGGAGGCTCTACCCATCTCGACAAGTCAGGACAGACTCCAAAACCTCCTGACCTAACGTTCTTTTGCTCGACTTCATCATGTTTTCTCCTGAACCCCTTTTTTCTCGGGGTGCTTTTTTTTTGTTGTACCGGGAGTGGCTTTGGATGCGCGGGCTTTAGGTTTTTGAGTGGTCGCCCCCGATGTTCTTAGGTGGCACAGCCTGAATAACCAACCCTACTCTTTCCTCCTAATAAGGTGTGTTTGATGTGAGATGTGTATTCCCTTTGGTCCCACCTACAGCAGACCGTTGAGAACTCGGTCACCCGCCCCCTCCCAAAAGCCCGGATCACATCAGTCCTCAACTGGCAGCTGACTTGCCCGGTATGTTACAGTCCGCTTCCGTCTGCGCGTGGACGGTTTTTTTTTTTTTTTCTAGTGTTGATCGATGTCCAGGTCTTTGTTCTCAAGGTCTGCGCCGCCAACTTTTTTCTTTTGGTTGACAACTGTTTCTTGGTTCGAGGATCGCCCCAAGGCTGATTTGTGTGCTGTACCCTCACGTGGCCGCTTCTTCCTGGTCGCTGGCGTAGAAGAATTTGTCCTGAGCCCTTGACGGTTGTCGTAACCCTGCGGACTTTACTACGACGAGTCAATTGTCCCCTGACCCGATGATCATTCCTGGACTAACTCATCAAATTTTTTGACAAATCAGGTCCCCCTAATCGTGCGAGCAAGCCCCCCTGAAAAACAACCCCTTTGCAGCACACCATATCTCCAGCAAACCCTTCTTCCATAAGGATAAGCGTACTCCTTCGTACGGTCCACGGTACACTGTTTTCATCTGAAACCCGCCGTGGTTAGCCTAACGCCTGAGAGACATCAATTCCGCTCATTTGCCCCCGCCACCCTACTCCCTCCTCGATGAGGAAGCACCAGGTTCCCGGGCACCGCCTTAGGCGAAAGTTACCGGGGGGCCCTTCCCGTTGCACTTTACCCGGGTGTCCAGTGCCCTCGTCCCATTTGAACTTTCCCATTCATTCCAGAGCGGGCGTTACCCCCTTCACATTCCCCTTAGCTCCTTATTGTTCGCTCTCCCCGGTTTCAATTCTCCTCCCCCCCGGAACCCCCTTCTTTTTGGGTATTCCCCAGGAACAGTCTTGAGCCTGCTTCCCAGTTTATACGACGCGTCAAACTTTCCCCCCTCTTGGACGTCTTTCCGCCAATGAAAAAAACAAGTTGACCAGAAGTCTTCATCCAACGAGTGGAAGCCTCAGACCCGTGTTATGTCACTCCCCAGTGTCTTCTGCCACCTGAATCTCTGCCTCATTTTACGAGGTTCTCTCGCCTCCTTCTGACGAGGTAGACTCCTCCAAATTCCTTATACTTCGCGAACCCTCCTTTCCTCCACAGGGATTTCCGGTCATTTTTCCCCCTGTTCGCCGCAATGTTCTATCTTACTTGTCCTAGTTTTACAAGGCTTTTCCAGATGTCTTTATATCAATTCCACCTCGCGCGGACCTCGAATCAGGCTTTAAAGTTCATCAGGCATGCCGCGAGCAAACCCTTTTTCACATTTCGCATGGTTCCTTTCTACACCCAGACTGGCCCACCCGCTCCCCCTCGCCAGTACTTCTCATTTCGAGTGACCGGCTACAATAGTTTCAATCACCGCGCGGCCGAAGTGACCCGTCGAATCTCGTCGCGTGGTCGTACAGCCCTTCGGTGCTCCCTTCCAGTTTGTTAAGTTCCCCTACAATCTCCTCTTTAACCTACCCGAACGAAGCTGTTTTGGCTCTTTGTCGAGCGGATTCCCCCGCCCAATCCTATTTCTGGATGGCTACATTTAGTACCTGATAGGATTTAACATATTTGATATTCTTCACCCCGTTTATTATGTACCTCCTTTCGACAGGGGTTTCTCCGACGATTACTCTTAGCTGATTTTTTTAAGTATAGCCTTTAAACTCTGCAGCTGGCTCCAGTGGATTTAGACTTCGTTCTTAGATCTTCCGAGTGCTTTTTTCCCCGTGCTTTGGCGACGAATTCAAATCATGACAGCTTCTTATAAAAATTGCCCTATCACTCGACTTTGTACCGGGCTTCTTCACGGGCCCCCTGCATTCAGCTTCCCCCACTCTCTCTTTCCCCTTCATTAATAGGATTCCAAAGATTAAAGGGACATCTTTACACCGCTTTTCCTTTCTGATCATCGTTTCACGTACTCGTTCAGAAAAGAGTTTTTACGAGCGTCTATTTCTTGCCCGCTGGATGGTTCTCTGTCTTTCTAGACTCCAACCCCCGAGGTCTTTCCTGCATGACATCGACCCCTCGACCGAACCCGTCGGGAGCTCCAGTTCTGTTATACCCATCGACGATCATCTCTCCAAGACACGGTAGTCCTTTCCCTAGGCACTTGTACCCGACTACCGCTTAACCGCCTTTCAACGCCTCCTAGACTTGATTATCTTTTCGGTACCGGTCCTCAATTCGATCCATTTCAAAACGCTATGTGTGCCCTATCTGGCCGTCCCCGCGCTTTCTCAGCTCAGCTTAGTCTCCCGCTCTAAGGACCTCCTGCCCGCAACCGATCTCTGCCGAACCTCAATATCCCAGGATCACAGTTTCTTTTGCGCATCAAACGAAACTACTTCCCTAGACTTTCCACTGGTTCCTTCTTCGACTTTGTGCGTTCGAACTCAGTGTCAGTTCCCGGCTGCGATCCCTGACTCTTCACAAATCGCCCCAAAGCGGACCACTTGTCCCTTTCGTATCGACTGAGCGGCTTTTGCGGGCACGCTCATCACCCCGGTAATTAACGCTCTCTGTCCTCCCCCCCACCTCCTGGTCGATCTGATGATTCTTTCTCATTTATCCCTCCTTCCGAAAAAAATCTCCCCGGCGCTGGTAGTTTCCGGAGCTTTCTATTCTCTCTCTGAGGACCCCGGCATTCTCTCTTCAACCCCTGACTATGGTAGGGATTCTAACAACCTGTTATGGGCAAGCTCTCTCTATCGTAACTTTGCTTCCCCGATCACCCCTTCTTTTGCCCCAGCATCAGGATTGACCACTTTTTAGATCTGTACCTCTTTCGTTGAGAGCCTACAAAACCCTCTTTTTCTCCTTTCTTCATTTTTTTTCAACTTCAGAACTCATAGGAGGTCTACCCTCGCACGGACCCCCATTCTCTCGCCTCTCTCCCCCCCCTTGTCCCTTGTAAACGAACCCATGCACTCCGTATTCTCCCCGCTGGCCCGGCGCGCTTCTTTTTCCTCTATTTCTTTAACTTTTTCTGTTCGAGGAAGTGTGACTGTGTCTTTTCGAGCCACCCTTCGTGAAGGTATTCCTTTTTGCGTCAAGAACCTTCCAATCCCCCCCTACCCCTCCCTTCAGAGTGAACGTTGTCCTTTAGTTGAAATTGGTCGGTTCTCCATAGTGGTTTGCCCAGATGCGTCTTACTCGGTTACAACCTGCGAATCAAGAGTTTGATGCTGCTTACTCCCCGAGGAGCCAGACTTTCTCTCCTGCCTGCTTTACTTTCCAGGAGTCTTGTTGATCTTCTCCTCCTCTTTTGTTTTGTTTGATCTTTTGAGAGACCGGACCTTTTTTGATGCCGAGTCCTGAGTTTCTTTCTTCCCTTTTCTTTCTCGATTTCGCAAGCCCCCCCCCCCAGGCTCTTGATTTGTTTTGTTGTCCCTTCTGTTTTCACAGCTCCTACGCTCCTCCTGACCTATGAACCCTGCCCTTCAACTGCAACGCCTAGCCCTTTTCCTTGCGGAATTCTTTCTTGATTTTACTCAACCAAACTTTTCATCCTTTCCCCCCCCCTGATTTTGCCTCCTCCGAACTTAATCCACTTCTCAGCTTTTTTCACCTCCTTCTGCGTCCAATGGCATGCTGATGCCCTGGACGTCGATGGGGCCGATCTTTTTAATTTAACAACTCGGTAGTTGTCCCCTAGATTAGTCCTGCCGGGATGAGGTGTTTCTTTTCTTTTAGTCCTCCCGAGGTACTTTTCGATTACCACGAACTTTAGTTCTCCTTAAGAGGGCTGATTCCTCCCCGATTTCCCTTAACACCTTTCTCTTAACCCCCTTGCGGTGCCTGCTTTTTCAGAATTTAGTTTCGTTTTGCATGTTTCCTGGCTTCCCAAAGCAGCCGGTTTATGCTTACAGTCCCAGCCCCTCCATTTTGGTGACTTCTATACTATTCCTGCCCCATCCGTCCTCACTAGATCGAGTATAAGAACCCCTCCTTACTAGGAAATGGGATGATGTTAGCTTACGCTTCCGGCCCCCTCAGATGAGAGTCTCAAAGAGACCTCTATCCTCGCTGTGGGCTCTCGCGCCCTTCCTGTGATTCTCGTCGTCTCAACCCCGCCACCTCCTCCTCTCCTAGTTCCCTCTCTTCCTGTGACCCCTGTTTCCGGTTTCTCTTTGCCTGCCCCCCTCTTTCCTCATTCCGACTACCTTTTCTCTTTCAGTATCTCCCCTAGGAAGACATTCCCAGTTTTTCCTTCTTAGCCCCTTTTTAGGTCGTTGATTTTACATGAGATGTAGCCTGTTCTCTCTGGTCTTTTTGAACGAGATTCGCTCCTCCTATCTCACCTATCTAACATATTTCGTAAATCTGATACTTCCACTCCTCGTGCCCCCACACTCTTTGATACGAATCCCTAAATGACGCCAACCGTCGAGAAGTGTCCGTCGTTCTCCTTTTTTTCTTTGCTCCATTTTCCCTTCTGTTGCTCGTACCTCTGGTCGTATCTTTATCCCCGAGCGAGTGCCCTGTCAGTGACTCGCTCTGGTTCACCATTCGGGATCTCAGATTCTCGTTTTTGTGTCTGTATTTTATCCGTCTTCTTTTCCTCCTCCCCCCTGATTTCTCCCCCCAATAGTTGGTTGTTTTCTTCCCTACAACCTCCGACCTCCATGCTGCACGATGCTCGGATTCACGCCTTCCTTTAACTTTTTATGACTTGTGAATGTCCTTGGATCGGGGACTTTAAAGAGCCCGTGTTTAAGATCTCCCGCATGTCCCCTTTCCCCGATGTCGTGGTCTTTTATCATAGCTTTGTTTCTAGCCTCGTTGCCCCTCCCTCGTGTTGCCCCTTTTCATCCTTCTCCTCTCTACCAATTCCCCAGACGAAGTTTGGCTCTCTTTGTCAGATTGTGGTCCCAACGACCCATCACTTGTTAAATCCGCGAATCTCCAGTCACCTTTGCGCGAACTTTAGACCCCCTCCCGCTACTTCTTCGTCGTCTACCCTTCCGCAGCGATTCGTAACGGCTTTGTACCGACCTTTAGACTCCCAAATGGTGAGATAGCATCTTTTTCCCTCCTCCAGACGAATTGAGTAAACCATTCCCTGCTCTACCCAGCTTCCTTCCACGCCAGCTCTTCTTTGGTTTTTTAGTTTCAATCTCCTTCTCGTTAGGGGATAATTACTTCTCTGTCAGATGCCCACCGATTAGAAAACTCTTTTTTCGATCTGAAAGTATTTACTCTCTCGGACTTTACGATGTAGAGTTCTGAACTCCGAACATTGTCTCCCTGCCTATAGCAATTCTCCCGGGTACTTTCACCCTCGCAATGTAAAAGTAATTGTCTCTCAGGATGTAGCTGATTACGCCTGCCCCCTTTTGCGGGGTAGGAATCTTCATCTTGGACTTGATTACCTACAGGTGTCCCCGTCTCGACCTTCGTTCAGGGCGACTCCCTCTGTTCTCCCCCATTTCTTCTTCCCTCTTCGCTTACTTCCTTTTCCGATTGGTTCTTTCTCCAATCCTTATTTTTCGACTACTGTCCGAAGCAGGGCGAGCGGCCCCTTCTTCCTTCTTGATTGAAATCATGGTGAGTCTGCCCCGATAACCCTGTCTTACAGCGGGGTTTTTGGGCGGCGTCCCCGGGATTGCTTGAACTTCTTTTCGCTCGGTAATTTTTCTTATGTTTAGTCACTCATAAACGATTTACTTTACGCGGGGCCCATTTTGACAACTTGTAGCAACAGTATTTTAAGTGGAATCCCACCCAAAACATTTGCCATGGGACTTGCACGGTTCTCGAGCCTCAACATATTTCGCACCCTTCCAATTCTTATTGCATACCTTCTTGAACGTCGTGATATGCCTCCCTTTTTTTCAACACGTTACGACCAAGGCCCGAGCAAGTGCTTTTCCTTTCCCGACATCTTTTAACCTCTTCTAATTTCACCCCGTTAGGGTGCACCCGACACGGCACAGAGGGACCTCACCTCCTCACTCTCTGGATTTGTTTTCAGGTCTGGAGGGGTGCTCGTACATTTCGTGCGCTTCCGTCATTCTTTGAAGCGCCTCACCTGTACCGGCTTTCTTTTCCGTACCTCTTTCCGCCGTATCGTACCGCGCTAAGATTCCTCTTTCCTTCCTGAAAAGTGAGTCCGGTCTGAATGATCCCTTTTTTTTGAGCGTCCCAAATATCCCGCTTAGGTGGGCTTTGGGTTTTCCCGTTACAAATAGGTTTTTCTTCTGAGAGCCGCATGCTTTAATATTCTTCAAAGGCCCCAACTTAGAAATATTAGTTGTTCTACCCAATTCTACACATTTTTCCTACGCCATTCTTCACCGCCGAACTACCCAATGAACCTCCCCCCACTCACTGCCACTTTCTCGACAGGCGCTCCCTCCTCAGACCTGGAGAGATCCGATAAAAAATCAACTGAGTTTGCCACTACTTGGTCTTACTTTCCCCCTTCCCTCCTGCCTCCTTCCGTTGATTTCCCCCCTCCCACCCTTTTTAAACCCTTGTTGTTTCCTCCCTCAAGGGGTTCTCAGCCTTCAGGAAGGGCTGTCGTCCACTGTGGTTCTTACTGATTTTTCTTTTCGGTTTTCTCGGGAGTAGAGTGTTTGTAGTTTTTCTTGGGTTCCGTCTTCCTCTGGTGTTTTTTTACAAGCGGCCTAAAA
>Ga0179593_1497827_pt1 | contig 13585 bp, 17 predicted proteins | sample CZODoug2_1_08_16_FD_185931 | JGI IMG/M metagenome (GOLD analysis project Ga0179593, IMG submission 185931) | Vadose zone soil fungal communities from Angelo Coast Range Reserve, California, USA - CZODoug2_1_08_16fungal (PacBio error correction) | ecosystem: Environmental > Terrestrial > Soil >... | reverse complement strand
GGGCGAAGGCTTTGTCCGGGGGTCCATACAGGGACATTTCCCTCCCCCGTAACACCTTATAAGCCAAGTTTTACTTTCGTCGAAGTCTTGCAGGCGAGCCTTTTCATTTTGAGGCGGTTAACATGGCCCTCAGTCCCTCTTTTCTAGAGCCCTCCTTTCCCCTTGCAGTGCTGTGCGGAGTTGGAACAACTTTTGTTTTTCAGCCGTCTTCTCTCAATGGACACTCCCATTAGGTTGTCTTCCTGCCCACCAATCAACACCCCGAAGGACAAACCGCCCGTTCCCCGCGTGATCCTCTTCCCCCCTTCGATGCCGGGCACCCTTCCCTATCGTTAGTGATCCCCCCAAAGGAGCCTCTAACGCAGTTCCCCTCCCCCTAACGAAATGATGCTGATTAGATCTTTTTTTTTGACCCCCTTTGTTTGTTCCTTTTTTTTTCCCCCCCCAGCAAAATGTACTCTAACAAGTTCCGGTTCTGCCTTTTTTCCTCTTTTACGCGGCTTATTTTCCCCCTGGGACTTCTTGATGCAGTTCGGTAACTCAGCGACCGCGCTTCTTTCCCAGTTGCTCTGGCAACACCTCGTCCAACTCCCTCCATGGTAGAAACCAAGCGGATGAATTTCAATGGACCGGCTTTCTCTCCCCCTTTAATCAATTTCGTTCTCTTATGCAAGCGTCCCAGTCGTTTCAGTCCCTCAAACTTATTTCAAGATCACAGTCCTCCCGTTTTTCCGCTTCGTAGCTCCGTTTCCCAATTCCTTTCTTCAATATCTTCTTTTTTGTGACAGACTCAGGTCAATTTTTTACTATCGATTGTCCCTTCCCTTCGTGGAAAAGGGCCCCGGTAGTTTTTTTGAAGTTTTCTTCTTTGTACTTTCCCCCGGGGGCGCGCGTGGTTGCCCCTTTCTTAAAACTCATATTACCGAAGCCAGTACTCCCCCTTTTCCCCCCCCTTCCCTCCCCCCTTGTTTTTTTGAGAGATCCCTTTAGTACTGGTCTTTTATATGTTGTTTTTTACCGTACCCCCCCCCTGCCCCTTTTAAAATATAAGACAGCCCCCCCTGCCCGACTCTCCTGCTTTCCCTTGTTCACCTGCGGATGCTCGATCGTTACCCACTTGCACGCGTGGGTCTGTCACCCACCCCCTTTCATGTCCCTAAGAATCCCTTTTTCTTTTTTGCGTTCCCGGACCATGCAGTTTTTGTTTTTGTACCGTCGTTGCCGTTCACACAAGCAACATGTCAATAACGCAGTCCCCTGAGTCCTGTGGTTGTTCCCTTTACTCTTTGCCCTCAAGCGTTCCCCTGCTTCTACTTTACCGACTATTTTTTACCATGTGGCCTTTAACCGCCGGGATTCCTTTTTTTTTTTTCCATTCCTTTCTTGTTCATTTCCCAGTTTTCCTTAAAGAGTTTCCCTTCTTTTTGGTCCAGGAGCCCACATCTTTTTTCCCCTCTTTAATTACACGCTTCCTGTGAACCTTTCCTTTTTTTTTTTTTGGCATTTACTCTCAGTCTTCTTTTTCTGTCAGCCTGCTCCCAAGGCCCAACGGAAGACCCCCCTTGTATTAGTCCTTTTTTCTCAGTAAACCCCTTTCCCCGTTACCTCTTTTTCTCAAACGACCCCCATTAAGTTTTATTCGGCCATTATCGTCTCGTCTTTGACTGTCGCGTTTGTCGGACCTTCGGGTTACATCCTCCCGTAACGTCTTCAGATGGGTCAATTTTCGTGTGTCATGACCTCACTTTCCACAAAATCACCTTTTTTTTTCCCCCACCGGCCCCGGTCCGTTTTTTTCTTCCCGGGCAAGTTTTATCCCCCTTTTTTTGGTTATTTTGGAGTTGTCTTAGCCGGGATTGTTTCTTGACCATTTTGTCCTTCTCTCCCCGTTTTTTTTCTGCCGTCCTGTCACGCGGCTAGATAAGCCCTCAATCGCCCCTTTCCGGTTTTTTGCCTTTGTCCCCTCCTCATTCCCCCCCTTCGGTCCTTCAAGCAAGTCTGGTCCCTTCAAGTGGACCCATTCAATCTCCTTTGATTTCCACTAAGGTAATTCTGGACTGGAACCCCCACTGTTCAGTTTTTACAGGCCTCCATTCTTTAGATGATCAACTTTTTTTTTTGATTTCCCCCCTTGGTTTGTCCTCAACTTTTTTGGGTCCCTCAGCCGCCCTCTCAACACCGATGGAGTCTTTTCAACCAAAGCTCTTCTGCGTATGAACTTTAACTCAAGTTCCCCTTTCCCCTTCACCCCCTCCCCCGGCGGTTTTTTGTTGTTTTTAACCTTCAAATGGCCCCTTATCTTAACTCCCCCCCCTTGCCTCTTTCCTGTTCTGTAACTGTTCGACTCATATGCGGGTCTTTTTTTTTTTTCGACCTTCTTCCTGGATGAAATCCTGGGAAAAGTTTGATTTTCTCGTTTTTGTTTTTAGGTTGCACCGTTGTGTATATGTATTGAGCGTTCTTTCCAAAATCGTCCCCCCATTTATCGTTTCACCTTTTATTTGAATTGATTCCCACATTTCAGGATACAAATAAGTTTCGGCCCCCCCGCTCTCCCTTGGGTTAGGCGAGATTACTCTGGGTGTCATTGTGTGGGGATTTGGGAAACCCCCCACCACAGCGTTTTTCCTCCGGGCTTGGGGTTTTCTTTGCCCCCGGTCAAAAACTTCTTGGGGTTCCCCTCACGCGGCCCTTTAGGAAGCCCCTGGATTTATCAAAAACCCTTATGAATCTCCCCAATGGACACCGGTTCTTCCCCCTAATTCCCACAACCCCACTTGCCTAATTTTCCTTTGGTTGGGATTTTTAGGCCTTCCTCCCCCTTTCCAGTTCGCCAACCAGTTAGGTCTTTGGCCACCGTTTTTTCCTTTTTCCCCCTCGTGGCCCCTGCTTGAAATTGCGTGTATGTCCCCCACCAAATAGGTTTGATCCCACAAACCTTTTTGGCCTTTTTTTTTCCCTAAATCACACATATTCTCCTAATAAGTGAAGAGAGTTGCTTTTCTTTTCTTTGTTTCTGCCCCTCCTGTAGTCCACATAGACCCCAAACCACTTCGAACACCCAAACTTTTCCCCCCATTTACCCCCCAGACGTATAGCCCTTCCATCGTTTTTCGTTAAAAGGTGTTCCCTTTTTTATGGGCCCGAACCAAAGTGTACCCTGCGCACTTTTTTTTTGTCGTTTTTAAAAAAGCCGATGCTGCGAGGGCCCGCTTACCTGCTTGCCCATTTTAACGTTGGGCGTTTACGATGGAACCCCCTTTGAGGTATTTGGTGATGGTACTCGGCTCGGGGATTTTCTTGCTTGAAGGCTTTACAACCCTCCCTTGCCTTTTTTTTTTGCGCCTTCCCGGCACAGGCCGGATTAATTCTTTAAGCGAAGGTCCTCTTTCTGGCTTCGACACTTTTTTCACCCCTTCGGCCCAGCTTTTAAAACCCCTCTTATCAAAAGGCCCCCTTTCCCACCCCTCTTAAAACTCCTCTGGGCCGGCCCCGAACCTTTCTCTTCGCGGACCCCCACCCGTCCCCTCCCCGATTTCGAAGCTGGCGACCTACGATTTTTTTTTTTTCACCCGCCTCTTGACCACGCTGCTAAACTTTTTGACTCCCCCGGCGAGTTCGGTTCCCTCCTTTTTTGTTTCTTTTTTTCGTTGCACAATCAAACTTCGTCGTTGTTCTCATGGTCCTGGGACCCTTTCCTTCCGCATGTCGATGTATCTTTTGCCCCCCCTTCCCCGCGTTGCCTCGGTCATAGGTTCTTGTTTTTTTGTTTTTTTTCAAATTTCTCCTCCAGAACTTCCCACTTTTTTCCTCTCAAGTTTTTTGTCGAAGAAGTTTTCGTCGGTTTTTTTCCACAATGCCCGTTGGCCCCTTTTTTTTTTTCCGGTGTTTATTTTTTCCTTTCCGTCTCTCGTTCATCTTTATCTGCCCCAAACCTTTTGTGTAGCCACTCCAGACTTTCTCTCTCCCGGTCCGTTGTGTTTTTTCAGCCTCGTCCTTGTTTTAGCACTCCCCTAAAAAAATGGTTATAGTCGTCGTCTGTCTCCCGGCTTCGATATTAACACTCACTTTTTTCCCCCATTTCTGAGAAAGTTGTTTTAAAATATAGATTATGGGTCTTTTTTGACCCACCCTCTCTTCCCCTGGATAGTGTTTTTTTTCTGTTTTTGAACCTCCCTCCACCCCCCTTCCCCGGTTCGGTTTTTTTTCCTCCTGGTCTTTGTCCCCTTTTTTCTTTGGGTATTTCTGGAATTTCATGACTTTTGTTACTTTTCCCTTTTATTGCATCCCTTTTTGTCGGTGACTTGAGAAACCACCCCCCCTCCGTTGAATCGTTTTGAAATTTTTCTCTTTCATAATTACGGTTGTTTTTTCGAGGAGATCTTTAATATCACCTTTTCCCATTCCAGATAAGCCCCTGGATAGTTTTCTTTTCGCTCTCCCCACCTTTGCCCAAACCTCCCCGGAACGTTCCAAAGAAACCCCCTTGCCCTTCTTTTGCACTGCGAAGTTTATGTTTTTCCCCACAAACATTTCAAAGTCCTGATGATTTTTCTCATCCTCCCTTAACTTCATTCCCAACTTTTTCCTGCGACTTGTATGGTCGTTTCCCCCTCGCTTCCTGTGCGAGAACGGGAGACTTTTCTTTTTCTCCTGTCGTGATTTTCCTATCCACCCCCCCGGTCGAATTCCCCTAATCTTCCTCAATTGCAGGCCCTTGGCTATCACTGCCCAAGGTTTTTTTCCCTTCATAAGTGCCCCCTGTGAAGAAGAAGGCATACCCTCCCCTCCCCTGCTCCTTTTGAGGCCTTTGGCGGGACGACCTTCCTTCGATCCCCCCCCCCACAAATTTGCTGATTTTCAGCTTTTTCAGTCTTCTTTTAGCAATTTTTTTCCCCAGAACAGAAACCCCTTCCCTCCTGACAACCTATCTTTCACCGTGTTTTACTCCACCCCGCCATGAATTTCTTTTTTTAAACACGGACCATTATTCAGACGCCATGGTTTTCCTCTCTTTTTCCCCTGACACTAAATTTTTAAACCCCAGCAAAAATTGTAAGCAGTACCTTTCCCTCCGAGTGACATTTTCTACTTTTCATCGGGATTTCCCCTTTTTTGATCCGTAGGTTTTCCTCCATCCTCGATAATCCCGTTGTCCATTTTTCCTGCGTCCCGTAACTCCAAATTTTTAGCGGCGGCCCAGGTCACTTTTTTTTAGTTAAAGCATACGTGTCTTGGCTTTTGTTATGATTTTTGGTTGAAAAAACGTCTTTTTTTTGAATTGACGTGTAGAACTTTTTTTTTCAATTTGTCCTCCTTTTAAGCTTCACGGCTTTTTCTTCGCACCCCCTCCCCTGCTACTCCAGGTTTTTTTTCATTACTCAAGCAGGACGCCTCTCCTGACCGTGGAACCCCCTCCCCACCGGTTTTTAATAGGAGCCACTTCCTCCCTTCCAGTGCAGGATGCCCTTAAGGCACCTCCTGCAAGGCCAGGTTTTGTCATTTTTCCCCCCGTTGCGCTTGGGAAGTGATTTTTTGCGTTTTTCCGGTCACTACTCCCCATTTCCCTATTTTCGATGTATCGTCGTATTGACTTTGCGGGCGTGTCTTTTTCTTTTCCTAATTTTTCCTATGTGCGTGTCCGACATGGTCCACCCTGTTTTTTCCCCCCCGTCTCAGGAACGTTTTGTCTTCTGCGAGTTTGCGCGCACACGTTTTGGATTTCGAGTCCTTGTTGTGGCAACTCCTTTTTTTTTTCTCCCGCACTCCTTCAACTGAGTCTCTTCCCACCAAATGGTTTTTCCACCCCTTGCCTCCATTTTTGAAAAGGAGGTAGTCACTTTTGCCCCCCTTTTTTTTCCTGAAACCCCGGACCTTTAAGTTTTTACTCTTTTTCTCGATTTACTTCTAGTACCTTTTGGTAAGTTTACTTGTTTTTTTTCCCCTTTCTGCTGTAGCTTCTTGATTGGTTCAACCCAAGCAGGTTTTTTTTTCCCCTTTGACCCCTCTCGTTAGCCCTTTTTTTGTTTCCTCAACCTCGACGCTAAACGTTTTTGCATTTGCGCCCCTTTCCCTGTGCCACGAATTTCCCCGCAATCAAATCCCCCCACCGGATTTTCAGCTTACCCCTTTTTTCGAGCCCTAGATAACCTTTCATTGCCGCCGTCCCCCAACCCCCCTCTTCCCCCTAAAAACAAAATCGATCTGTCTCTCCCCCCTTCTTCCGAAGTCTCTTGAGTCGGTTTTACCCCGTTTAGGCTCCCCCCCTCCCTTTCCCCCTTGAAAAACTTTTAGCGCTATTGAAGTTCCATTTCTCAAGATCTGTTTAAACTTCCCCCTTTCCCTTTTCTTTTAGGGCGCTGTTCCCAAAACCCAACTTGGACAAAAACCCCCTGCGCCAAGGCACCGGTTTTTTTCCCGATGTCGTCCGGTCTTCAACTTTTCCCTTGTCCTAGTTGACTCCGCAAGGTCACTTCTTCCCCTGCTTGGCACTCTTTTTTCCTTGGCAGTTTTGAAGTTGCGCCACCTCCAAACCCCTGCCGATTCTTTCTCTGCGCGTACCAGTTTCCAGTTGCTGTCTGTTGGCAAGTCACAACGGCCGTTCCGCCTAATACAACCCCCCCCCTTTTTCACCACAATACGACCTTTTTTGAAGACAACCAGCCGGGCTTGATTTTTTTTTTTTTTCTTTTTCTCTTTTTTCCGGGACCTGACCTAGAAATTTCCCTTCTTCAAGGCCGCTAAAACGCCTTTCCCGAATAACGTTGCTTGCTGCCACACCTGATCCTGGTAGGTTGTTCTTGCCCCCCCTGTTCGTTTCTTTTCATTGCAGTCACTGGACGAACCAAAGTTTCGAGTGTCCTTTAGGGCGCCCTCCCCCCCCCCCCAAAAGCCTGATGGGTTCGTATGCGGTGTCACTTTTCCCTCATAGCGTTTCACCTTTTTTCAATTGCGGGCCACCCCTCGAGAACTCCCCTTACCTGGTTTTCCCGCAACAGCGGCTGAATTCTTTTCTTCCGGTCGCTTTGCCAAACATGTTGTCCTTCCTTTCCGCGGCAGCACTCTCCGGTGTCCCTTTTCGCAACGCATTCCCACTCGCACATTACTCCCCTCCTTTTTTTTGTCTCGCTCTTACAGCGTCTGCGGTTTTTTTCCTTCCTCCGTTTCCCTCTCTGGCTTTTTGTGGACAGTTCCCCCGCGGTTCAAGTGTTTCCGATTTGCATAGGGCTTTTTCCCACCGACGGCAGGCAGGTAGTCTTTTCCTTTATCTCTTTTTCCGGCGGTCGTTTTCTCGTAAAACCCCCCCACAATACCCTCCGCCCAGTATCTCTATCATTTTTTGTCTCGCTCTCGCCTCGTTTTGGGGTTGCCATCGGAGATTAGAGGGAGTCTTTAGATGTGTTTTTCCCTCCCCACGTCCCCCCGCGGCCCCCATTTTGTTATATAACTGGAGCGCGAACTTTTTTTTTCTTTTCCCCGTCTTCCGGATTTCCCTCGTACACCCCGTGAAAACCTCCCAGTGGGTGTCTGTAACACCCACCCTCGGGCTTCCCCCAGAGATGCATCCGATTTCTTTTCTTCTGGGGGCGCAGCTGATTCCTCCCATTCACAAATATTTTCGACTTTTTGTTTTCCGGTCGTTTCCGCCGCGTCCCTGCGTTTCCTACCTGCACTTCCTTCCGCGATTTCTTAACATTGTTCCTGCCCAATTGAAAATTTTCCCCCGCTGTTGGCTTCTTCGGACCACTTTTTCCCTAGTTTCTTGTCCAAGGTTACTTGTTCATTTTCCCCCGGAGTCGTTCTTCGCTGATAGGTACCTCCTCTTTACGGCCTTCCTTTAGGTCTTTGTCCCCCGTAACGTTTCCATTTCAACGCACTCCGGAAACTTTCTCGTCAGGTTTGCTGCACTTTTTCCCACCCGACCCCCCGCCCCCCTTGGGCCCCAACGCTCCCCGATCAGTTTAAGCCATCTCTTTCTTTTTCTGATGACCTGCTTTCGTTTGCTCCTGCTCATCTCCCCCCCGTTTTTTCCCTCCTAGGTTCCTCCGGTCATAGACTGTTGAAAAAGTATTTGTTTCTTTCCCCCCCTCGGACCCCCATTTTCCTTTTTTTTTGCTTGCCCTTTTCGATGTTTGACCTTATACCGGTATGGTTCTTTTTTTTATTTTCGGCTGTACGGATGACAACCTTGTCCTTCCTCCGCCCCCCCCCTTTCACTGTTTTACGCGCTCGTACAAATTGGCTGCTTTTTGGCTCGTTTTTACGCGCACCAATTTCACCTTCTTCCCTTGACACCTCTTGTAGAATCACAGCGTTTTACCTTTTTTTGATTACCAACGTCCCTTTTTTCTCTGGACTGTGACCCTTTCAGTATTTTACCTTTTTGACGGACATCGAAATGCTTCCACCTGTTGTTTCCCCTTTGGAGATGTTTTTTCCAAAAGTATTTTTTGGTCTTTTTTAAAGGGGGATTCTTAATACCCCCCCGATGAGATAGTTTTCCCCAGAGCTCTTCTCCGTCATTTCCTCTTAGCTTTTTTTTGCTTCTTTTTTGCAATCCCCTTTGAACCGGCGTTGTGTTTTTTGTTTCTCAGCCTCTCCACGGGGTCTCCCCTCAGATGCGATCCCGATATTTGAGGACTTGGCCCCCCCCAGGCACGTTTGTTTTTAGACGCGGTTTGTTTGCGCTTTTCCAATGCCGGTTTTAATTTTCCGCGTCTTTTTTAACCTCCCTGTCGGCTTCATTCAAATTTTCGTGATTTGAGCCGACACCCTTCAAGTCCAGGCGTCAAAGGCCTTTTTTCTCGTCTTTCGGTGTTGAATTGTTCATTCCCACCCCCCCCAAAGAAGCTTCCCATTCATTTGCCGGTACAAATAAAACCCTCTTTTGACGTTTTTCCCCCACGGAGAAGCTCTTCAACCTGTTTATGTGTGACCCCAGACACTTCCAAAAATTACTTCAGTCGAATTATCACCAACTTTTCCTGATCCTTCCCTTTTGCGCTGTTAAGAAGCCTTTGTTCGACCCCTTTTTTACGTCAGCCACCGTTACATGTTAACGCCTTTTTTTCGTGCTCCGTTCATTTTTTTGCCCCACGCCTAGGCTCCACACATTTCGCGCCCCCTTTTTCACAAAATACCTTCCTCCCCCCGTTTCACCCGCTTTTTAGGGAAAGGGAAATTATATCCCCTTTCACGCACTAGCCCCCCACCCCCCCTTTTTTCCACTTCACCCCCCCCGATGCAAATACCCCGATTTATCTTCAATTCTTTTCCCCTTTCCGTCCTTTTAAAGTGTGAATCCGGGCTCACGCAAAACCCTCAAAGTTCCACCCGCGGCACGTTGGTCGCACCCCACAGGCCCTTTCGAATTCCTCGGCCCGATTTCGCTTTCTTCCTTTTTCTCAATTTTGAGACCCCCCGTGGCTCCTCTTTTTGCCCACTTTGGTGTCTGTCGTCTGCTATCTTGTGACTTCCACAAACCTTGCTTCGCCGTCGTTTTTTTGAATTAAAGCTGTAGTTCCCTCCCCCCTTGGTAAGGCCCCCCCCCGGGCTTTTTTCCACTCAAATTCGGCCCCCAGACGTTTTACAACATCACAGGACAAAATAAAAACCCAATTTTTTTTTTTTTACTCCCCGGGAAGCCCCGAAAACCCCCAAACTCCTTCTTCGACTTATTGTCCATGTCACCGGTCTGCCCGATGCCCGGGAGGCTTTGCGGGAACCCGTTTTTTTACTTTTTTTTACCCCCAATATACCATCAGATTTTCCAGTCCCCGCTCAAAAGTTTCGGCGCTTCCTTATATTTTTTGCTTTTTTCCCCCCCTTTTTTTTGCAACTGAATCCCCTTCTTCTTCGATCCCATGTCAACTTCTACCAATTTACCCTTTCTGTAAGAATTTTTATTGTCCCCCCTGAATTCAACATTACGAGATAGTACCGTTCTAGTTTTGTTTTTTTTTTTTTTTTTTCTGGGCCCCATTGATTTTTTTACGCCCCAATGTTTTTGCATATGTCCAGTTTTTTTTGCGCCCCGACCCTTGGTCGTCGAGGAAAAGGAAATGTGCGTTTTTCGGCACTTAGTCTTGTAAGTTTATTAAATTTTTTGTGCGGCACCCCCGTAGAGTGTCTCAAAAGGTCCCTTTGTTTCCAGCAAGAGCTCTGTGTCCCCGCTCTTCTTTCAGAGATTGGGGGGAGGATTAGGAGAGAGGTTCGAGTCCGTTGTTGTTATGTTGGATAGCCAAGCAACCTCCCCCCCCCCAATTTGGTTCCCAATTCGTCGCCTGCCCCGCCCACAGTTTCCCAAGCCGTTAACCTTTTCCTCCCAGCAGTTCTTTTCCGTTGTGATCTTTTTGTCCTTTTCCGGGGGTCTGTTTGGATGAGTCCCCCCCAAAATCTCTTTCCTTTGCACTAGTGATTAAGGTTTTTTTGGAAGGACCCTAATCAAAAACTTCCCCTTTTTAGCATTATTTTTTTTTTTCCCGTTATGGGCTTTCCTCCCAGTTTGTCCCTCAAGACGAACCCCCCTGCAGATCCCCCCCGTGTTTTATCGGTTGTCATGTCCCGGTGCCACTCGGTTTCTTTCTTTTTTTGAACCCTCTTTCCTCACCTCCCCCCTTTGTTTTTTTCGGAGATCTTCAAAACTATCGTGTTCTGGCCATTTTCCCGATAGGACCGCTTTCTATTCCCACGAATTTCTCCCCCCCCAACTTCCCATGGGGACACTCCTCCCCTTTCCACAAAGAACCCAATTGCCGGACTTAAACTGCTTGACTTTTTGGAGTCTGATTCAACAAAACTTCCCTTTCTGGAGTTTTGGGTTCTCCTCCCCTACCTCGATATTCCCCCCCCCCGCAGCGGGGTCGCTGGTCGTTGGCCCCCCCCTGTTAAATCTCTTGCTCTTCAAAGGCCCGTATGGCCTTTTTTTAGTCGAGGCTGCCTAGAACCTCTTGCTGAGAAGCCAAAACGGCAGTTTTCCCCCTAGGCGAGACCTGGCTAGCCCAGAACTTTTTTTTTCCCCCCAAGATACGTGTTTGCGAAAGAGGGACTAAAGGACACCCTTCTTCCCCTTAACTACTCTCCCTTTCATTCCCTCCCCATTCGGGAATTTCTTTTGCGCCCCCTGCGGCCCTAAAACCCTTTTCAGCTCCCCCCCACAGCGTCGTTCTTAGTTCTACTCTTTTCAACCAAGCCAAACTCAAAAACTTCTTACGACCTTCCGGAACCTTTTTTTTTTTTCCTTCTACCTTTCCTTGTGATTCATTCCTTCAAAGGGTCCCCGTTCAATTGACCCCGCTCCTCCCCCACCCCAATTGATCATTTTCTGGGTCAACAGTCAAAAGTAGCAGAAAACCCCGTCCGCTCCCCGTGATTCTTTCATAGGTGCTATTTTTGCTTTTTTTGACCGGGTCTGGTTTCCCCGCCTCCCAGAGTGGACCCAGTGAATCTTATTCTAATCAATGGGTTTTTTTTCGCGGCCGGCCGGAGCGGGTCCTCATAGTTTGATGTTCCTTTCTATCTTTTTTTCTTGTTGAAAAACCCCTGGGCCGACCCACGTGTAGAACGCCTTGAAGCTGGCCTTAGCTACTCTCCTTATTTGAGGAGAACCAACCGCGAGCCTTTCCAATCCCTTCAGAAATCCGCCCCGGACCGCGGACCCCTGACCTTCCCGGTTTTTTTTTTTTCGCCCCCATCAACTGGTCTCCACACGCGGGGTTTTTTGAATTCGTCCGGCAGGTGCCACGCGCCTCGATTCCCCCTTTCGTGGTACAAACAGTGAGTCTTTGGGGGTCCTTTTTCGTTCTTGTCTGCCCTAGTCATGGATTTTCCCGATGTAATTTCTTTTGTTCTGGAGTCTTTTTTTCCTCGTTTCCCTCTGCCGGCGGGTTTTAGCGTTGACGAACACTTGGGCTCTTTTTTCAATTCCGCGCGGCACGTTTCCCCGACTTCTTGTTGACGTTAGTCGCGCCCCCCCCGGTTTTGTGTTTTCGGGCCCGGTTTTTTCTTCCATCTGGCCCCTTTTTAAACCCCCCGGATCGATAACCCTCACGTGGGACCCCCTCATTTTTGTCACGCGTGTAATCGCCCGCGAAACCCCCCCTTAATAGTCAGGGTGAGTACGAGCAAGTTCCTTGGTTGTCCTTCGGATTTTTTTTTGACCCTCCGGTTTTGAGCCTTGGCGCCGTGGATTGGTTTCAAATTTTTTTAAAAGTCAAAATCTCGTGGGCCCTGAGTGTGGGCCTTTTTATTCTCCTTTTTTACCACAAAAATCCTGACTCCAAAACGTTAATTTAGCCCCCCTGTTCACGTGGGATTGTTTGCGCGCAACATAAATTCCCCCTTTTTCCGGACCTGGACGATTTTGGGCCCGCGACCCTTACCCCACCGGTTTCATGTACTTGCGCCCCCCCCCCATAGAGCAAACAAAAAAAAACGTTTTTCTTCATATCACCTGAAAGATCTCATCTGAGTCTCCAGTTACCCTTTAGGCCTTTCCCTCCCACCGTCCACGCTTTCTTTTTACTTTGCACCCCCTGCTCCCTATTGAATTTAAACGACTTCAAACCCTCCTAAATTCAGTGTGATCGCGCTGATGACCCCCCAATCCCCTTTTGGCCCAAAAACAGTCCCTTTCCCCCCAGCACCCCCGGTTTTCAGGTCGTCATATGTTTTTCCTTGTATTCCCCCCCTGGGTCCCCCCTCTTTTCCGTAACATTGTGCCAGCAGGTCCTTTCTTCGAAACTCCCTTTAATTAGAAGTTTTTTGAATTTCGGGTCCCCGGAAAAAACAGCAAGACCATTTATTTATTTCCTTATTCGTTCCCCCCCTTCCCGTTAGGCCCGGGATTACGGAACAAAGGGGTCCAATTTCCCTTCCCCCTCGCTCATTCACTCAATACTCGGTGTCTTCCGTCCAAACCCTATGTGACCTTCGAAGAACCTCCCTCCGCGTGACTTTTTATTCCGATGGTCCGTGCACCCCGCTAACGTTACTAGTCTCTTTTTTGGAAAGATGGCCTTAACCTATTACCCCTCTATAACGTCTGTAAACTTCTTTTTTTCCGGTTTTCCCCACTAGGGCGTTCCGGTTTTTCTGCACTTTCGAATAACTTCCTTTTGGACGCGACGAGCTGGACTCCCGCCAACTCTAATTGAGTATGGCAGAAGTTCTTCATCCTCCCGACCTTTGATGTATTTTCCCTGCTTTTCTTGCCAAAATCGGCCAAAAAACTTTCCCCTATTTTTGACTTTTTCACACGTTGGCCCTTCATTCATGGACAGGTTTAATGCCCCCCCCTTTTAAGACCCCGTCGACGCCGTCTCCCGCAGGTCCCCTCGTTCGCAACTGCCGGACAAGCTCACAGTACCGCCCTTTTGATTTCTGTCCTGCTGAATTCCGTTTTGTTTGTCCTCCCCCACTTAGTATTTCATTGGAGGTTGTGAACCTCCCAAACTTTTTTTCAATTTTTGTACCTCCTGATTTACCTACAAAGTACTGAAGACACTTGATGCTTTCTACTATGTTGGGCTCGGGCGTTTGCTTTCGTACCAATAATACCCCCTCCCGTCCCCCCCCCCTTTTCCCC